>Ga0302154_10001885_pt1 | contig 16561 bp, 15 predicted proteins | sample I_Bog_N2_3_FD_193507 | JGI IMG/M metagenome (GOLD analysis project Ga0302154, IMG submission 193507) | Peat permafrost microbial communities from Stordalen Mire near Abisko, Sweden - I_Bog_N2_3 | ecosystem: Environmental > Terrestrial > Soil > Wetlands > Peat | place: Sweden: Abisko, Stordalen...
TTTTTCCCTCGTTCGCCGTCGTTTCGCCCACGGCGCATCGTTTCACCGTCGCCGTCGGATGACGTTGAAAAAAAGACGGCGAACGAGGGAAAAAAGAAAAATCGGCGACGGTGAACGCGCGACGGCGAACGACGGTGAACGACGACGACGAACGACGACGGTGAACGACGACGCCGTCACCCGACGACCGACGACCAACACCCCCAAACGATGGAACCACTCGAGGCGTTGACGGCGTTGCTGTCGGTGTCGCTGGTGGTATTCGTCGCCGTGGGTATCGCGGTGCACCCGGGGGAGGTGCTGCTGCTGTGGTGGCGGCGCATTTTCGCCTTGAGCGTCCTCGCCACGTTGGACGCCTCCGTGCTGTTGCCCCAGGAAGGGAGGCCCATGTACCTCGCGGCGTTTGTGGCGGGGCTCAACTTGGGGGGCGGCGGCCACGAGATACTCACGTGCGCGTCCGCCTACCTCGTCATGATCGCTGGAACGCGCTTCCTCCAGGTGCCCATGCAGTTTCCCATCACCAACGTGCTGCTGCTCTTCGCGACGACGTTCTTCATCGCGTTCCTCGCGAGCACGGCCGTGCGGTACCGCCGCGCGTGGATAGCGGGCCGCGGCATCGACGACGTCGGGCACGAGTACGCCGCCGGGGGAGGCTACGCCATGGAGATGGCCAGCGACAGTGACTCTGCGCCGCCCACCTCGATGGCGCACGCCGCGCGCCGATACGCGTGCGCGTGCTTCACCAGCGGCGCCCCCGTCCCCGTCGTCGTGATGTTTCCCGCCTACCCGCGCCCGCCGCGGGCGACGACGCGCGGCATCGCCTACAACTGGTTCGTCCTCGCGTGCGTCTTCGCCGCCGACTTGGTGCCCGGCGTGGGCAGCAGCGAGGGCGACACCCCGGAGCCGGCGATGATCGTCGCCGCGTTCGTCCTGGGGCGCAACGCCGACGCCCATCGCGGCATCATGACTCTGGTGAGCACGGTGCTCGTCCTCGCCGCCGCCGTGCTCATGGCCGTCGTCGACGCCTTCGCCCTCGTCCCCCTCCTGCCCCTCGTGCTCGGCAGCGCGATGTTTTTCCTCGCCGAGCACGAGACCTTTGGGCGCGTCGAGTTCGTCGTCAGCGCAGCCGCCCTCGCCTGGGCTCTGGTGCTCAGCGTCGTCGTGTTCGTCCTGGCCTCGTCCCCCGACGGTCCGGTGCTCGCGGCCACCCTCGTCGCCCTCGTCGTCGCCGTGTGCTGCGGCCTCGCGTGTCTCGTGCTCGTGCACGTCGGCGGTGATGACGGTGACGGCTGATGCGCGTTACTCCGCCTCCGCCTCGTCCTCGTCCTCCTCCTCCTCCTCGTCCTCCTCGCTCTCGTCCCCCTTGCCGCCCAGGAGCCGCGCGATGGCGCTGTTGGCGCACTTCCAGTCCTCCTCGCCCTCGGTGCGGGTGAACTTGGCCACGGCCTCTACGACGGCAGCGACGGGCGACGTTGAGGCCGCGGTGACGGCGTCCGGGCCTCGGAGTCGTTTGAGAATGCGCTTGAGGTCGCGGCGCTGCTCGTTGGCGTTGGTGCGCGCCTCCTCGTATGCGTTCTCCGCGCCCATCTCCACATCGGCCAGCTCGTACAACTCCTTCATCGAGTCCAGCGCCTCGCGGACGACCGCCTCCGTCTCCGGGGACAGCGCGGAGCTCATCGCGCGCGGCAGTGTTGTTGTTGTGGGCGTGTGTGAGTTACACCCTCCCGTCGCGTGGGTGTAACTCACAATTCTCTCGCCGCCCGCGCCCGCGCCGCCGCCGTCACAACGTTCGCACCGCCTCACGACTCAGACGCCGCGACGCCGCGACGCCGCGCCACCGCGTACACGACACACGGCGCATACGCGTTCACGAGCACGTACGCCGTCGCGACGGCCAGTGCGGCATAGAGGACGGCCGGGTCGGGCGGGAAGAACTCGTACTTGCCGCCCAACCTGGTGTCGTAGGCCGGCGTGTGCACGCGCGCGAGTACCTCCTGTAACCCGTCATGGAGGCGCGCGAGCATCAGGAACGGCACGTCCGCGGGGTGCATCGTTTTTGTGTTGTGTCACCGTCGTCGTTCACCGTCGTCGTCGTTCACCGTCGTCGTTCACCGTCGTCGATTTTTTTATTTTATCGCCCGTTCGCCGTCTTTTTCGCCCATGGCGGTCGTTTGCCGTCGCCGTCGGATGATGCGCCGTGGGCGAAAGACGGCGAACGATCGGGCGCCATGGGCGAAAAATCGGCGACGGCGAACGCGCGACGACGGCGAACGCGCGACGACCGCGACGACGGCGAACGAGCGACGACGGTGAACGCGCGACGGCGGTGACGGTGACGGCGCTCACAAAACACAGACCACGCCTCACTCCTCGTCGCTGGTCTCGTCCTCGTCCTCCTCCTCGTCGTCGACGCTGCTCTTCTCCGAGCTGCTGTCGCTGTCGCTGCTCGTGGTCGCCAGACACTCCTCCACCTCGTCGTCGCTGGCGTCCGGGTCGGAGTCGATGCCACACATCCGCTTGAAGTCGCGCTCCGACTTCTCGTGGTCGTCGAGGCGGGCGCCGTAGTCGCGGCGCCTGTACCTGGTGGCGACGTAGACGGCTTCCACCAGGTGCCGCTTGCGCTGCGGCGGCAGTGCGCGCGCGGCGGCGGCGCAATCGCCGGCTCGGGTGAGCGTGTCGATGGCCCTGCTCAGCGCAAGCGCGGCCGCGTCGGCGTCACCCTTGGCGTCGCGCGCGTACTCCTCGCGCACAGCCACGGCCTCGTCCTTGGACCGCAGCGTCGCCATCGCCGCGACCACCGCTGCGGCGGCGGCCTCCGGGGACAGCGCGGAGCTCATCGCGCGCGGCAGTGTTGTTGTTGTGGGCGTGTGTGTGTGACACCCTCCCGTCGCCGCCTCACACTTCTCCCGCCGCACCGCCTCACACTTCTCCCGGCGGCACCGGCGGTCCCGGCGCCGGCCCGGGCGGTCCCCGTGCGCCCCCCGCGCTCGCGGGCGGAGTCGGCGCGACCTTCCTGCCGCGACTCGTCGCGCGTTCGATGAGGCCGCGTTTCCTGGCGACCGGGGCCGCCGTCGTGACGACACCGGCCTTGGCCGCCAGCGCCCCGTTGCGCCGGCCGCGGTTGTTGCCGGGCGCCGCCGCGGCCGCGGCAACGACCACCTCCAGAGCGTCGAGCTTCGACCGCGTCCACGCCTCGACGGGCAGAAACGCGAGCAGCACCAGCTTCGACACCGTGTACACGACGCACGTCATGTACGAGAGGAAGAAGCAAAAGACGACGATGACAAAGAGGCCGATGTACAGGATCGAGGGGATGTGCACCGTGGCGCACATCAGCTGCGTCCCGTAGGTGATGGCGTTCGGCCCCTGGCCCTGGCCCTGGTCGCTCCACAGGTACGCGAACCAGTACGGCACGCCCCAGTTCACGAGGGTGCCAAAGGTCTGCGACCACACCGCGCCGATCCCGAGCGGGACGGTGACGTAGTAGCTGAAGAACCACTGCGCGCTCAGCAGCCCGTCGTGGAAGCGCGCGAGCTCGAAGAAGGGCACGCCCACGAACCAAAAGTTGGTAAAGTCGTACGTGCCCTCGTAGTACGCGGGGCACGTGCACCCCGTGCCGGGGCCGCACAGGTCCATCACGTCCTGCCTCACGTCCGCGTCGATGCGCTGGAAGCGAAACGCGAACGGGGCAATCATCGGGAAGCACCACCGCTTGGTGTGGTCGGCCAGGACGTTCTGGCCGATGCCGCCCAAACCAAACGGGTTCGACTGCGGGTCGGCCTCGACCTCGTCCCAGCACGAGAACGCCGCCCCCAGAACGACGCGCTCGTCGAGCGACGCGGCAAACAGAGACGCCTGGAGCACCCCGTAGTCGAAGCCGACGCTGAGCGTCCACATCGTCGGCGTCACGCACGTGCGGCGGTCGATGACGCATTTGGACGCGGCGGTGTCCTGCGGGAGGCCGGGGCACAGGTACGCCGCGCACGCCGCGCGCTGCGGGCTCACGAAGATGTTGCGCGGCCCCGGCTGCGACGCGGCCGCGACCAGGAGCGCGCGGCGTTTCGTGGCCCGCCGCACGATGGCCTCGGCGGCCTCGGCGGCGCCGCGCCACGCGGCGCCGCGCCCCAGCAACGACGCGTGCGCTGTGCCCTCCCACACCGCGGTTTCCGAGCGGTCGTCGGCGGCCGTCCCCGTCGCCAGCAACCGGCGCAGGGTGGCGGACGCCACGGCCACGGGCGTCTTGCCCCACGGCCGCGCGTCGGCCGCCGCGTACACGGTCGGGGGCCGCGTCGCCGCCGACGTGGGCGCGGCCGCCTGCGCCGGCGCGGCCGCAAAAAGCACGCGCATCGGCGAGAACCCCTCGGCCTCCGCGGCCCGCATCGACACGCCCATCACCCGCAAGCTCTCGAGGCCGACGATGCCCCTGTTGACGAGGTCGCGTCGCCCCGCATGCTGCGCCTTGGCTGTGGGGGTCTTGGGAGCGTATTTGGAGCGCAACTTCGTCGCCCACGCGTTGCCCGCGGTCGAGAGGTACGTCGTGTGCGTCGCGACCCTGCGCGCGGCGTGCTTCTGCGCCACGCTCGACACGCGCCAAAAGTCCGCGACGTGCAGCACGGCGTTTCCGTGCGGGGCGGCCGACGAGGGGAACAGCGCGTCGTCGCCGATGGCCGCGCGCACGTTGCCGCGCATGCGGGCCTCGACGTCGGCGCTCGACTGCTCGTAGAGCGACTTCGACGCCAGGCCCTCGCGCGCCGCCGTCTGCCCTAGCGACTCGGCCCCGAAAACGGCCGTCCCCATCCGCTGGATGAGCGACGCGCGGCGGCGGCGGCGGTGCGGGGTGCGGTACGCGCGGTACTCGTCGTGGTCGTCGTCGGTGTCTTCGGCCTCCTCCCCCTCACGCAACGCCCTCCTCCGTCCGGACGCGTCGCGCAGCGCCGTGACGTTGGCGAGGGGGAAGAGCGACGACAGAAGGCGCCGCGCGGCGTCGACGTCGGGCGCCGGCGGTGACGCCGACGCCGACGCGTTCCACCCCTCCTCCTCGCCCAGCCCCCGCCGTGAGGTCCCGCCGCCGCCGCCGCACGCGCCCCCATATAAGAGCACGTGGGCCTCCTCCCCGGGACACGCCTCCACCTCGAGGCCGGCGACGCAGCTCACGTGGCACTGGAGCCCCGCGCCGGAGCGGCGCATGTTGAGCGCGTGGCCGTACGCGCTCAACATGCGCCGCGTGTCGGGACACGCCACCGCGATGTTGTTCGACTCGGCGCCGTGCGTCGTGATGCCGTTCTGCGTCGTGTACTCGGTGTACAGCCCCGTGGCGGGGTCGACGCCGCACTTGTAGGTGACGGAGGCGCACGGGGGGACGTTGCCGAAGAACACGGCGCAGTTGCACGCGACCCCGGCGAACGCCGACGCGGGGCACCCCACGTCGGGCGCGCCAATGTCGCCGCGGTGTTCACCGAAAAAGTTCAGAACGGGGTTCAGCAGGTTGTTGATGATGAGGTTCACGAGGTCGATGACGAACCCGAGGACAAAGTTGACGCCCTCCAGCAGGGTGCACGGCACCTCCTGGATGGCGCACAAGACGGGCTGGAAGATGTCTGAGATGGCCGCGAGGAACACCCCGATGACGGGGGCGATGATGGCCAGCAGAAGCTGGTAGATCAGCAGCACGATGCTCCCCCCGAGGTCGAGGTACTGCGCAAAGAGAATCGAAAACGGCTGGATCTCGGCCAGCACCGCCGTGTAGTCGTTGCCCGCGTCGGCGGTGTCGCGGCGGGCGGCGGCGGCGGCGGCGGCGGCGGCGGTCCCGTTCGCCCACGTCGTCGTCGGCGCCGGCGCCGGCGCGGCAAAGACGCCTCCGGCGACGAGCGACCGGCGCGAGCGGGCCGCGGCCCCGCCGGCGCCACCGGTCCCGCCGTTCCACCACTTGGTCTTGACGAGGGGCTTGACGGCCCCCAGGCGCGACCGCAGCCGCCGGCCCGTGTTGAAGTCGTTCTGCGAGAACGCCTGCTGCACCCCGGAGGCGATGTCGGAGCCGAGGTACGCGCCGCCGGCCTGGCCCGCGGCCTGCCCCAGCTGCAGCGACTGGATGGTGATCTTGATGAGCCCGAACCCGAGCTTGACCATGGCGTTGTAGGGGAGGACGAGCGTCGAGAACGAAAACTCCGTCACGAAGTTGGCCACCCCCCCGCCGGCGTTGTAGGTGTTGAGGGACGACGACTGCACGCCGTCGGCAAAGTCGAGGGGCGCGTACGGCGCGTCCTGGATCGGCAGCGTCACCGCGAGCACGATGACGATGAGGAAGATGACGGCCCACCACGACGCCAGCCGCACGAGCGCCGTGAGCGTGCCCTGCGCCAGCAGGCCGACGAACTCCTCGAGGGTGCACACGAGGTCGACGACCATGTACCGCGCGAGCCCCACGTACCACGCGCGCCTGTTTCGGGGCTTGGTCTCCGACGGGCTGGCGGCCGAGCCGGGGCCGCCGGCGTAGGTGTTGGCGATGGCGGCCTGGCGCTGCAGCGCCGTGGACGCATACAGGCCCTGGAGCGCGGAGGCGAGCCCGGCCTCGACGTCGCTCGCGCCGCGCCGCACCGTGAGCCCCAGGCACACGTTGAGGTTGTAGACGATGGCCACAAACGTGAGCAGCGACACCACAAAGTAGAGCAGCCAGCTCGCCATGTCCGTGGCCGGCCCCGCCGCGCGCGTGAGGAGGATGTTGGCCTGCAGGGGCTGCGGCACCGGGACGTACCAGTCGCTCAGGTACGGGATGCGTGACACGAGCCCCGCCGTCAGCGACGCCGCGCCCAGAGACACGCGGCCCGTCTCCGTCACCGACCCCACCACGCCCTGCACCACCATGCCCGCCATTCGCGCGGTGCGTGCGCGCGCGCGGTTTTTCGAGGGTTTGGGTCTGCTTACGCCGCCGCCGTCTCGCCGGTCTCGTGGTGGCGACGTCGGCGATGCAGAGAGGTGGCGACGGCGACGAGAAGCGTCAGCGTCAGCGTCAGCGCGGCCGCGAAGCGGAGCGCGCCGTCCTCCGCGACGGCGTCGTCGCAGAAGCGTGAGACGTCTCGCGCAAAGTTGCGCGCCATGCCGCGGGCGAGGGCGGGCGTGACGGCGGCGATGGACAGCGCCGTCTCGTACACGAGGAGGACGGCATGACCGACGGCGTCGAGGAACTCTCCCGTGAGCACCGGGTGGAAGACGATCGCGAGTGCGAGGAGGATGACGACGGCGACGACGGTCTGCGCGAGGATGTCGACGATGGCGCCGGTAACCTCGGGCGTGGTCAGCGCGACGAAGGTGGTGGCGAGGGTGGCGAGGGTAGCGAGTGTAGCGACGCTCAGGAGTACGGCGGCCATTTGCGTTGCGTTGTGTGGGTGCGTTACTCACAACTCCGCCTCCGCCGCCTCCCCCACCACCCGACGCTCCGGGTGCGCGGCCTCGTACTCGACGTGGCGGAGGCGTCGGTTCAGCGCCGCCCTGATCCGCATCTCCACCTCGGTCGCCACCTCGGTCGCCGCCTCCGCCGACACCGACGGCGACGAAGGCGACGGCACCTGGAGGCGCGCGCACGCGTCGTGGGCGTAGACGGAGGTAGACTTGAGCCCGTGCGTGAGGCCGACGCACATGAGCGCGTCGCCCATGGATTCAGACACGTCCAAACCCAGCGCCACGGCGTCGACGACGACGCCCCCGAACTCGCGCAGCATCGCGGGCATTCTGTCTGGCGCGGGGGGCGGCGGCCAGAACGGCCGCGCCACGGCCACGGGAAACTTGAACGCGAGGGCGTTTCCGAGCACCACCACCTCCGCCGCCGCGCGCAGCACGACCATGTGCGCCGACGTCGCCTCGGCCTCCGCGCGCAAAACGTGCGTCGCCGACGTCCACCGCGACGCCGCGTCGTCGACGTCGCCGACGACCAAGGCGCCCGCCGCGGCCACGGCCAAGAGCCACACGGCGGTGTGCATGGATGGTGCGAGCTTTATGTTGTGACGCCGCGACCACCACGGCGCCCTCACAAAGCGACCAGCGCTGGCGGCTCCGAGCTGACGCTCCTCGCGCGCACCGTGCGCGTCGTCTCGGCCGCCGCCGCCGCCGCCGCCTGCGCCTCGGCGAGCTTCGCGGTCAAGCGCGCGATCTCGGCCGCCGCCGCCGACCCCGCGTGCTCGGCCTTGGCCTTGCGTTGCTCCGCGTACAGCAGCGTCGCCACGACGCCCATCAGAACCAGGAACACGCCGCGGTGGAAGTGGTGCGTCGCGACGGCGTTGAGCGTGAGCAGCGCCTGGCACCCGCTCTCTATGAACGCCGCCGGGGTGACGCACGCGCCGGCGTCGCCCCACACGAACGGGAGGACAAACGGCTTTCCGTGAAAGTAGCGGGCGACGCACGCGCGGTGGTCGACGGCACACCTCCACGCCCTGAATCGCGACGACGCGGTGGTCTTGGTGACGACCAAGTTCGCGTCCATCGCCGCCGCCGCCCAGAACACCGACGCCACCACCCCGTACACCGCGCGGGGGCTCGGGGCCGCGGGGCGGCGCGCCACCACCGCCCTCGCGACCCTGCCGCCGTAGACGACGACGGCGGCGGCGACGAAAAACGAAAACGCAAACGCGAGGCGCTCAAACGCGGTCTCGACGTCCGCAAATGCCTCAGTGCACTCTCGGGCGGGGTTGCACGGCGTGCCACCGACCGCGCACGGCGTGCCACCGACGGCGCACTCCCACGCGCGCCTGGCCTTGGCTGCCGTCACGCCCGTGTACCTGGCGATGACGTACAGCTGCAGCGTCCCCGCGACCACCAGCGCGCCCGCCACCGCGCGCATCAGCGCGCGCATCATCACCGCGAAGCCCGCGAGGACGACGCGCGCAAACGCCTCGAGGGCGCGCGCGAGGGCGGCGGCTGCTCCCATTGTTTTGTGTTTTGTGATGTCGCGGCGGCGTGGGAGTGTGACCGTTAAACAGAGACGCCGCCTCCGTCCCGCCCGTCCCGCCCGTCCCGCCCGTCCCGCCCGTCCCTCTCCGCCCTCACGCGGTCGCTGACGCTCTTGAGGAAGGCGCGGATCTTCTCCCGGTCCTCCGCCTTGCCCTCCTCGAAGACGCCCTGCAGGACGAGCACGAGGCCGTCGAGGTCGTCGAGGGTGGCGACGTCGGCGAGCTTGTTGGCGTGCGCGCCGAGCTCGCCGAGCGACTCGTCGGCGAACTCGCTGAGCGACTTGTTCACGCCACGCACCCACGCGTCGACCTTGTACACGCGGTGCGCGGTGTAGCCGAACGAGATGAGCATCATGCCGCGCCGCACCGTCGTCCACGAGGGGACGGCCTCGCGGGCGGCGGAAAACATGTTGTGATTTCTTATGCGTGTTTGTGACGCTGCCGTCGCCGCCGCCGGCGACGCCACCGCCGCGCGACGGCGTCGACGCCCACCCACCACACGGCGTTGACCACCAAGACCTCGCACGCCCATTTGGCCGCCGAGGAGGGGTCGCTCAAGACGTCGGCGCAGGCGTACCCGAGACACCACGGCGTATGGTGCACCGTGGCGCGCGCCACCGCCGACCAATAGACGAACCCGGCGTTGACGCGCGCGGCCTCGCACGCCCACGACGGCAGAGCCACGCACAGCGACGTCGACAGCGCGACCGCGTACGTCGGGTGCGTCTCGCGCATCGCGCGGCGCGCGGTGGTGCAGATGCTCAGAAGCGTAGTCGCGACGACGGTGCCGACGACGCGCGACGTCCATCCCATCTTCCGTTTTGTGACCCGCCGTCGTTCACCGTCGTCGTCGTTCACCGTCGCCGTCGTCGTCGTCGTCGTTCACCGTCGTGCATTTTTTTCTTTTTCGGTCGTTCGCCGTCTTTTTTTCAACGTCATCCGACGGCGACGGTGAAACGACGTTGAAAAAAAGACGGCGAACGGGCGAAAAAAAGAAAAATCGGCGACGGTGAACGCGCGACGGCGAACGACGACGGCGAACGACGACGGCGAACGACGACGGCGCATCACAAAACAACCGCCTGTGGCGACAAACGCACAATGCATCCCCCCGTCGTCGCTGCCGCCATCGCCGCCGCGGGGTCCGCGTGTCCGTTCACGATCATCCAGCGCGTGAGCGTGGTCGGCGCGGCGGTGGACGTGGCCTTTGAGGCCCCGCCCGGCGAAGAGAAGCGAATTATGCGCAGCGTGCACGGGACGCACGAGGCCGCGGTCGCAAAGGCTGAGGAGATCATGCGGATGTACCCGGGGGTGTTTTACTCCTTTCGCACCGGCGACGGCGACCTCACGTGCGCCATCGCGCTCAGCGCCATCCATGGCCTCACTGTCGACGACGACGACGCGACACTCTGCGTCTACTTTGAGCACGGCCGAATGAACAGGATCGGGTTCATGGACGCGGCCTCGGCCAAGGCGGCCGAGGCTTTGATTCGCGCGCGGCGCGCCCACGTCGGTGTTTTGCTGTCGCCGTCGGTGTAAGTCGCTTTGTCGTCGCGCGTTCACCGCCGCCGTCGTTCGCCGCCGTCGTTCGCCGTCGTCGCGCGTTCGCCGTCGTCGATTTTTCCGCCCTTGGCGGTTCGTTCGCCGTCTTTTTTTCAACGTCGTTTGCCGTCGCCGTCGGATGACGTTGAAAAAAAGACGGCGAACGATCTCGACGAATAAAAAAACGGCGACGGTGAACGGCGGCGACGGTGAGCGACGACGGCGAACGACGGCGACGAACGACGACGGCGAATGCGCGACGCCGAACGGGCGACGACGGCGAACGACCGCCCGCGGCGACGCACCACAAAACCATGTCTCTCGTCGACCAACCCGTGCAGGCCGCGTACGCGTGCATGAAGCGTGCGCGCACTGCCGACGTGGCGGGGGGCGAGCGCGAGGCGATGCGGCTGTACGCGCGGTGCAGAGCGACGGCGGAGAACGTGGTCAAGCACATGGACCCCGCCCGCAACGCCGCCAACGCGCCCGTCGTCCAAAGCATGGAAAAGCTCATCAGGCAGTGCGACGAACAGGCGGCGCGCATCTCCGAGGCGCTGGAGGCCCAGGCGGCCCAGGCGGCCCAGGCGGCCCAGGCGGCCGCGGTGGCCGCAGAGACGACCGCCGCGCCGACGGCGCCGACGCCGACGGCGCGCCTGCTGACGGAGTCGACGGGGGTCGGGTGGGGGGACGTGGCCGGGCTGCACGCGGCGAAGCAGGCGCTGGAGGAGGCCGTGCTGCTGCCGCTGTGGCACCCGGAGCTGTACGTGGGGCCGGTGACGCCGTGGCGGGGCGTCCTGCTGTACGGCCCCCCGGGCACGGGCAAGACGCACATCGCGCGCGCGCTGGCCACGGAGGCCCGCACGGCCTTCATGTCGGTGTCGGCGAAGGACATGGTGAGCAAGTGGCAGGGCGAGTCGGAGAAAAACATCACGGCTCTCTTCGCCGACGCGCGCGCCAGCGCGCCGTGCATCGTGTTCATGGACGAGGTCGACGCCATCGCGGGCGAGGGCACGAGCGGAAACACCGACGACTTCCGCGTGCGCATCCAGAAGCAGCTGCTCATCGAAATGGACGGGCTCGGGACGCAGAGCGAGCGCGCCGCGCACGTGATGGTGCTGGGGGCGACCAACGAGCCCTGGTCGCTGAGCGCGGCCTTCCGGCGCAGGTTCGAGCAGCGCGTGTACATCCCGCTGCCGGACGCCGACGCGTGCGGCGAGATGGTCGCGACCGAACTGCGCGGGTCCATCGCGCTCGTCCTCGGCCACGAGGAGGCGCGCGGCGTCGCGCGGAGGTGCAGAGCAAAGGGGTACTCGGGCCACGACGTCGCCATGATGGTCCGGAGCGCGGTGCTGCGGCCCGTGCGCGAGATCTGCGCCGCGCGCTTCTTCAGGCCCGTGTCCGGCGCCGGCGGCGGCGGGGGCACCGACGCCGACGCCGACGCCGGGCTCTTCGAGGCGTGCACGCGCGACCCGCCGTGCGCGCGGTGTCCGATGCTGCTGTTCGCCGACCACGGCGGCGACGTCATGCGCCTCCCGCTGAGCCGGCGCGTGTGCGCGCGGTGCGGCGCGGTGCGCGCGTCGATGCGCGCCATCAAGCTCCGCGCGCGCACGGCCACGCTCGCGGACTTTGACGCCGCGATCGCGGCCACGCCGGCCACCGTCGACCCCGCCTCCATCGCGCGATTCGAGGAGTGGACGCGGCAGTTTGGCGTAGCCTGAAGTTACACGTCGTACTCCATCCCCGTCGGGGTCGTCGCGGCCGTCGGGGTCGCGACCGCGGCCCATGCCGCCGCACGTGCCGCGGCACGTGCGGCGAGTATGGCGTCTCTCTCTGGGTTTCGCGCTGCCGCTCTCGCCAACATCGCCCTCCTCTTTGCTTCGCTCTCTTCCCTGATGGCCTGGGCCTCCGCCTCCCGCCTCGCCTCCCGCTCCTGTTCCCGCGTCACCAGCCCGACGCCGTTAAACATCGCCCGCGGCGGCGGCCCCTGCGGCCGCAGGGACTCGGACTCGCCGACGAGGCGCGGAGGTGGCGCGGAGGTGGCGGTCTCCTCCTCCTCCGCGACGGCCTCCTCCGTCGCCGTCGTGAGCGCGAGCACCGTCTCGGCGGCGGCGGCGTGCACGTGGTCGACCTGCGTGCGCCAGGCGACGCGCGTGACGGCGTCGCGCCACGCGGTCGCGGCCGCCTCGGCCCCGCTCCACGCGGCGTAGGTGACGACGACGCTGACGACGACGCTCAGCGTCCAGCTGGACCCGTTCCACACGGGCTCCGCGGCGCACACCGTCTCCATGAGGACGTTCTCCTCGGCGAACCTGTCGCACAGGCCCTCCAGGACCAGGACGACGTGGTCGCGCAGCTCGTAGTTGGCGAGGACGAGGCTGAAGGCGACGCCCGTCACCTTGTACGCCCAGCGCGGGTCGGCGTACGCGGCGCGGAGCCCGAGGCCCAGGCCGGCGACGGCCGCGGTGCCGGCCGAGGTCGCGGCGGCCCCCGCGGCCGCCGCGGCGGCCTCCCCCGTGAGCCCTTCGGCGGCGTGCTCCAGCAGCCTCTGGACGAGGTAGGCGACGTCGAGGCGCGCGGCGCTGGCCCCGGCCGCAGGGAGCTGCTGCAGCTCGCGCGCCGCGGCCAGCGCGCCCCCGCGCGCGACGGCGTTGAGCGCGCGGGCGGTCGCGCCGGCCGTGCCGCTCCCGCTCGCGGCGGCGGCGAGGGCGGAGGCGGCGCCGCCGGCGGCCGACGCCGCCGCCATCGCCTGGTGCAGCGTGGCCATGACGCCGGGGCTCAGCAGGGCGAGGCCGGCGACGACCTTGGTGCGCCGGACGCCCTCCGTCCACGTGGCCTCCCACACCGTCGCCGGAGGCTGCGGCTCGCTCTGGCGCAGCTTCATGTCAGCGAAATCGGCTGAGGGGGTGGTGGTGAAGGCGCCGTAGTGGGCGCCGTCGGACTGGATGCCCAGCGCCCGCATCGCCGCCACGATGCGCGCCCGCTCGGCCTCGAGGAGCTCGGCGCACGAGACGGCCGCGGCGTCGCGCCCCGCCGCGGGGCGCGCCGTGTTCCCGACGTACGCGGGCAGGTCCACCAGCACGGCCTCGGCGAAAACCCTGGCCGCACTGTCCTCGTACCTCGTGCACACGGCGTTGAGCACCAGCACGCGCTCGATCCAGGCGTCGAAGAAGTCAAAGAGCAGCGCGTCCAGGAACGGCCGCGTCCCGGAGGAGTACGCCACCACCAGCACGGACTCGAAGCAGGCCACGATGGCGGAAGCGTGCGCGACGTGCCACGTGCTGTGCCGCACCAGATAGTCCAGGACGTCCAGCTGCGACGACGGCGCCGAGTCGAAGGGCACGCTCGCCGGCCACGACTCGAGGAACACGGCGTCGCGCGAGACGTACGCCACGAGGGCCTCGGTGTTCCACCCGATGCGGTGCAGCGCCGCCGCGTGGCGGGCGCGGTTCGTCGCCGCGGCTATGGGGCCCGTCGGCATGTCGGGCCACAGCAGCAGCGGCAGCGGCGCGGCGGCGTCGGAGTTGCCCGACGCCACGATCGCCCGCGCGTGCAGCTCGTTGATTTTGGCGTAGACGTGCCACACCGCCCAGTCGTAAAAGGTCGCCGGTTGCGCCGGGGTCGCGGCTCTGGCGAGCGCAGCGCGGGCCGCGGCGATGGTCGCGGGCGTCGGTGGGGGCGGCGGCTGCGGCGCGGTGGCCCCGGCGGCCTTGCGCTCGCGTTGATCCTTGTTGTAGGCCATGTCGAGTTCGTGATCGGCGGCTTTGCGATCGCGGAGCGTATGCGGAAACTTTGCGGCCACCGCGGCCAGCGTCGGCGCGGGCGTCGGCGGCGTCCCCGCCGTCAGAGCCGTCCCCGGCGCCGCGGGCGTAGGCGCGGGCGGCGGCCGCATCATGTCCCCCACGCGCGACACAGTCCAGGGCACCGCCGTAAGGTAGACGGCGACGGGGAAGTTGCCGATGGCGCCCAAGACGTACCAGGGAAACAAACGTACAAGGCGTACCTCGCCAAAGCCGAAGGGATGCGTCGCGGCGGCGGCGGTGGCGGCGTCGCATCCGCCGCGGATCTGCGGATCCTGCATCTCGCGTTGTGAGGTCCCGACTCACAAAACATGTCGCGACCGACGCCGCGACCGACGCCGCGACCGACGCCCGCGGCGGCGCCCCCGACCGCGCCCGCGGCGACGGCGTCGCTGGCGGCCTTCAAGGCGCAGGCGACGCCGGCGCGGTCGCCGGCGTGGAGCGTCGAGGCGTGGGCGGGGTCGAGCGCGCGCGAGTACGTGAGCGGGAGCGTCGCCGACGTCGCGCGCAAACTCGCGTCGACGGCGCCGCTCTCGCGGCGGACGCACGAGCTCCTGCGGCCCGACGTCCCCGCGCGCGTGTTCTTCGACCTGGAGAGCGCGACGGCGTCCGCGGGCGACGTGGACGCCGTTCAGGCCAGGCTGGTGGCCGAGGCGCGCGCGGCGCTCGCGCTGCCCCCCGACCACGACGTCGGGCTCGAGGTCTTTGACGGGTCGAGGCAGGGCAAACAGTCCAGGCACGTGGTGCTGAGCCGCGTGGTGCTGGCGTCGCTCGCGCACGTCGCCGACGTGTGCGGCAAGCTCCGCGCCAAGGCCGGGGCCGAGCTCGTCATGGACGCCGGCGTCTACGCGGCGTGGAGGACCTTCCGCGTCCCCTTCTCCAGCGCGTGGAGCGACGGATTGGGCCCCAAGCCGCCCATCGGGGGCCCGGACTTTTGCGCGGCGAGGTTCGCGCGCGGGCTCGTCCACGTGTGGGGCGGCGACGGCGGCGGCGACGGCGGCGGTGCCACCGCCACCACCATCACCCCGTACGCCATCGTCGGGGGCGGTCTCGCGGCGGGGGCGACGGCGGGGACGGGGGCGCCCCCGCCGCGCGCGAAGAAAGTCCGCCGGTGGACGCGCGACGAGACGGACGACTTTGCGCGCGCGGTGTCGGTGTTCCTCGAGAGCGGGCCCGGGAACGTCGTGGTGCAGAACGCGCGCCACGACGAGGACAACGCGTGTATCAACTTTGAGCTCAAGGGCATGCCGTGTCCCGCCAACGCGGACAAGGCGGGCACCCCGCAGCCGCACACGAGAAACAGGACGTTTGCGCGCCTGGGCGTGCCCCCCAAGTTCGACGCCGCGTTCGCGAGCGTGCCGCGCTTCCCGCTGCACTGCACGTGCAGCGACCCCGACTGCGCGGGGTGCCGGTGGTTCGCCGGCGACTTTACGCGCGTGTGTCTGCGCGAGGGCGAGGGCGGTGGCGGCGACGCGTGAGAGCGACGAGGTGTTACGCGTGACGCGGAGGGGCCGCGGTGGCGGCCGCGACGACGGGAGGGAGGCGCGCCGTGGCCGCATCGGCCTTTGTCTTGGCGGCGGCCATGAAAGCGCGCGCGTCCTCCTCTCCAAACACTTCCATGAGCGCCTCCTCCTCGCGGTTGCGTGCGTCGCGCGTGGACCGGCTCAGGGCCTTGTCGAGCGCCCTGCTCGAGGCCTTGACGCTCTGTTCGGCGGCCCTGTACCTGAGCACCGTCTCCGTGAGCTTGACGGGGTCGATGGTGCGCTGGAACTGGTCCATGAGCACGGTGCACTTACCGAGGGCCTCGGCCCGGTCGCGCGTGGCGCACGCAACCGAGACGAGGCTCTTGTTGTCCTGGATCCCCGCGAGCGTAACGCGCTGCGCGTCGAGCTCGTGCTTCCGCGCCAGGCACTGGTCCCGCAGCGCAGTCTTGTTGGGCCTGTCCTCCTTGTAGGCCTCGTACAGCCGCGACTGCATCTCGCTGTACTCCGCCTCCCCCGCCTCCAAAGCAATCTCCGCCCGCTTGATCTGCATCCCCAGCTGCGTGTTCAGCTGCGACGTCGCCTCCACGCTCGAGACGCCACCCATTGGGCGGTCGCCACAGGCGGCCGTCGTTCGTCGTCGCCGTTCGTCGTCGTTTTGTGACCTCGCCGTTCGCCGTCGTCGTTCGGCGGCGTCGTTCGCCGTCGCCGATTTTTCTTTTTTTCGTTCGTTCGCCGTCTTTTTTTCAACGTCATCCGACGGCGACGGCAAACGACGTTGAAAAAAAGACGGCGAACGGGC
>Ga0302154_10001894_pt1 | contig 16483 bp, 11 predicted proteins | sample I_Bog_N2_3_FD_193507 | JGI IMG/M metagenome (GOLD analysis project Ga0302154, IMG submission 193507) | Peat permafrost microbial communities from Stordalen Mire near Abisko, Sweden - I_Bog_N2_3 | ecosystem: Environmental > Terrestrial > Soil > Wetlands > Peat | place: Sweden: Abisko, Stordalen...
TCGAGGCGGGAACGCGCAGGATCGTGCGCGCGTATAGCATCGCGAGCGCGAACTACGAGGAGCATCTCGAGTTCTACAGCATCAAGATTCCGAACGGGCCGCTGACATCGCGCCTGCAGCACGTGGCGCCGGGCGCCCCGATCTTCGTGAGCGCCAAGCCGACCGGAACGCTGGTGCTGCGCGATCTGCGCCCGGGAAAGCGCCTGTTTCTACTCGCGACGGGCACGGGTGTCGCCCCCTTCCTTGGGATTGTCGCGGATCCTGAAGTTTACTCGGCGTTCGAGCAGGTCGTGCTGGTGCGCGGCGCGCGCCGGGCGCAGGATCATGCCTACGGCGACGACCGCCTCGCTCGGCTCCGGTCCGATCCCGACCTCGGCGAAGTCGTGCGCGAACGTTTCCGCGATTACCCGTGCGTCTCTCGGGAGCCGTTTCCGCACCGGGGACGCATCACCGACGTCCTTGCAGACGGGCGAATGCTCCGCGAGCTGGGTCTCGCGCCCTGGGACCCGGCGAATGATCGTTTCATGATCTGCGGCAACATGCGCATGCTCGCCGACCTGCGTACGTGGCTCGACGCGCGAGCCTTCGAGATCTCGCCGCAGATCGGCGTGTCCGGCGACTATGTCATCGAGCGGGCGTTCGTCGAGGAGAACGAGCTGGCCGCCACCGCCGCGGCGAGGGCGTAGCCGGAGGCCCCTCCCGGCAGCATGGCGCCATCGGCGCCCACCGCGTCAGAAAATGCCGAGCGCCATGCCGCTGCTCAGGCTTGCGCCGAGCTCCGCGCAGCGGCCGAGGTCGGCCGCCCCGATCGATTTCTCGCGTAGTATCGCTGACGTCGTTTCGGCATGAGTGCAGACGATCAGTGGCGGCGCGATCGCCCGGAGCCGCCATCCCGTCGCGATGCGTTCGATTTGCCTGGCGGCGTTGCGCCCGTCGCTACCCGCGCAGATGAGCACCGCGTAGGGCTTGCCGTCGAGGCGTTCGAGCGCCGCATAATACGTTCGGTCGAAGAATTCCTTGAGTCGCCCGGATATCGCCGCCAGGTTCTCGGGAGTCGCGAACATGAAACCGTCGGCCGAGAGCAGGTCGCCGGCCGAGGCGTCGCCGGCTTCGACCAGCCGCACGTTCAAGGCGGGCTCGCAGCGAGCGCCCTCGGCCGCAGCCGCCGCCATCTGACGCGTTCCGCCCGTCATCGAATGGTAGACGATCAGGAGGGTTTTCGTCGGTAGGGTCATCGTCGATTCAATGAATCATCGAGTCTTTCATCTGTCTATGGGTTCCTCGAGGTCCAGGAAGCGAGCATTTTGCATTCATCCGTCTGCGGTATCACGGTCGTTCTGATCATGGCGTTCCTGGCTGCCCTTGCGCAAGCCGCCGATCCGCAGCGCTATCGCGTCGACATGGCGTCGATCGGCGAACCGGCCTCGGATGCGACGCTCGCGGCAAGTTCCGAGCTCGAGACCTTGCGCGATGGCGCGCCGGTGAGCCCCTTCGGCCTGATCGCGCGCGCCCGCGCAGACCGCGATCGCCTCAAGACGGTACTCGAGAGTTTCGGCTATTACGGCTCCCGGGTGTTCATGACGATCGAAGGGCAGGCCCTCGAGGATCCGGGCTTGGGCGACCTGCTCGCCGGGCTGGCGCAGGGCAGCCTCGCGCACGTCGCGATCCGCTTCGACTTGGGTCCGCTCTATCATTTGCGGCACGTCGACGTCGACGGTGAAGTGCCGCCCGTCGCGGCGGCGGCGTTCGGGCTCAAGTCCGGCGATCCCGCGGTCGCGGCCGAGGTGCTTGCGGCGGGCGAGCGGTTGCAGGCACGGCTGCAAGATCAGGGCTACGCCTTTGCCCGGGTCGATGCGCCGGTCGCCTACGAAGACGCGAGCGAACCCGTGCTCGACGTCCGCTTCCACGTCCAGGTCGGCGCGCAGGCAAACATCGGTGCGATCCATTTTGCGGGCCTGAAGCGGGTGCATGAACGGTTCCTGCGAGCGCGCTTGTTGATCCGCGTCGGCCAGCGATACAGCACGAGCGCGGTCGAGCGCGCCCGCAAGGATCTGGCAAGCTTGGGCGCGCTCGCGGCGGTCTCGGCGCAGGTCGGACAGGCTCTCGATGCGACGGGGGGCGTTCCGATCACGTTCACGGTGCGCGAACGGTCGCGGCATGCGGTCACGTTCAATACGGCCTATTCGAGCGATCTCGGCGGCAGTCTCGGCAGCTCCTGGACCGATCGGGACGTGTTCGGGGGTGCCGAGCAACTCGCTCTCACGGGCTCTCTGACGAATCTCGGCGGCAGCGCCACCACGGCGCGCGGCTACAACACGAGCCTCAAATACCTCGTGCCCGATTTCCTTCACCGTGACCAGTCGCTGCAATTGTCCATAGGCGCCGTGCGCCAGTCGCTCGTCGCCTACGATCAGACCGCGAAGACGAGCGGCGTCACGCTGAGCCGCAAGCTCTCGGCCGTGTGGGACCTGAGCGTCGGCGTCTCGACGGCCAACGAGCACATCTTCCAGGAGGGTGTGACCCATGACTACACGCTGATCGGTTTGCCGGTCGTCGTCACCTACGATTCCACCGATTTGGCCTCGCCGCTCGATGATCCCAGCCACGGCATGCGCGACTCCGCGAGCGTCACGCCGACGCGCTCGATCGGCCGCGCCAACGCGACCTTCATGATCAGCCAGATCAAACTCGCGGGCTACGTCGATCTGGACCGGCTCCTCGCCGAAGCTCCCGGGCGCAGCGTGCTCGCCGTGCGGGCGCTGGCCGGCATCGCGCAAGGCGCGAGTGAGTTCAGCCTGCCGCCGGATCAGCGCTTCTACGGCGGCGGCAGCGGGACCATACGCGGCTACCGCTATCAGGCGGTCGGTCCCCTGTTCCTCGACGGCAATCCCGTCGGCGGAACGGCGATCCTCGCGGGCAGCGTGGAATTTCGTCAACGCTTCGGCATGAATTTCGGCGGCGCTGCGTTCATCGACGCCGGGCAGGTGAGTGCCAGTCTGAAGCCGCTGCCGAGCGTGGTGCGCGTGGGTTTGGGCGTGGGCGTGCGCTATTACACGGCCATCGGTCCCGTGCGGCTCGATTTCGCGGTACCGACCGAGCGCTACAGCAAGGACGATGACCGCTTCGAGATCTACGTCGGACTGGGGCAGGCGTTCTGATGCGCCGTACCGCCCGCTGGCTGGCCTTCATCGGCGGCGCGCTCTTGCTCACCGCCGCACTGCTGATCGGTCTCGTCTGGACGGCCGGTGACTCGACGGCGGGCCGGGCGCTCATCGAAAAGTTGACCGACCGCCTGACCGGCGGACAGGTGCGTCTGTCCGGCTTGCAGGGATCCTGGCCCGCGCACTTGCGCCTCGCGCAACTACGGCTCTCGGACGAGCGGGGCGTCTGGCTTGTCGCCGACGACTTGCGCGTCGACTGGACGCCGCTCGCGCTGCTCTCGGGCCGCGTGCAAGTGTCCTCGCTCGAGGCCGCGCACGTGCGGTTTGCGCGCTTGCCCGTGCCATCCTCACAAGCGCGCCGGACCAAGGCGAGCATTCCCGACATCGACGTCCGGGCGGCGTCGATCAGGCTGTTCGAACTCGGTGCGGAACTCGCCGGCATCCCCGCCGCGCTCGAGGCCCACGGCGGCGTGCACCTGCGGTCGCTCGACGATATGAGCATCGATGTCGCGGCGCGCCGACTCGGCGCGGACGGGCGTTACGACTTGCATCTGCGCTTCGATCCGGCGCGCCTCGATGCAAGCCTCGATCTGCAAGAGCCCGCAGGCGGCCCGTTCGAGCATATCGTGGGGCTCCCGGGCCTCGGCGCCCTGCACGCGACTGCGACTTTGGCCGGCCCGCGCAGCGCCCTCGACTTCGCCATGCGACTCGACGCGGGCGAGTTGCATGGTCACGCGCAAGGTCACGTCGATCTGGCGGCACAGGCGGCCGACTTCGACTACGCGCTCGCGTCACCGGCACTGCAGCCTAGGCCGGATCTCGGCTGGCAGGCGCTGTCGCTCAAGGGTCGCTGGCACGGAACGTTCTCCGAGCCCGTCGCGGACGGCGACCTCGACATCGTGGCCCTGCGAAATCCGGCGGGCGTGAATGTCGATCGACTCGAGGCCAAGCTGACCGCGGGCGCGGGATTGCTCACGATCCACGCAAGCGTCGACGGCGTGCGCGTCCCGGGACCCTCTCCGCTGCTGCTCGCGCGGGAACCCTTGCACGTCGAGGCCGAATGGCGCTTGAACCAGCCCGCGCGGCCGCTGCACCTGCGAGCGACGTCCCGCCTCTTCACCTTGGACGCGCAAGCCGACACGCGGGGCAAGCCGCATCTCGATGCGAAACTCGAGATCGCCGACCTCGCACCCTTTGCTGCGCTCGCCGGCACGGAGCTGCGCGGGACGGCGAGTTTGACGGCGAGCGCCGCCTATGCCGACGACGCGACGTCGTTCGACATCGCCGCCGATGGCCGGCTCGCGCCCGCGACTTCCCGCGGCGCGCAGGGCGGTTCGGCGGGGTCCTTGATCGCAGCCCTCGGCATCCGCCCGACGCTCAAGGCGGCCGGCAGTTGGCGCGGGGGCGGCTTCGTCGTCGACCGCATGCTGCTCGAAGGGCGTGCCGGTCGCGTGTCCGCGTCGGGAACGGTCGATAGGACCGCGGCCGGAGCGCTTGCGGACGTTGACGGCCGCTGGAGCGTCGATGTCGCGGACTTGACTGCCTTGTCGCCGGCTCTCGCAGGAACGCTGCGCGCCTCGGGCCGGCTCGGCGGCCGCGAGGGCGCTTTCGCGGTGGATGCGGACATCGACACGCTGGTCTCGATCCACGGGTCTGCGCCGGGCCGCGTGTCGGCCGAGGTCCACGGCAGCGGATTGCCCCGCGCGCCGTCCGGCACGATACGTGTCAAGGGCATGCTCGACGCGGCGCCGGTCGTGCTCGATGCGCAGGTCGCACGCGACGCGCACGGTGCGATCCGGGCCGAAATTCGTCACGGCACCTGGAAGAGTGTGCATCTGAACGGCGATCTGCGCAGCGGTGCAGCCGTCGCCGCCGCGCACACGCAGCTCGAATTGCATGTGGCGGATCTCGGGGATTTCGATCGCCTGCTGGGCATCAGTCTGCAGGGCAGTCTGGACCTGACGGGCGCCGGCTCGTGGAGCTCACTGGAGTTGAAGCTCGGTGCCCATGTGGTCGACCTGTCCGGCGCAGACGCCGCGCTCGACGCCTCGGCGAGCTTGGATCTGGACCGCCGTGCGCTCGACGTCGCCGATCTCAAGGCGACCTATCGGCAGTTCGCGGTCGACTTGGGCGCGCCCGCCCTCGTTGCGTTCGAAGACGGCCTCCGTGTCGATGGGCTGGTCTTGAATTTGCGGCGCCTGCCCGTGCCGGGTCCCCTCGAGTCGACGGCCGCGGCGCCGCCGCCGCCGCCGCAGGCTGCGCCGACGCGGGTGCAGTTCGTCGGGCGCCTGTTGCCGCAGCTCGATGCACATCTCGTCATCGAAGCCGCCGAACCCGCTCTCATCGACGCGTTCGCGCCCGGGCTGCTCGGCGCAGGTACGCTCGCCGCACACGCCGATCTGACGGGCTCGTTGGCGCACCCGCAGGGCCATGTTCAAGTCGACGCCGTTGGGCTGCGCTTCGCCGTCGAGTCGGCCGCCGTCCTTCCCGCGCTCAACGTGCATGCGAGCGCGGAACTCGCCGGCGACACGGCCGTCATCGGCGGCGAATTGTCGGCCGGCAAGAACTCCGAGATCTCGGTTACCGGCAGTGCGCCGCTTGCTCTCGGCGGTGCCCTCGCCTTGAAACTCGCGGGCTCGCTCGACGTCGCGCTCGCGAGTCCCATGCTCGAGGCGCACGGTCTGCAGGTGGCCGGGGAACTCGCCGTCGATGCCCGCGTGAGCGGCACACCGGCGGCGCCGGACATCGACGGCACGATTCGCGTGAGCCGTGGTATCGTGCGCGACTACGTGCGCGGCTTCAGCCTCACGCAGATCACGGCCGTGCTGTCCGGCGCGCAGGGCCGCTTGCGGATCGACGAGTGCACGGCCCACGCCGGTTCGGGTACGCTCACGATGACGGGCAGCCTCGGCCTGCTGGAGCCGCAAGTGCCCCTGAGCATCAAGATCCACGCTCGCAATGCCGAACCCATCGCGAGCAGTCTCGTCACCGCGAACCTCGACGCCGACATTGACGTCGACGGCACGGCGCGAGAGCGGCTCGACGTCGTCGGAACGATCCACATCAATCGCGCCGAAATCGGCATCCCGAGTTCGCTGCCGCCAAACGTCGCCGTGCTCGACGTCCGCCGCCGCGGCGCACCCGCCGCGCCGCCGGCGCAACGCACGCTCGTCGTCGGGCTGGGCCTCGCCGTGCATGCGCCCAATGAGGTGATCGTCCAGGGTCGCGGCCTCGACGCGGAGTTCGGCGGCGACCTGGAGATCAAGGGTACGACCGCCGCGCCGGTCGTGAACGGGGGGTTCGAACTGCAGCGCGGCAGTTTCTCGATCGCCGGCAAATCCCTGACGTTCTCGCCGCCAAGCCGCGTGAGTTTCGACGGCACGGATCTCGGCGGCAAGCTCGACCCGACGCTCGACTTCACGGCACAGAGCGATCTTGCCGACAATTCGACCGCGACCCTGCGGATCACGGGGCTCGCCGATGCGCCGAGGTTCGACTTCAGCAGTTCGCCGGACATGCCCCAGAACGAGATCATCGCGGAACTGCTGTTCGGCAAGAGCGCCTCGCAGCTCTCCGGCTTCGAGGCGGCGCAGATCGCCGCTTCGCTCGCCATCCTGAGCGGTGTGGGCGGCGGCGCTTCGGGACTCAACGCGCTCGCCAAACTGCAGAAGAATCTGGGACTCGACCGCCTCAACGTGGGCGCCAACACGACGACGACGGCGACCGGCACGACGACGTCCGGCTATAACGTCGCCGCCGGGCGCTACGTCGCGAAACGCGTCTACGTCGAGGCGAAGCAAAGCACGACGGGATCGACACAGGTCCAGGTCGACGTGGACCTCACCAAGCACCTGAAATTGCAGACGCGCCTCGGCGACGGTTCGGCGATCACCCAAGGCACGACGCCGGAGAATGACCCCGGCAGCAGCGTCGGTCTGTCGTATCAGATCGAGTACTGACGAGGCCGTCTTCGCTTGGGCATCAGTCAGACAGGCAGCCGGGCGTCGCGCGCGAGTCCGACCGGCCGCCATACGAAATAGGAACAGAGAAATGCGAGCCCGGCGCTGCCCGCGAGCAGGGCGAGCGTCGCGGCGTAGTTGCCGGTCAGATCGAAGATGCGCCCGGCCGCGGGACCGGCGAGCAGCAGCGTCAGGATCTCGCAGAAGTACCAGGCACTGTAGCTGTGAGCGACGCTGATCGCGGCGAAGCGCCGGCGCAGGACCGCGACGAAATATACGTCGCTCCCGCCGATCGTCACGCCGAAGAACGCGGCGTAGGTGACGAGCGCGACCGGCGAGTGCACGCGATCGACGAGCAGCAGCGACACGGCGCCTGCGAGGAGCAGGACGTGCAAGCCGACGCCGACCCAGCGAATCGAATGGCGATCGAGCAGCCAGCCGACGCTCAAGGAGCCGAGCCCCGCGAAACCGGCGGTCGAGCCGAGTACGACGGAGGCGAGCCGCGGCGAAAACCCCGCGCCTTCGACGATCGAAGCCTCGTGCGTCAGGAGCCCGCCGTAGGTCGTATAAAAGAACACGGTGGCCAGTGCAATGAGCCAAAACATCGGCGCACACACCAGGATGCGCATCGATTGCGCGGCGCCGGGCGCCGCTGCCCCCGGCGGCGCGTTGCCCGACGCGGACCGCAGCGCATCGCCGTCGAGCCCCACCCCTAAATCGCTCGGCGCGCGCGGGCGCATCGTCGCGAGCACGGGCACGAGCGCGAGCGTCAGCAGTCCCGCCGCGATCGCGAGGCACGCCGTGCGCCAGCCGTAGCGGACGATGATCTCGCCGGTGACGGGAGCCAGCACGAGGCCGCCGAACTGCCAGCCGGACCAAACGACGCCGAGGCCGAGCGAATAGTGGCGCGCGAACCAGCGGGATACGACATACGGCAGCGTCACCGCAAACATGACCTTGCCGAAGCCCATGGCGGCGCGCAGCAGATACATCTCGCCGAACGTCCCGACCGTGGCCAGCAGCGATACGCAGAGCGCTTCGATGACGATGCCCGCGATCAGCAATCGAATCGCCCCGAAGCGCTCGATCGCCGCGCCGCCGAACAGAATCATCGGGGCGCTCAGCCAGAACGCCGTGACCAGTCCGCTCGTCGCCGCACGACTCCAATGAAACTCCGCGGTCAACGGCGGCACGAACAGCACGAAACTGTAGAGACCGCCGCCGTAGACGACGAAGCCGGCCAGGAACAGCGCGATCACGACTTTGGTGCCGTGATAGAGACCGCGCGCCGCGGGCAGCGCCGCCGCTGGGCTGCTGACGGCCATCGGTTCAGGCGTCTTCGAATCCGGCCAGCACGCCCACGGCATTGACGCCGATTTCCTCGACCGCGTAGCCCCCCTCCAGCACGAACAGCGCCGGAAGACGCAACTCGCCGATCATGCGGCCGTACGTGAAGAAGTCCGGCGACTCGAGCCGGAAGAAGCTGATCGGGTCGCCGACGAAGGTGTCCACGCCGAGCGACACCACGACCGCCTCGGCGCCGAACGCACGAATGCGTGCGATCGCGAGCCTGAGCGCCTCGCGCCAGACGCTGAACGGTGTGGAACGCGGCAGCGGGAAGTTCAGCGTGAACCCGTCGCCGGCGCCGTTGCCCGTCTCCACCGCATAGCCCGAGAAGAACGGAAAGACTTCGGCCGGATCGCCGTGCAGGGACGTGAACAGCACGTCGGCGCGGTCGTAGAAGATGTCCTGCGTACCATTGCCGTGATGAAAGTCGACATCCAGGATCGCGACGCGCGCGGCGCCCCGATCGCGCAGGAATTGGGCGGCGATCGCGGCGTTGTTGAGGAAGCAATAGCCGCCGTACAGATCGCGTGCCGCGTGATGCCCCGGGGGGCGGCACAGGGCGAACGCCGCGCGGCTGCCGGCGCCGAGGCGATCGGCGGCGGTCAGGGCGACGTCGGCGGCGGAGCGGGCCGCCTCCCAGGTGCCCGGCCCGATCGAGGTTTCGCCGGCGAAAGCGTAATACCCCAGTTTACCGCTGATGTTCGCCGGGCGATGTTGCGCCATGCGTCGGGCGGGCCAGCAATCCGGGATTGCCTCGCCGCGATTGCCGTCCGCAACCCATTCGTCCCAGGCGACGGCCAGGAAATCCACGAAGCCCCGGTCGTGAACGCGCAGTATCGGCTCGAGGCCGAAGCGGTCCGGCGCGATCACCTCGCCGAGGCCTGCGCTCTTGACGCGATCGAGCACGAACTGCGCGCGCTCTGGACATTCAAAGGGCGGCACGAGTTCGCCGCCATGCAATTCGGTGCGCACGTTGCGCAAAGCATGTAGATCCGAGAATACCGTGATCATTTATCGGTGCGCCATCGTCGATGAGTCTCCAGCGAACGGGTGGATCGAGTGGCGCCGCCCTGCCGCCTCAATGCTTCGCGCCGGCGAGGACGATGCGCACGAGCTCCGGCGTGGCCTCGCTCAACTGCAGCAAATACGACTCCCCGCCGCGCAGCGCATATTCGACGCTCTTGCGAAACAGGCGGCATTCGTGCCAGCCCACATAGGTGCTCGGCGTGACGGTGCCCGCCGGCCCCACGACGTCGATCCAGAGCGGCGCGTCGACGGTGATCCGGTATTGCCCGTCCGTCTTGACCGAAAAGGCCGCGAGGCCGCCGAGCGGAGCCTGAACGAGGGATTTCTTGCCCGACGCCTGCAGATATTTCACTTCGGTCTGGGGCCGCAGCCTGAGCACGTAGAGCACGTCGAGTTCGAGCGGCGGCAGGCTGGCCTCGGAGGCGCCGGCCGGCACGTTTTCGGCCGTGCTCTTGAACAGCGTGACCTCCCGGGCCATGTCCCAGCCGGACGATTGGCAGTTTGCCGGCATATCCGCGGCCGAGGCGGGCGTCGCGGCCGCGCCCTGCAGGGCATGGACCGCGAGGAGCGCGAGCGTCAATATATGCAAGCCCGCGGGTCCCGCTCGGCGCACGAACAATGCGGACATGGCTTCCTCAGGATGCTACGGAACCTCAGTATATTGGAATTCATCCATGACCGAATACCTCGCTGCGATCGACCAAGGCACGACGAGCACGCGCTGCATCGTGTTCTCCCCGAACGGGGAGATCGCGGGAATTGCCCAGAAAGAGCATCGCCAGATATTCCCGAAACCGGGCTGGGTCGAGCACGACGCGCTCGAAATTTGGCGCAACACCGCGGAAGTGATTGCAGCGGCGCGGGCCCGGGCCGGCATCGGCATCGGTGCGATCGCCGCGCTCGGCGTCACCAATCAGCGCGAGACCGTCGTGCTCTGGGATCGTCGCAGCGGCGAGCCGCTGCACCATGCGGTGGTGTGGCAGGACACGCGCGTCGACGGACTCGTGGCCCGCTACGCCGCCGACGGTGGACGAGACCGCTATCGCGCACTCACCGGCTTGCCGCTCGCAAGTTATTTCAGCGCGCTCAAGCTCCAGTGGCTGCTCGACCACGTCGCGGGCGCTCGCGCGCTTGCCGAGGCCGGCCACGCCCTGTTCGGTACGGTCGATGCGTGGCTCATTTGGAACCTCACCGGGGGCCCCGCCGGCGGCGTGCATGTGACCGATGTCACCAACGCGAGCCGCACCCAGCTCATGAGTCTCGCCGCGCTCGACTGGGACGAGGGTTTGCTCCGCGACTTCAACATTCCTCGCGCCGTCCTGCCGCGCATCGTCGCCTCTGCCGGCGTCGTCGGGACGGCACATCTCGATGCGGTGCGCGGAGTTCGTATCGCGGGCATCCTCGGCGATCAACAGGCCGCGCTCATCGGGCAAACCTGTTTCGAGCCGGGCGAGGCGAAGAACACCTACGGCACCGGGTGTTTCCTGCTCATGAACACGGGACCGGTCCCGGTGCAATCGCAGTCCGGGTTGATCACGACGGTCGCCTACCGGTTGGGGACGGCGCCGCCGTGCTATGCGCTCGAAGGCTCGATCGCAGTGGCGGGCGCCCTGGTCCAATGGTTGCGCGACAATCTGCGGCTGATTGCCGAGAGCCGCGAGGTCGAGTCCCTGGCGCGCGAAGTCGAGGACAACGGTGACGTGTACTTCGTGCCCGCGTTCTCCGGCCTCTATGCGCCGTACTGGCAGGAGGGCGCCCGCGGCATCGTTGCCGGGCTTACGCGCTATGCGAATCGCGGGCATCTTGCACGCGCGGCGCTCGAGGCGACCGCTTTTCAGACCCGCGACGTGCTCGCGGCCATGGAGCGCGACAGCGGAATAGCGATCAAGGAATTGCGCGTCGATGGCGGCATGGTCGGCAATGAGCTGCTGATGCAGTTCCAGGCCGATATGCTCGGCGCGCCCGTCGTGCGACCGACGGTCGTCGAAACCACCGCCCTCGGCGCCGCCTACGCCGCCGGGCTCGGCGTCGGCCTCTGGGCCGACTCCGCGCAGCTCAGGGCGAACTGGCGCATCGAACGGCGCTGGCAGCCGGTGATGCCCGAAGCCATACGCGAGCGTCTGTACCGTTCGTGGCACAAAGCGATCAGGCGCTCGCTCGATTGGCTGGAATGAGCCCGGGCCGTCGGCGCCCGGGAGGGGCGCGGCCGCCCGGGAGAGGCGCGGGCGCCCGGGAGAGGCGCGGCCGCCCGGGAGAGGCGCGGCCGCCCGGGAGAGGCGCGGGCGCCTAAATCGCGCGCGACATCGGCGCCTGGCCGGGGTCGGCGCGGCCGCCGTCGCCTTGGGCCTGGTCACCGGTTCCTTGCTCCCACGGCCGATAGCGGTCGAAAGCCATCGCGACGTTGCGCATCAGCAGCCGCCCGCGCGGTGTCAGATCGATGCGAGCAACATCCCTGTGAACGAGCCCATCGGCTTGCAGGCTCGAGATGCGCGGCAGCTCCGCCTCGAAATAGGCGTCGAACTCGATTCCATAACGTGCCTCGGTCGCGCCGATGTCGACCGTGCCATGGCACATGATTTGCTGAATCACGTCCTTGCGCAGCACGTCGTCGACGGTCATGGTGACGCCGCGCAGGGAGGGCAGGGCGCCGCCGTCGATCGCATCCTCATAGTCGCGCATGGCCTTGTGGTTCTGGATGTAGAGTGCACCGATCTGGCCGATCGCGCTCACGCCGAAGCTGACGAGGTCGCGGCTCGCGTGCGTCGTATAGCCCTGGAAACTCCGGTGCAGGCTGCCGGCCCGCTGGGCCTGGGCGAGGCCGTCCGTCGGCAGCGCGAAATGATCCATGCCGATGTATTCATATCCGGCCCCGGTCAGCTTGTTGACGGCGAGTTGCAGCAGGGCGAGTCGGGTCGAGGCATTCGGAAGCTGGGTCTGGACCAACTGACGTTGGGCCTTGAACACATGGGGCATGTGGGCGTACCCGTACACCGCCAGGCGATCCGGCCGCATCGCGAGGACCCGATCGAGCGTCGTGCCGAAGCCGGACAGGGTCTGCAGCGGCAGGCCGTAGATCAGGTCGAAATTGATCGAGCCGAAACCGTTGGCGCGCGCGGCGTCGAGTATCCGCTGTACCAATTCGACGGGCTGGACCCGATTGATGGCCTCCTGGACGGGCGGATCGAAGTCCTGAACCCCGATGCTGATGCGATTGAAGCCAAGGTCCGCGAGGGAGCGAACGTAGGTCTCGTCGACGGTGCGCGGGTCGATCTCGATCGAGTAGTCGCGCGTCGAGGCGTTGCTCAGCCGGAAATAGCGGTCGAGCATGTCGATCAGGCTGCGCAGCCGGTCGGCGCTCAGGAACGTCGGCGTGCCGCCTCCCAGGTGCAGCTGCTCGACTTCCCGATTCGCCTCGAAATAGGCGCTGCGCAGTGAAATCTCGGTGAACAGGCGCGCGAGATACGGATCGGCGAGTTGGATTTGCCGCGTCACGATCTTGTTGCAGCCGCAGTAGAAGCAGGGGCTTTGACAGAACGGAATGTGCACGTAGAGCGATAGAGGGCTGCCGTCCCGCGCCCCGGCGCTCGAGGTTGCGGCCGTCGCGTAGCAGTCCGCCGGAAGGTCGCGAAACTGAATCGCGGTCGGATAGGACGTGTAGCGCGGTCCCTCGCGGTCGTAGCGGCGCATCAGTTCCGGGTCGAAATGGACCGACATGTTCATCGCGGTGTCCCTCATGCTGAACCGTTTGGTGAGCGCTAGGGTTACCCCGATCGGCCGGCGAGCCAATATGTGCTTCCGCGTAGACGCCGGGGGACTACCCGAAGTCGGCCGGGAGGGGCGCCGACTGTCGGGCGGGGGCGATCAGCCGGTATCGGCGAGCGTCATATGCAGTCGCACGAGGTGCGCGACCGAGCGCGCGCCCATCTTCTCCATGACCTTGGCGCGATGAATCTCCACCGTGCGCTCACTCAAGCCGAGATCGATGGCGATGACCTTGTTGGCGCCGCCCTCGACGACGAGATCCATGACCTGCCGTTCCCGCGGCGTCAAGGATTCCATCCGGCGTAAGACCTCGGCTCGGCGCGCGACGCCCTTGCGATTCTCGGCGTCATGTTGCAGTGCGTGATTGATCTGATCGAGCAGATCCTGGTCGCGAAACGGCTTCTGGATGAATTCGAAAGCGCCCGCCTTCATCGCCTGTACCGCCATGGGAACGTCTCCATGGCCGGTGATGAAGATAATGGGCACCATGCAGCCCGTGCGGTTCATCTGTTGCTGCAGTTCCAGGCCGCTCATCTCGGGCATCCGGATGTCGAGCACGAGGCAGCCCGGCTCCTCCGGCTTGAAATGCGCCAGAAAATCGCCCGGCCGCGCATACGCCTCGGTCGAGTAGCCGACCGTGCTCAGCAGCAACGTCAAGGCGCGCCGCATCCCATCGTCGTCGTCGACGACATAAACGATCGGCTTCGACATGCTTGCTCCCGCTTACGGGCCGGCCGCCGGCAAGCGAAACCAAAAACGGCTGCCGCCCGCGGCCGAACCTTCGAATCCTATGGTTCCCTCGTGCGCCTCTATGATCGCACGACTCGAGGCGAGTCCGAGCCCCGTTCCCTGGCTCTTGGTCGTAAAAAATGGGTGAAATAGCTGGTTCTGGATCTCCGCCGACACGCCTGTGCCCCTGTCGATGACACTGGTTTCGACGGCATAGCGATCCCCGCTGAATTCGATCGTCACCACCGGGGAATCGCCCGTTGCGGCGCAGGCGTCGAAGCCGTTTTGTACGAGCGCGAAGAGGACGTGCTGGATGCTCAGCCGATCGATCAACACCTCCGGCATGGCCGTTGCCGCCTGCACCTGCAGCCGGCCCTTGGCGCCGGCCGCGACCATCTCGAGCACCGGCAGCAGTTCGGCGACGAGATCCGGCATCTGGCACGGCGTGCGCGCGGCGGCCTCCTGGTCGAACAGGCGGCGGATGCGGCGGATTCCCTCACCGGCGCCCAAGGCCTCCTGATTGATGCGCCGGAACACGTCCGTCGCGCCGGGCACGAGCGGGTCCGGTCGATTGAGCATGCGTTCGCCGGCCTGGGCGAAGGTTGCGATTGCACCGAGCGGTTGATTCAGTTCATGGGCGATCCCGCTCGCCAATTCGGCGAGCGCAGAGATCCGCGCAATTTCCATCAATTGGTTGAGAATGCGCTGCGCGCCGGCGCCGCTCGGTTTGAATTGGCTCAACGTCCGCTCGCTCCGGTCGTGCCTGAATCCTGATGCGAGCTTGCCGGAATGGGCGGCGAACTACACCTGCGAATTACCCGCATGAGCCTGCGCCAGTCCCTTAGCGAGGCGCCCCTCGCGCCACGGCAGACGGCGGGAGGACGCCGGCAAATCGTGCTAATCTCAGGTGAGTGTCCGTAGCGCATGAATTCGGCTCGATCGCCCAGCAGCTGCTGCAATTCTCGCCGGATGCCCTGTTTGTCGTCGATTCGGGCGGCATTCTTCAATTCGCCAACGATACCGCCCTGCAGATGTTCGGCTATGCGTCCGGGGAACTCGCGGGCAAGTCCATCGATGTGCTGATTCCCGAGCGTTTGCGGGTTCGCCACCAGATCCATATGGCCAACTATCTCGCCCTGCCGAGCAACCGCGAGATGGGCGCACGGCTCGTGGATCTCTCGGCACTCCGTGCGGACGGATCGGAGTTTCCGGCCGGGATCCGGCTCGCACCCATGCAGACCGGCGCGGTGAGCTACGTGTCGGTCGCAGTGCGAGACATGACCGAGCGGCGAGCCATCAGTGCCGCTCTCGTCGCCGCGCGCCAGGAGGCGGACCGGGCCAATGAGGCGAAGAGCCGGTTTCTTGCCACCGCAAGTCACGATCTGCGGCAGCCCATGCAAGCCATTCGTCTGCTCAACGCGTCGCTGCTCAAGGTCACGCAGGATACGCATTTCGTGCACGAGCTCGTCAAGCGGCAGGAGCATGCGATCGACAATGCCACGCGTCTGCTGCATGCCCTGCTCGACGTGAGCCGGCTCGAGTCCGGCGCCGTCGATCCACAACTCGCCCCCGTGAGCCTCGCCTCGATATTCTTCGACTTGAAGCACGAATACGATGCCACCGCGGCCGCCAAGGGCCTCGACTTGAAGTTCGCCGAGGCCGACCTGGTTCTGATGACGGATCGCGCACTGATCACGCAGCTGCTGCAGAATCTCATCGGCAATGCGGTCAAGTACACCGATCACGGCAGCGTGCGCGTGACGCAGTGGCTGGACGAGGAGGCGCTGTGGATCCGGATCGAGGACTCGGGGATTGGAATCCCCCCGGACAAGCTCGAACGCATCTTTGACGAGTATTACCAGGTCGATCCGGTCGGCACGCCTCGCTTGGGGGTGGGTCTCGGCCTCGCGATCGTTCGCGAGGTCTCGCGCCTGCTCGGTGTGGCCGTGCAGGTCACCTCGACGCGCGGCGTCGGAACGCGGGTCGCCGTGCGCATCCCGCGATCTCAGATCAGCCCGACGACGCGTCTGCCGCCGGCGCTGCCTTCGCCCGCCGAGAACTCGCCGCCCGCGTCGCGCGGCCGGCTGTTCTTGCTCGAGGACAATCATGCCGTGCGCGCCGCGACGGAATTGTTTCTCAATTTGGAAGGCTACGAGATCCGCAGCGCCGCGACGGCTGCGCATGCGGAGAAGTTGTTCGTTGAAGTCGCTCCGGGCGACGTGTTCATCTCGGACTACCGTCTCGACGGCAAGCAGACCGGTCTCGACGTTCTCGGCAGGCTGCGCGCATTCAAGCAGTGGCCCGTGCCCGCCGTCTTGCTGAGCGGTGATTTGGAGTCCATGCTGCGCGCCGTCAAGACGCCGATCGCGAAATGCCGGTTCTTGAGCAAACCCGTCGACACCCAGGCATTGCTCGCGGCGATCGGCGAATTGCTGAAGCTCTGAAGGCGCTGCGCATCGAGTGAAGGCGCTGCGCATCGAGTGAAGAACTGTCAAGCGA
>Ga0302154_10001895_pt1 | contig 16480 bp, 6 predicted proteins | sample I_Bog_N2_3_FD_193507 | JGI IMG/M metagenome (GOLD analysis project Ga0302154, IMG submission 193507) | Peat permafrost microbial communities from Stordalen Mire near Abisko, Sweden - I_Bog_N2_3 | ecosystem: Environmental > Terrestrial > Soil > Wetlands > Peat | place: Sweden: Abisko, Stordalen...
ACCCACGGTCGAGGCGAAGGCAATCACGCTCTCAATCGATGGCGGCCACGTCAGGTCAGTCCGCACCTACCAGATCCGCTCCTTCGAGATGGGGTCACCACACGATTTGTACAAAACTGCACGCTAAGCCGCCCGGGCCATGAACGCTGAGGGAACATCGCGTAGAGGCCTGAAGTCTGGCGCGGCATTGCTGCTGGCCCAAACGTAGTCCCCGGTCAGCGCGATATGTTCCCATCCCAGGGGCGCGACATGGAGAAGGAGGTCATCTGGGATGTTCGCCCCAAGGGCGCGCGCGTGCTGGACGGCACGGTGCAGGTAGACCGTGTTCCAATGTACGATCGCAGCGGTGATGAGGCTCAGTCCGGATGCACGGAAGCCCTGGTTCTCAAAGGTGCGGTCACGAATTTCCCCCTGGCGGTGGAAGAACACCGCGCGCCGGAGCGCGTTGCTGGCCTCGCCTTTGTTGAGACCGGCGTGGCTGCGCTGGCGCAGGTCGGGATCGGAGAGCCATTGCAGGGTGAACAGGGTCCGCTCGATCCTCCCGACTGCGCGCAAGGCGCGCGACAAGGCGTTGCCGGCCCCCGCTGCCGAAAGCTTGCGCAGGATGACGGACGGGACGACCGCGCCGGCCTCGATCGAGGCCTTGAGCCGCATGAGTTCAGTCCACTGGCTGGCGATCGCCGCGGTTTCGACGGCGTCGCCGATCAGCGGCTCGAGGACTGGATAGGTGCCCGGCTTTTCGACCGTGTAGAGCTTGCGGTCTTTCAGGTCCTTGATCCGGGGAGCGAAGCGGTAGCCCAGCAGATGGCAGAGGCCAAACACATGGTCCGTTGCCCCAGCGGTATCGGTGTAGTGCTCGGCGATTCGCAGATCGGTCTGGTGGGCATGATGGTGCAGCCCGTCGAGGGCGTAAGGGGCCTCGCTCATCGTTGCCGAGATGACCCTTGTGTACATTGGCCCGTAGCCGCCCGACACGTGGGTGTAGAGGACGGCGCCGGGATTGATGCCGTACTTGGCGTTGACGGAGCCACCGGATTCGGCGCGCCCGGCTGCCCGGAAATACTGGCCGTCCGAGGAGGATGTGGTCCCGTCGTCCCAGATCGCGGCCATCGGGTGCCGGTGATGCGCGTTGATGATTGCGGCGCGGGCGGCGACATAGTTCTCGTCGCTGATGTGCCATTGCGCCACGTTGACCAGGTGGAGATAGCCGAGGCCGCGCGACGCGTCGGCCATGCGGGCGAGGCCGAGGTTGGTGCCGTCGGCGAGGACCGCTGCCAGGAGCGCGGGGATATCGGCAGCCGGATTGCCGGTCCGCAGATGGGTGAACCGGTCGGCGAAGCCGGTCCAGCCGTTGACGTCGCTCAGGACCTCGGTGATCCGCGCGCGCGGCAGCATGCCGTTCAAGCGCAGGGCCAGGTCGCGCGCTGCGTCTGGAACAACCAACGGAATCCTGGCGATGTAGAGCTTGCCGTCCTCGATTTCGACGCCGTCGAGATCGCCCCGCGATGCCCGGTCGGCAACGAAATTCAAGCGCTCGTGCAGTGTCGCGGCGCGGCCGGCGATATAGCGGGCCGGATCGGTTTCGCCGCCGATGCCGGTGTCCCGCACGGCCTCGGCCGGCAGCAGATAGTCCTCAAAGGCGCGGTAATCGCGGCTCCCGGCGACCCAGATGCCGCTGCCTTTCAGCCGCTCGCGCAGCGTGGCGAGGACAGCGGTTTCGTAGAGCCGCCGGTCCGCCTTGCCGTTCGCGAAGATCAGCTTGCGCCACTTCGGCGGCAGGAACGTAGACGGCGGCCGGTCCGGCAAAGCGCGCGTGCTGTCGCGGTCCATCCCCTTGAGGAGTTCGATGGCGGCCAGGACAGGATCGTTCGATGTGCCCGACCGGAAGTCGAACGCCTTGAGAAAGCGTGGGCTGAACCGCCGCAGGACGCCGTAGCGCTCGGCCGCGGTGATAAGAATGTCCTGCTCCGCCACGTTGGCGACGGACCCGATGACCGGGAGCACGTCATCGAGTTTCTTCATACCGACTTCGCGGTCGACGACGGCGACCCCCTCCTCGCCGGTCTCCTTGGCGAGTCGGAGCGCGGCGATGGTGCGGCGGAACAGCAACAGCGCCTTGGCCACGTCCTGGCGGGTGGCCTGGAATCGCCGCTCGTCCCGGCCCCGCGCCCTGGTGAACAGCGTGCCCATGTACTTCTCGAACATGGCGAGGGTAACGTCGGACAGCCGGGTCTCAAGGCTGGCGGCCTGGGCCACGAGCATGGCTGTTCGCCGCGCCGGTTCCAGATCGGCCATGTGTTGCACCGTCATGATCGCCCCTTCGCCGACCAGGCGGTTGAGGCGGTCGGGATGGATTCGCCCGGCGTGTCCGCGACCGATCCCCAGGCCGCGCGCGTATTCGAGGCGGTCGAGCAGCGCGGCGATATTGGAGGGGGCGGGCGACTCCGAGTAATCCCTCAGCCAGGCGAAACGGGAGCGGCGGAGATCGGGATCGATCACCAGCAGCTTTTCGAGTGCTTCCCGCTCGGTGGCGGTCAGGCCGTCCGCCAGGGCTTCGAAAACCTTCTTCCGGGCACGCGCCCGCCCGGCCAGCCCGATCCGCTCCAACACCGCTACCGTGGGGAGGAGCACGTTGTTTGCCCGCAAATGGGCGATCATCGCCCGGACGATCGGCTCCCCGCGGTCGGTGGCCCAGGCTGCATCCGCGCCCGCCCTCAGGCAGGAGCGCCAATCGGCGAACCCGAAGCTGCGAAGTTGCAAATACCTCTGAAGCTCGATCGCATGTTCCCGGCGCGTCTGGTCCCGGAGCGCGTAGTCACCGAACTGGGCCGATGGCAGCCCGAGTTGATGCGCTATGAAGGCTATCATCTCCAGGGGAGGATGCTCGCCCGGCCCCATGCCCTGGCCGGGATGGCGCAGGAGGCACAGTTGGATGGCGAACCCGAGCCGATTGATCGCGCGCCGCTTTGTCCGGATGAGGGCCAGGTCGTCGCTGCTCAGCACGTAGTGCCGCGCCATCTCGGCGGGATCGGTTGGAATAGCGAACAACCGAGTGCGTTGCTCGGAAGACAAGAGGGTACGACGCGGCATGACGGCCTCTGTGCAAGGTGAGGCCCCGTTCATAAAATAGTTGCCTTTCAGCGCAATTCTGCAACAGGGTATTGAAAGCTGATTCGTGAGGAATCGCCGTGCCCGCCAAATCCGTTCGCAAACGAACGTTTGTGAAAGCCCCTGATATCGTTCGGCTTTCCGCTTAGCGTGCATGTGTGGACGGCCCCTCGGATGCAAGAGCGTCAAAGAGAATTCTGACGGATGGGTCGATTGCGATCATGTGTCCGGCCTGTTGACGCGGCACCATGTCCGCTGGCCCAGATGGGGTCCGCGATCCAGTCCCAAACAGTTTTGCGGCCTCGAAAGCCGGCACGCTAAACGGGTTCTCTGAATCGTGAGTTCGACCGATCGTCATCTCGTTCAGCTCTTTCACCCCGGCATCGACGCGCGGTTCAGGCGGTGAGCGGCGTCGATCACCCCACCGTGCCGCGCGTCATCGTGACCCATGCCGCATGGGCCATCTCGTTGCTCAATCACGGCCAAAACCCCGTGGCGGTTCGATCGCCTGGAGTTCGGAGAGATTAAAATCGACAATCGCCCGCAAGCCCTCGGCCGTGGCGCTGTCTTGTTGATTGTCGGGCAACGTGTCCAGCCAGGCACCATACTCGGCCTGCAGATCGATGAGCATGGCGACGGTGTCGAGCCAGCGTTGCACCCGGCGTCGCCGGTCGGCCGGACGACGCACGCGGATGACCGGCGCGCCAGCCGCGTGCGCGGCGCGATAGCGGGCCTGACGTTCGGCGCCGGTCATGGGTGTTTCACCGATCGGTGGACGGGGCATGGCTCCACTCCATGGCGTTACGTGACGAAACCGCGGTCATGCCGGAACCGCCCCGGCGGCGGCGGCCGGTACGCCTCGCCGCTCGCCATTATCGCCCAGGCCATGCGGGCCATCTTGTTGGCGAGTGCCACGGCGGCGAGTTTGCGAGCGCGACCGTGGATGTTGGCGAGCGGCTACACCTACCCCGGGGTTTTGCCCCGGCTACTGACCCTCGGGTTAACCACCTGAGATTGTGTTGCTCTTGCCGGTTGCGGCGGCGTATCAGGTTCCGCGGGAAGCGCCCTCTCGCGGCGGAGAGGAGCGGCGTGGTGCGGCGCCGCGTCCTAATGGTAGGTATTTCCAGGAAATAGGCAACTTCAGGTTGTGGATTGGTCGGGCAGCTCCCTCGTGCCGCCCCCGCATTCTAGACGGTCTCTTGGCAAAAATCCGCATTGACTCTGGAGATTCTCCAATGTTACGATTTTCTCAGAAATGAAAATTTGGGATAGCTTTCGAAGCGTAGTCTGCGGGGGAGCGTCATGGACCAGACCGGCAATGAACCGGAAACTGTGGTATCGAATGTGGCGTCTACGGATGCCACACCCGCACCAACTGCCGGCCCGCCACCGAAACCGGCTTACCCGCCACCTGCCGCCATACCGACCCAGGAAGCGCCACTCGGCATTCGCTTCGACTTCAATCAAGGTACCCGTGTGGTCGTACCCGAAGGTCAGTGGCGCGTCCAGCTTCGCGACCTTGATACCGGTAACATTCTTTTCGAAACAGAAACGCGCGGCGGCACATATATAAGCAGTACGAAGCGCTATTATGTCCGCACCAGCATCGAGGTCTGGAAGGGCGCGGACACGATCTTTCGCCATGAATTCGATGCCAGGGGCCGCGAAGTCCTTATCCAGTTCCCCGTCGGCACGCTCGGGGACCCGATGGGCTGGTTCCCCTATGCGGTAAAGTTCCAGCAGCAGCACGACTGTCGACTGACCTGCGCGATGTCAGAGCTGCTGATCCCATTGTTTTGCAAAGCCTACCCGCACATCACCTTCGTCACCCATGAGCAAATAGACACCAGCCAGTTCTACGCCACTTACTCGATTGGCCTGTTTTTCGACGATGCCGACTGCGTCTGGCAACCCTGTGACTTCCGGCTGGTAGGACTGCATCGCACCGCCGGTTACATCCTTGGCGTCGACCCGGAAGAAATGCCTCCGAGCATAGTCCTGGAGGACGCCAGCCGGCCGATCGACGGGCCCTATGTGTGCATTGCGGCGCAGAGTTCGTCCCAGGCCAAATATTGGAACAACCCCGGTGGCTGGCTGGAAGTCGTCAGATTCCTCAAAAAAGCCGGCTACCGCGTCATTTGCATCGACAAGCAGCCATTCCATGGCCAGGGCATTGTCTGGAACCACATGCCCCACGGGGTCGAGGACGAAACCGGCGATCGCCCTTTGCAGGAACGGGCGCGCTGGCTGAAGCACGCGGCGTTCTTCGTCGGACTTTCCAGCGGGCTGAGTTGGCTCGCCTGGGCGGTCGGCACGCCGGTGGTGATGATCAGCGGCTTTACCCATCCGACCAATGAGTTCACCACCCCTTACCGGGTGGTCAATTACCACGCCTGTAATGGCTGCTGGAACGATCCGAAATACCGGTTCGACCATCACGACTTTCTGTGGTGTCCGCGCCATGCCGGCACGCCACGCCAGTTCGAATGCACGCGCCTGATAACCGCCGACCACGTCAAGGCGGTTATCGGGCGGATTCCCGCTTTCAAGTCCCGAACCAAAAGCGCTACCCGAGCCACCGTTGCTGAGGAGGTCGCGTAATGACTGCTTATAATATATCTGGCACAACCAGTTCCAGCATCACACTGAACCCTGGCGACACGCTGTCGGTCGCCAGCAGCGGCGCCAATTCGGGCGTCGTCACTTCCAGCACACTCCTCGGCGGCACGGCAACCGTCTCAAGAGGCGGGCTCATAACGTCCACGACAATGTCCGGCACCGCCAACAGCGCTGGAACGGTGACGATTTCCAGCGGCGGGTCGGCTACGCTTGATGGGGTGTATGGTTGGACCGTGATGGTGTCATCCGGAGGCGCCGTCAGTGCCCTCAGTGCGGCCTATGACGCCACCGCCGCCAAGAACGGACAGATCAACGTTGCATCCGGCGGCACCGCGATCGCAACGGTGCTAAGCAGCGGCGGTAATCAGACGGTGCTCAGCGCTGGCAAGGCCAGTTCGACGATCGTCCTCAGCGGCGGATCAGAAATCGTCTCCTCGGGCGGTTCGGCGGTTTCTGCCAACGTTGCATCAGGTGGCGTTGAGACGGTCATTTCGGGAGGCGTGGTCAGTGCAGCGACCGTCAGCTCCGGCGGCGTGTTCGCGGTTTCCGGCGGGGTCGACACCGGAACCCTGACGCTTTCCGCGGTATCTGCCGCCAGCAAGGTCTTTACCTGGTCCGGCGCCGCCACGACTTCGGCGGTGGTCGCATACGGCGAGACGGTGAATGCGGGCGCATTTCTGTACGTGTCCTCCGGCGGTTTCGCAAGCGGCGCGACCGTGCGCGGCAGTGCGATCGTATACTCCGGTGGTTCCACCGTCTCGACGACGATCAGTTCTGGCGGCAGCGCAATCGTTTCCTCCGGTGGCAACGCGACCAGTACGATCGTGCTGTCCGGCGGCACGGAAATCGTATCGGTCGGCGGCACCGAAACCAGCGGTCAGGTAAGCGCGGGCGGCACGGTAAGTGTCGTGTCCGGCGCGACACTTACCAACGTGACCCTCAGTGCCGGTGCCACGCTCGCGGTCAGTGGCGGAACCGTCAGCGGCGTGGGCGCGACGTTGAATCTGGCCGGAATCGGCGCGACGACCGTCGTTAACTGGCCGGCGGGCGGCACGTCGTCCGCGGTCGTGGGAACGAGCGAAACCGTATTGGCGGGCGGTGCAATTACCGTGTCTTCCGGTGGAACGGCCGTCGGGGTGAGCGTCAGCAGCGGCGGCTCGCTCAACGTTTCGTCGGGCGGCGTCGCGGGCGGCTATGATCCGATCATCTGGAGCGGCGGATCGGTGACGGTTTCGTCGGGCGGCCTGTATTCGGCGACAACCGTCGGATATCTGGAAGCGGGCGGTTCGCTGACCGTCCAGTCCGGTGGCACCGTGAGCGGCGTCACGGTGTACAGCGGCGGGACTTTCAACCTCCAGGCGGGCGGTTCGGCCGTCAGCATGACTATCACGGGGCCGTTCACCGTTTCGTCCGGATCGACAGCGAGCAGCACGTCGATCACAGGGGGCACGGAGACGGTGCTCGGACTCGACGTGTCCGCCAGCATCGGCGGCACGGGCGTTGTACAATCGGTTTCGTCCGGCGGCGTCGCCAGCGCCGCGCAGGTCCGCGCGTCCGGGCAGCAGATCGTGTCCTCGGGCGGACTGGCGAGTGGGACCGTCGTCAGTTCGGGCGGCACCGAGGTGATCTTGCCCAGCGGGTCGGCGGTTTCGACGACCGTGAGTTCGGGCGGCACCGAAATTGTCATGGGCGGCGGCGTGGCGTCGGCCAGCCAGGTGCTCAGCGGCGGCACGGAAATCGTCTCCTCGGGCGGCGTCGAGAGCGGCGCCAGCATCGCCAGCGGCGGCATCGAGGTCGTCTATGCCGGCGCGACGCTGTCCAACGTGAACGTCAGCGCCGGCGCCAACCTGGCCGAAGGCGGGGCGGTCATCAGCAGTGGCACCCTCACGCTCGGCGCGCTGACCTCGGCGCTTACCAGTCTGACCGTGTTGCCGGGCGGAACGCTGCCGGCGCTGGTCACGCTGTTCAGCGGCGCTGTCGTGTCGGGCGCCACGGTCGTGGCCTCCTCCGGCGGCGTGATCAGCGGCGATACGGTCAGCAGCGGCGGCAGCGCGGTCGTCTCCTCGGGCGGCACCGCCAAAAGTGCGTTCATCGGCGCCTCCGGCAGTGAGGTCGTGCTCTCGGGCGGCAGTGGCCTCGCAACGAATATCCAGAGTGGCGGTGTCGAAACCGTCTCGTCGGGCGGCGTGGAGAGCGGTGTCGTCGTCAGCAGCGGCGGTCTCGCCTATGTGCTGTCCGGCGGCACGGAAAGTGGAGGAACTGTCAGCAGCGGCGGCACGCTCGAAGTGGTGTCCGGCGGTGTCGTGTCCAGTTTGTCGGTCGTGGCCGGCGGGACGTTCCTCGTTTCTGCGCCGGTTGTCAGCTCGGGCAAGACGCTTACGCTGTCCAGCGGGACATTCTTCAGCTGGCCCGCGTCGGGCGGATCTTCGGCAACCGCCGACATCAGCGCAACAATCATGTCCGGTGGTGTGGAGAAGGTCCTGGCGGGCGGCACCGACACCAGCGGAACGGTCAATTCGGGCGGCACCATATCCGTGGGCAACAGCGGCGCCTTGTCCGGCGTCACCTTCGCCTCGGGCGCCTCGCTGATCGCCAGTGGCGGATCCGTTAGCGGCAGTTCGGAGACGCTTACCGTTGCACCCCTCACGTCGTCAACCGTCGTCACCTGGCCCGCGAGCGGCGGCGTGGGGCAGGCGACCTCGGCAATCAGCGAGAGCGTGATCGCGGGCGGCACAATTATTATTTTGTCCGGCGGCGTCGCCAGCGGCATCAGCGAAGGCGCCGGCGGCACGCTCGTCGTGAGCGCGGGCGGTGTCGCCAGTGGCGGCCTTGCGTACCCTGGCACGGTCATCATCGGCTCGGGCGGCTCGGGCGTGGCCAACCAGGCCCAGAACGGCGGCAGTCTGCTCATTTCCGGCGGCACCGAAACCAGCGCGACAGTCTGGATTGCCAACCTCGGCCCCACCTTCGACACGGTCGAGGCCGGCGGCATCACCTCGGCCACTCACATCAGCCAGGGCGGTGTTGAAAACGTGTCGGCCGGCGGTTCGTCGATCAGCGCGGTCACCGATCATTTGGGAAGTCAGGTCGTCCTCTCGGGCGGCTCCGCCGTCAGCGCGTCGATCGCGGGGCTTCAGGTCGTCTCGTCGGGCGGCTTCGTATCCGCGACGAATCTTGTCGCTGACAGCACGGGCTCGAGCGCCGTCCTGCGGTTGGCTGGCTCAGCCGTCGGGGTCTCGGTTGGCTCCCACGGTAGCGCTTTCGTGCTCAGTGGCGGCGCGGCCAGCGGAACGGTCGTGAACAGCGGCGGCACCGATATCATCCAGGCCGGCGGATACGAAAGCGGCACGACCGTCAACAGCGGCGGCACCGAAATGCTCAACATCGGGGCCGCCTACACCAACGCCACCTTCAGTTCTGGCGCGAACATAGCACTGACCGGATTGATCAGCGGGCCCCCGCCTGTCGCAGTGGGCGCGCTGACCTCGACGGTGACGGGACAGAGCCTGGCGTCCGGCGCAATACCCTCAGACCTCACGCTGGTGCTTAGCGCGACAGTGGTGTCGGGCGGCGAGATCGACGTGAACTCGGGCGGCCTGATCAGCGCGACCACCATCACCACCGGCGGCTCGGCCTTTGTGTCATCAGGCGGGCGCACCAGCGCGGTTACCCTGGTTGCTGGCGGTTCCGAGACAATCCTGAGCGGCGGCAGCGCCTATGCCACGACCGTTAACAGTGGCGGCATGATGCAGGTTGCGGCCGGCGGCTCGGCGATCAGCGGCATCATAGGCAGCGGCGCCGCCGGGTTCGTTGCGTCCGGCGGCTCGGCTTTGGTGACGACGGTGAGCGGCAGCGGAAGCCTGTTCGTTGCGTCTGGCGGTTACGCCAGCGGAACCACGCTGACGGCCGGCGGTTCTGAGACCGTCGCCGGCACGGAGACCTATCCGGGCGCAGGCGGCGCTTTCGGCGTCCAGAGTGGCGGTGTGCAGATCGTTCTCTCGGGCGGTGTCGTCAGTGCGGACACCGTGGGCGTCGGAGGCATCCAGATTGTTTCCTCTGGCGGCACAGTGATAAATCCGACATCCGGGACACCTATACGCGGCACGCAGATCTTCTGGGTCGGCGCCAGCGTGTCGGACTTCGTGTCGCCGGGCGGCCGTCTTGTGGAGGCGGGGCTGACCGTCGGCGGCGGCGTCAGCGTCGCTTTGAAACAATTCACGGCCTTGACCAACGTGAGTGTTGGTCCGGGCGGCACGACCTCGAACATCTCAGACCTTCTGAGCGCCACAGTGCTCGGCGGCGGATCCGTCACGGTCTCCTCCGGGTCCACCGACACGGCCACGGTGCTCAATGGCGGGACCGAGCTCGTCTCGAGCGGCGGCAGCGCCACGTCCGGCAATGTCAGCAATGGCGGCTTCGAGGATGTCAAGAGCGGCGGCCGCCTGATTTCGCTTGAATCGATCGGCTCCGGCGGCGTCCTCGACCTGGAGAACGGCGCGGTCTCCAGTGCAACGATCGCCTTCACCGCTGGCTCCGGAACGGTGGCGTTCGGCAATACCGGTTCGACCACGACACCAATCAGCGGTTTCCAGGGCGGCGATCAAATCGCGATCGGTGCCTTTACCGCGGCGATCACCAGCGCGACGCTGAGCAACGGCGGCAGCACGCTGACGCTGAGCAATGGAACACAGAACTACGTCGTTTCGAATATCTCGTTCGCGCCGGGCGTGCTTTCGGGCAGCCAGCTGAGCAACTACGCGTTTGCGTTCGATACGGTGGTGATTAACGGTGCGACCATCAACGCCGTTACCATCGCTCCGCTGACCGTAAGCGTGAGCGGTACCGCCCAGGAAGGTCAGACACTCACCGCCACGGCGATCGCGCCACCGGGCGGGACGCTCGGCTATCAGTGGCAATCTTCCTCGAACGGCGGCGCCACCTGGTCGAACATCGCGAACGCGACTGCCAGCACCTACCTGGTCGGGGAAACCGACGAGACAAACCTGCTCCTGGTGGTGGTCACGGACTCGACCGGCGGTTCGGCGGCCAGCGCGCCGACCACGGTGGTGGTGGATGCGGCGCCGACGGTGAGCGTGCCGGTGATCACCGGCACGGCGCAGGAAGGCCAGACGCTGATCGCCACGGCAACGGCGGGTCAGGGCGACAATCCGGTCACCTACCAGTGGCTGGACAACGGCGTCGCGATCGGCGGCGCCACCGGCGCGACCTACACGGTGCAGGAGGGCGACGAGGGCAACACGATCAGCGTGACGGCCACCGCCACCAATGAGCAGGGGGCGACCGCCAGCGCCACCAGCGCGCCGACGACGGCGGTGGTGGATGCGGCGCCGACGGTGAGCGTGCCGGTGATCACCGGCACGGCGCAGGAAGGCCAGACGCTGATCGCCACGGCGAGCTTGACTACCGACGAAAGTGGCCAGCTTCCGAGCTACCAGTGGCAGTCCTCAATTGATGGGACGACCGGCTGGACCGTCGTCGGAACGGGAGACAGCTACATGCTGGGCGCAGGCGATGCGGGCAAATACCTGCGTGTTGTCGCGTCGTATACCGACGACACGGGCCAGAGCACGACCGCGACAAGCGCAATCGTCAATGTGCCCGGAGTCAGCTTGGCGGAGCCTGCCTTCATCACCACTCTCGACTTCGGTGCGACCCGCGTCGGCGCGGCGCCGGTCACGGAGGCGTTGACTATCGGCAACGGTACGGTCGCCGATCCGGCACAGGAAAGCCTTGGGTACACTGTCTCACCGACGGCGCCGTTCATCGCCACCGGCGTTGCAACGGGCGCGATCGCTTCCGGCACGACCGGCACAATTGACCTGGCGATGCAGACCGGCGCGGCCGGCAACTTCAACGGCTCGTCGCTGCCGATCACGCTGACTTCTCTTGGCGAGGCTTTCGGCTTGCCGGACACGCCTCTCGGGGCGCAGACCGTGACGCTCAACGGACGGATCTATGCACCCGCCGTTGCGCAGCTTGGCACGTCGAGCCTCTCGTTCGGCATTGTCCATGTGCATGACATTGTCAGCAGGCAGCTCACCGTCACAAACGTGGCGACCGGCGCACTGACCGACGTGCTGACCGGCGGTTTCGGGTCCGTCTCGGCGCCGTTCCAAGGGTCGGGTTCGTTGGCGGGCGTGGCCGCCGCCGCGACCGGTGCGTTGACGGTGTCGCTCAATACCGGCAGCGCAGGCGCTTTCAGCGGCACGGCGACGCTGGCACTGCAATCGTACGACGCGGAGCTTGCGGACGCATCGGTGACAGCCAGCCCCGTTGCACTTACCGGCACCGTCGACAACTACGCGGTGGCCGCGATCACGAAAGTGAGCGGGGGAGCGTCACTCACTCAATCCGGCCAGAACTATGTGCTCAACCTCGGCTCGGCCTATCAGGGCACCTCGTTCGGATCGGTCACGCTGGGCGTCCTGAACGCCGCCCCCGGTCTCGCGGACCTGTTGTCCGGAAGCTTCTCCGTATCCGGCTCCAGCGCGTTCACCAACTTCGGTTTTGGGCCGTTCTCCGGCCTGGCCGCGGGACAGTCGGAAACGGCGCAGAGCATCTCGCTGGCGACAACCTCGAGCGGCACCTATACCGAGACCATCACCTTGTCGCCGACCGGCAGCAACGCGAGCGGCTACTCCGGCACCCTCGCCCCGGAAACCGTGACCGTTACGGGTACCGTTCTGAATGCCTATGTGCTGGGCAAGAGCGTTGTGACCGCCTCCGCGCCCGCGTTCGTGGCGACCGACTCCTCGCTGATCAGCGGTGACAGGCTCACCGGTTCCGGGAGCAGTGGCAACACGCTCGTGCTGTATGGTGGCGGTACTTTCAACCTTGCCGCACCGACCACGCTTGCCAACATCCAGGTGATCACGGCGCAGGAAGGCCAGGGTGCGACGGCGCAGAGGGTGACGTTGCGGGCGGGCCTGAACGCGACGGTGAACGTTGCCTCCGATCCGGTGACGACCGATACCGCGCCGACCATCGCCATCATCGGCGCCGCCAATACCGACGTGATCAATCTCGGCTCCGGCAACGATACGGTGACGCTGGGAGCCGGCGAAAAGGTTTATGGCGGCGGCGGCAGGAACAGTTTCAGCGTGGCGGCCGCGTCGCTGGCGGGCGTGACCATCAGCGGCGGCGGCAGCGGCAACAGCACGCTGACGCTGACCGGCGGCGGCACGGTCACCATGGGTAGCAATGTCACCGGCATCGCCAGGTTGCAGCTGGCATCGCCGACCACCTTCACCGCCAGCGTACTCGCGGGGCTGCAGATTGCCGGCAGCAGCGCCGGCGGTGACACGATCGTGCTGGCCGCGCCGACACAGAGCGTCACCGCGGGCGGCAATAACGAACTCGTCAAAGTCTCGGCCGCCAATGCGGGAGGCGTGGTCGTGAGCGGCCTGGCTGCGAACAGCACGCTTGAAATCACGACCGGCGGCACCATAACTCTGAACGCCAACACCAACGTGACGACCGTTAAGATCGACGCCGCGAGCACGCTGGTGCTGAACAGCATGCAGTTCATCACCGCAGTCGGCAGCGCTGCCGCCGATACGATCCAGGCTGGCGGAAACTACCAGACGTTGACCGGGGGGACCGGCGTCGACACGCTGATCGGATACACCGTCGGCAGCACGCCGGGCTACGACACGTTCCGCGACACAGCGGCCGGGCTCAACGGTGATCTGATCAAGGGCTTCCTGAACACCGATACGATCGATATCACTAACCTTCTCTCGGCGACGATCAGTGCCGTTGCCAGCGGCGCGAACACCCTGGTTACCGCGACCTCCGGGGCCACGAAGTCGGTTTTCACGATTGCCGGCAGCTGGTCGCAAAGCGGCTTCACGACCAAGGTCGATGCAGTGGGCACGGGCACCCTCATCACGCACAACTGACGCCTTGCGCGGCCGGTCCCGACGGGGCCGGCCGTTCGCGCCACGCCAGGGCTTCTGCCGTTGCCGCGACATGGGCGCGGCCGATTCCCGCGCGAGGCGCACGGAGGTCCAAGGTAAGCGCCCGGTCAGCCGCCAGCAGAGATCATAGCGTGACCTGTTAGATAAACAACGCCAAGCTAGAACATAATGCGAACGCTTCAAGCGGCGGGCCTTACCGAGACCGTCCAATTTCTGGGGGGTCAGGCGGCCCGTCGGTATGGGCGTTTGGCCCGCCACTCGGCAGCGGTATGGTCCTTGTCGAACGTACCGTTCATAATCGCAGTCCGGACCTGGAGCATCAGATGTGCCCCACGGGGCGACCATCGCATCTGTTGGTTGGCGTTCATCCGGCGGTGCAGCAGCCACTGCACCGTGCTCTCCGTGGTTGCCGTCGAGATCGGCTGCTTGCAACGGCGGGCTGTCGCGTAATCAATGATGATCTCGGATTGCCCGGACACGTAGGTCTCCAGAGCACGAAGCACGGCCGCCACCTTGCCGGCCGGCGCGGCAACAGGCGACGTTTCGTCGTTCGCCGCCGCCTCGAGCGGGCTGAGCGTGTCGCCGATGAGATCGAGGGCTCGCTGCACCTGGCCGTGCCACAGGCGCCAGCGGATGTGCTGGTCGACAACATCTGCGAGGCGGGCGCCTTCCTGGCGGTCCTCGGCAGTGGCATCCGGCCAGCTTTTGACAGTTTGGGCAACGTGCTGGTTTCGCATCGAAAGATGAAATCAATCAGGGGTCACGCCACCAAGGCCGGAACCAACGAAACGCCCGGATTTGACAGATGAGACCGTCGCATACCTGGGGGGTACCCAGCACCGGTGTCGATCTTCCTTCCGCGCTTCGGGGAAGGATCGGTGCTGGCAGGGCGGGGGTTCGACGCTTGCACCGCCAATACGAGGCGAAAAACGGCCGGAATCCGCCGCTTTTTGCTGATCCAGGCGCGATAAGTGCGGTTGCCGCGCTTAGTGAAATTATTTCACTGTCTTGGGCGCGCTCAAAGGCAACACCTCACGCTGAAATCGTCAGGGAACCGCTGCCAGTCTAATTTGTGGGCGTCAGGCGGCCCGGCGGTATGGGCGTTTGGCCCGCCACTCGGCGGCGGCATGGTCCTGATCGAACGTGCCGTTCATGACCGCCGTGCGGACCTTGAGCATCAGGTGCGCCCCGCGGGGCGACCATCGCATCTGTTGGTTGGCGTTCATCCGGCGGTGCAGCAGCCATTGCACCATGCCCTCTGTGGTCGCCGTCGAGATCGGCAGTTCGAAGCGCCGCGCCGTCGCATAGTCGATGATAATCTCGGCATGCCCGGCCACGTAGGTTTCCAAACTCCGAAGCTGCTCGGCGACCTTGCCCGCCACCGCGGCAACGGAAGAGGTCGTGTCCTTCGCCGTAGCCTCGAGCGGGCCGAGCGTGTCGCCGATAAGGTCCAGCGCGCGCTGGACCTGACCATGCCACAGCCGCCAGCGGATGTGTTCCTCGACGACGTCGACGAGACGGGCGCCTTCCTGGTGCTCCTCGGCGGTGGCGTCCGGCCAGCCTTTGACGGTCTGGGCGACGTGTTGGATGTGCATCCCCAGGTGGAACCAGTCCAGCACGTGGTAGGTGGGACCGACGCTCGCCGTCTGTCCCAGGCCCCGTGGTCCCTCGGCGCCGTCGCTGAGAATGGTCACCGGCGTCGTCCTGGTGGCCCCGAGGTCATGCAGCACGCAGCGCAGCTGCTGGGCCTCATGGTTGGCTTCCGCCGGCACGCTCGCGAAGACGACGCGCTTGCCGTTGTCGTTGCAGGCCTGCGCAACGATGGTCTCGAAGGAGCGGATCTGGTAGGTGCGGACTGACCTGACGTGGCCGCCATCGATTGAGAGCGTGATTGCCTTCGCCTCGACCGTGGGTGTTGAGCGTGGCGGCGCCGCTGCCTGGCATTCCAGCCTGGCGCCGACCCGCAAGGTTCGCCGCCGGATGGTCTCCACCGTCGGCGGTTCGCCGAGCGGGAATATTTCTTCCAGCAAGCTCCGGGCGCGACGGTAGGGCAGCATGGCTCCCATCTCGACGACGGTGCGTTCATACTCCGGGGTGCAGCGATCGGGCATGATCTCCCCGACGGGCGAGAGGATCTCGCGCCGGGTCTCGCTGCATCGGCACGGGATGAAGCGCGGAGCATGGACCTCCACGACGCCGAACAATGACCGCAGGTGCCGGGGGCGACGGTCCTTCAGCGGGCGTTGGGCGCCACAGCGCGGGCAGCGGCGGCGGCTCTGGCAGTACTCTTCCGTTTGCGCCTGAACCAGCTCGCGCTGCAGCCCGGCCAGAACCTCTTTCGCTTCCGCCAGCGACAGACCCAGCGTCTCCGGCGAGCAGGTAGCCGGAGTGCCGCCGCCGGCATGCACCTCGTGCACCTGCGCCTTGCCGTCCGCTCCGGTCAGTTTCACCATGACGTGCCACTGCATCGGCCCACTCCGTCCTGACAACAGCTTGATATGGTTGCCATTATATCACATGCGGCAGCGGATCAGGTGCAGCGACCGGCCGCCGCTCTCTCTGTTGTGTGTACAATAGTGATGGGCGTCGGTATGCGGCCGGGGTACCCCCCAGGTATGCGACGGTCTCATTCGTACCAGGAGGCCAGTTGGTTAGTTCTGGCCTATATGCGCCGGCGGCGCCAGCTAGAGGCATCCGGGGAGGCGACGCTGGGTTGGGCATCCGGGGGCGGGGACACGCGAGGTGATCAGCTGGCCCCAGCGGTCGTGCGACAACGCCGGGAGGTCACGGCCCCCGGGGCCATTGCCTGGGCT
>Ga0302154_10001899_pt1 | contig 16457 bp, 17 predicted proteins | sample I_Bog_N2_3_FD_193507 | JGI IMG/M metagenome (GOLD analysis project Ga0302154, IMG submission 193507) | Peat permafrost microbial communities from Stordalen Mire near Abisko, Sweden - I_Bog_N2_3 | ecosystem: Environmental > Terrestrial > Soil > Wetlands > Peat | place: Sweden: Abisko, Stordalen...
GCGGGCGCGGCTGGTTCGACGGCGGCACGCACGCGTCTTGAAATGTACGCGTGTTGGAATTTACCTGGTGAACCAAATCCGGCCGTCGGGCTCTCCGGCCGGTTGATGCTAAACGAGAATGAGGCGGCGACCAGCCGCTCGGCCTGCCCTTTGACTGCGGAACGAGTGGAACGATGCGCGGAACGATTCGAAAAATCTCCATGCCGCGCCGCCTTGTCGCAGATATCATGCACGCGTCGAGGCGCGTGCCCTTTGTCTCGCTGCAGCGCAGCCTTGAGGTCCGGCCGCTGATCGAGGCCCGCGATGCCGCCGCGGCGCCGCCGGGTTGGGCTGCGATCTTCGTCAAGGCATTCGCGCTGCTGGCCAGGGACGAGCCGGTGTTGCGCACGCTCTATGCCCAATGGCCATGGCCGCAATTTTACCAGCTGCCGCGCAGCATCGCGATGGTGGCGATCGCTCGAATCGAAGACGGCGAGGATTGCGTGATGCCGCAGCGGATCGCCGCGCCAGACGCCTTGCCGCTGGCCGAAATCGATGCCCAGATCCGCCACGCCAAGGCCGCGCCGCTTGCCGAGGTGCCGTCCTTTCGCAAGATCATGAAGGTGACGCGGCTGCCGCTGCCGCTGCGCCGTCTGGTGTGGCTGATCGGGCTGCGGTTCGGACGCCAGCGCGCCAACTATTTCGGCAGCTTCTTGGTGACCTCGGTGGCCGCCTTCGGCGGCGGCGAACTGCATGCGCTCAGTCCGGGGCCGTTTATACTCAGCTATGGCGTGGCGGCGCCCGGCCACACGATCGACGTCGTTATCCGCTGGGATCACCGGATTACCGACGCGGCCCTGATCGCCAAGACGTTGACGAAGCTGGAACAGGTGCTGAACGGCGAGATCGCCAGCGAATTGCGCAGCCGTCGGCAGTTGACCGAGCCAAAACCGGTTCGGGCCGTGGGAAACTGAGGTCGGCCTCCGCTTAACCGGGACGCCCGGGACGATGCGCCCGTCGAGCGCGTCTCGGCGTTGGATTTGACAGGGTGGCGATTTCTGCCTAAACACCGGCTGCTCGCGGGCCGGTTTCGGCCCGCGATGCGTTTCGCGACCCGTGGTCCATCCCTTCAGGCTTTGAGGGCTGGGCCTGTCGGCGCCGGGCAAGTTCCCGGCGCACAGGAGGGCGCGTCTCCTCAATCCCCGATATACCGAAGAGGACGCGATGACCAAGCGCAGTGAGGCGAAATACAAGATCGACCGCCGGATGGGCCAGAATATCTGGGGCCGTCCGAAGAGCCCGGTGAACCGCCGGGAATATGGCCCCGGCCAGCACGGCCAGCGCCGCAAGGGCAAATTGAGCGATTTCGGCGTGCAGTTGCGCGCCAAGCAGAAGCTGAAGGGCTATTACGCCAATATCAGCGAACGCCAGTTCCACGGCATCTATGTCGAAGCCGGCCGGATGAAGGGCGACACCGGTGAAAATCTGATCGGCCTGCTCGAACGCCGCCTCGACAGCGTGGTCTATCGCGCCAAGTTCGTGGCCACCATGTTCGCCGCCCGTCAGTTCATCAATCACGGCCATGTCAAGGTCAACGGCCAGCGCGTCAATATCAGCAGCTACAAGCTCAAGGTCGGCGACGTCGTCGAGGTCAAGGAATCCTCCAAGCAGCTTACCGTCGTGCTGGAAGCCAACCAGCTGTCGGAACGTGACGTCCCCGACTTCCTCGAAGTCGACCACGGCAAGATGACGGCAAAGTTCGCCCGCATCCCGGCGCTGTCCGACGTACCGTTCGCGGTGCAGATGGAACCGCATCTGATCGTCGAATTCTATTCGCGCTGATCGTTCCTCGGAAATTGCGATCAAAGGCCCCGGTATTCCCGGGGCCTTTTTAGTTGGATGGAATCCCCCATCTGTGCTTCTGCAGCCGGCTTTCGAGAACCTGCCATGTACACCCCTGCCCCGCGCGATCTCAAGGCGCCCGCCGTCCGCATCAACCTGTTGTCGGACACCCAGACCCGGCCGACGCCCGGGATGCGCGAGGCGATCGCGCGGGCCGAGGTCGGCGACGAGCAGATCGGCGACGATCCGACCGTGAACGAACTCGGCGCGCGGGTGGCCGACCTGCTCGGCAAGCAGGCCGCGGTGTTCCTGCCCTCCGGCACCATGTGCAACGTCACCGCCACGCTGGTGCATTGCCGGCCGGGCGACGAGATCCTGGCCCATGAGAGCGCCCACATCCTCTCGCGCGAGGGCGGCGCGCATGCCGCGCTCGGCGGCTTCCAGATCACAGCGTTGCCGGGCGCCGACGGCCAGTTCTCGCCCGATGTGTTTCGCCGTGCCCTGCACCCGCGCAGCCGCTACCAGCCGCCGCAAACCCTGGTCAGCGTCGAACAGACCGCCAATATCGGCGGCGGCACGATCTGGCCACGGGCCGCGCTCGACGAAATCGTTCTGATCGCCAAGGCCAACGGCATGGCCACCCATATGGACGGCGCGAGGCTGTTGAACGCGAGCACAGCCACCGGCATCAGCGCCCGCGACATGGCGGCGGGATGGGATTCGGTGTGGCTCGACTTTTCAAAGGGGCTGGGCGCGCCGATCGGCGCGGTCATCGCCGGCTCGAGCGAATTCATCGACGAGGTGTGGCGCTGGAAGCAGCGGCTCGGCGGCGCGATGCGCCAGGCCGGCATCTGCGCCGCCGCCTGCCTCTATGCGCTCGACCATCATGTCGACCGCCTCGCCGACGATCACGCCCATGCGAGGGCGCTGGCGCGCGGCCTGGCGCAGATCGACGGCATCGAGGTGCAGGACCCCGAAACCAATCTGGTGTTCTTCAACCCCGATAGCGCCGGCGTCAGCGGCGACACCATGGTCGCGGCGTTACGCGAACGCGGCGTCCTGCTGGCTATGATGGACGGACGCATCCGCGCCTGCACCCATCTCGATGTCAACGCCGAGATGATCGAGGAAACGGTTGCCCTGGTGCGCGAGATCGTGCGCGGGGCTTAGGCGACCAGTCACCGCGCCAGCGCCTGATACACCAGCGCCTTCACCTCGTTCTCGATCCGCAGGCGCTGCGACGGGGACTGCAGCATGCAGATAAGGAACATGTCGTCGGCGGGATCGATAAAGAAGAAAGTGCCGCCGACGCCGCCCCAGCGATATTCGCCGACAGGCGATGTCGGGTTCGGCAGCGTTCGGACCGCGAAGCCCAAGCCAAAGCCGCTGTCGGGACCGGGGAAATCATAGGCATCGCGCGCGATACCGGTTCCTGGGCCGATATGGTCCGAGGTCATCAGCGCCACCGTCTCCGGCTTCAGATAGCGCCGGCCGTCGAGACTGCCGCCGTTCAGCAGCATCTGTGCGAAGCGGGCATAATCATTGATGGTCCCGACCATGCCGGCGCCGCCGGATTGCCAGGCGCGCGGCTCAGTGGGATCGTTGAGACCGGCGATCGGATCGGGAAAGCGGTCCACGGGCAAGGGTTCGGCGATCCGCGGGCGCTGCGCGGGATCGGCGACCGAGAAGGCGGTGTCGGTCATGCCCAGCGGACCCAGCAGCCGCTGCTGCTCGAACGCATAAAGCGACTGGCCCGAAACCACCTCGATCACGCGGCCGAGCACATCGGTGGAGTGGCCGTAATCCCACAGCGTCGCCGGCTGTTCCTGCAGCGGCAGTTTCGCCAGCCGCGCCGCAAAGGCCGCATTGTCGAAATCGCCGCTGAACAGCGCTTTGGTCGTATAAAGCTGCCGTACCGCGCTCTCACCATAGAAGCCGTAAGTGATGCCCGAGGTATGGCGGAGCAGGTCCAGGATCGTGATCGGGCGCCGCGCGGGTTCGAGGACCAAAGCGGGCTTGCCGCTGTTATCCCTCTGTTCGACGCCCACCTTCACATCCGCGAAGTCCGGGATGTATTTGGCCAAGGGATCGTCCAGCGCCAGCCGGCCGTCATCCACCAGCATCATGGCCGCGACCGAGGTGATCGGCTTCGACATCGAATACAGCCGAAAGATCGTGTCCGCGGTCATCGGCTGCTGGCGCGCGACGTCGCGCAGGCCGAAACTTTCAAAGTAGACGGGGTGACCATGCTGCTGGATCAAAAGGACAGCGCCCGGAATATGGCCTGATAGCACCTCGTTCTGCAGATAGTCGCCGGCAAGCCTCAGCTTCGCGGGCGAAAAAACCGAAGCGGCCGACGGTTGCGCGGCGGCCCGGCCAGGCTCAGGCCGGCCCAGGGCGATCGCCAGAAGCAGACCAAGTGCAAGCAGCCGGATCAGGCCACAGCGGCTGGCCACTGCTTCAGTTCTCCATGGCTTCATAGATCAGCTTTTTCACCGCAGGTTGGATGATCTGGCGCTGCGAGGGCGTCTCTTGCAGCAGGACAAAGAACATATCCTGCTTGCGGTCGATCACAAGATAGCAGCCGCTGGCGCCGTCCCATTTCAGTTCGCCGAGCGAACCGGCCGGCGGCGGCTTGGCGTTGCCGGGATCGGTGCGCACACCGAAGCCGAGACTATAGCCGAAGCCGTCGCCCGGGAAATAGAGATAGTCGCGTTCCACCCCCGAGCCGGGACCGACCTGGTCCGCCGTCATCAGGTCGAATCCTTTCGGGCTGATATATTGCCGGCCGTCGAGCGTGCCGCCGTTCAGGATCATCTGCGAGAAGCGGGCCAGGTCGTTCGACGTCGAGACCATGCCGCCACCGCCGGATTCCCACTTCGTCGGCACGTCGGCGTAGCCGACAAACCCGACGCGGAAATCGCTGTCGTTCGGCATCGGCTTGGCGATCAATTTCCGCGCCTGGCTATCGGTGACATAGAAGCCGGTCGCAGTCATGCCGAGCGGATCGAGCAGCTTTTCCTGTTCGACCGCCAACAGCGATTTGCCGGACACCACTTCCATGATCCGGCCGAGGATGTCGGTCGAGTGCCCATATTGCCACAGCGTTCCCGGCTGATCATGCAGCGGAAGCCTGGCGATGCGTTCGGCGAATTCGGCGTTGTCGAAATCACCGGCGTAGATATCGGCTTTGGCATAGGCCTTGCGGACCAGGCCATCGCCGTAGAAGGCATAGGTGATGCCGGAGGTCTGCCGCATCAGGTCGGCGATCGTGGGTGGCCGCTTCGGCGGCACCAGTTCGAGTCGCTTGGTGCCATCCTCGGCCGTGCTCTCGACCCCGACCTTAACGTCGGCGAAGGATGGAATGTACTTGGCGATGGGATCATCGAGCTTGAACTTGCCCTCCTCGATCAGCATCATCGCCACTACATTGGTAATCAGCTTCGACAGCGAGAACAGCCGGAAGATGGTGTCATCGGTCATCGGCAGCCCGGTCGCGACGTCGCGGACGCCGATATGCGCGTCATAGACGGTTTCGCCGTGCTGCCGGATCAGCACGATGGCGCCGGGTATCTTGCCGGCGGCGACCTGCTCGCGCAGATAGTCGCCGACCCGCTCGAGTTTCTGTCGGTTGAAATGCGCACCTCCGGGGATATCAAACGTGCCTTCCGCGCGGGCTGGGGCCGCGGCGGCCACGGCCCAAAGCGCAAGGCCAATCATCGCACGCAAGCCCTGACCCGACATCATCTATCCTCCGCGAATGATGCGGGCTGCACGGCGGCGGCATCGCCGATTTGGCATTCCATTACCAGCTCGGGTCCGGCCGCGCGATGGATCGCGCCATCGACGCCGCCACCGCCGAGCAGCGAACTATTGGCGGCGTTGACGATGGCGTCAACGCGAAGCGTCGTGATGTCAGCGACGACGACATCGAGCCATGCCGCGCCGATCTGTCGGGACGCGAAGCTCAGGCGGAGGCCTGCGCGCTGACGGTGATGCCCTTGTCGGCCAGTAGCTGCTGCAATTCGCCAGCCTGGAACATTTCGCGGATGATATCGCAGCCGCCAACAAACTCGCCCTTGATATAGAGCTGCGGAATCGTCGGCCAGTTCGAATAGCTCTTGATGCCGTTGCGCAGCTCGGCCGATTCCAGCACGTTCAGGCCCTTATAGCCGACCCCGACATGGTCGAGAATCTGTACCACCTGGCCGGAAAAACCGCATTGCGGGAACTGCGGCGTGCCCTTCATGAACAGCACCACGTCGTTCGACTTCACTTCGTTATCAATGAATTGCTCGATGCTCATCTGCTTCATCCTTTGCAAGCCCCTGACGGCAGGCGACAGCCCTTCGACCCCTGACGAACCCTCTATGTAGCGCGAAACCCCTGTGCCGCCAAAGTAAATTGCCGGGGCCTGGTCATGCGCGGGCCACAGGGCCAAAAGCCGGCGGCCGAATTCGCGGCCAGCGGCCGCATCGCGATGGCGTTATTCCTCGCCGCGGGAGCTTTTATACCCTAGGCAAGCGCCTATCTAGGACAGGTTAACCGTGGGGAACCCGCCGGCCAGGGCAACGTTCTCTATCGCAACCGGAGTTCATCGTGACGACACCCGCTTCCGCCACGGTCGCCCCTGCCGCCTTGTGCCCGGCCGCCGCCTTTTCAGTTGGCTTGGCCTGTTCCGATCATCCGGCCGAGATCCTGGTGGCAGCCTATCTCGCCGTGCGCCATGAGACCGAGCGCCGTGCCAGCCCGCTAACGCCAGAGGATCAGTTGATCCAGTCGATGCCGGATGCCAGTCCGGTCAAATGGCACCGCGCCCACACCACCTGGTTCTTCGAGCAATTCCTGCTGGTCGAACACTGCCCGGGCTACCGGGCATTTGATCCGGATTACGCCTATCTGTTCAATTCCTACTATGTCAGCGCCGGGCCCCGGCACGCCCGGCACCAGCGCGGCCATTTGACCCGTCCCAGTGCCGACGACATCACCGCCTACCGCCGCCATGTCGATGCCGCCATGGTAAAATTCTTTGGCGAAATCAACGCCGCGACGCTCGCCAGGGTCGCTCCCCTGGTGGCCATCGGCCTCAACCATGAGCAGCAGCACCAGGAGCTGATACTGACCGACATCCTGCACGCTTTCGCTCAGCATCCGTTTCCGCCGGCCTATGATCGGTCATGGACTTTCCCCGCCGCGATCAGGGACGGCGAGCCATGGATCGCCCTGAACGAAGGAATCCACAGCATCGGCCATGCTGGCGAAAGCTTCCATTTCGACAATGAGAAGCCTGCCCATCGGGCGCTGGTCGGGCCGGTCCGGCTGGCGCGCCACCTCGTTACCAACGCCGAGTGGCTCGCCTTCATGGCCGATGGCGGCTACGCCACGCCAACCTTGTGGCTGATGGACGGCTTTGCCACCGTCAACCAGGAGGCATGGGCGGCCCCGGGCCATTGGCGCCAGATCGATGGCGAATGGCAGGTGATGACGCTCGGTGGACTGAAGTCCGTCGATCCCGCAAGCCCGGTCTGCCATGTCAGCTATTACGAGGCCGATGCGTTCGCACGCTGGAGCGGCCGGCATCTGCCGACCGAAATGGAATGGGAAGTCGCCGCCAGAGCCGGCCTGCTCGAGGATGCCTTCGGCTCGGTCTGGCAATGGACCCGCAGCGCCTATGCGCCCTATCCCGGCTACGTTGCGGCGCCAGGCGCGCTTGGCGAATATAATGGCAAGTTCATGGTCAACCAGCTGGTGCTGCGCGGCTCCTCCGCCGCCACGCCCGCGGGTCACAGCCGGATCTCCTATCGTAATTTCTTCTATCCGCAAGCCCGCTGGCAATTCACGGGGCTCCGTCTCGCCGACTACATCACCTGATATTTCCAACATTTTGGCAATCCGCGCAGCGCGCGCTTTCTGGAGAGTATCATGAATGTGCACGCCGCCTCCCTGGCCAAAGCGCAGCGCGTCAACGATCCGGCCGCGAGCTTTGCGGGCGACGTGATCGATGGCCTGTCGCGGCACCCAAAACAATTGTCGCCTAAATATTTCTACGATGCGGCCGGTTCTGAGCTGTTCGAGCAGATCACCCGGCTGCCGGAATATTACCCGACGCGCACCGAGCTCAAGATCCTGCGGGATCGCGGCCGGTTGCTCGCGGAGCTGTTGCCGCAAGGCGCGGCGCTGGTCGAGTTCGGAGCCGGCGCCACCACCAAGGTGCGGCTCTTGCTGCAGCAATGCGCGTTCGGCGCCTATGTCCCGGTGGATATTTCCGGCGACTACCTCGCCGCCCAGGCTGACGCCCTGCGCCACGATCAGCCGGGCCTCGAGGTCTATCCGGTGACCGCCGATTTCACCGCGCCGTTCAGCCTGCCCGCTGCCATCGCCGCGATGCCGAAAGTCGGCTTCTTCCCAGGATCGACGATCGGAAATTTCGAGCCGCAGCAGGCCAGTGCGTTTCTGCGCGGAGCCCGTCAGATTCTTGGACCCGGCGCCCAGATGGTGATCGGCGTCGATCTCGAAAAGGACGAGCGCGTGCTCGTTGACGCCTACAATGATCGCGCCGGCGTCACCGCGCGTTTCAATCTCAACCTGCTGCACCGCATCAATCGCGAGCTCGGCGGCGATTTCGACCTCGGCGCGTTTACGCATCGGGCGATCTATAATCGCGACTGTCACCGCATCGAGATGCACCTGATCAGCAGGACCGCGCAATCGGTTCGGTTGCAGGGTCAGAGCTTCGCGTTCCGCGCCGGCGAAACCATTCATACCGAGAACAGCTACAAATTCAGCATTGAGCGTTTTGTCGCGCTGGCGCGGGGCGCGGGCTGGACGCGGCGCTGCTCATGGACCGACACGGCTTCGCTGTTCTCGGTTCACGCGCTGGTCGCTTCCGATTGAACCGCCTCGATGGCGCCTGATCGCAGCGAAAGTGACTCCCAGACCGCGACCACGATCAGGATCGCCGATGCGAGAGCCGACAGCAGCAGCGGCGACAACCCGCTGGCGAACCAGGAAAGCCCGACCAGGGCAGCAATGCCTGCGACATGCGACAACTGAAACCAGCCGCGAAACGTGTGCTTGAACAGGATCGTTCCGATCAGAAACAGCAGCGGTCCGCCGATCGCGCTCACAACCGTCTTCAGATCGGAATGGTCGGCCGGATGGGTCAGTACCAATTCGTCGGCCACCGCTGAGAGAATGATGCCGGCCACGATCGGCATGTGCAGGTAGTTATAGGCCAGCCGCGCCATCCGGCCCGGTTCGCTGGATCGTGAAATCTGCTCGGAGCCGGCTTCAGCGCCCTTGTGGAAGTAGATCCACCACATCGCAATCGCGCTGACAAAGGCCGAGGCAAAGGCGCCGATAGTGTCGGCGGTCCAGCTCAGATCGGCGAAGGTCGCGCCGGTCACGACGATCGATTCGCCGAGCGCGATGATGATGAAACCGGCGCAGCGTTCCGCCATATGGCCGCCCTCGATGACCCAGTCCGCGACCTGCGAAGCGCCATATTTGGGAATCCAGAACCGCACCGCCGGCGATAGATATTCCAGGCCGAGCGCCACGACCCATAGCCCGAGCCGCCAATCGCCCTCGGCCACGCCGCCCGCGACCCAAAACACGGCGGATACCGAAAGCCAGATGAGAATCCGGACGGCATTCATCCTCGCCACAGCGCGGCTGCGCGGGATCGACAACAGCAGGAATAAGGTGCGACCAACCTGCATCGCCGCATAGGCCAAGGCGAACCACAAGCCCCGGTCGGCAAAGGCCTTCGGGATCGACATCGACAGCACCAGCCCGCCAAGCATCAGCAGAAACAGCAGCACCCGGACCGGCGTCAGTTCGGGATTGAGCCAGTTGGTGATCCAGGAGGTGTAGATCCATACCCACCAGACCGCGAGGAACAGCAGGGTGGTCTGCAGGGCACCGAGCGGGGTGAACCGCCCGAGCAGGCTGTGCGATAGCTGGGTCACCGCAAATACAAATACCAGGTCGAAAAACAGTTCGGCATAGGTGACCCGGCTGTGCTGGTTCGGCAGGATCTTGCGGAACAACGGGCCGCGGTCATTGTCGCCGGTCGTGGCCATGATGCCCGCCCTCCCCACGGTCCTGAAGTGAACGGTATCAGGCCTAGCCCTCGGGCACCCCGGTGCCCTGGGGCACCCCGGTCTGCAGCGCCAGCGCGTGCAGCACCCCGCCCATCTGTCCGCGCAGCGATTGATAGACGATCTGGTGCTGCTGGACCCGCGATTTGCCACGGAACGACGCGGAAATCACCGTCGCCGCATAATGGTCGCCGTCGCCGGCCAGATCACGGATCGTCACCTCGGCGTCGGGGATGGCTGCCTTGATCATCGATTCGATATCGTGGGCGTCCATGGGCATCCCGTCGTTCTCCAATTCGCATCTAGGACTGTTCGTTCGGCCTGTCGCAACGCGAGGGGTATCAAGCTGAGACTAGCGCGGAGACCCTTCAACGTCACGCTTTCTCGCACTATATTCCCCGTCAATCATCGCCCTCGGCGGCGTGCGAAGCGGCACCGAACCGACCCCAAGGAAACCCCCAAGGAAACCCCCAAAGAAACCCGCAAGGAGCGGCCCCATGAAACTCCCCGGTCCCGATCACCCGATCACGATTACCGCAAATCCGAAGCGGGTCCGCGTTTTAGCCGGCGATCTCGTCATTGCCGACACCGGCCATGCCCTGACCCTGAAGGAGGCGAACTACCCGGCAGTACAATATGTCCCGCGCGAGGATGCCCATCTGTCCCTAATGACCAGGACAGACCGGGTGACGCACTGCCCCTACAAGGGAGACGCCAATTATTTCAGCATCACGGCCGACGGCAAGACACTGGAACATGCGATCTGGAGCTATGAGACGCCGTTTCCGGCGATGGCGGAAATCGCTGGCCATCTGGCTTTCTATCCGGACAAGGTCAGGATCGAGGAAATCACCTGAAACGTTCAGGCGAGCCAGCGAAGCCGCCGAGGCGTGACCGAGCAGCTGGACTGAACGCAGCGCGGGGTTGGCGCCGGGACTGGCTCAAACCCTGAAAATGGTGAGGCCAAGAACCAGCAGGACCAGGAAGATCACGACGAAGACATAGAACAGGAAGCGGGCGACGTCGGCGGAGGCCGCCGATATTCCAGTGAAGCCAAGCACGCCGGCCACAATGGAAACCACAAAGAAAATCAACGCCCATTTCAGAAGTGTCATCGCCATTACTCCAATTCTTCGACCTAACGGGGATCGCTGGCCCCGGTTCCCGGCAGGCCCGCGCGAGAATCGCCTGTCGCGCGACAATTCGGCCTTGATGAATTCGGTTCCCGACGGCACCATCTTAAGCAACCATCCGGGGGGCACATGACGAGCACTTTCAGCCCAATGGCATCCGCCGAGACCAGGGCCGCGCCCAAGGTCAAAGCGCGAAACGCCGCGCTGGATCGCGCCCGCACCTTCTTGACGCTGGTGGTGCTGCTGCACCATGCCGTCATTCCCTACACCCATTTCGGTCATACCGATCCGACGTCCTGGCTCGGCTTCGACTTCATTGTGCTCGCCACCGACAGTTTCTTCATGGCGATGTTCTTTTTCCTATCCGGGCTGTTCGTCTGGCCCGGCCTCGCTCATAAGGCGCCATCGATTTTTCTTCGCGATCGGCTGCTGCGGCTCGGCCTGCCGTTCGCGATCGCCGCGCTGACTGTCATCCCGCTGGCCTATTACGCGATTGCGCTCCGACAACAGCCTGACCTCGGCTTCACGGCGTTCTGGTGGAAGACGGTGACCGTCGGCCCCTGGCCGAGTGGCCCAGTCTGGTTCGTCTGGGTGTTGCTGGTGTTCGACCTGTCGGCAAGCCTGCTCTACCAGGTCTCCGCCCGGCTGCTCGATCCGATCAATCGGCTGTCGTTGCGCGGCTTCCGGCGGCCGGCCGACTTCTTCCTGTTTCTGCTGGCGGTCACCGCAATCCTGTATGTTCCGGCACGGGTCTATTTTGGACCGAGCCTCTGGTTCGAATTCGGACCGTTCTCCGTGCAGGCCAGCCGCCTGCCGCTCTATGCGGCCTACTTCTTCATCGGCGCCGGCGTCGGCGCGGCGAATTTTGATCGCGGCGTGCTGGGGCCGGAGGGCGCGCTGGCCAGGGGCGGCTGGGGTTGGGTGGTGCTGACGCTGATCCCGTATGGCCTGTTATGGGGACTGATCATCATCAAGCGTGAAGTGTTGGGCAATCCGCCCGAGCTGCCGGATTGGTACGAGGCCAGCTACGGCCTGTTCTTTGCCGTCTTCAGCGCCGCCATCCTATTGGCGATCCTGGCCTATTTCCTGAGGTTCAAGCGAGCCGGCTTCAGCATTCTCGATCCGATGCAGCCGGACGCCTACGGCATGTTTCTGGTGCACTACCCGATCGCGCTATGGCTGCAATATTGGCTGTTCGATGTCGATCTGCCTGCGATCGTCAAGGCGACAATCGGGTTCGTGCTGACCGTGGCCTTAAGCTGGGCTGCGACGGCGGCCCTGCGGAAAATTCCGGGCGCGACGCGGGTGCTGTGATCAGGCGGCGCTGCCGCCCATGAAGGCCGGGAACCAGCCTTCGAAAACGGCTTGCAGCGCTGCTACCGACAGCGGCGCCTCGCCGGTGATGGCGATCACGTCATCGCCGGTTGTGCCGATGCGCTGACAGGGTACCCCGGCGCCCTTCATCTTCGCCAGCACCCGGCCGGCATCGGACGCCGGCACCGTCACGATGTAGCGCGCCTGATCTTCACCGAACCACCAGGCCTCGGGCACGATCGATGTCGGCGCCGCCAGCAACCGCGCGCCGATGCCGCCCGCGATCGCCATTTCCGCCAGTGCGATCAACAATCCGCCATCGGAGACGTCATGCGCGGCAGTGGCAGTGCCGGCATGGATCATGCCGCGCACCACGTCGCCATTGCGTTTTTCGGCAGCGAGATCGACCGGCGGCGGGGCGCCCTCCTCTCGGCCGCAGATATCGCGCAGATAGACCGACTGCCCGAGCCAGCCATGAGTCTCGCCGATCAGGAGGATCGCCTCGTTTTCGGCCTTGAAGGCTGGGCTCGCCGATTTGGTAAAATCATCGAGCAGCCCGACCCCGCCGATCGACGGTGTCGGCAGGATGCCGCGGCCATTGGTCTCGTTGTAGAGCGAGACATTGCCGGACACGACCGGGAAATCGAGCGCGCGGCAGGCCTCGGCGATGCCCTGCAGGCAGCCGACGAACTGACCCATGATTTCAGGCCGTTCCGGATTGCCGAAATTCAGATTGTCGGTGATCGCCAGCGGCCGCCCGCCAACCGCCGTGATGTTGCGCCAGGCCTCGGCCACCGCCTGCCTGCCGCCTTCGAGCGGATCCGCCTCGCAATAGCGCGGCGTCACGTCCACGGTCAGCGCCAGCCCCTTTGGTCCGTCCCCGATCCGCACCACCGCGGCGTCGCCGCCGGGGCGTTGCAGCGTGTTGCCGAGGATGACGTGATCATATTGCTCGAACACCCAGCGCTTCGAGCACAGCTCCGGCGTCGCGATGAGTTTTTCGAGCGCAGCCATGATACCGAGCGGCGCCGTGACCTCGCGGGCATGAATCACCGGCAATGCCGGCGATGGCACATGCGGCCGGTCGTAGAGCGGCGCCTCGTCGCCGAGCTGTTTGATCGGCAGGTCTGCCATGACCGTGCCGCCATGCTTGACGACGAAACGCCGGCTTGGCGTGGTATGGCCGATGACGGCGAAATCCAGCCCCCATTTGCGGAAAATCGCCTTGGCCTCTTGCTCCTTCTCGGGCCTGAGCACCATGAGCATGCGCTCCTGGCTTTCCGACAGCATCATTTCATAGGCGCTCATCCCTGGCTCGCGGGTCGGGACCGCGTCGAGGTCGAGCTCGACGCCGAGATCGCCCTTGGCGCCCATTTCCACCGCCGAGCAGGTCAGGCCGGCCGCGCCCATGTCCTGGATCGCGATGACGCAATCCGCCGCCATGATCTCGAGGCAGGCTTCGAGCAGCAGTTTTTCGGCAAAGGGATCGCCGACCTGGACGGTCGGTCGCTTTTCGGCGGAATCGTCGTCAAATTCCGCCGAGGCCATCGAGGCGCCGTGGATGCCGTCGCGGCCGGTCTTGGATCCGAGATAAACGATCGGCATGTTCACGCCCGACGCCGCGGCATAGAAAATCTTGTCGGCGTCGGCGAGGCCGACCGCCATCGCATTGACCAGGATGTTGCCGTCATAGCGGGTATGAAAACGCACCTGGCCGCCTACCGTCGGCACCCCGAACGAATTGCCGTAGCCGCCGACGCCGGCGACCACGCCGGACACCAGATGCCGGGTCTTGGGATGCTCCGGCGCGCCAAAACTCAGCGCATTCAGGCAAGCGATCGGCCGTGCGCCCATGGTGAAGACGTCGCGCAGGATGCCGCCGACGCCGGTGGTGGCGCCCTGATAGGGCTCGATGAAGCTTGGATGGTTGTGGCTCTCCATCTTGAACACCACCGCCTGGCCGTCGCCAATGTCGATCACGCCGGCGTTCTCGCCCGGGCCCTGGATCACCCAGGGCGCCTTAGTCGGCAGGCCGCGCAGATGCAGGCGGGAGGATTTGTACGAGCAGTGCTCGTTCCACATCGCCGAGAAGATGCCGAGTTCGGTCAAGCTCGGCACCCGGCCGATCAATTTGAGAATGCGCTGATATTCGTCCGGCTTGAGGCCATGGCTGGCGACCAGTTCGGGGGTGATTGGCGGCTGGTCCATGCGGCTCTCAAATGATGGGAGGTCTCTTCTTAGGGAGATCGGTCGCAGCGGAAAAGGCCCTTGATGGCGCTATTTCCAACCGTCCAAAGCTTTGTGGTGACAGGTTACCGGAGAACGATTTGCGCATCGGGTGCGGATCGGATTTAAAGGTCCAAATACCTCCAGCCAGGGCTCAATCACGTGGACGACGTCACCCCAGCCCCCTTGCGCCAGCGCCCCGATCTGCACGTTGCCACGTCAGGCGAATTTGCCGGCTGGCGAACCTTCAGCCGCGACAGCTTCGAATCCAACAACGGACCGTTCTGGCACCGCCTCGAGGAGGACGGCCGGGTGCGCTGCGCCTTCCGGGTGGAGAAGAAACATCTCAACGGCATGGGCAACGTCCATGGCGGCTGCTTCATGACGTTTGCGGACTATTGCCTGTTTGCGATCGCCGCTCCGCTGCTCGACGGCCACGGCATCACCGTCGGCTTCGCCTGCGAATTCCTCGATGCCGCGCGCGAGGGCGAACGGGTGGAATGCGACGGCGAGATCCTGCGCGCCGGCGGCTCGCTGATCTTTTTGCGCGGCATCCTGTCGAGCGGCCAGCGGCCGCTGTTCAGCTTTTCCGGCACCATCAAGCGGGTCAAGCGGCGAACCCCAGCCGCAGCCAATGACGCCGGGTGATTGTTGGGCGCCCTCAAACTGTCTTGCGTTGCCTGGCAGTTTCCGGTAAAATTTCCGGAAATTTGGGGGTTGGAATGGCCAAGGCAAAATCTCCTGTTGCGACGCACCGCGCTCGCATGGAACGCAAGGGGTTCGTGCGGGTCGAAGTCAATGTTCGCAAGGGTGACGCCGGCCTTGTGCGCCGTGTGGCTGCGGCATTGTCGGATCCCGTGCGCGAGTCCGAAGCGCGCAGGCTTCTTCAGCAACGTTTTGGCGAGCCGCTCAAGGTGAGCCTGAAGGCGCTTCTTGCGTCCGCACCACTCGACGGGATCGAGCTCGATCGCAGCCCTGCCCCTGGACGTGACGTCGATCTGTGAGCTACCTGATCGATACCAACATCATTTTCGAGGTCCGAAAGGGCGTTCGTTGCGACCCCCATGTGTCCGCCTGGTATGCGTCTGTTGCCGATGAGGATCTGTTCCTGAGTACGCTCGTGCTTGGTGAGATCCGAAAGGGCGTTGAACTTGCACGCCCCAGGGACCTCGGCAAGGCTAAGGCGATCGAGCGATGGTTGGAAAACGTCGAGGCGGCATTCCATGGGCGCGTGCTCGGCATCGATAGCGCCGTATCCGATCAATGGGGTCGTATGAGCGCCATCCGGCCCCTCCCCGCGATCGATGGCCTGCTCGCGGCGACGGCATTAACAAATGGCCTGACGCTGGTGACACGAAATGACCGCGATGTCGCCGGTCTGGGCGCGACTGTGTTCAACCCGTTCAAGCGCGCCGAAAACGAGCATTGATCGCAGCATGGCGGTGTTCCGATCGAGCGGCATAAACACCTGCCGGTTAATCGATCGCGTTCTACGATTCAAACCTAGCTAAGCTAGTCCAGGCAACCAAGGTCGTCGTTGGCATCGTGCCATCGAAGAAGGCGGAGCCGCAGGAGGTCCGTTCGATAAATCGGCGACGGCGCAATTTTGCGACGGCTTCGCCACTACTATTGCACGCTCACCAGCGTCAGATCGACGAACCAGGACTGCGGTGACACAAACCCCTTGACCTTCGGGGACATCGCCCGCGGATTGAGATCATGAACAATATAAAGCCAAGGTGGATTATCGACCAACCGTTGGTGGGCGCTCCGATAGGCGGCGGATATGACCTTGGGATCGCTGGCCTCGGCGAGCGTCTTCAGCGCCTCCTCGAATTGGTCGTCCTTCCATTGCTCAAAG
>Ga0302154_10001900_pt1 | contig 16456 bp, 12 predicted proteins | sample I_Bog_N2_3_FD_193507 | JGI IMG/M metagenome (GOLD analysis project Ga0302154, IMG submission 193507) | Peat permafrost microbial communities from Stordalen Mire near Abisko, Sweden - I_Bog_N2_3 | ecosystem: Environmental > Terrestrial > Soil > Wetlands > Peat | place: Sweden: Abisko, Stordalen...
AACTTCTTCGGCGACAACAAGGCGTTCGGCAAGAATGTCGTCGAGGAATACAAGCAGAACCAGGAGCGCTACGAATTCCTGAAATGGGGCCAGAAGGCGTTTTCCAATTTCTCCGTGGTGCCGCCCGGCACCGGCATCTGCCACCAGGTCAATCTCGAATATCTCGCGCAGACGGTGTGGACCCGCAAGGAGAAGATGACCATCGGCAAGAAGAAGGGCACTTTCGAAGTGGCCTATCCCGATACGCTGGTCGGCACCGATTCACACACCACCATGGTCAACGGCCTGGCCGTGCTCGGCTGGGGCGTCGGCGGCATCGAGGCGGAGGCCGCCATGCTGGGCCAGCCGCAGTCGATGCTGCTGCCGGAGGTGATCGGCTTCAAGCTGAAGGGCTCGCTCAAGGAAGGCGTCACCGCGACCGACCTGGTGCTGACGGTGACGCAGATGCTGCGCAAGCAGGGCGTGGTCGGCAAGTTCGTGGAATTTTTCGGCCCCGGCCTCGATCATCTGTCGGTCGCCGACAAGGCCACCATCGGCAACATGGCGCCGGAATATGGCGCGACCTGCGGATTCTTCCCGGTGGATGCTGCGACCATCGATTATCTCAAGACCTCCGGACGGGCGGCGGCGCGGGTCGCGCTGGTCACCAAATATGCCAAGGCGCAGGGCATGTTCCGCAGCGCGGATTCGCCCGATCCGGTGTTCACCGAAAAACTGACGCTCGATCTCGGCGACGTGGTGCCCTCGATGGCCGGCCCGAAACGGCCCGAAGGCCGCGTCGCGCTGCCCGGCATTGCCAGCGGTTTCGCGGCGGCGATGAGCGGCGAATACAAGAAGGCCGACGATGCCGCGACCCGCTATCCAGTCGAGAACCGCAATTTCGATCTCGGCCATGGCGACGTGGTGATCGCGGCGATCACCTCCTGCACCAACACGTCCAATCCCAGCGTTCTGATCGGTGCCGGATTGCTTGCCCGCAACGCCGCCGCCAAGGGCCTGACTGCCAAGCCCTGGGTCAAGACCTCGCTGGCGCCGGGCAGCCAGGTGGTCGCGGAATATCTCTCCAATTCCGGTCTGCAACTCGATCTCGACAAGGTCGGTTTCAACCTGGTCGGCTTCGGCTGCACCACCTGCATCGGCAATTCCGGACCGCTGCCGGAAGAGATCTCGAAATCGATCAATGACAACGGCATCATCGCCGCCGCCGTGCTGTCGGGCAATCGTAATTTCGAAGGCCGCGTCAGCCCGGACGTCCAGGCCAACTATCTGGCCTCGCCGCCGCTGGTGGTGGCCTATGCGCTGGCCGGCACCGTGACCAAGGATCTCGCGGTCGAGCCGATCGGCACCGGCAAGGACGGCGAGCCGGTCTATCTGAAGGACATCTGGCCGACCAGCAAGGAGATCAACGCCTACATGAAGAAATATGTGACGTCGGCGATCTTCAAGAAGCGTTATGCCGACGTGTTCAAGGGTGATACCAACTGGCGCAAGATCAAGACCGTGGAAAGCGAGACCTATCGCTGGAACATGAGCTCGACCTATGTACAGAATCCGCCCTATTTCGAAGGCATGAAGAAGGAGCCGGAGCCGATTGTCGATGTCCTCGACGCCCGCATCCTGGCGATGTTCGGCGACAAGATCACGACCGATCACATCTCGCCGGCCGGCTCGATCAAGCTGACCTCGCCGGCGGGCAAATATCTGTCCGAGCATCAGGTGCGCCCGGCCGACTTCAATCAATACGGCACGCGGCGCGGCAATCATGAGGTGATGATGCGCGGCACCTTCGCCAACATCCGTATCAAGAACTTCATGCTGAAGGGCGCCGACGGCAATATTCCCGAAGGCGGCCTGACCAAGCATTGGCCCGATGGCGAGCAGATGGCGATCTACGATGCGGCCATGAAGTATCAGGCCGAGCAGGTGCCCCTGGTGGTGTTCGCCGGCGCCGAATATGGCAACGGCTCGTCACGCGACTGGGCCGCCAAGGGCACCCGCCTGCTGGGCGTTCGGGCGGTGATCTGCCAGAGCTTCGAGCGCATCCACCGCTCCAACCTGGTCGGCATGGGCGTGCTGCCGTTGACATTCGAGGCCGGTACGTCGTGGCAGTCGCTCGGGCTGAAAGGCGACGAAAAGGTCACCATCCGCGGCCTGCAGGGCGACCTGAAACCGCGCCAGACCCTCACCGCCGAGATCGTGTCCGGCGATGACGCGCCGCGGCATATCCCGCTGCTGTGCCGTATCGATACCCTGGACGAGCTCGATTATTACCGCAATGGCGGCATCCTGCATTATGTGCTGCGCAAGCTTGCGGCGTAGAAATTATGATCGGTGCCTCACTGCGAAGTGAGTGGCGAGCCAGCGGGAGGCGGCCTATGAAGAGTCGCCTTGCTGCCCGCCGCGACGGTCCGATTGGTCAAGGCAAGGGGGTTAACTGCAAAGTCGTGAACGAAGCAAAGTTCGGGCGACCGAATCTCGACCTGAAGTCTTGACCGCAAGGTCCGGGCTCTGGAGTGCTCAGTTGGAAGTGCCTGCTTGGAAGTGATGGCTTTGAAGTCCCGACTGGAAAATCTTGACTGCAAAGCCCTGGGTGTGTGCCGGTTGCCCATATGATGTCGATGATGGCTCGCAAGGTTTTTTCGCGATGGTCGGGTGCGCTCGGCGCCTGTGTCCTGGTTGCTGCCTTCGATACAGCTCATGCTGAGCCGCGCGCGGTGATTGAATTATTTACCTCCCAGGGCTGTTCCTCCTGCCCGCCCGCCGACAAAGTTCTTGGCGAACTGGCCAAGGATCCCTCGGTGGTCGCCCTCAGCCTGCCGATCGACTATTGGGATTATCTGGGCTGGAAGGACACCCTGGCGGATGCGCGCTTCAGCGCGCGCCAGAAAGCCTACTCGCGCATGCGTGGTGATCGCGAGGTCTATACGCCACAAGCGGTCGTTAATGGATCGACGCATGTGATCGGCAGCGATCTCGTCGGCATTGAAAGCGCCATCGACACGACCAGGGCAGCGGGGGTGATGTCGGTGCCGGTCACGCTGACGCAATCCGGCCGGCAGATCACGGTGTCGGTCGCCGCCGCGGCTCAGGGCCCAGCCATCCACCATGGTGAGGTCTGGATCGGCTCGATCTCGACATCGGTGCCGATATTGATCGGTCGCGGCGAGAATAGCGGTCGTGAAGTCACCTACCACAATGTGGTGCGCAATCTGCTCAAGGTCGGCGACTGGAACGGCACGTCGGGCAACTGGACGGTGCCGCTGGAAAACATCTCCCACGATGGCGTCGATGCCGCGGTGGTGTTTGTCCAGGATGGCAATCGCGACAAGCCCGGGCCGATGATGGGCGCTGCCTTCACCGCGCTGCATTGAGACATTACGACATTGAGCCTTGGCGCCCTGGCGCCGCGCTGCCCCTACCATCCCAAACCGGTCGTGAGCGAAACGCCTTTACCATCGCAGGCTTGGCAAGACGAATGCCGGACTGGCGCCGCAGCGGCGCATCTCCTCAAGCAACTGTGCATCATCCGCGTCCGCGGACAGACCCGTGCGCACCAGCGCCGTTGTCAGCCCAGCATGGTTGCCGCCGACGATATCATGTTCGATGCTGTCGCCGATCGCCAGCGTTGCCGCAGGCAGGACAGGCAGGCTTTGTCGGATGGCCGCCGCATAGATCGCCGGATAGGGCTTGCCAACGAAACTGACCGGGCCGCCAAGCTCGGCATAGAGCGCGGCGATCTCGCCGGCGCTGGGCTGCAGGCCACCGGTGGTCAGCATCAGCCGATCCGGGTTGCAGCACAAAGCCGGTATCCGGTTTCGGGCGGCCGGCGCCAGCGCCACCCGGTACTGTGCAAGGCTCATCTGCGGCGCCAGGCTCGCCGCGATCAGGACGAAATCCGCGTCGGCCGGGTCCTCGACCAGCCGTAGGCCGATCTCTTCGAGGCCATAATCATAATCGTCATGCCCGACCAGATAGACCCGGCTCCCCGGCACGAATGGCGCGCCGAAGGCGTGCGCCTTGACGCCGTGCCAGGCCACCTCGCCCGACGTCACGACGTGGTCGAACGCGGCCCGCGGAAACCCGAACTGCTCCAGCCGGGACGCGTTGGCGCTGGCGCGCTTGCCGGAATTCGACAACAGCACCACGGTCTTGCCGCCGGCCTTCAGCCGTTTGAGGCAATCAACGGCGCCGTCATAGGGCCTCATCCCATCGTGCAGGACGCCGAACTGGTCGATCAGGAACAGATCGAAGGAACTCGCGATCGCGCTCAGCCCGCCAACGGAGCGATAGTCCTGCATGAAATGTCCTTGCTTCCCCATGATACCCCCTGTGATGCCGTTTCCATATCTCAGCGACGCAACTCGCCGTTGCGGTATAAAGCGGCATGCCGACCATGGCGTTAAAGGGGGCCAGCCGGTTCAGGCCAACCGACGGGTGGTAGGGACTTTCTCGATCTGATGGAAATTGATAATGATTAGAGCAGTGATTAATTTCGCAAATGGCATGCGGTCGCAGCCGGTCTTGAGCGGTTTTCGATCCCGGCGCGCCGGCCGATGAGGCATATCGCCAAATCGCTGGAGGTGCGCGCGGTGGGGTCAAAGCGTGGAAAACAATGCGGTGATTGCACGCTGTGCTGCAAAGTGATGGCCATCGAACAGCTCGCCAAGCCGGCTGGTTCGTGGTGCCCGCGCTGCAAAGCTGGCCGCGGCTGTATGAGCTATGATTCGAGGCCCGGCGAATGTCGGGATTACGATTGCCTCTGGCTGATCGATGACCGGCTGGACCAGTGTTGGAAACCGAACCGATCGAAGCTTGTATTGACCACATCGCAGGACGGTATCGAAATCCGTTGCGACCCCGGCTTTCGCGATGCCTGGCGCAAGGAGCCCTTCCGCAGCCAGATCCACGCTTGGACGGTGGCAGGGGAGACGCATGACGTCACCGTACTTGTCATCGTCGGCGAGAAGATGATTCTACTCACACCCGATCGCGAATTCGATCTTGGCACGGTCCGCGCCGACCAACGGATAGTTCGGGAGCTGTCGGGAACGCGGGTGGTTGACGTCAAGGTCGTGCCGGCATCCGATCTCGAAGATCGACAGGGCTAACCCTGCACACCCTGGTCGCGACCGGTCAGGGCTTGATGTTGAGCGCGGATTTCGCAGCGTTGACGGTGTTGTTGAAGGCCGCCTTGGTTTGACCGGTAATGGTCCCGGCCTCATAGGTCGGTCCGCTGGTAAAGCCGGTCTTGGGCCTGAGGCCGACCGCGCCCTGGACCTTCGACAAGGTCGCTGCGAAGCTGGTCGTGGTCGCATTCGCGGCCTGTTTGATCGCGGCGGTCGGTTGGGCGAAGATGGCGGCGGCTGATGACGCCACCGATGTGAAATCGGCCATGTGCGGCTCCCTATTGGCGCAACCATTGACGCGGCATGGTTAATGATCGGTTAAAGGCCGGACCGCCGCCGACCGCGGTTTCAGAGAAATTTCAGATCCTTCGCCTGGCCGCCACGGCTGACGGTGGCGTATTCGATGGCCAGGAATAACCCGCCGGCGACGAAGATCCGGCGGCCCAGCGTCGCGGCCAGCGACAGGCTGCGTTCGACCGCCTGCTCGACGGTGGCGGCGATATGAATCGCCGCCTGCGGATGGGCCTCCCGCACGGCGTCGGCGATGGCCTCGGCGTTGGCGCCCTTGTGATAGGCGGCGGTGCAGACGATGGTGTCGAACGAGGCTGCCAGCGCGCCGGCAATGGCGCCTGCTGGCTTGTCCCGGGAGGCACCGAGCACCAGGATCCAATCCTCCGCACCGTAGATCGCCTTCAGACTCCGGAGCGCCTGCGCGACGCCATCGGGCGTATGCCCGACATCGACGACCGTGAGCGGGGCCTGATTGATCATCTCAAGGCGGCCGGGCCATCGCGCTTCGCGTAGTCCCGATCGCACGGCGCTTTCGATGCCGCCATGTGCCGATCCCGGCTGAGCGCGATGCAGCCAAAGCAGGAACAGGCAGACGGCGATGGCCGCATTGTTGAACTGAAAGGTGCCTAGCAGATTCATTTCGAGCGCGCGGAACTGATAGTCCGCCAGTTCGAGATCGAACTGCTGCGCCGCCGTCGACACGGCTTCACCGGCGATCTCGATGTGATCGCGGACAAACAGCGACTTGACGCCGCGATGCCGATTATATTCGAGCAGATGCGGCAGCAGGCCCAGGCAGTTCTCGCCATAGATGATGGTCCCGCCGTTGGCGCAGGCGTCGCTCTTGTCGGAGGCGATCAGTTCGAGTGAGCGACCGAGCAACTCGACATGCTCATAGTCGACCGAGGTGACGCAGGTGACACCGGCGCCCACCAGGCGGACCGGATCATAGCGGCCGCCAATGCCGGCCTCGAACACCGCGAAATCGCAACCGCTTTGCTGAAAGTACAGGCAAGCCAGCGCGAACATCGCCTCGAACGCTCCGAAGGTCTCGCCGCGCCGTGGCGTGATCTCCTCGATCGCGGCCGCGACCAGCGTTTCCAGCCGCGCCATCTCGTCATCGCCGATTGGGACCCCATCGATCTGGAAGCGTTCATTGAGCCGGAACAGGTGCGGCGAAGTGAATAGTCCGGTGCGCAGGCCGTAGGCGCGGCCGATGCTGGCGCAGAACACCGCGGCGCTGCCTTTGCCGTTCGACCCGGTCACCACCACCGAACGGCGGCGCAGCCGGTCGCGGTCGACGGCCAGCGCCTCGAGCAGCTCCGCCAGCCGGGCCAGACAAAGGCCGTCGCCAAATTTCGGCAGGTCAAACAGCGCTCGCTCCGATCACAGGTTGGTTCAGGGGTCACCGCGTCAGCAGGCCCAGCGCGGCAAAGGTGTGGCGCCAGATCTTCAGAATCAGATGGTCTCGGCCGGATTGCTCCAGCATCCGGATGGAGGGATTGGCGTTGACCTCGATCACCCGGCTCGCGGGCCCATCTGCCGCGATGTCGGTAAATAAATCCACCGCCGCGACCCGAAGCCCGAGCGCCGCCGTGGCTTGCCTGGCCAATTGCGCGACGGTGTCGGACAGGGCGGTATCGAGCACCATCGTACCCCCCGCGCTCCAGTTCATCCGCCCGGCGATGGGCCAGCGCTGACCCGACGGCAGTACCGGCTGGAGCACGGATACGGGATGGCCGGCCAAACCGACCGGCGACAGGCCCCGGGATCGCAAGGCCGCATTGTGCGCGATCAGGAGATCGCGCAGGCTGTGGATCCCATCGCCGACGATAGCGGGCGAATATTTTTCGGCGCCATAGATGATCTCGCCGTCCATCAGGAAGATGCGGATTTCGCGCCCCGCGACCACTGGCTGAACCAGGATGGCATCGTAATAGCGCGCAACTTCGGCGAGATAATGCTGCAGCGCCGCCTCGCTGTCGATCATCTCTGCGAAGTCGCCGCGCGACCCGGTCAGCGGCTTGACGAAGGCTGTTTCACCCATGGCTCTGAAAGCGGCCAGCGCGTCGGCGCGCTCGTGGCCATCCGGGCGACGCGCGCGGTAGCGGTCATGCAGAAAGTAATAATTGCCGCCGAGTGTCGGCACGCCGGCCGCCTCGAGGACGCGATTCGTAAAATATTTATCCGAGGCCAGCGTCGCCGCCGTCGCGCTGTTCTGCGGATACCAGGCGCATCGGCCGGCACCGAAGGCCAACGAGCCGCCCGGCCCGGTCACGCGAAAGACCAGCCCGGTGCCGCCATCGAGGTCGTGATACGACAGGCCACATTCGGCGCAGGCATAGGCGGCGTAGACCGACTGGTCCGGATAGGCAGCGGGCTTTCCCGAGCGAAACGACGCAAGGCTAGGCATGCAATATCCGGCGATCTGGCATTCCGAAGGATGAACTTAGCCAGCTTTCATTCGGCCGGGGCAATTAACTGCCTGACAGGCGCCGATTACAGTTTACCTGTGTGCCATGAATCGCGGCTTGGCGAAACCGCGATGATGTTGGTTCAGGCCACGAACCATGGCCAGATCGAAATGCTGCTCTGCGGCAAAGATCATTGACTCTCGTCGGGATCCGGCTCATTCACGGGCAAAATCAATGGGTTCCGCGAGGCGCTGGGCGTCGCCGCAGGCTGCAATAGCTGAACATTCCACATCACGGCGAAACGGGAAACTGAGTCAGATGAGCGCATTCCACCGAGAGAAAGTTCTTTCTGTCCGGCATTGGACCGACACCCTTTTCAGCTTCACCGCCACGCGCAATTCCGGCTTTCGCTTTCAGAACGGCCAGTTCGCCATGATCGGGCTGGAGGTCGACGGCCGTCCGCTGTTGCGCGCCTACAGCATGGCGAGCGCCAATCACGAGGACGCGCTGGAATTCTTCAGCATCAAGGTCGCTGACGGGCCGCTGACGTCACGGCTGCAGCAGATCAAGGAAGGCGATACCATCCTGGTGGGACGCAAGGCGACCGGCACGCTGGTCGCCGACAATCTGATCCCGGGCCAGCGCCTGCTGCTGCTGTCGACCGGCACCGGGCTTGCGCCGTTCGCAAGCCTGATCAAGGATCCCGAGGTGTATGAGCGGTTCGAATCAATCGTGCTGGTACATGGCTGCCGGCAGGTATCCGAGCTGGCCTATGGCGAACAACTGGTGGCGAAGCTGCGCGACGACGAATTATTCGGACCGCTCTTGGCCGAGAAGCTGCACTACTATCCGACCGTCACCCGCGAGCCGTTCCGCAACCGCGGTCGCATCACCGACCTGATCGCGTCCGGCCAGCTGTTCAACGATCTCGGCCTGCCCGCGCTCGACCTCTTGACCGACCGGGTGATGATGTGCGGCAGCCCGGCCATGCTCGAAGAGCTCCGCCTGATGCTGGAGGGCCGCGACTTCATCGAAGGCAGCCACAGCTCCCCCGGTCATTTTGTCATCGAGAAGGCGTTTGTTGAACGGTGATTCGACACCGGTTATCAACAAGAGCCCGGAAGCCTAGTTGCTGGTCCCCTCGGTGTCGTCAAGGGCCTCGAACGCCGACTCGAGTTGCGGCGAGATTGCCACGTTGAGCTTTTCGCCGGTCGGCAGCCGCGCCATGAACCATTTGTCGTAGAGCGGAATCAGATCGTGGTCGGTGCCGAGCCGGCGGAACGCCCGTTCCACCACCGCAGCCAGCTCTGGCTCGCTCTTGCGAAACATGATGCCATAGGGTTCGTAGGACAGATAGTCGCCGCTGACGCGAAAGCGGTCTTGCGCCCGATGGCGCGCGATCAGGCCTGCCAGGATGATATCGTCGGTGGCGAAGGCATCGGCCTTGCCGTCCACCAGCATCTGATAGGATTGCTCGTGATCGGGCGAGACCAGGATGGTGAGGCCGAGCGCGAACTTCTTGTCGATGGCGCGGATCGCCGGCTCGTTGGTCGTGCCCTTGGTCACCACCACGGTCTTGCCCTGGAGGTCGCGCGGCGCCGCGATCGTCGACGCCCTGGGCACCATCAGCTTGGTGCCGGCCACGAAGATCAGCGGCGAGAACGCCACCTGTTTCGCGCGCTCGGCATTTGCCGTGGTCGATCCGCATTCGAGGTCGATCCGGTCCTGCAGCACCGCCGCGATGCGGTCGTCGGAGGTCACCTTGACGTAGTCGATGCGTAAACCGGGATCGTCGACCTCGATGCCGATCTGCTCGACGATGGCGGCGCAGAGCTCGAGGCTATAGCCGATCGGCCTGCCGGCCTGATCGAGGAACGAAAACGGCGGCGAGCTCTCGCGATAGCCAAGCCGCACCAGATGGCTGTTCTTGATCGCCGCAAGGGTTGGGCTGAGCCCCTCGCCGCCGCTCTGGGCCGCTGCGACGGTGACCAAGAGCGCGGTGACCAGGATACTCGTCAACAGGCCGATCGAAACGCCGGCCAGCGGCGACAGCCGGCCGGCCCGGATCACTCGCCGCAATTTGTCGCGCATCCGGCGCTCCCTTCAATGGCCGGCCATCGCGGGGAGCTCGCCGGGGATCAGATTCGGCGGCACGAGGTCGTCGGGGCCGAGCGCATGCGCCGGGGCAAGTTCGCCCTCCCACTTCGCCACCACCGAGGTGGCGAGCGAATTGCCGATCACATTGGTGGCGCTGCGTCCCATGTCGAGGAAGGTGTCGATGCCCATGATCATCAAAAGGCCCGCCTCGGGGATGCCGAACTGGCCGAGCGTCGAGGCGATCACCACCAGCGATGCCCGCGGCACGCCGGCGACGCCCTTCGAGGTGATCATCAGGGTAGCGAGCATGGCGAACTGGGTGCCGAGCGACATCTCGATATGGTAGGTCTGCGCGATGAAGATGCTGGCAAAGGTGCAGTACATCATGGTGCCGTCGAGATTGAAGGAATAGCCGAGCGGCAACACGAAGCTCGAGATTCGCGCCGACGCGCCGAAGCGGTTGAGGCCCTCCAGCGTCTTCGGATAGGCCGCTTCCGAACTCGCCGTCGAGAAGGCGATCATCAGCGGTTCGCGGATCAGCCGCAGCAATTGGCTGTATCGCGGCCCGATCACAACGAAGCCGACGATCACCAGAATACCCCACAACAGCATCAGCGACAGATAGAAGCCGCCCATGAAGACGACCAGTTTCCACAGCACGGCCAATCCGTTCTTGGCAACGGTGGCGGTGATCGCGGCCCAGACCGCGAACGGCGCGAACAGCATGACATAGCCCGTGACCTTCAGCATGATGTGGCCGAGGTCGTCGATCAGGGCCAGCATCGGCTTGGAGCGCTCCGGCATCGCGCCCATCGCCACCGAGAAGAACACCGCGAACACCACGATCTGCAGAATCTCGTTCTGCGCCATGGCGTCGGCGATCGAGGTCGGGATCAGGTGGGTCAGGAATTTTTCGATCGAGAAGGCCGATACCGGCAGGCCCGTGGATTGCGCCTTGTCGGGCAGCGTGCCCGGGAAATTGGCGCCCGGCTGCAGCAGATTGACCATCACCAGGCCGAGCAGCAGCGAGACGAACGAAGCGCTGACGAACCAGCCCATGGTCTTGGCGAAGATCCGGCCCAGCTTGGCGCCGCTGCCCATATGGGCGATGCCGCCCACCAGGGTCGCGAACACCAAAGGCGCGATGATCATCTTGATCAGGCGCAGGAACAGCATCGCAATCAGGTTGACGTCGGCGGCGATATCGACGCGGATATCGGGAAGATAGCTGAACACCAGCGCCCCCATCACGATGCCCAGTACCATCGCGATCAGAATGTATTGCGTGAACCTGTTGGACATGGCCTTAACCCCCGTCAAAACTCCGACGCGATCGAGTTTGGCAGATTTTGACCGCGACGCAACATGCTTCAAACCGCCGCGCATGGCCGTCGCGGTTTTGTTGTGAAAGGCTGCCGGCGGAGCGGCGCATCTGCGCGCTTGCCGCGCGCTGGCTGCATCGGGAATGAATCAATCGGGGAGCGGGCATCAGGAGCCCAACCATCAATCGCGAGCCCCTGCCGGTGCACAGCCGCCGGCTGCGCGGGCACGTGCGGCCGCCTTCGAGCGGAGCTTGGCAAGGCCGGTCCTGTGTTATAGTTCCGGCCCGCAACCCGGACACGAAAGGCCCGCCGCCGCGCCGGTCCAGGTCGCCGACCTGACCTACGCAAATCTACGGGTAGTATGGCGATGCCCGATCACGTTATGCTGAGGTCGTGACGGTCTCCGACCGACCCGCGTCGCGCGTCTTGTGTTCTCTCGTTCGTCCGGATGCGATCGCGGCCGGCGCGCGCCGACCCGGAAGCCGTCGGCCCGCCGGGTTGATAGCCAAAACGGTTGATTTCTACTTCGGCAGCCGAGGCAGACCGCCGCGCCTAACCCGAAAAATTAAATTTCAAACCTGGATGAAGCCATCAAAAGGACCGCAACACCGCCCAAAAAACTGCTATTAGTCGGTTGGCCCTGCAATCTATCCGGGTGCCAGCGGAACCAGGCTTGGGTAGCAGCATTGTATTCCCGGCAATCTCGGATGCCTCTCGCGAGGCATGAATGGTTCAGCATGCGTAAATCCACGGATGTTGCGGCGCAGTTACATTGTCCAAAATTCATTGTGTGGTTAACGAATTATTGTTTGTTTCGCCCAACAATTTGGCAAATGCTCGCTTATGGCTCAGACTGTGCTCAGGTTCTGCGTTGCGCGATCGAGTCGGCGGAGTGTTGAATTGGCGAGATGCCGAGGCTGATTCACGATCGGATGCATGGTGCTCCGGCGGCTTGGGAAGTTTGATGCGCTCAACGGTGCAGCAAACCAGATGAGGAGAGGGATCATGTACAACGATTCTCTGTTCAATGCGTTCGCTCGGACCTTCGAGGCCCGAAGCGAGAGCGACATGTCGATGGCGGAATATCTGGAGTCGTGTCGAGGCGACCCGATGCGATATGCCAACGCGGCGGAGCGGTTGCTGGCTGCGATCGGTGAGCCACAAATGATCGACACGGCCAAGGATCCCCGCCTTGGCCGTATTTTTTTGAACCGGACCATGCGGGTCTATCCGGCCTTCGCCGGGTTCTATGGCATGGAAGACACCATCGAGCGCATCGTTGGATTCTTCCGGCATGCCGCCCAGGGTCTCGAGGAGCGCAAGCAGATCCTCTATCTGCTGGGACCGGTCGGCGGCGGCAAGTCATCGCTCGCCGAACGGCTGAAGGCCCTGATGGAGGTTCATCCGATCTATGTTCTGAAGGCCGGCGACGAACTCAGCCCGGTGTTCGAGAGCCCGCTCAGCCTGTTCGATCCGGACGCGCTCGGCCCGATGATCGAGGAGAAATACGGCATTCCGCGCCGCCGCCTCAGCGGGTTGATGAGCCCCTGGTGCTACAAGCGGCTCGAGGCCTTTGGCGGCGACATCTCGCGCTTCCGCGTCGCCAAGATCCAGCCGTCGCGGCTGCGCCAGATCGCGATTGCCAAGACCGAACCCGGCGATGAGAATAATCAGGACATTTCCTCGCTGGTTGGCAAGGTCGACATCCGCAAGCTGGAAACCTTCGCCCAGAACGATCCCGATGCCTACAGCTATTCCGGCGGCCTCAACCGCGCCAACCAGGGCGTGCTTGAATTCGTCGAAATGTTCAAGGCGCCGATCAAGATGCTGCACCCGCTTTTGACCGCCACGCAGGAAGGCAACTATATCGGCACCGAGAACATCGGCGCCATCCCCTTTACCGGGGTGATTCTCGCGCATTCGAACGAATCCGAGTGGCAGAGCTTCAAGACCAACAAGAACAACGAAGCCTTCATCGACCGCATCTGCGTCATCAAGGTGCCGTACTGCCTGCGGGTCACCGAAGAGCAGAAGATCTACGAGAAACTGATCCAGGGATCCGAACTCGCCGCCGCGCCCTGCGCGCCGGCGACGATGGAAACCCTGGCGCGGTTCTCGGTGATGTCGCGGCTGCGCAAGCATGAGAACTCGACCCTGTTCGCCAAGCTGCGGGTCTATGACGGCGAAAGCCTCAAGGAGTCCGATCCGAAGGCGCGCAGCGTCCAGGAATACCGCGATGCGGCCGGGGTCGACGAGGGCATGGACGGCATCTCAACCCGCTTTGCCTTCAAGATTCTGGCGGCGACCTTCAACCACGACACCTCGGAGGTGGGTGCTGATCCGGTGCACCTGATGTACGCGCTGGAGCAGTCGATCCGCCGCGAGCAGCTGCCCGAGGAAGTCGAGAAGCGCTATCTCGAATTCATCAAGGCCGAACTGGTGCCGCGCTATGCCGAATTCATCGGCCACGAGATCCAGAAGGCCTATCTCGAATCCTATTCGGATTATGGCCAGAACCTGTTCGATCGCTATGTCGACTATGCCGATGCCTGGATCGAGGATCAGGATTTCAAGGATCCCGACACCGGCCAATTGCTCAATCGCGAGCTGCTCAACCAGGAATTGACCAAGATCGAGAAACCGGCCGGGATCGCCAACCCCAAGGACTTCCGCAACGAGGTCGTCAAGTTCTCGCTGCGGTCGCGGGCCCAGAATGCCGGCAAGAACCCGTCCTGGACCTCCTACGAAAAAATTCGCGAAGTCATCGAAAAGCGGATATTCTCGCAGGTCGAGGACCTTCTGCCGGTCATCTCGTTCGGCTCGAAAAAGGACGGCGAGACCGAGAAGAAGCATGGCGAGTTTGTCGAGCGGATGGTCGGGCGTGGCTATACCGAGCGCCAGGTCCGGAGGCTGGTCGAATGGTATATGCGCGTGAAGCAGGCAGGTTGAGGCGGATGCGATAGTGAGCATGCACATCATTGACAGGCGTCTGAACCCGGGCAGCAAGAGCCTCGAAAATCGCCAGCGTTTTCTGCGTCGCGCCAAGGCGTTGGTTCAAGGCGCCGTCAAGAAATCCTCCCAGGAACGCGATATCAAGGATGTCCTGGAAGGCGGCGAGGTCTCAATTCCGCTCGACGGAATGAGCGAACCTCGCTTCCACCGCGAGGGCGGCACCCGCGACATGGTACTGCCCGGCAACAAGAAGTTCGTCGAGGGTGACCTGCTCGAGCGCCCGGGCGGCGAAGGCCGCGGCAAGGGCTCCAAGGCAGGCGAGGGCGATAGCGAGGATGCGTTCCGGTTCGTGCTGAGCCGGGACGAATTCGTCGATCTGTTCCTCGATGACCTCGAATTGCCGGACCTGGCCAAGCGCAAGCTCGCCCAGGTCGAAAGCGAGGGGTTGCGCCGGGCCGGCTATGCGACCACGGGTTCGCCCGCCAACATCTCGGTCGGCCGCACCGTGCGGCTGGCGATGGCGCGGCGGGTGGCCTTGCGGCGGCCGCGGCCGGAGACCATCGAGGAGCTCGAGGCCGAACTCGCCGCCGGCTGCGACGAGGCGCGCCGGGTTGAACTGGAGACCGAGATCGCGGCCCTGAAGGCCAAGATGCGCCGGATTCCGTTCATCGACCCGATCGACATCCGCTTCCGCCGCTTTGAAACCACGCCGAAGCCGATCGCCCAATGCGTGATGTTCTGCCTGATGGACGTCTCCGGCTCGATGTCCGAGCACATGAAGGACCTCGCCAAGCGGTTCTATATGCTGCTCTATGTGTTCCTGACCCGGCGTTACCGGCATGTCGAGATCGTCTTCATCCGACATACCGACCGCGCCGAAGAGGTCGACGAGGATACCTTCTTCCACGGCCCGGCCTCCGGCGGCACCCTGGTCTCGAGCGCGCTTCAGGCGATGCATGAAATCGTCCGGTCGAGGTTTCGCCCCGCCGACTGGAATATCTATGCCGCCCAGGCGTCCGACGGCGACAACTCGCTGTCCGACGGTGCCGTCACCAGCCGGCTGTTGACCGAGATGATCCTGCCGGTCTGCCAGTTCTTTGCCTATCTGGAGGTTGGCGACAACCGCGGCAGTTCGTTTGCGATGCCGGATTCGTCGCTCTGGACGCTGTATGAGCGGTTGCGCGCGCAGGGCGCGCCGCTGTCGATGCGCAAGGTCTCCGACCGCAGCGAAATCTTCCCGGTGTTTCACGATCTCTTTCAGCGTCGCAAGGAGAAGGCCGCGCCATGACCGCGACGGGAGAACGGCTGTTTGAAGGCGCGGATTGGGATTTTCCAACTCTGCAGCGCATCCACGATGCCTGCGAGGCGATCGCGCGAACCGAATTGGGCCTCGATACCTATCCCAACCAGATCGAGGTGATCACGGCCGAGCAGATGCTCGATGCCTACTCCTCGATCGGCATGCCGCTGTTCTACAAGCATTGGTCTTTCGGCAAGCATTTTGCGCATCACGAGGCGTTCTATCGAAAGGGCCTGCGCGGCCTCGCCTATGAGATCGTGATCAACTCTTCGCCGTGCATTTCCTACCTGATGGAGGAAAACACCGCGACCATGCAGACGCTGGTGATCGCGCATGCCGCGTTCGGCCACAATCATTTCTTCAAGAACAACTATCTGTTCAAGCAGTGGACCGATGCCGAGGGCATCCTGGATTATCTCGATTTCGCCAAGACCTATGTCGCGCAATGCGAGGATCGCTACGGCCGCATCGCGGTCGAGTTTACGCTGGATGCCGCCCATGCGTTGATGTCGCATGGCATCGATCGCTATCCCGGCAAAAAGAGCCTTGATCTGCGGGCCGAAGAAAAGCGTGCCGGCGAACGGCGTGTGCACGAGGAGGCCGTGTTCAACGATCTGTGGCGCACGGTGCCGACCGGGCCGGTCAAGAGCGCGGAATCCCTGAGCCTCGACCGCCGCCGCAAGCTGCTCGGGCTGCCGCAGGAAAACCTGCTGTATTTCCTCGAGAAATCGGCGCCGCGGCTGCAGCCCTGGCAGCGCGAATTGCTGCGCATCGTGCGGCACATCGCGCAATATTTCTATCCGCAGAGCCAGACCAAGGTGATGAACGAGGGCACCGCCACCTACGTGCATTACCGCATCATGAACCGGCTGCACCAGAATGGTCAGCTGACCGACGGCAATTTCCTCGAATTCCTGCAGTCGCACACCAATGTGGTGTTCCAGCCCGATTTCG
>Ga0302154_10001927_pt1 | contig 16349 bp, 17 predicted proteins | sample I_Bog_N2_3_FD_193507 | JGI IMG/M metagenome (GOLD analysis project Ga0302154, IMG submission 193507) | Peat permafrost microbial communities from Stordalen Mire near Abisko, Sweden - I_Bog_N2_3 | ecosystem: Environmental > Terrestrial > Soil > Wetlands > Peat | place: Sweden: Abisko, Stordalen...
CACTCGGTGCGCCGCACCGAGGACGTCCCGGGTGTGCCCCAGTGGTACGTCGACGACCCGTTCGGCAACCGCATCGAGTTCCTGCCGGCCTGAGGGTCGGGTGCGCGATCCTCAGCGCGTTTCGACGATGTGCGCGGCCGCGGCCCGACCCGACAGGTAGGCGCCCTCGACCCGTGGCCCACCGAAGGCGTCACCGGCCAGGAAGGCGCCCGGCCCGACCTCGAGCCAGCGTGCAGGCCACGGCCGGACCGGGGTGGCGTAGCGCCAGCGGTGGAGGCGCACATCGACGACGCCGGCACCGCCCAGCCACGGAGCGGTCGCCGTGACCAGGTCGGCGGTCAGGGCCTCCCGGTCGTCGTCCCACCGCTCCGAGGCCACCGCCGTCGTCGTGTGCAGCGTGACGGCCGGCGCGGTCGACACCCCTTTGGCCTGGTTGTCGCCCACCCAGGACCAGACCGGGTCGTCGATCGGCTGCACGCCGCCCGGGGTCGGGACCGCTGCCGGACCATCGAGGGCGACGACCAGTGACAGGGTCGCGTCGTAGGTGAACTCGGGCACGTCGACACCTGCGCCGAGGAGGGCGGCCGACTGGGGAACCGGGCACGTGAGCAACACGACGTCGGCCGACAGGGACCCGGCCGGCGTGCCGTGGCCCGAGGGCCAGGACACCGACCATCCACCGGTGGTGGGCACGACGGCGTCGACGTGGGTGGACTGGCGGACGTCGAGACCCACGGCCAGCCCGGCGGCCAGGGCGGCCATCCCGCCGGTGCCGGCGTAGCGGGGGTGTCCGTCGGGTGCGGCGAACCCACGGCACCACTCGTGCACGTGGCCCTCCGTGACCCAGCGGTCCAGGTCGGCGGCCAGTTCGGTACTGCGTACGGTGAAGAACTGCGCCCCGTGATCGCCACGGGCCCCGCCGCTGAACTCCGTCGTGGCCAGACGGCCGCCCGGCCGGCGTCCCTTGTCCACCACCACCACCTCGTGCCCGGCGTCGGTCAGCGACCGGGCGGCGGTCAGCCCCGCCACCCCCGAACCCACGACGACGACGCGCACCGGCGTGCCGCTCAGGCCGGGGTCCGCTCGACCTCGGCCCGGATCGCCTCGAGGGTGGCTCGCATGCCGTTGCGGTTCGTACGACCCCGGGCCCAGCCGAGGAGCGCCCAGTAGAGCTTCAGCGACCACGTGTCAGCCAGCCGGAACGACTCCGTGACGTCGGACCCCTCCCCGGCCGGGGCGATCTGGTACGTCCACGTGTTGAGTGGCTTCCCACCGGTCAGGACGTCGAACCCGAAGGCGGAACCGGGCACGCACGTGGTCACCACACAGGTGGTCCAGTAGATCGGTCCCTTGCCGTTGCGCTTCACGTGACCACGGAACTTGGCCCCCACCGCGGGGCCCGTGGCCCCGTCGAGCCACTCGGCCTCGAAGGTCTCCGGGCTGTAGCTACCGATCCGGGTGACGTCGCTCACCAGTGCCCAGACCTCGTCGGGCGGGGCGTTCATGTGGACGGTGACGGAGTCGTGCATGCCGCCAGACTAGGGGGAGCGCACCTCAACGACCGCCGATGGGGCGGACCACGAGGTCAGGTGGCGGGGTCAGGGCAGCAGGCTCTCCACGTCGGCCCGTTCGGCCAGCAGCTCCTCGGTGGTGATCCGGATCCGCTCGGTGGCGAACTCGTCGTGGGACAGACCCTCGACGACGGTCCAACCGCCCTGGCCGTTGGTCCGCACCGGGAACCCGAACTGCAGCCCCTGGGGGACGCCGTACTCGCCGTTCGACACCACGGCGAGTGACGTCCACTCGTCGCCGACCGTGCCGTGGTGGATGGCGGCCACGGAGTCGATGGCGGCGTTGGCGGCCGATGCGGCCGAGGACAGGCCGCGGGCCTCGATGATGGCCGCCCCGCGCTTCTGCACCGTGGTCAGGAAGTCACCCTGGAGCCACGCCGTGTCGTCGATCACCTCGGCGGCCGGCTTGCCGTCGATGCGGGCGTTGGTGGCGTCCGGAAACTGGGTGGCGGAGTGGTTGCCCCAGATGGCCAGGTTGGTCACCGAAGCGACCGGCACGCCGGCCTTGTGGGCCAACTGGCTCTTGGCCCGGTTCTCATCCAGGCGGGTCATGGCGAACCAGCGGTCGGCCGGTACCTCGGGGGCGTTCGACCGGGCGATGAGGCAGTTGGTGTTGCACGGGTTGCCGACCACCAGGACGCGCACGTCGGTGGCGGCGTTGGCGGCGATGGCCTGGCCCTGGGGGCCGAAGATCCCGCCGTTGACGGTCAGCAGGTCGCCGCGCTCCATGCCGGCCTTGCGGGGAACCGATCCGACGAGCAGCGCCCAGGAGGTGCCGTCGAACGCGGTGTTGAGGTCGGTGGTGGTCACGATGTCGCTGACCAGGGGGAACGCACAGTCGTCGATCTCCATCACCACGCCTTCGAGCGCCTTCATGCCCGGCTCGATCTCGAGCAGGCGGAGCACCACCGGCTGGTCGGGACCGAACAGCGCACCCGAGGCGATGCGGAAGAGGAGGGCGTAGCCGATCTGGCCGGCGGCGCCGGTGACGGTGACGTGGATGGGGTTCTTGGCTGCCATGTTGCGCAGGCTAATCCGGGTCGGGAGAGGTGGTCGAACCGGGGCGGACGGGCGGCGGCCGGACACGGAGGCTGGCTAGCCTCGCCCCATGGCCAACCCCTGGGGCGTGCCCGTCGGCTACGGAGCGGGGACCGGTATGACCAGCGTCGACCAGGTGCGGACCGAGGCGCGGTGGGCCGAGTCGGCCGGCTTCGACTCGTTCTGGGTCTCGCAGATCTTCGGCGTCGACCCGGTGGTGGCGCTGGCCGCCGTCGGCGGCGACGTACCCGGGCTGTCCGGTCTCGGGACGTCGGTCGTGCCCCTGGCGGGCCGGCACCCCCTGGCCCTCGCCGCCCAGGCCCGGACGGCCCAGAGCGCACTCGGCGGACGGTTCACCCTGGGCGTGGGCCCGTCACACGCCATGGTGTCCGAAGGCTTCTTCGGCGAGCCCTACGACCGACCGTTCACCCGGACGGCCGAATTCCTCAGGGCGCTCGGACCTCTGCTCCGGGGGGAGGACGCCGATGTCCGCGGGCAGGTCGTCGAAGCCCACGGCTGGCTGACCATCGACGCCGAACCCTGTCCCCTGCTGCTGGCCGCCCTCGGCCCCCGGATGCTGGAGCTGGCCGGGCGGGAGGCCTCGGGAACCACCCTCTCGTCGTGCGGTCCCTGCACCATCGCCGACCACATCGCCCCGGTGATCACCGAGGCGGCTGCGTCGGCCGGACGGCCGGCCCCACGAATCCAGGCCATGGTGGAAGTGGCCGTGACCGACGACCCCGAGGCCGCCTGGGCGGCGGCCCGGGAGGCCGGGGCGCTCTACGCCTCACTGCCCGCCTACCGACGGGTGCTCGACCTCGAGGGCGTCGAGAGCGGGGCCGACCTCCTGTTGGCCGGCTCGCCGTCCCGTATCGTCGACGGACTCGGTGGGTACGTGGAGGCCGGCGCCACCGAACTCCGGATGTGCATCGGCTCGTCCGACCCCGCGGTGGTCGAGGCGACCCGGAACGTCCTGGCCGAGCTCCTCGGCGGGTGAGCCCGGCCGGTCACCCCGGGCCGACGCCCGTCAGTTGTCGCCGAGGCCGAGGGCGGAGTAGATCTCGCGGGTCGCGCTCGATCGGTTCAGGGTGTAGAAGTGCAGCCCCGGCACGCCCGTCTCCAGCAGTTGCTGGCAGAGCTCGGTGGCGCAGGCCACACCTTCCCGGCGGACCGCCTCGTCCCCCCCGCGTGCGTCGGCCGCCTCGAGGCGGGCCACCATCCAGTCCGGCACGGCGGCGCCCATGCGGGCCATCCCCGGGACCGAGCGGAGCCGCTCGACCGGCATGATCCCCGGCAGCACCGGCTTGGTCACTCCCCGCTCGGCCAGATCGGCCACCAGCGACGTGTACTGCGACGCCTCGAAGAAGAACTGGGTCACGGCGAAATCGGCCAGGGCCAATTTGGCGGCCAGGTAGTCACGGTCGCGACCGAGGTCGGTCGAGAGCGGGTGACCGGCCGGATGGGCCGCCACCCCGATGGAGAAGCCACCGATGGCCTGGGCCAGCTCGACGAGTTCGTTGGCGTGGGCCAACTCCCCCACCGCCGCATCCGGGTCCTTCGGTGGATCGCCCCCGAGGGCCATCAGGTTCTCCACGCCGGCCTTGCGCAACTCGAGGAGGATCTCGGCCAGCTCCAGGCGGGTGTGGGCCACGCAGATCAGGTGGGCCATGGGGACCAGGTTGGTGGTCCGCAACATGCCGGTGACGAGGTCGACCGTCCGCCGGCGGGACTCGGCGCCACCGCGGTAGGTGACGGACACGAATGACGGACGCAGCGGTTCGAGCTCGCGCAGGGTCGTCACCAGCGTGGACTGCTCGGTGTCGTTCTTCGGCGGGAAGAATTCGAACGAGTACGTCTGGCCCTTCTCGAGCAGGTCGGCGATGCGGGTCATGGTCGGACCAGCCTACTTCCGCGCACCCGCGTTCGACCAGGGACCACCCGGCCGGCGGGCCACCCGCCGCTGTCGTCTCAGCGCTTGGTGTCCGGCGGCACGACGTGGTTCTGGAGGCGGGTGAGCGCCCCCTGGAGCTCGGAGTCCCGATCGCGCCGGGCCTGGTCGGCCTGGGCGAGCTGCACCCCTGTGGGCGCACCGGTGCCGTGGCGTAGCAGTCGGTCGGCCTCGATGGCGAAGGCCAGGCCGCGCAGGGCGCCGGCCGCGGTCGTGGCCGAACCCCCGGCCGCCGGGTCCGGTGCGCTCGTCCCGGCCTGCTCCAGGGCGACCGACGCCTTCTCGACCTGCACGGCGACCGCACCGCGCAGCTCGGGGTCGTCGGAGACCGCCGTCGGCGACAGCAGGGCCTCGCGGGCCAGCTGCGCGTCGCTCACGGCGGGCAACGTGCGACGGCGCCAGGCGTCCAGGGCCGACTTCCGGTTCCTCGACACCATCAACAGGATGACCAGGCCGATCAGGATCACCAGGACCACGATGACGGCGATCAGGCCCCACGGCGTCTTCGAGGCCGTCGTCTTGACCGGCCCCGTCGTGGTGGTCGTCGTGGTCGGACGGGTGGTGGTCGTCGTGGTCGGACGGGTGGTCGTGGTGGTGGTCGGACGGGTGGTGGTGGTGGTGGTGGTCGACGACGTGGTCGTGGTCGTCGGCGCCACCGTCGTCGTGGTGGTGTCGGGCACCGTCGTCGTGGTCGTGTCGACCAGGACCGCCGACACCGGCGGCACGGTGGCCGCGGTGGCCACGGCGGCGTGACCGGCCAGAGTCAGGACGGCGACCAGCGAGACGCCGGCGGCGATCCGTGCGGCGCGGCGGCGCCCGATCTGCCCTGGTGTCCCGTGCCGGCGAACCCCGTGCCGGGGATCCGGTCCGACGGGTACTTCACCGGGTGCCGTGCGACCGTGTCTCATGCGTCCGTCCTCCCGTAGTCGTCCTCGAGCCGGACGATGTCGTCCTCACCGAAGTAGTCACCGTGCTGAACCTCGACGAAGACGACCAGCTCGTCCGAGGGATTCTGGATCCGGTGGTCGGTGCCGACGGGGATGTCGACGGTGTCTCCCGAGGTGACGTCACGCTCGACGCCGTCCAGGGTGACCCGCGCGTGGCCGTGGACGATGAACCAGTGCTCCGAGCGGCGGGCGTGGCGCTGGTAGCTCAGGCGCTTCCCCGGGAGCACCTCGATCCGCTTCACCTTGAATGTCGCCTCGTCGTCGAGCACCGTGTAGCTGCCCCAGGGCCGTTGGTCGGTCTCGCGGCCGTCGGCGGCGGGCGTACTCATGACGCACGCTCGGCGGCGCGGACGGCGTTGCGCAGCAGCATGGCCCGGGTCATCGGACCCACACCGCCGAGGCGGGGGGTGATCCACCCCGCGACCTCGGCCACACCTTCGTCGACATCGGACAAGAGCTTCCTGCCTTCCCACGAGGTCCCGGCGCCGACGACGGCGGCGCCGGGCTTGATCATGTCGGCCGTGACCAGGCCGGCCCGACCGGCGGCGGCCACCACCACGTCACCCTCGCGCACCAGGTCGGCGAAGTCCTCGACACCCGTGTGGACCACGGTGACCGCGGCGTTGCACCCCGGACGCTTCATGGCCATCAGCAGCGCCAGTGGACGGCCGATGGTGAGTCCCCGGCCGATGATCACCACGTGCTTGCCCTCGACCGGCACGTCGTTGGCGTGGAGGAGCTCCACGATCCCGGCGGGGGTACACGGCAGCGGACCGTTGGCCCCCATCACCAGTCGGCCGAGGTTGACCGGATGGAGTCCGTCCACGTCCTTGTCGGGGTCGACGGCCAGGAGCGTGCGCTCCTCGTCGAGGCCGCCCGGCAGCGGCAGCTGGACCAGGTAGGCGTTGACGGCCGGGTCGGCGTTGAACCGGGCGATCGTGGCGTCGAGCTCCTCCTGGGACACGTCGGCCGGCAGATGGGCGTGGGCCGACGTGATGCCCACCTCCTCGCAGTCCTCGTGCTTCATGGCCACGTAGCGTGCGCTCGGTCCGTCGTCGCCGACCAGGATGGTCCCGAGGCCGACGGTGATGCCCTCCCCCCGGAGCCGCGCCACCCGGTCGGTGACCTCGGCCCGGACGCGGGCGGCCAGCAGCTCGCCATCCAGCAGTTTCGCCGTCATCGGCTGTCTCCACTCTTCGGCCGCACTACTCGTCCCCTCGCTCGTCGGTCCGGAACCCGTGGGCCCGGATGCCGTCGGACGTGTCGCCGGGCGTCGTGCCCGGATGTCGCCTCAGTGCCGGAAATGGCGCTCTCCGCCCGCCATGACCATAGCGATCCCGGCGGCATCGGCCGCACGGACGACCTCCTCGTCCCGGATGGATCCACCGGGCTGCACGACAGCGGACACCCCGGCATCGGCCAGTACCTGCATGCCGTCGGGAAAGGGGAAGAAGGCGTCGGACGCCGCCGCTCCACCGCGGGCCCGCTCCTCCGCCTTCTGCACGGCGATCTGCGCGGCCACCACCCGGGACTGCTGGCCGGCGCCGACGCCGACGGCCTGACCGTCGGTCACGATGGCGATGGCGTTGGACGTGGTGCGGGCACAGACCTTCCACGCCGTGCGCAGGTCCTGCCACTCGGACTCCGTGGGCTGTCGCTCGGTGGCGACCTCCCACGTCGACGGGTCGACCAGGAACCGGTCGGCGTCCTGGACGAGGACGGACGCCCCGAGGAACCGGTACTGGCGCACCAGCGGCTCGGGAGCGGGCGCCGACAGCAACCGCGTGGCCTTGCGCTTGGAGGCCAGCTGCGCCAGCGCCTCCTCGTCGTAGGAGGGGGCGATGATCACGTCGGCCTGGGGCCCGGCGGCGATGGCCTCGGCCACGGCGACCGTGACCGGACCGCCGATGGCGACGATGCCCCCGAACGCCGACTGGGGGTCGCACTCCAGCGCGCGTTCGTAGGCCCGGACGAGGTTGGGGTGCAGGGCGGCCCCGCACGGGTTGGCGTGCTTGATGATGGCGACGGCCAGATCCTCGGAGCCGGCGGCCAGTTCGTGGACCAGCCGCCAGGCTGCGTCGGCGTCGAACACGTTCAGGTAGGAGAGCTCCTTGCCCCCGTACTGCACGACGTCGTCCCACCAGGACTCCTGGCCCGATACGCGGTAGCGGGCACCGTGCTGGTGCGGATTCTCGCCGTAGCGGAGCGATCCGGCACGTTCGAGGGTCAGATGGATGGTGTCGGGCAGGAGCGCGGCCACCTCCAGATCGACCGTCCCGGAGCCGGCCTCGGCGCGGGCCTCCTGCTCCCGCTCGTCGAGCCACGCCACGATGGCGGCGTCGTAGCCGGCGGTGTGGGCGAAGGCGTGGCGGGCCAGCCGACGACGGGTGTCGAGGGAGATCACCCCGTCGGCCCGGAGTTCGTCGAGGATGCCGGCGTAGTCGGCCGGATCGACCACCACGGCGACGTGGTCGTGGTTCTTGGCCGCGGCCCGCACCATGGTGGGACCGCCCACGTCGATCAACTCGATGGAGGGGTCGGAGGAGAACGGGTAGAGGTTGCAGACCACGAGGTCGATCAGACCGATCCCCAGTTTGTCCAGGGCGTCGAGGTGGTCGGGCTTCGAGCGGTCCGCCAGGATGCCCCCGTGGATCACGGGGTGGAGGGTCTTGACCCGGCCGCCCAGCATCTCGGGCGCTCCGGTCAGGTCGGCCACTTCCACGTGGTCGATGCCGGCCGCGGTCAGCGCCGCCGAGGTCCCCCCGCTCGAGATCAGCTCCCAGCCGAGGGAGGACAGCCCGCGGGCGAGCTCCTCGATCCCGGTCTTGTCGTAGACGGACAGCAGTGCCTTCATTCGGTGATCTCCTCGGGTGACGGTCTGGCACCGACGGCCGGGGGCGCCAGGTCGTCGATGAAGGTGCGGATGGTGACCGGATAGAGCGTGCGCTCCACCGATTTGATGCGTTCGTGCAGGGTGTCCTCGGTGTCGCCGGCCAGGACGGGCACGGTGGCCTGGGCCAGGATCGGCCCCGTGTCCATCTCGAGTTGCGCCACGTGGACGGTGGTGCCGGTCCGCTCGACCCCGGCGTCGAGCGCGTCGCGCACGGCATGCCAGCCCGGGAAGGCCGGGAGCAGGGCCGGGTGGGTGTTGAGGATCCGCCCCGGAAAAGCGTCGTGCACCGGCTGGGCCAACACGGTGCCGAATCCGGCCATCACGACGACGTCGATGTCGGCGGCCACCAGGGCGTCGGCCACGGCGCGGGTGTACCCGTCGCGGTCGAAGCCGGCACCGAAGCCTCCGTAGTCGGAGCGGTCGACCAGGATGCCGGGGATCGAGGCCCCTGCCGCCACCTCGAGGGCCCGGCACGGCCGGTCGGCGGCTACGAGGCGGACGGGCAGGTCGTCGGCGAGGATGGCCTCCAGGATGGTGCCGCTGCCGGAGGCGAGCACGCCGATCCGGACAGGTGACGACGACGAGTCACGTGTCGATCCGGGGTCCACGGCCGCACGCTACCAGCGCCCCGCAGTACCGGGTCCAAGCGGGAGGGCCCACCGGGGCGGGCCCTCCACGGCCTGGCTCGTTACGAGGCGCCCGGATGATGCCGACCGTTCCGGCCTGCCCGCCGGAGCGGTCGGTCATCACTCGGCCCCCCTGCCCAGGGGAACGCCCCTCGTGGAGGATTCATCGGCCGCGGGCGCGGCTAACCGAAGCCGTCGGCACGTTTTGCAACCGTTGCAACCGACACCGATCGGATGGCCGACCGGTGGGCCGACCGGTGCGCGCGAGGTCAGGGGCCGTCGGTCGTGCCTTCGAGGGAGCGCAGCGCCGCTTCGTCGAACTCGACCAGGGAACCGAGCACCAGGTCGCAGAAACCCCAACGCGGCGAGGCGACGGCAGCGGGTTCGGGCACCGCCACGACCCGCATCCGGGCCGCCTTGGCCGAGATGGCCCCGTTGAAGGAGTCCTCGAAGGCCAGACAGGCCGTGGGGTCGACGCCCAACTTCGCGGCGGTGGACAGGTAGGCGCCGGGGTGCGGCTTGCCCAGTGGCTCCCACTCGGCCGAGTGCCAGGCCGACATGGCGTCGGTGATGCCGAGCCGGTCGAGCGCCGCCTCGATGACCATGGCGTACGAGCCGGAGCACACGGCCATGGGGATCGAGAGGTGGCGGCACAGGTCGATGACGGCGCGGGCGCCCGGCATCGGTGCGCCCTCGGACTCGATGAGTTCGGCCACCCGGGCGGTGACCGCCCGCTCGACCTCGACCGGCGTCATCCCCTCCCACGGGTGGCGGTCCCACCAGTGGGCGACGGCGTCGTCGATGCGCAGACCCATGGTCTCGCGCGTCTGGGCCTCGGTCAGGGGGAGGCCGACCGAGGCGAAGACCTCGATCTCGGCCCGGCGCCAGAAGGGCTCCGAATCGATGAGCAGTCCGTCGAGGTCGAACACCACTGCACCCACCGGCCGGCCGCGGAGCGCATCGGCTGACGCGACACCGGCCGGGGGGTGACCCGCGGGATCCGGACGGGGATCCACGGGCTGCGGCGTCGTCGTCAGCCCAGCTTCCGGACGACGTCGACCATGGCTTCGCCGGCCTCGGTCGGGTTGAGGGCCACGGTGACACCCGCCTCGGAGAGCGCGTCCATCTTGGCCTGGGCCGTGCCCTTCGAACCGGAGATGATGGCGCCGGCGTGGCCCATCTTGCGTCCGGGGGGCGCGGTCACGCCCGCCACGTAGGAGACGACGGGCTTGGTCACCGACGAGGCGATGAACTCGGCGGCCTCTTCTTCGGCCGACCCGCCGATCTCGCCGATCATCATGATCGCCCGCGTGTCGGGGTCGGCCTCGAAGGCGGCCAGGCAGTCGATGAAGCTGGTGCCGGGTACCGGGTCGCCCCCGATGCCCACGCACGTCGTCTGCCCGACGTTCTGCTGACTGAGCTCGTGCAGCGCCTGGTACGTCAGCGTGCCCGAGCGGCTGACGATGCCGACGGGTCCGCCGGCCAGGGCGATGTCGCCCGAGGTGATCCCGATGTTGCACTTGCCGGGCGAGATGATGCCGGGGCAGTTGGGACCGAGCAGGCGGGTGCCCGGGAAGTCACGGACCAGGCGGTTGTAGGCCAGCGCCTCGTCCTGGGCCGGGATCCCCTCGGTGATGCACACCACGAAGGGCACGCCGGCGGCGGCGGCCTCGACGATGGCGTCGGCGGCGAACTTGGGCGGCACCGAGATGAACGAGGCGTTGGCCCCGGTCGCCTCGACGGCCTCGGCCACGGTGGCGTACACCGGGATCCCCTCGATCTCCTCACCACCGCGCTTCGGGTTGGTGCCGGCGACCACCTGGGTGCCGTAGGCCCGGTTGCGCAGGCCGTGGTAGAGGCCCTGGCTGGTCGGGCTGATGCCCTGGACCACGACCTTGGTGTTCTCGTCTACGAAGATGCTCACGACTGGCCTCCAGCAAGGGCGACCGCCCGGCGGGCGGCATCGAGCATGGTCGGCTCGGCGACCAGGCGATCGGACAGGTGGTCGGCCAGGATCTCGCGTCCGGCCACTGCGTTGGTGCCATCGAGCCGGAGCACGATGGGCGAGCTGATCTCGACCCGCTCGAGGGCCTCGAGCACGCCCTTCGCCACCTCATCGACGCGGGTGATGCCGCCGAAGATGTTGACGAAGATGGACTTGACCGCCGGATCGGAGTTGATGACCTCCAGAGCGGCGGCCATGACGTCGGCGTTGGCGCCGCCGCCGATGTCGAGGAAGTTGGCCGCCGTGCCGCCGCACTGGGTGACGACGTCGAGCGTGCTCATGGCCAGGCCGGCCCCGTTGGCGATGATGCCGACCGAGCCCGACAGGCCGATGTAGTTGAGGCCCCGTTCCTTGGCCCGGGTCTCGCGCTCGTCCTCGACGTCACTGCCGGCGAACTCCTCCCACTCGGGGTGGCGGTAGGCGGCGTTGTCGTCGAGGGTGACCTTGGCGTCGAGTGCGTGCACCCGGCCGTCGGGGGTGAGGATCAGCGGATTGATCTCGGCGAGGTCGCAGTCGCCCTCGGTGTAGCAGGCGTACAGCTTGACCAGCAGCTCGGCCGCCTGCTCGCGGGCCTCCTCGTCCAGGTTCGCCCGTGCCACCCACTCGGTGGCGGCCTCGAGGGTGAGCCCGTCCACGGGGTCGACGTGGATGATGGCGATGGCGTCGGGGTTGGTGACGGCCACCTCCTCGATCTCCACGCCTCCTTCGGCCGACAGCATGCCGAGGTGCTTCTTGGCGCTGCGGTCGAGCGTGAAGCTGGCGTAGTACTCCTTGGCGATGTCCGAGGCGTGCTCGACCCACAGGCGCTTGACCACGTGGCCCTTGATGTCGAGCCCGAGGATGTTGCCGGCGTGGAGGCGCACCTCGTCGACGTCGTTGGCGAGCTTGACGCCGCCGGCCTTGCCGCGCCCACCGACCTTGACCTGGGCCTTGACGACGACCGGGTAACCCGATTCCTCCGCCTGGGCGACGGCCTGGTCGACGGTGTCGGCCACCCCTCCCTTGGAGATGGGGATGCCGAACCGGGCGAAGTACTGCTTCCCCTGGTATTCGAAGAGATCCACCGGATCCGTTCCTCTCTGCCTGATTGGCTGGTTCGTACTGCGACTGGGTGGGACTGCGGACTACGTGGTGTTGCTCCAACGACTGCGGTGGCCCCCCGTTCGACGGCTCGTCTCGGGGGACCGGGACCGGCGCGGCGGTGCGCCGACCGGGAGGGTCAGGCGACCTCGCCGCCCTCCCGTTCGTCGAGTGCCTCGCCCAACCAGGCACCGATGGCGGGGAGCGGGGCTCCGGGGGTGAAGACCTCGGCGACGCCCATCTCCTTCAAGACGGGGATGTCGTCCTCGGGGATGATCCCCCCGACCAGGACCAGGACGTCGTCGCGCCCCTGCTCCTTCAGCCCCTCGATCACCCGGGGGACGAGGGTCAGGTGGGCGCCCGACAGGAGGGAAAGCCCGACGGCGTCGGCGTCCTCCTGGATGACGGCCTGGACGACCTGGTCGGCGGTCTGGTGGAGACCGGTGTAGATGACCTCGAAACCGGCGTCACGCAGGGCTCGGGCGATCACCTTGGCACCGCGATCGTGCCCGTCCAGGCCGGGTTTGGCGACTACGACTCGGTACGGGCGCTTCACGGCGGCAGATACTAGGCGCTGACGGACCGTCAGGCCCATCCGAGGCTGCGGGCGACACGGCCCACACCGGTGCGGAGCCCCCCGTACCGGTCGACGTGGCCGAGGGCGGGACCCGGGCCGCATCATCGACCGGGGTGCCGTCCAGGCCCTAGCCTGGGGGTGCCCCCGTGGCGTCCGGTGCGACCGGGCGACCACGATCCGGGGACCGACCCACCATCCATGAGGACCCGTTGACGACTCCGGCCGAGGCTGTGGACAGACCCGACGAACAGGCGGCGCAGCGACCCGGCAGACCGGAGTCGTTGGTGCACGGGCTCGTACGCCTGGCCCGGCCCCGCCAGTGGATCAAGAACGTCCTCGTCTTCGTGGCGCCGGGCGCGGCCGGCGTGCTGTTGCACGCCACCGTGCTCTGGCACGCCGCGGCGTCGTTCGGCATCTTCTGCATCGCCGCCACCGGGACCTACTACCTGAACGACGCCCGGGACGCCGAGGTCGACCGCAACCACCCGACCAAGCGGAACCGTCCGGTGGCCGCCGGTGTGGTCCCCGTCGCCCTGGCCGTGGTCGTGGGCATCATCCTGATGGCCGCCTCGATCGGGTTGGGCGGGCTGCTGGCCGGTTGGCACCTGAGTGTCGTCATGGGGGCCTACGTAGCGGTGCAGCTGGCGTACTCGTCCGGGCTCAAGAACGAGCCGATCCTCGACCTCGCCTGCGTCAGTGCCGGATTCATCCTGCGGGCCGTGGCCGGCGGCGTCGCCACCTCGGTGCCGCTGTCCAACTGGTTCCTCATCGTGGTGTCCTTCGGCTCGCTGTTGATCGTCACCGGCAAGCGCTCCGGTGAGAAGCAGCTCCTGGCCGAGGGCAACGCCGACGACACCACGATCCGCCCGACCCTCGGGCTCTACACCCCGTCGTTCCTGCGCAGCGTCCGGACGCTGTCCGCCGCCGTGACGGTCAGCGCCTACTGCCTGTGGGCGTTCGAGCGGGCCAGCGAGGTCCACCCCGGACACGACCCGGTCTGGTTCCAGCTCACCATCATCCCGTTCGTCATCGCCCTCCTCCATGTGCTCCGCCTCCTCGACTCGGGGGCCGGAGCCGCCCCCGAGGAGCTGGCCATCCACGACCACCGCCTGCAGATCTACGGGGTCTGCTGGGTGGCCCTGTTCGCCATCGGGGCCTACGCCTCGTGAGCGGGCCCCGCTCCCGCCGGACCCTGCTGACGGGCTGGGGCCGCACCGCCGCCACCTCGGCCGACGTGGTCCACGCCGTCCATCCCGAGTTCGTGGACGAGGCCATGTCCGCCGCCGCCTCGGCCGGTGCCGTCGGCGGGAGCGGACGGGGCCTCGTGGCCCGGGGACTCGGCCGCAGCTACGGCGACGCCGCCCAGAACGCCGGCGGGGTCGTCCTCGACGCCACCTGGCTCGACGCCGTCCACGAGGTCGACCTCGGGACGGGTCGACTGACCGTGGGGGCCGGGGTCAGCCTGGAGACCCTCATGGAGCGGTTCGTCCCCCTCGGCTGGTTCGTGCCCGTGACCCCGGGCACGCGACTGGTGACCGTCGGTGGGGCCATCGCCGCCGACATCCACGGCAAGAACCACCATGTCGACGGCAGCTTCTGCGCACACGTGGTGTCGATGACCCTGGTGACCCCGACCGGCACCCACCTGGTCTCGCCCGGCTCCGATCCGGACCTGTTCTGGGCCACCGCCGGCGGCATGGGCCTGACCGGCGTGGTGACGTCGGCGACACTCCAGATGATCCCGGTCGAGACCAGCTACATGCTCGTCGACACCGAGCGGGCCGTGGACCTCGACGACGTCATGGACAAGATGCTCACCGGCGACGACGGCTACCGGTACTCGGTGGCCTGGATCGACTGCCAGTCGACCGGCAGCCGCCTCGGTCGCTCGGTGCTGACCCGCGGCGACCACGCCCGCCTGGCCGATCTACCCCCTCGACTGGCGTCCGATCCCGACCGGGCCCGGGCCTTCGTGCCGCGTCAACTGGCCCGCGTGCCCGTCACACCGCCGAGCGGTCTCCTCAACCCACTGACCGTCGGCGCCTTCAACGAGTTCTGGTTCCGCAAGGCACCCCGGCGACCGCAGCTCGGCAAGCCCCACCACATGACGGGTTTCTTCCACCCCCTGGACGGCGTGGGCGACTGGAACCGCCTCTACGGCGGCCGGGGGTTCCTCCAGTACCAGTTCGTCGTGCCCGACGCCGAGGGTGAGACGGTGCGCCGCGTCATCGAGCGACTCACCGAGGTCCGCCTGGCCTCGTTCCTGGCCGTGCTGAAGCGGTTCGGTCCCGGGGATCCCGGGCCGCTGTCGTTCCCGATGCCCGGATGGACCCTCGCCCTCGACCTGCCGGTCGGTGGCGACGTGCTCGACCACCTGCTCGACGACCTCGACGAGCAGGTCCTGGCGGCCGGTGGACGGATCTACCTGGCCAAGGACTCCCGCCTCGCCCCGGACACCTTCCGGGCCATGTACCCCGGTGTCGACCGGTTCCTCGAGATCAAGCGCAAGGTCGATCCCGACGGGGTCCTACGCTCCGACCTCGGACGCCGGCTCGGGCTCTGCTCGGACGCCGGCCCGCTGCCTCCCGCCTGACACGACGCCCCGCCTGACCCGACCATCCCCCACGAAAGACGGAACCACCATGATCGACGCCACCGGGCGCCCCCAGTCAGTCCTCGTCCTCGGAGGAGCCTCCGAGATCGCCCAGGCCATCGTGGCCGGCCTCGTCCCCGGCCGCTGCCGGACCGTCGTGCTGGCCGGCCGGCCGAGTGAGCGGCTGGACTCGGCCGCCGACGCGGCCCGTGCCGCCGGGGCGGACACCGTCGAGACGGTGGAGTTCGACACCACGGACCGGACGGGGTGCCCGGCGGCCATCGACGCCGTGTTCGACAAGTTCGGCGACATCGACCTCGTGCTGGCCGCCGCCGGAGCTCTCGGGGACCAGGCCGAACTCGAGCTCGACCCGGTAGCCGCGGCCGACCTCATCACGACCAACTTCACCGGCCTGGCCGCCGCCCTGCTGGCCGCGGCGGGCCGGATGCGCACCCAGGGCCACGGCCGCATCGTGGTCATCTCCTCGGTGGCCGGCGAGCGGGCCCGCAAGGCCAACTTCATCTACGGCTCGACCAAGTCCGGGCTCGACGCCTTCGCCCAGGGCCTGGGGGACTCACTGGTCGGCAGCGGCGTGGCGGTCACCATCGTGCGGCCCGGGTTCGTGGTGGGCCGGATGACCGAAGGCATGGACCCCGCACCGTTCTCCACCACACCCGAGGCCGTGGCCGAGGCCGTGGTCAAGGGCATCGAGTCGGGGGCCGACGTGGTCTACGCGCCCCCGGTGCTGCGCTGGGTCTTCGCCGTGATGCGCCAGCTGCCCCGGGCGGTCTGGCGCCGCATGCCGGGCTGAGGCGCCCCGTCGCCCGTCAGTCCACCAGGGTGGAGGCGTAGTCGGGCACGTAGGTGTAGAGGTCGCGCGGCGGGCGGCGGTAGCCCTCGTCGTGCAGCCGTTTCGGGAGCTCGAGGCGGGTCTCGTCGACCGGGTGGTACGGCACACGGCTCAGCAGGTGGGCGATGCAGTTGAGCCGGGCCGAGCGCTTGTCCTCCGCGTCGACCACGTACCAGGGCGACTCCGGGGTGTCGGTGTGGAGGAACATGGCGTCCTTGGCC
>Ga0302154_10001928_pt1 | contig 16337 bp, 16 predicted proteins | sample I_Bog_N2_3_FD_193507 | JGI IMG/M metagenome (GOLD analysis project Ga0302154, IMG submission 193507) | Peat permafrost microbial communities from Stordalen Mire near Abisko, Sweden - I_Bog_N2_3 | ecosystem: Environmental > Terrestrial > Soil > Wetlands > Peat | place: Sweden: Abisko, Stordalen...
GCCCGGCGTGGGTGCACACGGCCCAGGCGAACGACAGCTTCGCCTCGAAGTCGGCGTCCTCCAGCACGATGTCGGCCGACTTGCCGCCCAGCTCGAGGAAGAGCCGCTTGAGCGAGGGGGCGCCCCGCTCCATGATCCGCCGGCCCACCCCGGTCGAGCCGGTGAACGAGATCAGGTCCACGCGGGGGTCGGTGATCAGGTCCTCGGCCACGGCGTTGTCGGACGTGGTCACCACCTGGAGCACCCCGGGCGGGAAGTCGGTGCGCTCGGCCACCAGGCGGCCGATGCGGGTGGCGTTCCACGGGGTGTTGGGGGCGGCCTTCAATATGACGGTGTTCCCGGTGGCCAGGCCCTGGCCCAACTTGCCCACGGTGACCTCGAACGGGAAGTTCCAGGGGACGATGGCCCCCACCACGCCCACCGCCTCCTTGGTGACCTTCCGCCAGCTGCGCGACCCGAACGCCGTCCCGACCGGCAGGTCCCGCTCCCACTCGAACTCATCGATGTAGTTGGCCGGCCAGAGCAGCCCGTCCGACAGGGGCGTGTCGAGCTGGGGTCCGTAGGTGAGGAGGACCGGGGTACCGACTTCGGCCACCAACTCGGCCCGGAGGAGCTCCTGCTCCTCTTCCAGCGCGCTCTGGAGCTGGCGCAGGCACCGCTGGCGGAGCGCGCCGTCGGTGGCCCACGACGACTCGTCGAAGGCCCGGCGTGCCGAGGCGATGGCGTCGGCCATGTCCTCGTGCCCGGCATCGGCGACGTGGCCCAGGACCTCCTCGGTGGCCGGGTTGATGTTGGCGAACACCGCCCCCGACCGGGCCTCGGTCAGCTTGCCGTCGATCAACATCCGCTCTTCGCCGCGCTGGGCGACAGGCGCGTCACCGGTCGTCGTCATGGCATCCTCCCCTGGCCGCCGGATCGTGCGGCCCTCTGATCGCATAGTAGCCCGCACCCCTCGGGGGTGAACAGGCGTGCTCGGCCCGGGGGCGGCGGTCCCGGCCGGGTGTCCCGGGGGTGGGCCGAAGGGGTCGGCGCTACGCTCACGCCGTGGCACGAGTGGGCGATCCGGGACCGGTCCCGACGGCCACGCCGGTGCCCGTCCTCCGGGCCGACGAGTTCGCCTCGCTCCTGCCGGAGGCGGCCGGGCCCGACGCCTTCGGCCTGTTCGCCGACCGACCCCTGTGCGTGGTGGAGGTGGGCGGGCGGCTCGACGTCGGTCCCCTGGCGCGTGTCCTCCCCTGCGTGATGGCCGGGGTGGCGGCCGGGCCGGTCACCGGTCCGGGCCCCGTCGGGGTGGACATCCTGCTCACCGACGACCCGTCGGCCCCACGGCCCTGGGTCAGCTGCCCCGATCTCCCGGCGGCCCTCGGGTCCCTCGACGCCGCCTGCCGTGCCGCCCCGCACGCGGCCATCGCCCTGGCCCAGCTGCTCCGGCTGTCCTCCGACCTGGCGGTCGCCGACGCACTGGTGGCCGAGTCGTTCGTCTACTCGATGCTGCAGTCGGGACCCGAGCACCGGGCCTGGCTGGCGGGGCGCCCGACCCGCACGACCGGGCCGCCCGCCGGCTCGGGGCCCCCATCCGACCCGGTCGCCGTGGCCCGGGCCGGTCCCGTCCTGGCGATCCGGTTGACCCGCCCCGAGGTCCACAACGCCTACGACTCGGCCATGCGCGACGGCCTGGTGGCCGCGCTCCAGGTGGCCGACGTCGACCCGGGCATCGACGAGGTGCGGATCACCGGACAGGGGCCGTCGTTCTGCAGCGGAGGCGACCTCACCGAGTTCGGCACGTCGCTCGACCCGGCCACGGCCCACGCCGTCCGGGTCGGCCGCGGCGCGGCGCTGTGGGTCCACCGATGCGCCGACCGGACGGTGGTGGAGGTGCACGGTGCCTGCATCGGCGCCGGCATGGAGCTGACCGCCTTCGCCCGTCGGGTGGTGGCCGATCCCGCCACCGAGTTCCGGCTGCCCGAGGTCGGGATGGGCCTGGTGCCGGGGGCCGGGGGGACGGTCAGCCTGCCGCGCCGGATCGGCCGCCACCGCACGGCCTACCTCGCCATCAGCGGGTCGGCACTCGGGGCGGACACCGCGCGCCGGTGGGGTCTGGTCGACGAGCTGGCGCCGGTGGGCCGCTGATCGCACCGTGGGACCCACGGCGAACCGGTGTAGCATCACGCCGAAAACAGCCGCCCCCGGCTGACGGGGCGGCCAGCCGGGGCCGATCTGACGGTGTGCGGTCCGCACGCCGCAGGCCGCCACCCGCACGGGGGCCAAGGGGGGGACGGACCGTTCCCGGCAGCACTGACCGCGGTCCCCAGGAGCCCGTGCCGGCCGGAGCGCCGCACGGAGAGGAGAGTGGGTCGATGGAGTTGAAGGCCGGGATGCAGCTGAAGAGCGTGGTCGGGACCACCGAGGTCGTGGTGATCCGGGCCCCGGACCACCCGGGCACCCTCACCTCCGGTGGCGAGCCCATGGTGGGACGGGACGACGATGCCGCGGCCGGCGAGGTCCGGTCCGGGTCCGAGGGGACCGTCCTGTTGGGCAAGCGCTACGTGGACGCGGCGGGCTCGGTCGAGGTGCTGTGCACCAAGCCGGGCGACGGTGCGCTGGCCCTCGACGGCGAGCCGCTGGAGGTCAAGAGCGCCAAGCCCCTCCCCTCGTCGGACTGAGCTGCTCCCGTGTACCTGGGGCTGATCCTGGACATGGCCCACAGCGGGCTGGGCGACCGGGACGCCATCACCGTCGACGGCCTCACCGTCGACCACACCGAGCTGGCCGAGCGCTCGTGGGCCGCCTCGGCCCGCTTCCTCGAGCTCGGCGTGCCGTCGGTCGTCTACCTCGGCACCAACCACATCGCCTACCCGGTGGCCCTGTTCGGGGCGGCCGGAGCCGGGATTCCGTTCATCCCACTCAACTACCGGCTGGGACCCGACCAGCTGGCCGCCCAGCTCGACGCCCACCCCGGGGCCTTCGTGATCTGCGAGGGTGACCCGCCGGCTCAGGCGGCACCGGGAAGGTGGGCCGAGCGCCAGGCCTTCCTCGACTCCCTCGATCCGGCCGGCGCCGAGCCACCCCTTCCGCCCGACCCCGACGCCACCTGCCTGCTGCTCTACACCAGCGGCACGACGGCGGCGCCCAAGGCCGCGGTCCTCCGCCACCGGCACCTCATGTCGTACCTCCTGGGCACGGTGGAGTTCGCCAGCGCCGACGAGGACGAGGTCTCACTGGTGTCGGTCCCGCCCTACCACGTCGCCGGGGTGGCCAACCTGCTGAGCAACCTGTACGCCGGACGCCGCATCATCTACATCGACCGGTTCGACCCCGAGGTGTGGCTGGGCATCGTGCGGGACGAGAAGGTGACCCAGGCCATGGTGGTGCCGACCATGCTGGCCCAGATCGTCGACCACCTGCGCGGCGCCGACGACGCCGACACGCCGAGCCTCCGGACCCTCTCCTACGGCGGGGCGCGGATGCCCGAACCGGTACTGCACCGGGCGCTGGAGCTGTTCTCGACCACCGGGTTCGTCAACGCCTACGGGCTCACCGAGACGAGCTCGACCATCGCCCTGCTCGGCCCGGACGAGCACCGTGCCGCCTTCGACTCCGACGACCCCGTGGCCCGGGCGCGGCTGGGGTCGGTGGGACGTCTGGTGCCCGGGGTCGAGATCGAGGTCCGCGACGACGAGGGTGGGGTGCTCGGTGTGGGCCGGCCCGGGCTGGTGTTCCTGCGGGGTGAGCAGATCTCCGGGGAGTACGCCGGGGTCGCCCTGGTCGGGGAGGACGGCTGGTTCCCGACCCGGGACCGCGGCTGGGTCGACGAGGACGGCTACGTCTTCATCGAAGGCCGGGCCGACGACACCATCATCCGGGGCGGCGAGAACATCGCCCCCGCCGAGATCGAGGACGTGCTGCTGTCCCACGAGGGCATCGTGGACGCCGTGGTGGTCGGGCTGCCCGACGACCGGTGGGGCCAGCGGCTGGTGGCCGTGGTGGTGGCCGGCCCGGGTGCGGGGGCCGACGAGGAGGAGCTGCGCCAGCTGGTGCGCGGCCGACTGCGCTCGTCCAAGACCCCCGAGGTCATCGAGTTCTGGCCCGAGCTACCCCGGACCGACACCGGCAAGCTGCTCCGGCGCACCGTGGTGGCCCGGCTGTCGGAGGGGTAGCCCCGCCGGCCGGGGGTCAGCCCGCGCTGCTGCGTCGGGCCCGGCGGCGCTCCAGGGTCCGCACCAGCGACGCCTCGATGAGCGCGTCGTTGTCCTTGGAGATGAAGTGGTGCACCCGCTTCTCGAGGAGCAGGCGCATCAACGGGTGCTTCGCCTCGTAGGTCTCGCGGAAGAACACCCGGGTCCGGCCGTCGCCGGCGTCCTCCAGGCGGGTCACGCCGGTGGCCGCCGACCACAGCGGCTTGCCGATGGCGTCGTAGCGCCAGCTGACCGGGCGAACGGCCTGGGTGATCCACTCCCACGAGTGGGCCACCCCACCGGACAGCAGGTACTTGGGGACCGGGAACGTGCAGTGGCGGACCAGCCCGTTGCCCGCCTCGTCCCCGGGGTGGAGGATCTCGATCGTCACCGAGTCGGTGGCGATGTCCCGTCGGGTGTAGGCCCACAGGGCGTCCCACACCTCCTCGGGCGTCCCCTCGACCGTGAAATCGAACTGGTGGTCCTGCACGGTGTCCCCCTTGGTCCCCGTTCGGTCAGAAGAGGCCCGACGCCTCGGCCATCCGGGCCCGGAGCAGTCCGGTCAGCCGCTGGCGATGGAACGACGCGTCGCCGTAGCTGATCCGGTCGAACTGCGAGCGCTTCATGTAGAGGTGGAGGTCGTGCTCCCACGTGAAGCCGATCCCCCCGTGGACCTGCAGTCCCGAGGCCATCACCCGCTTGGCCGCCTCGCTCCCCCACACCTTGGCCGTCGAGGCGGCAATCGAGGCGTCCTCCTCGCCGGCCGACAGGGCCCAGGCCGCGTACCAGGTGCTCGAGCGCATCCCCTCCACGTCGACCACCATGTCGGCGCACCGGTGCTTGATGGCCTGGAAGCTGCCGATGGGCTGGTCGAACTGGATCCGGTCCTTGGCGTACTGCACGGCCATCTCGAGGACGCGGCCGGCACCGCCCAGCATCTCGGCGGACGCCCCCACCGCGCCCCGGTCGACCAGCGCGTCGGCCAGGTCGCCGTCGCCGAGGGGGACGGCGGGCGTCCGGTCGAAGGAGAGCCAGGACAGCGCCCGGGTCACGTCCATGGCCGGCTCGCGGGCGGGGCGGCCGGCCTGCTCGAGGTCGACGGCGAACACGCGGCCCGATGCCACCACCACGGCGACATCGGCCACCGCCGCACCCTCCACCGGGCCGACACGCCCGGACAGCTGCCATCCGTCGCCGGAGGACACCGCCTCCAGTCCCGACCCGGGGCGGCTCCACCCGACACAGCCGACCCGCTCGCCCCCGGACAGGGCCTCCACCCAGCCGTCGGGGGCCCGCTCCTCGAGGAGGACGGCGGCCTCCACCCACCCGGCACCCAGCCCGCCCCGGTCCTCGTCCAGGGTCACCGCCAGCCAGCCCTGCTCGGCCATCGACCGCCACAGCTCGGTGTCGTAGGGCCGGTCCGAGGCCACGTGGGCCCGGACGTGATCGTGATCGGAACGGTCGTCGAGCAGGGCACGGGCCGCGCCCTGCAGCGCCTGTTGATCCTCGGACAGCTCGAAATCCACGAGCCGCATCGTAGGCCGACACCGTGTGCGAAGCTGATTCGGTGGATCTGACCCCCACCGCGGCGCAGGAATCGTTCCGGGCCGACGTCCGCGCCTGGCTGGTGGAGCACCTCCCGTGGGAGTACGGCCAGGGACTGCCGCCCCGCTTCGACGACCTGGCCGAGGAGGTCGAGTTCCTGCGCTCGTGGCAGGGGAAACTGGCCTCGGGCGGCTGGGTCGGCGTGGCCTGGCCCGAGGAGTACGGCGGCCGGGGGGCCGGGCCGGTGGAGCACTACATCGTCCAGGACGAGCTGGCCCGGGCCCGGGCCCCGGAGATGGTCGGGCGCATCGGCATCAACCTGGCCGCCCCGACGCTCCTGGCCCACGGGTCGACCGAGCAGAAGCGCCGCTGGCTGTCGAGGATCCGTACCGCCGAGGACCTGTGGTGCCAGCTGTTCAGCGAGCCCGGGGCGGGGAGCGACCTGGCCGGCCTCACCACCCGGGCCGACCGGGTGGACGGGGGCTGGCTGGTCAACGGGCAGAAGGTCTGGACGTCCTACGCCCAGTTCGCCGACTGGGGCGTGTGCCTGGCCCGGACCGACCAGGACGCGCCGAAGCACCGGGGCATCTCCTACCTGGTGGTCGACATGCACCATCCGGGGGTCGACGTCCGCCCCCTGGTCCAGCTCACCGGCGAGGCCGAGTTCAACGAGGTCTTCCTGTCCGACGTCTTCGTCCCCGACGACCAGCGGGTGGGCCCGGAGCACGAGGGCTGGCGCGTGGCCAACTCCACGCTGTCCCACGAGCGCGGCACCAACCCGCGTCAGCTGGTCATCCACATGCAGCTGCTGGAGGAGCTGTTCCGGCTGGCCGAGGGGAACGGGGCCGCCGACGACCACCGGACGGCGGGCGCGCTGGCCCAGGCCTACGTGGAGATCCGCCTGTTCCAGCTGCACAATCTGCGGAGTGTGAGCCGACTGTCCCAGGGGCTCGACCCGGGCCCGGAGGGCAGCGCGTTGAAGCTGTACTGGAGCGAGATGTCCAAGCGGTTCCAGGAGACGGCCATGGACGTGGTGGGGGACGCCGCCCCCCTGTGGAAGGGCGCCGACGACAATCCGGGAGACGGGCGGTGGCAGAGGGCCTGGCTGTACTACCAGGCCTCGTCCATCTGGGCCGGCACCAACGAGATCCAGCGTAACGTCATCGCCGAACGGGTCCTGGGGCTGCCCAGGGCGCCGCGCCGCCCCCTGGTGGCCGGCACCCGCGCACCGAAGGGAGAGGGATGAGCGACGAGCCCGTGGTCTACCGGGTGGAGGGCCATGTGGCCACCATCACCATGAACCGGCCCGAGGTGGCCAACGCCCAGGACACCGCGCTCATCGACGGCATCGACCGGTGCCTCGACGACGCCGACGACGACGACGAGGTCCGGGTGGTGGTCCTGGCCGGCGCGGGCAAGCACTTCTCTGCCGGCCACGACCTGAAGGCGCTGGTGGGTGGGGCCGAGCCCGACCGGTGGGTCGCCATGCGCGAGACGCCGGAGGGGAAGTTCCACCACGAGCAGGTCATGTACTACCAGCGCTGCCTCCGGCTCTACGCCTTCCGCAAGCCCACCATCGCCCAGGTGCAGGGTGCCGTGGTGGCCGCCGGCCTCATGCTGGCCTGCATGTGCGACCTGATCGTCGCCGCCGACGACGCCATGTTCTCGAACCCGGTGCTGCGGATGACCGGGGCCGGCGTCGAGCTGCTGGTGGAGCCCTGGGAGCTGGGGATCCGCAAGGCCAAGGAGTTCCTGTGGACCGGCGAGAAGATCGACGCCCAGGAGGCGTGGCGCCTGGGCCTGGTCAACCGGGTGGTCCCGGCCGCCGAGCTGGCCGAGCGCACCCGCGAGCTGGCCGAGCGGGTGGCGCTCGTCCCCCCCACCACCGCCCAGGTGGTCAAGGACACCATCAACAACAGCGCCACCCTGATGGGCAAGGAGGAGTCGTGGAAGTACCACTTCATGGCCCACCACTGGATGCACAACACGGCGACCGCCCTGGGCGCCCTCGAGGCCCGGAAGGCGAAGCCCTCGATGAAGGAGGTCTTCGCCGAGCACCGCGATGACTGACGGGCTCCGGAGCGACGGTGACCCGGCGGACGCGGCGTCCCTGCCGCTGGCCGGGCTCCGGGTCATCGACGTCGGGACCCGCATCAGTGCACCGTTCTGCGCCGGGCTGCTGGGCGAGCTGGGGGCCGAGGTCATCAAGGTGGAGGACCCACGGGGCGGCGACTTCATGCGCACCATCGGGCCCTTCGTCCCCGCCGGCGACGGCACCGACTACTCGCTGTGGTGGGCCGTCGAGGGACGGGGGCGCAAGGGCGTCACGCTCGACCTCCGCCAGGAGCGCGGCCAGGAGCTGTTCCGCCGGCTGGTCTCGCACGCCGACGTGGTGTGCGAGAACTTCCGGCCCGGGACGCTCGAGGGGTGGGGCATCGGCCCCGACCGGTGCGACCCGCGGGTGGTGTGGGCCCGCATCAGCGTGTTCGGCCAGGACGGGCCGAACGCCCGGCGACCGGGGCTCGACCGGATCGGCATGGCCTTCGGCGGCCTCCTGGGTCTGACCGGGTTCCCCGACGGGCCCCCGGTGCGGCCCGGGGTGACGGTGTCGGACTACCTGACCGGTGTGTTCGCCGCCGAGGCGGTGACAGCCGCCCTCTACCGGCGGGACCGCCCCGACGGTGGCACCGGGCGGGGCGGCGTGGTCGACGCCCCGCTGTACGGCTCGGTGCTCCGCATCCTCGAGTGGACCCTGGCCGCCCAGGACCGGCTGGGGACCACCCGGCGGCGCGAGGGGAATCGGCTGGCCAACTCGGCGCCCCTGGACAACTACCTGGCCGCCGACGGGCGCTACGTCTGCATCGTGGCCGGCTCCGACGCCAACTTCGCCCGGCTGTGCGCAGCCATGGGACGGACCGATCTGCTGGACGACCCGCGGTGGACGACCCTGGCCCTGCGGGCGGAGGGGTCCGACGAGATCAACGGGATGGTGGCGGCCTGGGTGGCGGCCCGCAGCGCCGCCGACATCGAGGCGGTGTGCATCGAGCACGGAGTCCCGGTGGCCACCATCAGCGACGCCGCCGACATCCTGGCCGATCCCCACATCGCCGCACGGGGCGACCTGGTGACGGTGGACGACCCGGTGGCCGGGCCCCACCTCCAGCAGGCCCCGTTCCCCCGGCTCGACGGGCGGGCACCGGTTGCCCCGGTGGCGGCCCCCGCGCTCGGACAGCACAACCTCGAGGTCTGGGGCGGCCTGGTCGGCCTGTCGCCCGAGGAGGTCGAGGCCCTGGCCGGGGACGGGGTGCTCTGACGCCGCGGGTAACCTCGGCCGATCATGACCCGACTCGACGACCCCGCCGACGCCGCCCCGCCGGTGATCCTCTCCGAGACGGGGAGCTTCATCAACGACCTGTGGTTCGAGTTCGACGTCACCGACCAGGGGACCCACGGTGAGGGACGGGCCTCGCTCACGCCCACCATGGAGTCGGTCCCCTCGCTGGTCCGGCCGTCGGTGTTGTTGACCATCGCCGACTGCATCGCCGGCGTCCCGGCCATGCACGTGGCCAGCCCCCGCCTGTCGGTGACCCTGGACATGGTGGTCCGGATCGTGGCGCCGGCCACCGGGCCCGAGCTGGCCATGACCTCCGACCTGCTGAAGAAGGGGAAGAACACCGTGGCCAGCGAGGTCCGGTTCACCGACGCCGGCTCCCAGGAGTTGGTGGCGCTGGCCACCCTCACCTTCATGGCCTCCCCACGGCCCCAGGACATCTCCCCGCCCATCCTCGACGGCATGGTGATGCACGGGTCCATGCCGGTGCCGTTCCCTGAGCGGGTCGGCCTGCGCACCCTGGCACCCGGCGTCACCGAAGTCGACCGTCGCCCCTTCGTCGAGCAGGCCGCCGGCTCGATCCAGGGGGGCATCGTGGCCCTGTTGGGCGAGACGGCCGCCCAGTCCCTGACCGGGCGGCCCGTCATCGAACTCGATGCCCGGTTCTTCACCGGGGTCCGGGTGGGCCCGGGCCGGGCCACCGCCGAGGCCGTCGGTGCGGACCTCGTCCGCGTCGAGGTGCGCGACGGGGGCAGCGCCGACCGCCTGGCCGCGCTGGTCTTCGCCCGGGTGGGGCCGGCCCGAGGGTGACCACCCCGGGGCGGATCCGGTTCGGCCTCTACCTGCCCCAGGTGGCGCTGACCGCCGACCAGCTGATCGACCGGGCCCGGGCCGCCGAAGCCTGCGGGTTCGACTCCCTCTGGCTCTACGACCACCTCTACAGCCCGGGCCAGCCCGACCACCCGTCGCTCGAGGGATGGACCCTGGCCACCTACCTGCTGTCGCGCACCGAGCGCCTGCGGGTGGGCCACCTCGTGCTGTGCAACAACTTCCGCCACCCGGCCCTGCTGGCCACCATGGCCTCGACCCTGGACGTCCTGTCGGGGGGCCGGCTGGAGCTGGGCATCGGCAGCGGGTCGGTGGCCGTCGAGCACGAGCAGGCCGGCCTGCCGTGGGGCAGCGCCGCCGAGCGGTCCGAACGGCTGGGCGAGTCACTGGAGATCATCACGCGGATGTTCGAGGGCACCCCGACCACCTTTGCCGGCACCCACTTCCAGGTGCACGACCTCCCCAACCTCCCCCCACCCGTGCAGCAGCCCCGGCCCCCCATCCATGTGGGCGGTGTGGGCCCCCGGCGGACCCTCCCGCTCGTGGCCCGGTACGCCGACGTCTGGAACATCCCCACCTACGGCCTGGAGCGCTGGGAGGAGAGCGCGCGCGCCCTCGACGAGGCCTGCGAGGCCGTGGGCCGGTCCCCCGGCTCGGTGGGACGGTCGCTCGAGGCGGTCCTGGTGCTGGTGCCCGACGAGTCGACGCTGGAGGCCGAGCGGGACCGGGCCGTCCGCCGCTACGGCGGAGCCGGGTGGGGCCTCGAGGCCGGCGGCTTCGTGGGCACGCCGGCCATGGTGGCCGACCGTGTCGCCGTCCTGGCCGGCAAGGGCATCGACACCTTCGTCTTCTTCACTCACGACCGGGCCTCGCAGGCCACACTGGAGCTGTTCGCCGAGTGTGTGCTCCCCGAGTTCGCATGACCGGGGCCGGCGCGGTGGGCCCCCGGCCGGCCGGGACGGAGGCCTGAGGTGATGGAGCTGTGGGAGCTGGTGGCCCGCGAGAGCATCCGCGACCTGGTGGCCCGGTACAACGCCAACGGCGATGCCGGACGGTTCGACCAGGTCATGGAGTTGTTCGCCGACGACGCCGTGATGGAGCTGGTCACCGGGTCGGGCGAGGTCCGGCGGTTCGAGGGCCACGCCGCGATCGCCACCATCTTTACCGGGACCCAGGCCGACTGGGACGCCCGTGCGTCCGGCCCCGGCGGCCCCGCTCCGGCGGGCCGGCCGGTGCCGGCCCCCACGGAGCGGTTCCACGTCCGGCACTTCGTCGCCACCCACCAGATCGATGTCGAAGACGAGGCCCACGCCCGGGGTCGCAGCTACTTCGTGGTCCTGATGCCCCACGGCGTCGACCACTGGGGCCGCTACATCGACCGCTACGGCGTGCGGGACGGCCGGTGGCTCATCACCGAGCGGCGGGCGGTGTCCGACGGCCGGACCCGGGGCGGCTTCACCGACTGAGCCGGGGGGCGGCCGGGGCGGGGGGAGCGGCGTCAGGCCCGGGTCGGGCCGGCGGTCACCCGGCGTCGAGCAGCACGTACGACAGCGTCGAGGTGGCCACCAGGCGCCGCCCGTCCCCCACGTCGATCACGTCGGCCTGCACCACGACGCTCCGGCGGCCCCGCTTGACCACGTGGGCCACCACACGGGCCGGACCGACCTGCACCGTCCCGAGGAACCGGACCAGCATGTCCGAGGCCACGATGCGTTCCGACTCGACGGCCCGCACCGCGCAGCCGGCCGCACCGCACTCGATCAGCACCCCCATCAGCCCGCCGTGGAGGCTGCCGTGCGGGTTCACGACCTCCGGGCGGAGGTCCATCTCCAGCGTCGGCCCCACCTCCTCGTCCTCGACGCGCCGCATCAGCAGGTCGGTCAGGACGTGGCCGGCCCCCACGTCGACGAACTCGGCCGCCCCGTCGGTCACGATTCGGACGGGTCGAGGAGGAGGACACCCCGGATGTTGCGGCCCGCCTTCATGTCGGCGTAGCCCTCGTTCACCGCCTCGAGCGGGTAGGTCCGGGTGATCATGCCGTCGAGGTCGAAGTGGCCCTGGCGCGACAGCTCGAGGAGCCTCGGGATGTCCGACCGGGGGTTGGCCGAGCCGAACAGCGAGCCCACCACCTGCTTCTCCATGCCGGTCAGATCGGCCATCCGGAGGGTGACCTGCTTCTCGGAATAGGGGTGGATGTTGGTCACCACCACGCGTCCCCGCTTGCCGGCCAGCGCCATGGCCTTCGAGAACAGCTCGCCGCTCCCGACGCCCATGGCCATGATCACCCGGTCGGCCATCCGTCCCCGGGTGGCGTCGCGCAGGGGGCCGAACGCCTCCTCCATCGAGGCGGCCACCAGGTGGGCCCCGTACGCCTTGGCCGTGTCCCGCTTGAACTCGACAGGATCGACGGCCACCAGTGTGCCCGCCCCGGCCAGGCGCGCCCCCTGCAGCGCCGAGGCGCCGATCCCCCCGATGCCCACCACGACCACGGTGTCGCCGGGCCGCACCCCGGCGGCGTAGACGGCCGAGCCCCAGCCGGTCACCGCACCGCACCCGACCAGGCAGGCGGTGCGCAACGGGAACGACGGGTCGATCCGGATGCAGCTGGCCTCGTGCACCACGGTGTGGTGCGCAAAGGTGCCGGCCAGGCACATGAGGTTCAGGTCGACACCGTGGCGGTGGTGGCGTGAGGTCCCGTCGACCTGGCGGCCGGTTCCGATGGCCGCGCCCATGTCGCACAGGTTCTGGTGTCCCGTCGAGCAGGGGCCGCATCTCCCGCACGCCGGGATGAAGGCCAGCACCACGTGATCGCCGGGCTCCAGGCCGGCCACGCCCGGACCGACCTGCTCGACGATGCCGGCGCCCTCGTGACCCCCGATCATGGGGAGGGGCATGGGAGAGTCCCCGGTGACGATGTGGTCGTCCGAATGGCACAGTCCCGACGCCACCAGGCGGACGAGCACCTCACCGGGGCCCGGTGGGTCGAGCTCGATCTCCTCGACCCGCCACGGGCTCCCGATCTCCCAGCAGACTGCCGCTGTCGTCTTCATCGCATCCACCTCCCCCGGCCCGCCCCGACCCGGTCGGGGTGGCCAGGCGATGCTACCCGCCGACCCGTGGCGGCCCCCGGCCCGGTCACCCGATGCCGAGGACGGCCAGGACGCGCTCGGTGTCGGCACCCAACCCGTGGACCGGCGGGGGCGATCCCGGCCACCGGGACGCCGCCCAGGACCCGTGGGCCACCCCGTCGACCCCACCGGCCCCGGCCCTGTCGTCCTCGGCCCCGGCCCTGTCGTCCTCGGCTCCGGCCCCGGCCCCGGTCCCGGGCCTGCCGCTGGCACAGCCGGCCGCCACGTCGGCCATGGCCACGTCGACGGTCCAGCCACCTCCCTGGCCGAGGGCAGCCAGCACCGCCGAGGCACCGGCCAGGCCGCTGAGGGGATCGGCGATGGCGTCGCCGCAGAAGCAGGGGCCCCGCTCGTCCCACACCACCAGTCCCCCGGCCGCCGCCGCGTCGTCGCCGAAGGCCACCCGCCGGGCGGAGCCCGCCTCCGTGCCGTAGCCGGTGATCGACAGCCACACCCGGGTGCCGGCCCGGCCGACCCACTCGTCGGCGACCAGTCCCAGCTGCTCCAGGGCCCGTGGTCGGGCCGCCGTCACCACCACGTCGGCCCGGGCCACCAGCGCGTCGAGCCGGCGCCGCCCGAGGGGGGAGTCCAGGTCCAGCGAGACCGACGCCTTGCCGCCGTTCAGCATGGAGTAGAACCCGGGCGATCCGAGGCGCGCCCCGTCAGGGCGCCGCTCCGACTCCACCTTGACCACGCGGCAGCCGGCCCACTGGAGGAGGGCGCAGGCCAACGGCCCGGCCCACAGGGCCGACAGGTCGACCACCAGCAGGTCGCCCAGTGCGCCGGGGGTCGTCCCGTCGTGGACGCGGCGGGCCCGGACCCCGTGCAGGCGCGACGCGGTCGGGAGGTCGGAGGCCGGTGCCGGCGACGACGGGGTGGCCAGGGCCCGCTCGCCGACGCCGGCGGCGGGTAGGCCCACCAGCACGGCCCGCTCGACCAGGGCCTCGGTGGCATGGCGGGCCACCTCGGCCACCACGGCGTCCCACCGGCCACGGCGGATGGGCGAGGAGGGCTGGATCCAGGCGTCGACCAGGTCCCAGTCGTCGGGTCGGGCCAGGTTGGCCACCACCCAGCCGTCGGCCGCCGGCATCAGGCGGGCCGAGCCCCCGCAGTTGAACGGGCCGCGCCGGCGCAGTCCGTCGAGCCGGGCCCGCGCCACCAGCAGGGCCACCGGGTCGACGAGGACGCCGTGCCCCAGGCGGGTCGAGTGCCGTCCGACCTCGGCCACCAGCCGGTCCACCACCACGCCCAGTCCCTCGGGTGGCGGCAGGCCGGGGCCCCCGGCCCGGCCGGACAACGCGGCGACGGCGGCCTGGACCGGCCCTCCGGCGTCGGGGTCGTGCCGAGGCGGGTCCATCCGCCGGTCAACGTACCGGGCGTCCCCGACCGGCGCCACCGGGCTGCGCCAGGCCGGGCCGCCGGGGATATCGTCGGGCATGACCACCATCACCTCCGCCGCCGACCTCCCCCCGCTCGTCGACCAGCACCTCGGCTACAGCCGCTACCTCGAGATCACCCAGGACCGCATCGACCTCTTCGCCGACGCCACCGGCGACCACCAGTGGATCCATGTCGACCCGGAACGGGCGGCGGAGGGTCCCTTCGGCACCACCATCGCCCACGGCTACCTGACCCTGGCGCTGGGACCGGAGCTGCTGCACGAGGTGATCACCTGGCAGAACACCCGGATGGGCGTGAACTACGGGCTCAACAAGGTCCGGTTCCCGGCCCCGGTCCCGGTCGGCTCCCGCGTCCGGGTGGGCGCCGTGCTCCGCGGCGCCGAGACCGTCGGGGACGGCGGGGTCCAGGTGACGCTGGAGCTCACCTTCGAGATCGAGGGCGGGGCCAAGCCCGCCTGCGTGGCCGAGTTGCTGCTCCGCTACTTCTTCGCCGAGGCGGAGGGATGAGCCCGACGGGTGGGCGCGGCTGTCGGAGAACGGTGTTTCTCATGTAACCTGAGTTCCTCAGTCCGGGGGGCTCGGGACGGAGTGGGGACGTCACAGACAGGTTTACGGCACAGGCGCCCGACACAGGCGCCCCGCACAGGTTCACGGCACAGGTTCACGGCACAGGGAGGGAACGACGTGGGGAAGCTCGAAGGCAAGGTCGCATTCATCACGGGGGCGGCACGGGGCCAGGGTCGCAGCCACGCCGTCCGGCTGGCGCAGGAGGGGGCCGACATCATCGCCGTCGACATCCTCGAGAACATCGACAGCATGAACTACCCCAACTCGACCCCCGAGGACCTGGCCCAGACGGTCAAGGAGGTCGAGGCCCTCGACCGGCGGATCGTGGCGTCCAAGGCCGACGTCCGCCACCGCGACCAGCTGAAGAAGGCCTACGAGGAGGGGATCGCCCAGCTGGGGAACGTCGACATCGTGGTGGTCAACGCCGGCATCCTCCCGGGGAGGGACGAGTCGCTGTGCGGCGGGTTCGTCGACGCCACCGACGTGGACCTGATCGGGGCCATGAACACCGTGGCCGTGGCCCTCCCCCACCTGCAGTCGGGCGCCTCGGTCATCGTCACCGGCTCGACCGCCGGCATGATCAAGGGAACCACCGAGATGATGGGCAACACCGGCGGCATCGGCTACGCCTGGGCCAAGCAGACCATCATCCGCTACGTGGAGGTGCTGGCCTTGCAGCTGGCCCCGAAGATGATCCGGATGAACGGGATCCACCCGACCAACGTGGACACCGACCTGCTCCACAACGCCGACATCTACAAGGCCTTCCGGCCCGATCTCGAGAACCCCACCCGGGAGGACGCCATGGAGACCCTGCCCTTCATGCAGGCCATGCCCATCCCGTATATCGACCCGCTCGACGTCAGCAACCTCGTGGCCTTCCTGGCCAGCGACGAGTCGCGCTACATCACCGGCATGAACATCCGGGTCGACGCGGGCGGCATGCTGAAGGCCCCGCCGGCACTGGGCGGTTTCTGAGCACTTCGAACGAGCACAACCATGTGATGCCCGGCCGGGCACCGCTCCGACGGGGCGGCAGCACGGCGGGGCGGAGGAGAGACTGCAATGGAAATCAATGACATGGTCCTGGTGAGTGTGGACGACCACGTGGTCGAGCCGCCGCACCTCTTCGACGGTCGGCTGCCGGCCAAGTACGTCGACCTGGCCCCGAAGTTCATCACCAACGAGGACGGCACCAACGCCTGGCTGTACGAGGGCAACGTGCTCCCCAACGTGGCCCTGAACGCCGTGGCCGGCCGGCCGCCCGAGGAGTACGGCCTCGAGCCCACCTCGTTCCAGCAGCTGCGGCCGGGCTGCTACGACATCGACGAGCGGGTCAAGGACATGAACGCCAACGGGGTGC
>Ga0302154_10001933_pt1 | contig 16297 bp, 12 predicted proteins | sample I_Bog_N2_3_FD_193507 | JGI IMG/M metagenome (GOLD analysis project Ga0302154, IMG submission 193507) | Peat permafrost microbial communities from Stordalen Mire near Abisko, Sweden - I_Bog_N2_3 | ecosystem: Environmental > Terrestrial > Soil > Wetlands > Peat | place: Sweden: Abisko, Stordalen...
ACACCGGCCGACCCACACCGGCCGAACCGGCGGGCCCGTCAGCGGTGGCGTGTCTCGACGAGGGAGTCGAGGACCTTCCGGCGATGCTCAGTGGCTGATCCCCACGATTCGGACAGGGCCCAGGCCCGCTTGAGGAACAGGTGGAGGTCGCACTCCCAGGTGTAGCCGATGGCCCCGTGGACCTGCAGGGACACCCGGGCCGCCTCCACGGCGGCGTCGGAGGCGTAGGCCTTGGCCACCGATGCCGACCTCGAGGCATCGTCGGTTCCGACATCGAGCGCCCAGGCGGCGGCGTAGACCACCGGGCGGGCGAACTCCAGTGCCACCGCCGCCCCGGCCATCAGGTGCTTCACGGCCTGGAAGCTGCCGATGGGCGCTCCGAACTGTCGGCGGTCCCTGGCGTACTCGGCGGCGATGTCGATCATGGTGCGGGCCAGGCCGAGGAGCTCCGCACCCACGGCGACGGCGGCCCGGTCCTCCAGGGCCCCGATGGCGCGGGCGGCGTCGTCGCCCGACAGCACCAGGGAGTCGGGGGTCGGGGCCCAGTGGGGGATCCCGAGACGTCGGGTGGGGTCGAGCGAGGGCACGGTCCGGACGGTCACGGCGTCAGCGTCGACCACGTGGACCTGGGCCTCGGTCCCGGTGGCGGGGTCGGCCGCTGAGTACAGCACGAGCAGGTCGGCACCGTCGGCCCCGGCGATGGGCTGCGGGTGGGTCGCGTGCGGCACGGGTCCGACCGCCGCGGTCACCGTCCCTGCGGCGATGCCCTCCAGCCAGGCTCCCACCCGCTCCCGCCCGACAGCCTCCCGCCCACCACCGTCGCGTCCACCCGGCAGCCCGGCCAGGAACGGGGCGGCCAAAGCCGTGGTGTCCACCAGCGGCTCGGGCAGGCCCACCGCTCCCGCCTCTTCGATCAGGGAAACCAGATCGACCGGGCCGAGTCCGAGGCCGCCGTACGACTCCGGAACCGACAGGCCGGTGACCCCCAGCCGGGCCAGGGTGGCCCAGCGCGGCGTGCGGGCCTCCGGCGCCTCGTAGGCGGCCCGCAGGTGGTCGGGGGTGCACTCCTTGGCCAGGACCTGCCGCACGGCCAGGCGGAACTCCTCTTGCTGCTCGGTGAAGGCGAAGTGCATGGTCGTGCCGTTCGTCGGGATCGGGGTCAGGCCCGGGGGAGCCCGAGCATGCGCTCGGCCACCACGTTGCGTTGGATCTCGTTGGTGCCGGCATAGATCGGACCGGCCAGGGCGAAGAGGTAGCCGTCCAGCCACGGGGCGTCGATGCCGGCACCGTGCACCTCGGCCTCCGGGCCGAGCAGGGCCAGGGCGGCCCGGTGGATGGCCAGGTCCGTCTCCGACCAGTGGATCTTGTTGGCGCTGGCCTCGGGGCCCACTGATCCGCCGTCCAGCACCCGGGTGGCTGTCCACAGCGTGGTGAGCCGGTAGGCCTCGGCGTCCATCCAGGCCCCGGCCACGGCGTCGGCGCATCCGGCCGCCCGGGCCGCAGTGGCCGGATCGGACTCGAGCCGCTCGGCGTAGAGGTCGACCAAACGGCCTGCGGCCTCGGTGTAGCGGGCCGGGCTCCGAAGGCTGAGACCGCGCTCCGAGCCGGCGGTGGCCATGGCCACGCTCCAGCCCCGGCCCTCGCCGCCCAGGACCTGGCCGTCGGGGACGAAGACCTCCTCGAAGAACAGCTCGGCGAACCCGGTCTCCCCGTCGATCTGCGGGATGGGCCGCACGGTGACCCCGGGGGAGGCGAGGTCGATGAGGAAGTAGGTCAGCCCCCGGTGGCGCTCGGCCTCGGGGTCGGTGCGGAACAGCCCGAAGCACCACTCGGCGAACGCACCCCTCGACGCCCAGGTCTTCTGGCCCGACAGCAGCCATCCGCCCTCGCTGTCGGAGTGCACCGCCCGGCTCCGGATGCCGGCCAGGTCGCTTCCGGCGTCGGGCTCCGACCACCCCTGGCACCAGATCTCACGACCCGAGGCCATGGCCGGCAGGAACCGCCGTTGCTGCTCGGGTGTCCCGAACTCGAAGAGGGTGGGCGCCAGGAGGAAGACGCCGTTCTGGCTCACCCGCAGGGGCGCTTGGGCCCGCCAGTACTCCTCCTCGAAGACCAGCCACTCGAGGATGCCCACGCCACGGCCGCCGAACTCCTCGGGCCACGACACCACCGACCACCGGTCGTCGAACATGGTCTGCTCCCACTGGCGGTGGGCTTCGAACCCTTCGGCGGTGTCCAGTGAGGGAAGCGTGCGCGGTGCGGGGGCGTGCTCGGCCAGCCACGCGCGGGCCTCGAGCCGGAACTCCTGTTGGGCGGGGGTGAACCGCAGGTCCATCGGTGTGTCCATGGGTGGGTGCCTCGGGCGGCTGGTTCGGCTGGGTCGGGCGCTGGTGGGTGGGCGGCTGGTTGTCGGGCGCGGGTGGGGTGGGCCCGCCGGTGGAGCGATCTCGGGCGGCGAGCCGGAGGAAGCCCTGGGTGAAATCTGACACACCGCCAGATTTCCGGCAACAATGCAACCATGCCGAACGCAGTGATCGTCGACGTCGTCCGCACGCCGGTGGGCAAGAAGAACGGCCGCCTGTCCGGCTGGCACGCTGTGGATCTCGCTGCCCAGCCCCTGCGGGCCCTGGTCGAGCGCAACGACCTCGACCCGGCCCTGATCGAGGATGTGGTCTACGGCTGCACCATGACGGTGGGGGAGCAGGCCATGAACATCGGCCGGAACGCGGCGCTGGCGGCCGGCTTCCCCGACACCGTCCCGGGCACGACGGTGGACCGCCAGTGCGGTTCTGCCCAGCAGGCCGTGCACTTCGCCGCCCAGGCCGTGATGGCCGGGGCCATGGACATCGTCATCGGCGGCGGAGTCGAGGGGATGAGCCGGGTCCCCATCGGCTCCACCACCGAGCACGGGCCGGGCGAGGCCTACGGGCCCACCGTGCACGAGCGGTTCGACTTCATCCACCAGGGGCTGTGTGCCGAGGAGATCGCCCGGCGCTGGGGCATCGACCGCGAGGAGATGGACCGGTTCGCCCTGCGCTCGCATGACCGGGCCGCCGCCGCCATCGCCGAGGGCCGCTTCGAGCGCGAGATCGTCCCGTTGGCCACCCGCCGGGCCCACGTCGAGGACAAGGTGGCCGTGGCCGGCACCGACGACGGCGATCCCGCCGACGAGGGCCCGCTGACCTTCGACGAGGGGGTGCGGGCCGGCTCCACCTACGAGAAGCTGGCCTCGCTGCCGCCGGCGTTCGTCGAGGGGGGTCTGGTCACCGCCGCCTCCTCGTCGCAGATCTCCGACGGGTCCGCCGCGGTGCTGATCATGTCCGAGGAGCGAGCCGGTCAGCTCGGCCTCACGCCGAGGGCCCGGTTCCACACCTTCGCGGTGGCCGCCAACGACCCGGTGATCATGCTCACCGCGCCCATCCCGGCCACGACGCTGGTCCTGGAGAAGTCTAAGCTCTCGCTGGACGACATCGACCTGATCGAGATCAACGAGGCGTTCGCCTCTGTGGTGCTGGCCTGGGAACGCGAGCACCATCCCGACATGGACCGCGTCAACGTCAACGGAGGCGCCATCGCCATCGGGCACCCCACCGGTGGGTCCGGGGCGCGGCTGCTGGCCACCCTGCTCAACGAGATGGAGCGGACCGGGGCCCGCTACGGGCTCCAGACCATGTGCGAGGGCGGGGGACAGGCCAACGCCACCATCATCGAGCGGCTGGGCTAGCGGCCACGGCTCGCGGCCACGGCTGACGGCTGGGCCAGCGGCCACCCACGCGACCGGCCGGGTCGGGGACCTCAGACCGCGGCCTGGGCCTCGGTCGACGCAGACGGTGACGCCTCAGGACCGGCAGTGGTGCCGGGGCCGGTGGCCGGCTCGGTGTCGGCGTGCTTGTTGAAGTCGACCCGGTCGGCCTGGGTGGGGCGTGACATCAGGTACCCCTGGTAGAGGTCGCAGCCGAGCTCGGTGACCCGCTGGAGCTGCACCGGGGTCTCGACGCCCTCGGCCAGCACCACCAGGTCGAGCGCCTTGCTGAGCTGCACGATGGCGGCCACGATGGCCTCGTCGTTGTCGAACGTGCCCAGTCCGTCGACGAAGGACTTGTCGATCTTGAGGATCTTGACCGGGAAGCGCTTCAACTGGGCCAACGAGGAGTAGCCGGTGCCGAAGTCGTCGATGGCCAGGCCCACGCCCATCTCGTGGATGCCTCCCAGCATGGCGATGGATGCCGAGGTGTCGCTCATCAGCATGCTCTCGGTGACCTCCATGACCAGCGCCTCGGGGGGCAGTCCCGAGTCGGCCAGCGCCGCGGCGATGGAGTCGAGGAGCTCGGGATCGCTGAGCTGGTGGGCCGACAGATTGACGGTGATGTAGGCGTCCTCGGCGCCGGGCAGCTCCCGCCGCCACTTGGCCATGGTCTGGCACGCCTCGTGGAGGACCCAGCGGCCGATGGTGAAGATGAGGTCCGTCTCCTCGGCGAAGGGGATGAACTCCATGGGCCCGAGGAGGCCACGGGAGGGGTGGTTCCACCGGACCAGTGCCTCCATGGCCACGATCCGGTCGTCCTTGACCGAGGCGATGGGCTGGTAGTGGACGGTCAGCTCGTCGTGGTCGATGGAGTGGCGGAGGTCGTCGTAGATCTCCAGCCGGGCCACCGACTTGGCCCGGAGGGACTCGTCGAACACCTCGACCCGGGAGCGGCCCTTGTTCTTGGCCTGGAACATGGCCACGTCGGCCTGTTGGAGGATGTCCTGACCCGACTGGCGACCCCGCATGACGAAGGAGACGCCGACGCTGCAGGTCACGATGACGTTGCGGCCGGTGGACAGCTGGACCGGCTCGGACAGCAGCCTCGAGTACTCGGTGGCCAGGCTGACGGCCACGCCCACGTCGTGGACGTTGCGGCACAGGACCACGAACTCGTCTCCGGAGAAGCGGCTGACCACGTCCCCACCCCGCACGGCCGACTTGAACCGCTGGGCCAGGGCCAACAGGACCTCGTCCCCGGCGGCGTGGCCGAAGGAGTCGTTGACCAGCTTGAACCGGTCGAGGTCGATGAAGAGCACGGCCAGGTTGGTGGCCCGCTGCATGGACACCAGCAGCTCACGCTCGAGCTCGTCGTTGAACAGCGACCGGTTGCCCAGCCCGGTCAGCGAGTCGTGGTAGGCGAGCCAGTGCAGCTGGGCCTCGGCCGCCTTGCGGTCGGTGACGTCGGTGAACGAGCACACCACCATGGGCGCGTCCACCTGGCCGGCCCCGGACAGGAGCCGCGAGCTGAGCGACAGCCACTGCCGGCGCCCGCTGCCGTCGGTGACGCCGATCACCACGTCGTCCTCGGACACCCCGGTGGCCAGGGTCTTGGCGTGGGGGAACATGTCGGCGGACAGCGGGTGCCCGTCGGCCTCGATGGCGATGGAGGAGCCGGTGAAGATCTGGTGCCCGATGCTGGCCCGCAGGCGCTCGCCCAGGATACGGACGGCGGCCTCGTTGTGGGCGCTCACGTTGCCGCTCTCGTCGAACAGCACGATCCCCTCGCTCAGTGAGGCCACCACGGCCTCGTACCGCTCCTCGGCGGCCCGGCGCCCCGCCTCGGCCTGGCGGGCGTCGGTGAGCTCGGTGCACACCACCACCCAGCCCGATGGCTGCGTGTCGTCGCCGATCAGGGCGTCGATGGAGACCAGGACCTCGACCTCGGAGCCGTCCTTGCGGCGGTGGGACCGCCGGCCACGCTCGAGGACAGCGGCACTGTCCGTGCGGTTGGCGGTGACCACCGCACTGATGGACAGCCCGCTGACCTCTTGCTCACTCCACCCGTAGATCGCTTCCGCCGCCTCGTTCCAGCTCTCGATGTGGCCCTCGGCGTCGATGCCGATGATGGCGTCCGAGACATGGGCGATGAGGCTGGCCCGGTAGCGGTCCGCCGCCTCCGCCGCCCGCCGCTCGGACATGTCGCGGGCGATCAGCTGATAGGCCGGCTCGCCCGCCCACGTGGTGCGGATGCTGGTGATCTCCATGTGCTTGACGTCACCGTTGGGGAGCAGCCACCGCACCTCGCCGTGCTCGAAGAACTGCCCGGGCTCGGTGAGCTGGGACAGCCGTTCGGCCATCTCGGGGATCTCCGAGGGCTCCATGAACCCGGTGATGGGCTGGCCGTAGTACTGGTCGAACGCCTGGGCGTACTCCTCGTCGGACTCGACGTTGAGGGCCAGGCGGGCCAGGGCCCGGTTGCCGTACACCAGGCGGCCGTTCTGATGGACGAGCACGAGGTCGGGGGAGACCTCGGTCAGGAGGCGGTAGCGGTCCACCAGCTCGCCCAGCTCCTGTTCGAAGCGCTCCTGCGGGGTGATGTCGACGACCACGCCCATGTAGTACGCCGTCGGCTGGGGGCCCGACCGGTCGGACGGTGCGACCAGGCCCGGCATGGGCGAGCCCCGGACCACCATGCTGTGCGAGGTCCCGTCGGGGCAGCGCACCTGCATCCGGAGGTCGAATTCGGCGGGAGGGGTGCCGGCCCGGATGGGTGCGAGGATGGGTGTCAGCAGCTCCGCACCGATGTCGGTGGCGAACACCTCGGGCACCGGCGTGGAGGGATCGCCCTCGGCAGTCTCTCCGGTGGCATCAGCTACAGCGGCGCCTTCAGCGGAGTCGGCGCGCAGGACGGAGAACCCGAGGACGCCCTCCTCGAACCCGAACAGCTCCTCGATCGGTGAGGACCACATGACGGCGTCGTCAGCGACGTCGTAGACCCAGGTGACCGAGCGCAGGTCCTGGCCCGCCGGTCCGACGCCCTGGGACAGCTCGAAGGCCCGGTCGCCCATGGGCGACCCGTCGTTGCCGATGCGGTCGAACTGGACCCGGGAGCGCCGTTCCCCGAAGCTGCTCGTAGTGGTCATAGACCACAGATATCGACGCGATGCGGGAGCACCTTTAGCCGTGGCGCAGGCGTGACGCAGCCGTGACGTCATCGTGACGGCCAGGTCACGGTCGGCGTCCTCCCTGGTCGGTGGGCGTCTGACGGGGACGACCGGGTCGGCGGGGCGAATCGGTGGGCGCCCGGATGGGAGGCGCCCGAGGGGGAGGCCCGCTCAGCCCCTCCTGTCGCTCAGCCCCCTGGCCCGCTCAGCCCCTCCTGCCGCTCAGCCCCCTCCTGTCGCTCAGCCGCCCGTGCCGCTCAGCCCTCGGGCTCGCCGATCACCACGACGGTGTTGTAGCCACCCATGCCGATGGACGACTTGAGGACCAGCCCGGGGACCCGCGGGCTGCGGCCGTCGACCAGCTTGGGGTGCCCGGGGGCCACCTGTCGGGGTGCGGGGATGTAGCCGGTCTGGAACGAGTACAGGGTGGCCAGTGTCTCGACGGCTGCCGCCGCGGACTGGCAGTGCCCCACGAGCGGCTTGATCGAGAAGACCCCCCGGGCATCGGGGAACAGCTCGTCGAGGATCGTCGCCTCGGCCACGTCGCACATGCCGGTGCCCGGGCCGTGGGCGTTGAGGTACGCCACCTCCTCGGGGTCGACGCCGGCATCGGCCAGGGCCAGGCGGAAGCTGCGGGTCATCTCCGACAGGTCGGGGGCCACGCCCACCAGGTTGTAGGCGTCCATCGTCATGCCACCGCCCAGCACGTCGGCGTAAGAGCCGGTCGGCCTCCTCGACAGCACCATGGCCACCGCGGCCTCGCCGCCGACGAAGCCGCGGCTGCCCTCCTGGAAGGGGCGGCAGGCGTCGAAGGGTGGGCGGTTGAGCACCGCCACCCCGAGGTCACTGAAGCCCCGAAGGGTCTGGGGTATCCCAGAGAGGTCCGTGGCCAGCAGGATGACGTCGCTGGCCACCCCGGAATCGAGCCAGGACTTGGCGGTGATCATGGCGGTGTTGGCCGTGGCGCACATGGCCGACACGGACATGGTGGGTCCGTGGAAGTCGTGCTCCTTCATGAACTGCGAGATGACCGTGGACGGGAGGAGGTTCACCCACCGCTTCGGCCGGACCTTGCTCTCGCCGGACCGGTAGAACTCGCTCCACGACTCGATGTCCCCCGCCTCGATGCTGTGGACCAGGCCGACCACGGGGCCGGGCTCCCACCCACGCTCGCGGGCGTCGGCCACCGCCTCCCGCCCGGCGAACCGGGCCGCCCGCATGAACCGGCTGGGTCCGTCGTGGCGGTCCCCCTCGTCACTGATCAGGGACAGGTAGGCCTGGCCGCCTTCGACGTAGCCGTCGAGGCCGGTGGTGAGGGTCACGGCGCTCTCGCCGAGGAGGAACCCGTCCCACAGGTGCTTGGAACCCCACCCGTAGCCGGTGACGGCCCCCACCCCGGTGATGCTCATGGGGAAGTCCCGACCGGGTCTTCCGGGACCGAAACGCGAGGCAGGCTGCACAGGGTCCGACATCAGAGCACCTCGAAGTCTGTTTCATTCACTCGATCCACGGGCCCTTGGCAGGGGACCCATTGATCTTGGGCAGGTCGACCGGGGCTCTGTCATAGCGCCTCGGGCGGCTCCCGATTATCGCTCACCTCGGACCGGGACACAATGGGCAATCGGACCACCCCGTTTGCCTGGTCATTTGACCGTGGCCCACCCACGGCACCGCGGTCCCGGGAGGCACGTGGACCGGCCGTAACGGGGCGGCCCCAGGCTCTATCCCGCCGTCAGGATCCCGGCCAATCCGGTCGGTGGAAGGTGATCAAACCGGTCACCGGCCTCCGCCACAATGCCGATCCCCTTCAGCTCACCGTGACGGCGCCGAGCCGATCCAACACCACGCTGGCCTCGGCCACCACCCGGCTGACGAGCTCGGCCACGGTGGGGAGCTCGTCGATCTCCCCCACCACCTGCCCGGTGGGCAGCACCCCCACGTCGGTCCGGCCGTCCACCAGCGCCGCCTTGGTCATCATGGGGGCGTTGGCCGCCATGACCACCTGGGCCCACGAGAGGTCGTTCCCCTGCTTCATGGCCCGACCCTCCCGCAGCAGGGCCAGAAGCGTCGTGTCGGTCTCGCGCCGGAAGGCGTGGGCGTTGGCCAGGGCGCGGGGAAGGCTCCGGATCCAACTCGATCCCTCCAGGTGGTCGACCAGGCCGGTGCGGATGACCCGCTGGGGCGCGCCGTCCACCGCGGTCGACACCACCGTGCCGGTGACCGGCGTGCCCAGGTACAGCTGCTTGACGGCATCGGGGACCCGGGACTCCTGGGTGAGCAGGAAGCGGGTGCCCATGGCGATCCCCGAGGCCCCGTAGGCCAGGGCCGCCACCAGCCCGCGCCCGTCGAAGAAGCCCCCGGCCGCCACCACCGCCACCCGGTCTCCCACCGCGTCCACCACCGCCGGGGTGAGCAGCGAGGTCGGGACGGTTCCGGTGTGTCCCCCGCCCTCGCCCCCCTGGGCGATGACGGCGTCCACGCCCCAGCCGGCCACCTTCTCGGCGTGGCGACGGGCGCCGATGGTCGGCATGACCACCAGGCCGGCGTCCTGACAGCGGGCCACCAACTCGGGGTTGGGGGCCTGGGCGAAGCTGGCCACGCGTACGCCGTTGTCGATCATCAGGGCCACCCGGTCACCCACGTCGGCCACGTCGGTGCGCATGTTGACGCCGAACGGCTTGTCGGTCCGGGAGCGGACCTCGCCGATGGCCGCCGTGAGCTCGTCGAACGTCATGGTGGCCGAGGCCAGGATGCCCAGCGCCCCCGCCTCGGCGGTGGCGGCCACCAGCCGGGGCCCGGCCACCCAGCCCATGCCGGTCTGCACGATGGGATAGCGGACACCCACCAGCTGGCAGAACCGGGTGGTGAGTGCGGGGTGGGCCCTCGCAGATGATGCAGAAGACGCAGAAGACCCGGATGCAGAAGACGCAGAAGACCCGGAGGAGGACGCCGACGGGTCGGGCCGTCGGTCCGGGCTCACGGCCGTACCTCCCGCTCCCGCAGTCCCCTGGGGTCGAGGACGTCCCGGATCAGGTGGAGCTCCTCGGGCGTGGGCATGCGGGTCTCATCGACGTCGGCCGGCACCACCAGGGCGAAGCCGGTGGCCTCCTCGATCTCCTCCACGGTCACCCCCGGGTGCACCGAGCGCAGGCGCATCACCTTGTCCGGCGTCTCGAAGTCGAACACCCCGAGGTTGGACACCACGTGCCGGATCTCGTGGAAGCGGGTGGCGGACGGGCCGGCCTCGGCGGCGCGCCGGTAGCCCACGCCCGACACCACGTCGACGTGCTCGACGAAGGACCGGGTCGAGTGGTTGGGGACCCAGTAGCTGGTGGAGTGGTTGACGGTGTTGCCCGGGGCGCCCCGCACGCCGACCAGTTGGGCCTTCGGCCGCCCCCAGTCGCCGATGGCGCTGATGTTCTGGTTGCCGTGCCGATCGATCTGCGACGCCATCATGATCAGGTTCCTGCGCCCCGACCACACCACGTCGAACACCTTGCGGTAGGGCATGTGGGACTCGAGTACCAGCGCCGCCGCCGGCGTGCCGAGGGCCGGGGCGCCCGACACCAGGGCGGCGTCGCCGTCGGTCAGCACCAGGTCGGGGGCGAAGGTGAGCAGGGCCAGACGGGCCCCGAGGGCCGGAGCGGTCCCGAAGGCGCTGGCCATCACCTCGCCGTCGCCCCGGAAGACCTCGGCGCAGGCGACGGCGCAGTACTCGGCCCGGGTGACCCCGGTGTCCGTGGCGGCGGTCGGAGTGGCGGGAGTGGCGGGAGTGGCGCTCATCGTGGTGCCTCCTGTCCGGATCCCGCTCCGGATCCTGCTCCTGCCGGGGCCGGTCCCGGGGCCCCCGCACCGGCCGATGCCGGCTGCTCCCCGCCCTGCTCGGCCGGACGTGCCGAGGCGCGGTCCTCCCGGGCCTGGGTCACCGCCGCCTGGTACCCGTCCTCGGCGACCTCCAGGTACCGCCGGCTGAACGCCGCCCAGGCATCGGGATCGCCTGCGGCGGCCACATACTCCTTCTGGAAGGCCTCGTCCCGGCCGTAGTCGGGGACGCAGGCGGTGAAGTGGGCGCCGCCGGGCGTCTCCACCACGCCGTCGGTCAGCAGCCGGCTGATGCACATGGTCTGGAGCGCCCCTTCCGACGCCAGCTGCTCGGTGGCCACCAGGCGTTCGGTGGTCACGAACCGCCGGTCCGCCGCTCCGAGGAACAGCTCGTCGAAGAAGGGGTCGGGCCCGAGGATCTGGCCGGACCCGCGGGCGTCGGCCCGGTTGACGTGGACCAGGGCGGCGTCGAGCCGGAGCGCCGGCATGGCCACCAGCTCCTCGGCGTCGTCGTAGGGCGACCGCACGGTGCGCAGCGTCGGGTTGACCCGCATGACGTCGGAACCCAGCCCGGCGCGTGTGGGCAGGAACGGGACCCGCTGCGAGGCGGCCAGCAACCCGAGGTAGAACATGCCCTCGTCGACCTCCATGGCCTCGACGGCGCCGCTCTGGCGGGCCACCCGGAAGTGGGGGTCGGTGGGGATGGAGTCGAGCGTCACGAAGCCGAAGACCACCTTGGCCACCTTGCCGGCCGCACACAGCAGGCCCACGTCGGGCCCGCCGTAGGACACGACGGTCAGGTCGGTGAGGTCCGACCGGAGCAGGGCCCGCACCGCGGCCATGGGCTTGCGGCGCGACCCCCAGCCGCCGATGCCGATGGTCATCCCACTGTCCAGCTCGCCGACCAGGTCGTCGAGTGTCATCTGCTTGTCGGCCATGTCCGTCCCTACCTACCCGTCCCTACCTGGTGGTGTCGGCGTCGCGCTTCTCGACGAAGGCGGCACGCTGCTCGTCGGCCACGCCGGCCACGTGGAGCTCGTAGGTGAAGCCCTGCTCGAGGCGGTAGCTGCCCTTGACGTCGACCGGGTCGATGCCGTTGAGCGACTCCTTGGCCCGGCGGATGATGGTGGGGCTCTTGGCGGCGATCTGCTCGGCCATCCGGTAGGCGGCGTCGACCAGCTCCTCGGCCGGCACCACCTCCAGCACCGATCCGTAGCCGTGGAGCTCGGCGGCGGTGGCGGGCGTGGCCGTGTAGACCATCGACCGCATCCGGTGCTGGGGCACCAGGCGGGACAGGTGGGTGGCTGCTCCGAGGGCCCCGCGGTCGACCTCGGGTAGCCCGAAGGTGGCGTCGTCCGCGGCCACCACGATGTCGGCGTTGCCGGCCAGGCCGACCCCACCGCCCAGGCAGAACCCCTGGACGGCGGCGATGACCGGGACCTCGCAGTCGTAGACGGCGGCGAAGGCGGCGAAGCAGCCCCGGTTGGCGCCGATCAGCGCCTCGTCCCCGCGGGCCTGGATCTCCTTGATGTCCACGCCGGCGCAGAACCCCCGGCCCTCGGCCCGCAGGATCACCACCCGGTTGTCGGCCACCCGTCCCGCTGCGGTGACCGCCTCGGCCAGCCCGAACCAGCCGGCCACATCCAGGGCGTTCACCGGGGGATGGTCGATCACCACCTCGGCGATGCCGGGTCGCTTCTGGTGGGTGGTGATGGGCATGACCTGCTCCGGGTTCGGGGGCGTGGGCGACGCTCGCGCCTCCTGCGACCGGCCTGTCGGGGCAACACGGGCGGGTACGCGCTCGGCGTGATCTGATACTGGTACTGCCTCTGATCTGATGCAGCGTCAGGACAGTACCAGTCCGAGACCGGGAGGCTCATGTGACGGAGCTCGATTTCGCCCACCTCGCGGGGGCGCTCGACTTCAGCGGCAAGGTGGTCATCGTCACCGGGGGGGCCCGGGGCATCGGGCGCGGGATCAGCGCAGGGTTCCTGGCCGCCGGGGCCCACGTGGTGGTGTGCGGTCGCTCCGGGCCGGCCGAGGACGAGCTGCCGTCGGCACGCGACGCTGGTGGGACCGTCCGGCGGGCGGTCTTCGTGGCTGCCGATCTCCGCGACGCCGACCAGGCCGCCGCCGTCGTCACGGCGACCGTCGATCGGTTCGGCCGGCTCGACACGCTGGTCAACAACGCCGGGGGCTCACCGCCAGTCGACGCCGCCGAGGCGTCGCCGCGCTTCTCGGCCTCCATCGTGGCCCTCAACCTGCTGGCCGCGCTCCACTGCGCCCAGGCGGCCAACCGGGTCATGCAGACCCAGCCCGACGGCGGCTCGATCGTGAACATGACCTCGGTGAGCGGGATGCGACCGTCCCCCGGCACCGCCGCCTACGGCGCGGCCAAGGCCGGCCTCATCAACCTGACCCAGACACTGGCCATGGAGTGGGCGCCCCGGGTGCGGGTCAACTGCCTGAGCTTCGGCATGGTGGCCACGGAGACCGCCGACGACCACTACGGGGGCCCCGAGGGCATGGCGGCGGCGGCGGCCACCGTGCCGCTCGGGCGGTTCGCCACCCCGGCGGACGCGGCCGGACTGTGCCTGGTGCTGGCATCGCCCCTGGCCAGCTACGTGACCGGTGCCAACCTGGTGGCCCACGGCGGGGGCGAGCGGCCCCCATTCCTGGCCGCGGTGGCCCAGGCCACCTCCGTCCCGGAGGCCCCCTCGGCATCGGAGGTGGCGGCCGATTGACCGGCCGGGGCCGCTGACCAGGGGTCCCGCCGGCTCCCTGCGGCTCCCGACCGGCTCCCGAGCGGCTCCCGGGCGGCTCCGGACGGACCGAAACCACTCAAGTGGGCCCCTCGGCGCGTCGATGTTCCCCGTGTGAACCCTGCTCGCCCGGCTGTCCCTGGCCTGGACATTCGTGACACCGGTGGTCGAAACGCGGTCGGACCGTGCTGACCGACCTGCAGACCTCGTTCACCCTGCTCGGGACGCCCTACCTCGAGTACCACCCGGTGGTGGACCTCTCCAGCGGCCGCCTCCTGGGCATGGAGGCCCTGGTCCGGTGGCAGCACCCGACCGAGGGCAGGATCCCGCCCGACGAGCTGATCCCGCGGGCTGAGGCCAGTGGCGACATCGGCCCGCTCACCCGGTGGATCCTCACCGAGGCGTGCGAACAGGCCAACCGGTGGTCGCCCAGCATCCAACTCGGAGTGAACTGCACCGTCCACCAGCTTCTGCGGGGGGACGTGACCCGGGCGGTGGCCGAGTCGCTGGAGTCGACGGGATTCCGCGGGGGCCAGCTCACACTGGAGGTGACCGAGGACGCCATCGTCGATCCCGACGCCGCCACCCACCTGAGGAACCTCTCGCAGATGGGGGTGCAGCTCTCGGTCGACGACGTGGGCACCAACTGGTCGTCGTTCGAGCTGTTGAAGCGCAATTCCATCAGCACGCTGAAGATCGACGGCTCCTTCGTGGCCGGCCTGGAGAACTCCGAGGGCATCAACCGCCTGGTGGTCGAGACGGTCATCCACATGGCCCACTCGCTCGGCATGTCGGCCATCGTCGAACGGATCGAGCGGGCCACCCAGGTCGACATCGTGCGGGGGTTCGGCGCCGACGCCGCCCAGGGCTTCTTCTTCGCCCAACCCATGTCGAGCGATGACGCCGCCGCCTTCGCCGGTGGCCCCGAGATCCCACAGTTCTCGTTGGTGAGGACCAAGACACTGGTCCGGTCGCAGTCCGTGCCCGCCGGTTTGGCCATGCAGGAGGCCAGGACGGCTCCGGGCGCCGAGGCCGGTGCCCCCGCTGGCACCGAAGCGGTCGGCCCGACCGGGACGGACGAGGTCGGCGGGCCGGATGCCGGAGCGGGCCAGCCCGAGGCCCCCGCCCCTGCCGGGCCACCCACGCACGGCGACGTCGCCGGGGCGGTCGACGAGGCCTTCGCCCAGGGTGCCGCCTGGGCCGAGGAAGTCGACTCGGCCGCCGATGCGGTGGGTGACCACTCGGCGGGGCCCGACGACCTCTCTGGCCCTGCCTCCCCGGAGAAAGCCCAGCTGAGGACCGATCCGGAGCCCGAACACCCCCTCGACGACGAGTAGGCCGGCTCCCGCCTCCGGGCGCCTCCCGGGAGGTGCCTCGGGCAGTCCGGAGGGGATTCGGCCCAAAATGCTGTATACCTCTGGCCGTGAAACTTGCCGTCGTCAGAGAGTCGCGCCCGGGCGAGGACCGGGTGGCCATCGTCCCGGAGGTGGCGACCCGACTGGCCCGGACCGGGGTCGACGTGGTCGTGGAGTCCGGCGCCGGGGTCGCAGCCCGCTTTTCCGATGACGCCTACCGCGAGGCGGGCGCCGAGGTGGTCCCGGATGCTGCGGCGGCCCTTGCCGGAGCGGCCGTCGTCGCCCGGGTCCAGCCCCCGACGCTCGACGAGGTGGCCGCGCTACCCGCCGGGGTGTCGGTCATCAGCTTCCTGCAGCCGGTGGCGTCGGCCGACGTGGTGCGGGCGCTCGCCGACAAGGGGGCCACCGTCTACAGCCTCGACCTCCTGCCGCGCATCAGCCGGGCCCAGTCGATGGATGCGCTGTCGTCGCAGGCGACGGTGGCGGGCTACCGCGCCGGTCTGTCGGCTGCCGAGCACCTGGCCAAGTTCTTCCCCATGTTCATGACGGCGGCGGGGACCGTCCCTCCGGCCAAGGTGCTGGTGATGGGAGCCGGTGTGGCCGGACTCCAAGCCATCGCCACGGCCCGTCGGCTCGGCGCAGTGGTTCGGGCCTACGACGTCCGTGCCGCGGCCAAAGAGGAGGTGCAGAGCCTCGGGGCCAAGTTCGTGGAGCTCGGCCTCGAGACCCAGGACGGTGCCGGGGGCTACGCCAAGGAGCAGTCGGCCGAGTACCTGGCCAAACAACAAGAGCTGCTGGCCGCCGAGGTGGCCGCCTCCGACGTGGTCATCACCACGGCCCAGATCCCCGGGCGGAAGGCCCCGGTGCTGGTGACGGCGGCCATGGTCGAGGGGATGTCGGAGGGGGCGGTCATCGTGGACATGGCGGCCGACTCCGGTGGCAACTGCGAGCTGTCGGTGGCCGGGGAGGACGTCGTGGTCAACGGCGTGACCGTCGTCGGCCTCACCAATCCGCCCTCGTCCATGCCCACCCACGCCAGCTTCCTCTACGCCCGCAACATTGCCAACTTCCTCGGCCTCCTGGTCACCGACGGCGAGCTCTCGCCGGACGTCGACGACGAGATCGTGGCCGGCACCTGTGTGGTCCGTGACGGCACGGTTCTCCACGCCGCCACCGCCGAGGCCCTGGGGATCACCCCGCCCCCGGCGCCCACCCCGGCCCCGGCCGCGGCCGGCGCCGTGGCCGACGCACCAGCCGACCCCGGTGCCGCAGCCGACCCCGGTGCCGCAGCCGACCCCGGTCCCGCAGCCGACCCCGGTCCCGCAGCCGGACCGGACCCCGACCCGAGCACCGAATCGAAGGAGACAGGAGCATGAGTACCGGCATCCTGGAGTTCCTCACCGTCTTCGTCCTGGCCGCGTTCGTCGGGATCGAGGTCATCAACGC
>Ga0302154_10001946_pt1 | contig 16237 bp, 4 predicted proteins | sample I_Bog_N2_3_FD_193507 | JGI IMG/M metagenome (GOLD analysis project Ga0302154, IMG submission 193507) | Peat permafrost microbial communities from Stordalen Mire near Abisko, Sweden - I_Bog_N2_3 | ecosystem: Environmental > Terrestrial > Soil > Wetlands > Peat | place: Sweden: Abisko, Stordalen...
GCCGTCCTGCACGGCAAGAGAGTACGGGGCAGGCGAAACTCCATAGAGGTGGCCACCGATAATGCTGATCAGGCTCTCAGCCTTCGAGTCGTTGAGGGCCGTATTGGACTGGGCCTGTATGAACTGAAATGACTCCGGCATGATGAGCTTCGCTGTAAGCACGGAGGCGTTGCCCGCGATCCAGGTATCCATCTGCGCGGCGGTCCAACTACACGACTCGTAATTCTCAGTAGAGGCAGCTGAATAGTCCGGTTCGTTCTGCATGGAGATGCCATACAAATTGAAGGTGCTATTGGCGTTGAAATAGGTGACAAAATCCTCCAGGTACGTGGCGTAGGCGGCATAGTTCGACGGGTTCAGATAGCCGCCGCAGTATCCGGCTCCAGGGCTACAGGCGGCCGTGCCGGAGTAGTAGGGTTGGGATGTAGAACTGGTCTTCATCGAGGGGGGCGGAGTCCAGGGGCTCGCGAAGGCAATGGCATTGGGGTTGGCGCTGACCGCTTCCTGAGCGTTTATGACCTCCTGGCCCCAGTTGGATGTAACCCAGTTGGTGGAGGCGGAGCCGGTGGGATCGATGCGCATGCGCAGAATGCTGAGGCCGAGGCCGCTGCTGGGGCTGAATAGGGCATTAGCCTGGGCGGTGGTAAGTTGTCCCAGCCATGCGGTCGATCCGCCGAAGCCGCGGATGATCTGCTCTTCGGTTCCGAAGTCCACCGTCACTCCGGGTTGGGTGGGATTCACAGTCAGCGACACTTTGGCGGTTGCCGTGGTGTAGTCCGTTGCGTCTGTCGGCGTAAAAGTGGTGCTGAGCTGAACGGTTCCGGCAGTATTCAGCACCGTGCCCGACGGCGGCGTATAGCTGAAGGTGCCAGGCACATTGGATGTGGCATCGAGCTGGGCAGAGCCGAGAGTCGCTCCTTGTGCGACGGGGGCCGGAGTCGGCCAGATAATCACCGGCGTGGCCTGGTTTACCGTGAGCGACACGCTGTTAGTGGCGTTGATATAGTCGGCAGTGTCTGTCGGCGTAAAGGTGACCGAAAGCGTCTGCGATCCTGCCGTCAACACTGCACCAGCGGTCTGAGAGTAGGCGAGCGTTCCTGCCACGCCGCCGGAGCTTGCGTCCAACTGGGTCGAACTCAGGGCCGTTCCATAGACAATGGGCGATGGCGTTGCCCAGGTGATCGTCGGCGTAGCCTTGTTCACAACCAGCGTGACGCTGCCGATGGCGCTGGTGTAGTCGGCAGTGTCAGTCGGCGTAAAGGTGACCGAAAGCGTCTGCGATCCTGCCGTCAACACGGTACCAGCGGCCTGCGAGTAGGCGAACGTTCCTGCCACGCCGCCGGAGCTTGCGTCCAACTGGGTCGAACTCAGGGCCGTTCCATAAACAATGGGCGATGGTGTTGCCCAGGTGATCGTCGGAGTGGTGAGGGTTTTGGATGTCCCTGAGTTAGATCCGCCGCAGCCCGCGACTCCCAGTACCGTAAATGCCAACAGACAAGCCATTCCAAAACGCATGATGAGATTTCTCCTTGGTTTGCCATCGGCGAAGAGAATGGCCGGTCCAACTCACAACCGCGAATGAGCACATGAATCGTACTTGATGCGCCTGTGTACAAGCGTTCAAGCGTCTTCCGGATACTGCACGGGCCAACGCCCGCGTTGCATTGGGACAGAGAACCGTTCGGCCCAATTCTTGCAGAGAACGCATAGTAAATCAATTTATCTGGTTCATGCAATCTTCGTAACGTCAGAACGAAACACCCAGATTATAACGCGAACAGAATCATTTGGTTGTCATCGTCCTGTAACTCGGAGCGGAGTTGCCTCTTCGAAGTCTAGGACCCCTGCCGCTACCCGATGGCCGCTCTGAAAATTTGGGGCCTCTCCACCTTTCTGTCTGGTGAGGAGGCCCCGATCGTTACGCAAGTCAATCGCGGATCAGCCTACTCGAGGGTGACCGACAGGGTCGCACTCGATGTCACCGATCCGGACGCGCCCGCAAGCCCTGCCGCGGGAGTGGCGGTGATGGTGGCTGTCGACGTGACGGGAGGCGGCGTCGAACTGGACGATGTGCCACCGCAACCTGAGACGACGCCCAAGCCGGCAAAGAGGGCAACCAGCAACACGAGCATGAAGAGCCGGTTGCGCTTCTTGAAGCCCAAGAAGCAGAGCGCTACCGCCAAGGTCGCCGGGAACAGCGGTCTGAAGTCCTGGCGGACAACAGCAGCCGTCGCGGGCGGCGTAATGGTGAGCGTTGTGGTTACAGTTGTGCCCAGAGGAATACCAGTTGTCGCGCTTTGGGCAAAGACCGTTACAGGATTCGGGTTGAAAGCGCAGGTATAGCCGGTTGGCAAGCCGCTGCAGGAGAAGGCGATCGAGCTAGCCGCGAAGTTTTCACAGAGGTGAGGGTAATCTGCGTCACCCCAACGGTTCCCGGCTGAATGATCAGCGAGGAGAGTGAGAGGTTCATGCTCAGGTTCGGGTTCTGCCCAGCGGAATTGACTGCGAATGTCTGCGTCAACGGCACTGCCGCGGCATAGGTTTTGTTGTCGCCAGGCTGTGAAACCGTGATGGTGCAAGCACTGGCGGAGGTCACATTCGCAAACGTGACCTTCGAACCACTGACCGTGCAGACCGACGTTGTGCCTGAAGCGTATGTGACCGCGAGCCCGGAACTCGCCGTCGCGTTGAGCGTCAAGGTGGCGCCGGCAACCTGCGTTCCCGGATTGGCCCAGGTGATGGTCTGCAGCGGTAGCGCCGACAGAACAGGAATGGTGATCGTTGCCTGTGTGGCAGCCGAGTAGTTGGAGTTGCCTTGCTGATTCCCGTCGAGGACGAGATTGGCCGGGGATGGCAGGGTCTGGTTCGGTACCAGTGCAAGCGTCGTGGTTGTGATTCCGTTCGTCACGGAACTACTTAGGATGGTGAAGGCAACGCCATTCTTCGGATCCGGACTAATGGCGACCTGATTATTCGTAGCGCCGCCCGTAGCCTGGATTTGGATGGTCGCGCACTGAGTGATGTTGGAGCACGACACAATGTAATAGAGCGGCGTCGTGACCGGAGTGAAGGTGATGGTCTGGCTCGCCTGGTTGACCACCAGGACTTGCTGAACCTGCGGCGCAGCCAGGTAGTTCACGTCGGCCGCCTGGTTGGCATCGAGCACTATGGTGCCCGCCTGAGTGACCGTCAGTGTCGCCGACGAGGTGTTGCCGGCTACCGTCGTGGTGGAGACGGTTCCAGCGCCGGTGCTTTTCGAGTCGACCGTGAAGACCACGGGAGTCGAGGCGCCGCCGCCAATCGCGCTCAGGTTAACCGTCAACCCCGATGAGTACACGACCGGCGAGGTCGGCGGCGTAAAGGTGATCGCCCCCGATGCCTTCCCGATGGCGAGCGTCAACTGGACCTGCGCCGCAGCGTCGTAATATTTGCCGTTCGCCAGGCCGCCCGCTTCGTTGGCGTCGATCACAACGCTGCCTGCCTGGGATACTGTCAACGTGGCCGACGAGGTTGTACCGGTCACTGTAGTGCCGGAGAGGGTTCCGGCTCCCGAACTGCTCGTGTCAACCGTGAAGGCCACCGGATTGTTTGAACCACCGTTGGTTACGCTCACCACGATCTTCATGCCAGGCGAGTAGGTGTAGGTGGTTGTTGTGGGCGCCGTAAAGGTGAGCGTCTGCGGAGTCGTCAAGGCGAAGCCGGTCACCGTTGCGGTTCCTATGCCTCCGTTGGTGGTATCGGATACTGTCAAGGTTGCAGTCTGAGTGTTTGGGCTTGTCGCCGTGAAGGTGATGGTAGCCGGATAGCCGGAGGCCGAGGCAATCGGGTTGGATACTGTCCCATTACCTGACGAAACCGCGATCGACGAGCACGTGGTTCCCGCTGTCGCAGCGAATTCGGTGTTGGACGAAGCGATCGCGATCGTCGCTGCCGTTCCGCAGCCGAATGCGTTGTCGACGATGTTAGCTGTTGCGTTGACCGGGGCGCCATCGTACTGAGCGTTGGGCGTGACGAGGTTGTTGGACGTCAGAATCTCACCAAGCGTGTCACCGCCGTCGCCGCTGTAATACGCCGTGTAAAAGATGTTGCCGTGGGCGTCGAGTTCCATACTTTTGCCGCCTTGGCTTGACACTACGTATTGACTCGCGGCGACTGGACCGCCAGCCTGAGTGTTCGGGATGGCAAAGACGCCGTCATATTGAATTGAGTAGTACACGGTGCCGTTGGAGGCCACGGCGACAGCGTCCAATTCGTCGTCGTAGCCGGCTGGCTTTGCGTCAGTGAAAGTCTGAAGAAGCTTCGGCGTAGCGGCATAGCCCGTCGTCACCCCGCCGAAGCCCGCGCCGGTGCTCGTGGGCAGATAGTTGAGATCGGAAATCGTGCTCTCGCTGGTATTGGCCGACTGATCGAGAAGGAGGGAATCGGTGAAGAACAGGTTCCCCCACGGATCGACAGCCAGAGCGCCGGTGTAATACTGCCCCACAGTCTTAGAGGAATTATTTCCGGCCGGTTCCTGGAAGAGCATCACCGGCGCAGGCGTGCCATTGGACAGGCAAGCGGCGGTGCATTCCCAGATGGACCAGGGATTGTTCCCCTGATCGTCGGTTCCGATAAAGAGGTCGCCCGCTGAGTCAAAGGTCATCGCCGAAACGCCGCCGATGCCTGCAGTGGCCGCCACGGGAGCTATGACGCACTCGGTGGTGCTGCTGCTTGTGCAGTTGGCCGGCGCGGTCCCGCTGCTGGCGTCGGTCACCGCCGAGTATGCTCCGTTGTTGTAGGGGATCTTGGCAATGATGTTGCTATACAAGGCGCCTACGTACAGGTTGCCTGCGCTGTCCACGGCTACGCCGCCGGTGTTGTTGTATTTGCCGTAGCTGCCGAGTTTCGTCCAGGTTCCGGCCTGAACGTTGTAGAGCGCCACCGAATCCCCGTAAGAGGTGCCCATGAGGACATTGCCCTGCGGGTTCACGCCAAAGCTGGTGCCAGCCTGACTGTCCTGGGCGAAAACTCCGCCTCCGGGAAGCGCAGCCAGCCAGTTTTGCTGGTTCATGAGGAAGGCGGGCACGTTCGCTGGAACCACAGTGTTGCTGATGGTGATGGGCACTTGAACCTGCGTCGCTGCCGCATACTGCTTGCCGCCGGCGGCGCCGCCCGCCTGGTTGGCGTCCACCTTGATGGAACCGACCGCCGCCGCCGTCAGCGTGCTTCCGCTGATGGTTGCGCAGCTGAGGCACGTCGAGGTGGGGTCAATGGAGAAGACGACCGGATTACCGGAGGCACCGCCTGAAGCCGACAGCGTGATCTGCTGGCCAACCTGCAACGAAGGGGAAGGATTGAAGCCGGTGATGGTCTGCGCCAGAATCGCCGACTGCGTGGCTGCGCCGCTCATGTTCACGTTGAACTTGACAGCCGGAGTCGCGACATTGATGGTCGCCGTGCCCTGCTGCGCTCCGTTGGCAGTGCCGACGGGCGGGGCGAAGGTGGCCGTGAATTGGCAAGCCGAACCGGGAGATCCGGAGGTACCGCTGGCGCATCCGTCGCTTGCCGCCGGGACCAGAGTGAACATGGTGTTGGAAGCCGCAGTAACGTCGGGTGTTGCCAAGGTTGCGCCCGAGGTACCGTTGCTCATCAGGTAGACCGTCCCGGAGTTTGTTACGCCGTCCTGGACGGTGCCGAAGTTGACGGCGGCAGCAGTGCGCTGAATGGCATACACCGCTTTGCCTGTCGCGTCGGTTGTGTAGAGGTCGCCCAGAGTGTCAAGAGCAATTCCGAGCGCAGAACTTGGATTCTTCTCGATCATTACTGCGCTAGCAGTGGTGAGTGTCCCGCTGACATTGGGGACCCACACGATGTTGCCGGTTGCATGGTCGGAGACCACCAAGCTGCCCGATGGGTCGATCACAACGCCCCAGGGTGCGGATACGCCCGGCACCGTCAAAGTGGTTTGTGCGCCAGCTAAGTCGACAAGCACGTTGCCATTGCCAGTGTCCGCGACGTATAGATTGTTCGACGCATCAACGGCAATTCCCCACGGGTTCTTCAGCCCTGTAAGCGGAACCGCAGTCTGTCCGGTGATGAGGTCATAGCTTACGACACGGCTGTTGCCGAGGTCGGCGATGTACAGCCTGCCATCGGGCCCGACGGCCAATCCACTCGGCTTGCTCAGCGCCGTTCCGTCGAATACCATCGTGGCTGGTATCGGGGTGGATTGCGAAGCGGGAGCCAAAGCGCCGCTTACGTCGGGAATCTCGACGACTTCGTCAGTCGAGAAGTCAGCAATGTAGAGATTCCCGTTCGCGTCGAATGCCGTAGCGGCAGGCTCGACGAAGTTTGAGCCGATCGACGTAGGTGTGGTACCCGCCGGCGATCCCGCGGGGATCCAGAAAACATTCCCTCCTTCATCAGCTACAGCCATATCTCCGGCAGCATCCACAGAGACCGAATAGGGCTTGGTAAACCCGCTTGTATACGATGTCCAGACGCCGGGATCGAGATTAGCCATCGCGCCCTGGCCCACGCCTGCGAGCCCTGCCGTTCCGCTGGCACTGTTGGCGGAGTCCGTGATGGTCAACATCGCATTGCGCTTGCCGACTGCGGTGGGCTTGAAGTTCACGGTGACGGGAAATGACGAGAAAGCAGCGGCGGTGAGAGGCCCCGAAGCGAACGTACCGTTTCCTCCGCCGAAGGTGGTGGAGCAAGTGGCGCCAGCGGCCGCGGTGAATTCGGTTGTGGATACGCCAAACTCAGTGACGGAAAGCGCCAGCGTCGGAGGCGTAGTGCAAGAGGCCGCGCCGTCGAAGATCGTAGCGGTGACCGCAGCTGCGGCGGTGCCTGTGGGAGAGGCGCCCAGCGAGAAGCTGCCCACCGGAATGAAGGACACTACGTCGCCACCGTTATAGGGAATTCCGTAGAGGTTGCCTTGGGAATCGATCGCAACACCCTTTCCACCCTGCGTGGCAACCATATAAATGCCGCTGACATTGGGTCCGCCCGATTGCGTATTGGGAATGGCAAAAATGCCGTCGCCGTTGGTGGAGAAGTACAACGTGCCGTTGCCGGCGACAGCTAGGCCGCTGATACCGTTGCCATAACCGGCCTTGTTGGTGTAGCTCTCCAACACGGTTGCCGAGGTGGCATACGATCCCGAGGTGAGAGGGATCTCGTTCAGGTTGGTGACCTTGCCAGTGCTATTGTTGCCATCGACAAAGTAGAGATTGCCCCACGGATCGATTCCGAACGCACCAACGGGATTCTTGTCGGCATAAATCAGTGTCGGCGTGGCGGAGGAGTTGAAGATGCAGGCAACATTGCACTCGAAGATCGCGTTGGGGTTGGTGGTGGGGAGGGTGTTGGTCTCGAAGAAGAAATTGCCCTGTCCATCAAAGGCGACGCCGGCGAAGCCTTGGCCGCCAAGGGTGTTTAGGTAGGTCGAAATCGCGGGCGCGAAGATACAAGGCGAAGTGTCCTGGTTGCCGCCAAGGCAGTTGGTGGTTGGCGTCGTCGTCCAGCCTACATATTGGCCAGTGGCAGCGATGTAGGGAATCTTGTAAACGTTGGCGTTGTAATTGCCACCAAAGTACAGATTGCCGTAGCTGTCGAGCGCGGCGTTCGAGGCGCCCACGCCGGAAGCTAACTTAGTGTCCGTCCCGGAAGGAGTGATCTGAAGAACATTGGATGTATATCCGTCACCGACCAGGACGTCGCCGTTCACGCCGATCACAAAAGTTCCCCCCACAGGCTCCTGGGAACCGTCCCAACCGCCGCCAGTGAGCGCTCCTAACTGTACGGGCGTGCCGGAGACCACGATGGGTGAGGAACTCCCGCCAGCCATCGCGGGATTGGCAACAAGGCAAAGGGCCAACAGCGCGAACAGGGCTACCCATGTTCCCGCCGCAAAGGACCGCACTGGAGTCCTCAATCTGTTCAAAATGGTTTGCATTCCTTCTCCTCCGAAATATTTCCATCCCCGAACGCGGGAATCAATGACGGTCCGGTTTGTTCCGTATCGTCCTTTGCCAACATCAAACTTGCGTCAAGCGCGGCATCCAGCATCTACCCAAGCTCTCAACCCGGGGTCGCAGCTCCTGTCCATCGGTTCTACGTCGATTGCCTCTTGAACTCCTGCACCTTTCGATCTCTCATCTCTGGTGAGGGTTTTGCGATTTGAAGTCCATCCCGGTTTGCGCTAACTGTGAATATCTCATTCCATCTCACGCACGATTCAACGGCGAGGGCCGAATCACTTGTCTCCGAATCGACCTGCGAGAAACCGGCCCAATATACGAAGGAAAAGGAGTCCTGAAAAACCCACCGGTAAACCCCGGCATTTCTCCCCGCGCAGAACGAGCACGTCAAGTTATCTGAGATTGCGAGCGGATTTTCCTACAAGTTCGACAACGGTTCACCGTACCCGACAAAAATTCCCGTTGTCAAGTGAAAAACGCTTGGGATCGGCTCGCAAGGCAAATTCATGATACCGTTATCTCTGCCTCCGGGCTTCGAGGCGAACAGGGCTGCTCGGGGCAGGGAACAATCCTCGGTCCCGGCCCCGCTGCGCCGGTCCGGGTTCCCACGGCGGCACGTGAGCCTGCAGACTCAGTCGCGGCTGATGACAAAAGATCGGATGCCATTAGAGAAAGAGAAAATATAGGGAAGAGGTCGCGTGATGAAGGTGATGGGGCGGCAGTCGGGGATTTCGCTGGGTATTTTGGCAGGTTTATGGATGGCGGGGTGCGGGGGCGGCGGAGGCGGGACCACCACGACCTCCAAGACCGCACCTTCAGTGACGGCATGGCCAACGGCTAGCGCGATCACCTACGGCCAGACGCTCGCCTCGTCGACACTGAGCGGCGGCACGGCGTCGGTACCCGGCTCCTATTCCTGGACGACATCCACGACGGAACCCAATGCAGGTACACCCAGCGAGGGCGTGACCTTCACGCCCTCGGACACGACCGACTATAACCCGGTCACGGGCTCCGTGAGCGTGACGGTGAGCCCGGCCCGGCCAACCGTGACGGTGACTCCGGGCTCTTCGAGCATCACCGTCAATCAGAGCCTCTCCGTGACCGTGACCGTGAGCGGGGGCAACGGCAATCCGACGCCGACCGGCTCCGTGACACTGAGCGGGGGCGGCTACACCACTCCCACTGCAACCACGCTGACAAGTGGCAGCGCCACAATCAATATTCCCGCCAGCTCGCTGGTCACAGGGACTGAAACCCTGACCGCAACCTACACCCCCGACGCAGCGGGCTCATCCCCATATGCGAGCACAACGGGAACGGGATCGGTGACCGTGAATCCCGCCACCGCCTATGTGCTCACGGTTGATTCCGCCGCACCTTCGAGCGGCATCTCGATTCTCGTCTCTCCCGCTGACAACAACGGGGCAAGCTCGGGGACAACACCCTTCACGCGGTCCTACAATTCCGGCACGCAGGTGACGCTGAGTGCTGCGCTCTCCGATAACAGCTACTCTTTCGTCTCGTGGAGCGGATGCGCCTCGACAAGTGGGTCTGGCGGCTTCAACTGTATTGTGACCGTCAATGCCAGCACGACCGTGACTGCAAACTACAACCAGGCGGGAATAACGTCGATCAATGTAATGCCCAGCACCGCAACCATTGGTGCACAGCAGCAGTTCACGGCGACGGTGAACGGCACGGGCAGCTACAGCAGCGCAGTGAAGTGGTCCGTGGCCGCCCCGACGGGGAGCACGCTGAGCCCCGGCGACATTAATTCGGCGGGGCTCTACAACACGCCCTATCCGGCGCCACCGACCGTCACGGTTACCGCCACCAGCACCATGACCGGGTTCACGAACGTGAGCGGCAGCGCGACCGTCACGTTGAATCCGCCGTCAACGGCAACCGGTCCGGCGCTCACGGTGGACGTGGGGACGCCAACGAACGCCAACGAGAGTCCGCACACGATCAGCCCATACGTGTATGGAATGAACGGGTATGTCCTGGATCCGGCCTCGGAGAAGACCGCCAACCCCGGCATCGTGCGCTGGGGCGGCGACGATACTTCGCGGTATAACTACCAAAACAACATGACCAACGCCGCAAGTGACTACTACTTTGAGAACTTTATAGGCGGAGGGGGCCAGTTTCCCAACGCCACCGGCAACACAAACTTCACGCAGTTCGTTCAATCCATTGACGCCGCCGGCTCAGCGGCACTGGGCACGGTGCCCGTAAATGGGTGGGTAGCTAACAATACAGAATACGCCTGCAGCTTTACGCAATCGCAGTTTCCTGACCAGGAGCAGTTTGAAAATGGCTGCGGTAACGGGGTTCTGACCAGCGGCGCTGACCTGAACGGAAGCAGTGGCACCTCGGCCAGCCAAATTCCGGATATCACGAGCTTCGCCGAGCCGCCGCCGAGCATTACCGGCACGACCACCCCGGCGCCCGGCTCGTCCAGCTCGACCCTGAAAACCTGGGCAAATGCGACCTGGTCGGGCGGCTGGGTGAACTCGCTGGTGACGAATCCGAGCTATGGCAACGGAGGCAGCGGAATGGGCGTGGCCATATGGGATCTGGACAACGAGCCGACCTGGTGGGACGCCGTGCATCGCGACGTTCATCCCAGTCCGTTTACTTACGACGAGGCAACTGACAACGGCATCGGCACGGCGCTGGCAATCAAGACCGCTGATCCGACGGCCCTCGTCAGCGGCCCGGTAATCGACAACTGGTGGGCGTATTTCTACTCCAAGAAGGACATTGAGAGCGGATGGAACTCGGGTTCGCCCTGTTACCAGCCGTGGAGCGACCCCATCGACCGGAAGGCGCACGGCGGCGTGCCCATGATCCAGTACTACCTGCAGCAATTCAACAGCTATTCGCAGCAGTATGGCATCCGGCTGCTCGATTACGTGGATATCCACGGGTATTTCGCGCCGGACTACCCCGCCGGCAGCGGAAATTCGGTCGCCTTTACCACCGCCGGGGATACTCAGGAGCAAGAAACGCGCATGAATGCGACGCGTGTTTTCTGGGATTCGACCTACACCGACCCAAACTACCCGCAGCCAAACTACATCACCGACTCGAATTACACGCCGGGCTGCTCGCCGCCGGTGCAGGCTCCGCAACTGATTCCCATGCTGCAGAGTTGGGTCGCGAACGATTACCCGGGCACTAAAACAGCGATCGACGAATACAACTTCGGCGGCCTGGAATCGATCAACGGCGCCCTGGTGGAGGCTGACATTCTGGGCATCTTCGGTCGCCAGGACCTGGGTATGAGCGCCTTTTGGCCAACGATTAACTACAGCCAGCAGGGCCCCGGGAACTTTGCCTTCGCCATGTACCGCAACTACGATGGGAACGACTCCACGTTTGGCAACACGTATCTTTACGCGACGAGCACGGGATCCAGTGGCGACGGCGAGGGGCAGCTGGCGGTCTACGGCGGCCAAAGAATCTCTGACAACGCCATTACAGTGATGGTGATCAACAAGACCTACGGCTCGCTAACCTCAACGATCAGCCTGGAGAACTTCACAGCGGCGGGCGGAACGACGGCACAGGTGTACCAGTACAGCAATGCCAACCTGAATGCGATCGTCCAGGAGGCGGGCGTGAGTGTAACGCCGCCGTCAGGAAGCGGGACGACGAGCACGATCAGCAATTACAAGTTCCCGGCGCAATCCATCAATCTTTTTGTGGTGCCATTCTAAGAGGAATGAGACGATGCTGGCGCGAAATTCTCGCGCCAGACGGCACGATATCAGGGTCCGGCCGGTTCGGCACGCGGACTGACCGGACCCCGGTTGCGGCATTCGCGCATTTGGGACCAGCAGGGCATTTCATGATATCGCAATCATGCCAGAAGAGCAGAGACGCGGCTCGCGGCGAAAAAAGATGCCATCCGACCCTGGATTGGCGGTGCTTTCAGCGAAGTCCGATGGAAGCCTCGAGCCCGGGCGGAAGAAGCGATGGCCGACTCTGCGCGTCGTCGATTCCGCAGCATACGCGGGAGGCGGCGGCCGATCTGAAATCCGCATGACGGGCCGCGAAGGCGTCGGCGGATACAGGTTCGCGCAGAAAATGGGGATAAAGAGTAAATCGGTTTTTTCTCTTGCCAAGCGAATTGCCTTTGATGTTTGATGGTTGCGGTGGCGATCGACCTCCTCGACCGAGGGTCCGCAAGCGAGAGGGCTGCGCCACTGGACCTTACAGCAGCCGAACTCCCCACCCCTGAGCGCTCATGATGGCGCTGTCGAGAGCAGATGTGCGTCTGCGGAGCCACGGAAAGCACACTCTGCAAAGGCGTGAAGAGCCTCAAGAACCGGCAATCCAGCGGTATCGATCCCATCGCTGGAACTCTCAGAAAGAATTCACTTGACAGACTCTTGCCCCAAGCTTCAGAATTCCGTCTCATCAACGCACGGAACGAAAATCTGCGTCCAAATACTCAAAGGCTTACAGTAGGGTGTGCAATAACCTAGGTCCGGTGTGTGGGCTGAGAACCATGTGTCAAAGATACGACGGAATGTAGCCGACGGGGGGACTACTATGAAGTTCTTTTCAGGGAACAGGCCGACTGCCTCGTTGCTGGTGATGCTAACCGCGGTGCTCTTGCTGGCGCAAACGGCGGTCTATGGGCAAGCGACAGGAAACGTGACTGGCGTTGTCGAGGACACGACAGGCGCTGTCATTCCAAAGGCCACGGTCGTTTTGACCGACCAGGAAACGGGAATCAAACGCACCGCGATTAGTAACGGCGGTGGCGCTTTTGCATTCGCCAGCGTTATCCCCGGCCTCAGTTACCAGCTCGCGGTGACGGCCGAGAATTTCGACTCCTGGCAGTCTCAGCCGTTCCGGGTGCGCGCGGGCGATCAACTGAGCTATACCGACATCCGCATGAAAGTGGGCGCCACGTCCACAGCGGTTACCGTGGAAGCGCAGGTCGATTCCCTTGTGGCAGCACTCGACACCGGTGAGCGCAGCAGCATCATCACCTCCGAGGACCTGAACAACCTCACCATCGTCGGCCGCGACGCCGGCGAGTTGGTCAAGATGTTGCCCGGATATGCGATGTCAACCGGCAATCAGGGTCTCTTCAACCGTCCCGGATACAACAACGCCGTAGTGGGCCTGAGCGGCCCCACATCGGCTTATGTAGCCAACGGCTCCGGACCGGCAGGCATCGCCATCGTCAGTGACGGCGTTTCGCTCACCGACATCGCCACCAATTCGGGTTCGGTGCAGCAGATGAACATCGAGATGGTCTCCGAGGTCAAGGCCTCCAATTCTTCATATGGCCCGGAATACGCGAAGGGGCCAGCGCTCATCAGCTCCTCGACGAAAACGGGCGGCTCCAAGTATCACGGCGCGGCATATATGGTGGCCCGCAATGCGATTTTCAACTCCAACGACTGGTACGACAATTATCTCCACCAGTCGCGACCGGACGAGCAGTACTTTTATCCAGGCGGGAATTTCGGCGGTCCGCTACCGATTCCGTTTACGGGTTTCAATCACAACAGAGACAAGCTGTTCTTCTTTGCCGGGTTCGAGTATTACCACCAAGTCTTTGAGGCCGATCAACAGGCGATCTCCGCCTGGGTACCCACCGCGTCCGAGCGCCAAGGCGATTTCAGCGCCGCTTCGCTCAATGCCGAACTCTGCGGCGGGCGTCCTGATGGAGCGCCCAACCCCAATGCCATTCTCCCGATGTGCTATGTGGATAGCTTCTTGCCGAATGGAGCTGATGGAACTCCAGTGGCCAACAACAATGCCAATCCCTACATGAACGGCGCCGGCGCGGCGCTGGTAAACTGGTTCCCGGCGCCCAACGCCGATCCTTTCACCAACCCCTTTGGTTACAACTATATTCAGCAGCTCCAGCAGACCCAGAACGGGGGCGTGTTCCGGGCCACGCTGCAATATAACATCAATTCAAACAATAATCTTTTCCTGGTCTATGGACTGCAGAAGGAAATCGACGAGGATCCTGTCGCTCTCGGTTACTTCCCGACCGGGGGAGTGCCTTATCCCGGCGGCATCACCACTGGCGACGTTTCAAATGTCCTTGCCGCGCGCTACACCCGCCTCTTCGGTTCGAGCGTAACCAACGAGTTCTCCGCCGCGATGTCCTTCGTCAGCCTGCCCGGAAAGATGGGTAACCCGACGGCGGTGGACCGGTTTGACATTCCTGGAAACGGCGGCTTGGGTTTCAATTATTTGGGCGTGTACAAGAACAACGACGACTATGCCGTGCCTGCCATTAACAGTGGAGGTTCAAACGGCTACCCGAACGTGCTCATGCCCGGCGGCTTCTATAACAACCGGATCCACACCAAGAAGGTCGATCCGATCCTCCAGGACAACGTGAGCTGGCAGTTGAAAAACCACTTCCTGCAGTTCGGTTTCTACGGGGAGCAGGGCACCTACAACGGCATCGCGGATTCTGGCGCTTATCCTCAGGGTGAGTACACTTTCAATGTCGGCAATGGGTTCTACGAGTATTCGTCGTCCAATCAGGCGCCGTATAGCGGATGTCAGAATCCGAACCCGGCCGGCAACCTGCGCAACTCCGGCGCCGCTTATCTGGGAAGCTGCTATAACCCCACGGCGCTGATGTACGAGGGGTATGCCGATTCGTATACGCAGACTAATTTCGCGCCTCTCGTCGACTTGCGTTACACGACGGTGGCGGGGTTTGCCATGGACACGCTGAAGCTGCACAAGCTCAGCTTGATCTTCGGCGCGCGCTTCGAGCATCTTGGCCCTTGGACGGACCGTCATAACAATGGCCTGGCGTCATTCTCCGACAGCCTTTACAACACGCAATGCAGCGGCTATACGCGCAACTGCAGCGGCAGCGGTTTCCCGGGCGTCGCGTGGTCTTCCCAGAATACTGGCGTGTCGAACTCCGTCAACTCCCCGCCATCCATCTACGTGACTCCTCGCGTGGGAGTGTCGTGGGACATCTCTGGAAAAGGCAAGACCGTAGTGCGCGGCGGCTGGGGCATGTACCGTAACCAGGAGCAGTTCAATCCCTATGCGCTGGCGTCGGCGACAGCCCAGGGATACAAGACCACGAATCTGACGGGACCGCTGACCTTCAACCAGATCGACAGCCAGTCGCCCATCCTGCCTCCCGATTTCAGCGTCTATGTGCTTTCGCCGAATGACAACGCTCGTCCCATCTACTACGAATTCAACGGCGGAATCGATCAGGCCATCCCCGCGGTCAAGTTCATACACATGGGGCCTTCGCACTTGTCTGTCGCGTACGTTGGCAACGAAAGCGTGAATCTGGGATCGTATAGCGGGAGCAACAGCTACAACAGCGCATCGGACATCAACATTATCTGCGGCATTGAGACGGGTTGCCCCGCGAATAACAACCCGGACATGCCGGCGAGCGATGACGATAACCTCTTCAATGTCAATCTTGGACTTATCCCGAGCACTCTGACTGGGCTTTACGGCAGTCCCAGCAATGGCATCGGATCTCTCGGTACGCCGGAGACCGATGTCTTCCGTCCGTATCCGTTCTACCAGCACATTTACCAGCTGAAGCATAATTTCTACTCGAACTACAACAGCGCGCAGATCCAGTGGGACAAGGCTCCTGGCATGATTACGTGGGGCGCCAACTACACGTTTGCTAAGAACCTTGCTACGGCCTCGTCGTACAACAACCAACTCGTCGATCCGGTCAATCTGCGCAACGACTACAACCCGGTGCCGTACGATCGGACACAGACCTTCAATATTCACTACCTGGTTGACCTGGGCAAACGCTACAAGGGCGATCACCGGTTGATCTCCGAGCTTACCAATGGTTGGCGGATCTCGGGAATTTCCACGGTGTCAAGCGGTACCCCGCTGACCTCTCAGAACGGCGAGAACTTCGGCTTCGGATACGCAGGGTTCCAGAATGCCGTGCAGGTTCCGTATGCAAACCAGACAAATCCGCAAAATGCGGGAAACTGTGAAACCGAATTCGGCATCCAGCCCGATAAGAACGGCTTCACGTATTGTGTCAACAACATGAATCCCGTGGTGTGGCTGGGCACGCCGGATGTGCAGATGATGCCTGGGCTTGCGCAGGGTGTCAGTCCCAAGGGCGGATCGCATACGCACCAGTTCATCAATCCACTGGCTTTCGTTATACCGCAGCCTGGAACCAACGGAGTCTACCGGCTGCCCTACCTGCGCGGTCCGTATTTCATGGACCACGATATGACAGTGTTCAAAAGTTTCCCTCT
>Ga0302154_10001955_pt1 | contig 16169 bp, 11 predicted proteins | sample I_Bog_N2_3_FD_193507 | JGI IMG/M metagenome (GOLD analysis project Ga0302154, IMG submission 193507) | Peat permafrost microbial communities from Stordalen Mire near Abisko, Sweden - I_Bog_N2_3 | ecosystem: Environmental > Terrestrial > Soil > Wetlands > Peat | place: Sweden: Abisko, Stordalen...
TGAAGAGTGTTGAAGTGTCCCAGGCCGCGAAGGTGACACACAAGTCAAGGTACAGCGGGTCCCTCTTCCTGCCCTTGATATCTGCCTCGCGAAGATGAAAGAGAGTCACCTCACCCGGTTGAAGCACAACAGGATCCTGCCGCTGATTCTCACGAATACATGCGTCCGCGGACTCTCTACCGGGACCGCGGTCGCGGGTCAACGCAGGACGGGACCCAAATATCTCGATATTCTCCCGTTCCGGCATCGACTCGCTGTCTGCATTGGAATACTGCACAGTCACAACCCGCCCATCGTTCGCCTGACCCGTGGTGTACCCGATGGTCAGATTCGGCGGCTTCGGGAGCGGGTTCGCCCCTGGGGTGCTCGCCCTTGCCGGAACCGGCGCAGCCGCCTGAACACCTCCGCTCGGGGAAACAAGATAGACCTGTGCTGCGGGAGGCTGCAACTTGCCGGGCAGCGTCTGGATATTCGTATTGAGTGTTGTGAGGCTCGCTTGCAGCTCTGCGATTTCCTTGGCTGAAACCCCGGTTGTCTGGTTCGCGGCCCCACGCTCTTCCACCTTGGCAACACGATCGTTCAGTTGCTTGATTGCGTCCCCTTGCGCCGCCGCATTTTGCTGGACCGCTTGCTTGGCCGTTTCCATTAGCGAGTCGATCTCACGATTCTGTTCGCTTATCTCTGCCGTCCTCCCTTTGGCGGCGTGGTCCTCCATGAGCGGAGGAACCAGCAGCGAGACCAGCAGATTCGCCATCACCACCAGGAAGAGCAGGATTGGATTTCCCGACACCACCATGGGCTTCTCGCCTCCCTGCCGCTCCGGTGGCGGAATGCTGACGCTGGGCCCCGCGCCGGCCGCCGCTCCGGGCTCGCCGGTCGCTCCAGTCGACGAAGGATAGACAACCACGACCTGGATTGGGCCGTGCTTGGCCCAGTCAAATCGAGGTCCTGCATCGTGCCCGGTATTCGGTGGAGGAGTCGCCTCCCTGCCGGACGCAGATCCCTGATCCTGGTTCGCCGAATCCGCTTCCGGTTCCGTCATAGACGCCCCCTGCGCCTGCAGCAGATTTTTTGGATACCAGCGAGAATAGCTTGATCTTTCGCCAAAGGCAAAGTCCGCGCGCAAGGGGGCAATCCGGTGGCTGCCGGAGGTATCTGCGTCGGCACCTGGGTCGGCGAAATCCGCGCCATCCACCGCGTTGCCCCGTACTCTGGATGCAGGGGCACACGCATGAGTCATCAACAGGAAATCGAGCTGCGCACGGAAGAGCTGACCGACACCATGCAGGTCATCGCCGGAGCTTTCCCCAATCTGAAGGCCGACCACAGGCCGAGCGGCGCGGACTGGTATCGCTGGCTGATCTACAACGATGCAACGTCCGCGGTCATCGGCGTGGTCGAGCTGGACCGTTCCGCGCCGGACTCGCTGAGCCTGATGGACACCAAGCGCCTGCTGCGTTCGCGCGCCATGGATGTGCTTCGTCACGCAGCCTGAAGGCGACGGCAACCTGCAACAACCATGCGGATCGTGGCATCCTAGATTGCATGGAATACAGACACCTTGGCCGTTCGGGATTCAAAGTGCCGGAGCTCTGCTTCGGCTGCGGAACCTTTGGCGGCAGCGACGAGTTTTTCGACGCATGGGGCGCCACCAGCGACGTTGCTGAAGCGCGCAGGATCGTCGACATCTGCATGGAGGCGGGCCTCAACTTCTTCGACACCGCCGATATCTACTCCATGGGCCGCAGCGAAACTGTCCTGGGCGGGGCTATTCAGCATCTGCGGCGCGAAGAGGTGCTGCTCTCCACCAAGGCGACCTTCCGCTTTGGCAGCGGGCCGAACGATGTTGGCGCGTCGCGCTACCACCTGATCCAGTCGCTGGAGGGCTCGCTCAAACGCCTTTGCACGGACTACATCGACGTCTACCACCTGCACGAGATCGATTCCTTTACGCCGGTGGAGGAGATGCTCTCCACGCTGGACAACTTTGTCCGCAGCGGCAAGGTGCGGTACATTGCCTGCTCCAACTTCTCCGGCTGGCTGCTGATGAAGTCGCTCTCCGTCAGCGAGCGCTACGGCTGGAGCCGCTACATCGGCCACCAGGTCTACTACTCGCTGGTGGGTCGCGAGTACGAGTGGGAGTTGATGCCGCTGGCGCTGGACCAGGGACTGGGCGCGCTAGTCTGGTCGCCGCTGGGCTGGGGCCGGCTGACCGGGAAGATCCGCCGCGGTAGCCCCATTCCGGAGGGCAGCCGCCTGAACTCGAAGCTGGTGACCGACATGGGCCCGCAGGTTCCCGAGGAGCATCTGTACAACGTGGTCGACGCCCTGGACCGCGTGGCGGCGGAGACCGGCAAGACCATCCCGCAGATCGCCCTGAACTGGGTGCTGCGCCGGCCAACCATCGCCTCCGCCATCGTCGGCGCGCGCAACGAACAGCAGCTTCGCCAGAACCTGGGCGCAACTGGTTGGAGCCTGACGCCTGCGCAGATCGCGTGGCTTGACGCCGCCAGCGAGGTGCCGCTCGCGTACCCGTACTGGCACAACCGCCAGTTTCTGGAGCGCAACCCGAAGCTCGCCTAGCGGGCTGCATCGTGACCGTTCCGCAGCCTGGTTACCGTGGAGTAGGCCGGTCGACCCTTTGGTTTTTTTGCGGCTTGGGGCTGTACCAAGATGAGAAGATGGGAAGCGTTCGATTGTCGATGAAGAGTTGTAGCCGAACCAAGTTGTAGACGAACAAGGGGCCGGAATTGATGAAGCAATCGCGAAGTGTCCTGGTGCTGGCGGCGCTGCTGGCAACCCTCTCCTGGCCGTGCATCGCACCGGCGCAGTCGGCCAGTCCAACGGCGGTGCGGCCCATGCAGCTTTCCGCGTTTGGCGGCGTCTCCGGCGTCTCCACCGGCCTGGCCGGCGGCAAGAACTTTAGCATCACGGCGGGCGCAGACCTGGCGTTGCCTCCCTGGCGCGGGATTCGCCCGGCCCTCGAGGTGCGCGGCGTCTACCCGACCGACCGCGGCCTGGTCGACTCGCAAAAGAGCATCGCGGGCGGCCTGAAAGTGGAGACGCTGCTCAACCACCGGATCCACCCCTACGGCGACTTTCTCTTTGGCCGGGGCGAGATGAACTACTACCTCGGCGACTATCCTTTCAACGGCTTCGACTACTACCTGTCCACCACCAACATCTACTCGGTCGGCGGTGGACTGGACTACGACCTTACCGATCAGCTTTCGTTGAAGGTCGATGGCCAGATTCAGCGCTGGGGCGCCGCGCCAACCAACTCAGGGGTTGTGAACCCGGTCCTTGGGACCGTAGGAATTGTGTACCGATTTGGGTTTGATCGCCATATCTACTAGGGAAGGTCTGAACAAGTCACGGGAATCGCCTCAGTGAGCCATCAACGACCGAGATTCTGACCCAAAGTCGGGTCAGAATGACGCTTCGGGGAAGGCGGGCAGACTTAATCAGAGCATTCCTAGAGCAAATTTCCTGATGATGTGCAGCGTTCGATGTGTCGGGCCTGCAGCCCTCAAGGCTTCGTGGGTTCGCCAACCTAGGCCTGCGGCCTAGGCTGGTATGTGTCGCGCTTTCAGCGCTGACGGCGGTGGGCCGCCTGAACAAGAGGCGTCCTCGTCTCCCCGTATTTCGCTTCCGCCACGATCCATCTCAGGTCTCAATCCCCAGTATCAGGAAAACTGCCGCTACAGGTTGAACAACTCCCGCAGCCGCTTGGTCTGGGCCCGGCTCACTGGAATCTCTGTCTTCTTGGGGTCGTCCATGCGCAACTGGTAGCTGGACTTGAACCACGGCACTACTTCGCGGATGTGCTGGATGTTGACCACAAACGAGCGGTGCGCCCGCCAGAACGCCTCTGGATCGAGTTGATCCATCAACTCCTCCAGCGTGCGGCAGTTCGAGTGCCCCTCGACTCCGCGCGTGACCACGCTGATCGCGCCACCCTCGATGGAGGCGAAGCATATCTCCCGCTGATCGACCAGCAGCAGCCGTCCCAGCGCGCGGACAATCACCTTGCCCGTGCTGGGGCGCTGCGGCTGGGTGCGCGTCTCCACCAGCTTCAACAGCGCATCCAGCTTGGCCTCGCCCGCCGGAGCGGAGCGGTCCGCAATCCGGGCGCGAACCTTGTCCAGCGTCTTCAGCACACGCTTGCGGTCAAACGGCTTCAGCAGGTAATCCACCGCATTCACCTCAAAGGCGCGCACCGCGTACTGGTCGAAGGCAGTGGCAAAGACGATCTGGGGAAGGTCGGCCTTCTTGTCGAGCAGCTTCTTCAGGACGCCAAATCCGTCCAGGCCGGGCATCTGCACATCCAGGAAGACGACCTCCGGCTTGTGGGCGCGGACCAGCTCGACGGCTTCGATCCCGTTGGTTCCCTGCGCCAGCACCTGCACGCCTTCGGCTGACTCCAGCAGATAGGCCAGCTCCTGACGGGCCAGCGGTTCGTCGTCGACAATGAGTACGGTAAGGGCCACGGTAGTTGTCGGTTGCGGGTCGTTAGAGCAAATATCCTGATGATGTGCAGACGTTCGATGTGTCGGGCCTACAGCCCTTACTCTATTTGGGGCATCCTGACCCAGGCCTTCGGCCCAGGCTGGTATGTGTTGGGCCTTCGGCCGTATGAAGACGATCTGCGCATCTATGGGAACTTTGCTCTAGTCGCCAATTGTTCGCGAGCCAGCGAACGTCACACGGTTTGGCGCACACACTACTCTAGCTGCCCGGCGGCTGCTTGTCAGCCTCAGATTGTTTCATGGGCAGGTTTTCAACCAGCGACTAGCTGTCGCTGTACGCCCGCAGCCGCGCGGGTGCGAGGTCTTCCGCCACATCGTGGCCGCATTGCGGGCAATACGCATCCGTAATCTGCACACCGCGGAAGCATTGGCCGCACACCGGGGCCATCTGGAAGCGGCATTGCGGGCAGAAGTGGACGCCTTCCGGCAGCTCCGTGGTGCAGTGCGGGCAACGGACGAGGATGGGATGGCGCAGCAGGAAATAGACGATCGCGCCCATGCCGCCCGGCATGACCAGCACAATGAGCATCCACATCGGGGCAGACATGGCTCGTCGCTTCACATCGCGGCTGACGTAGCCCACCAGGAGAACATAGCTGGCCAACGCAGTGCCTGTGGTAAACACAAAGGCGAGATGGGTGGCCTGCTGCAGCGGGCTCGGGTGGTGGTGGGGCGGTGGCCCGCTGTTCATGAAGTACATCCAGCCAACGAACACGACCACGGCCAGAATGCTCGACCACAGCGGAATCATTCTGAGGCTATCGCCTCCGCCTGACGAGGCCGGCTCCAAAGGAGCCGACGTCCGGCGATTCCAAAGCATGGTCATCGCTTCGCCTCGTTACCCCGCGAACGGCCACGGTGCAGCCAAACGGCAGCCAGCATGGCCAGCGATACCGGCACGAACCACAGCAGCACCACCAGGAAGTGGCGGCTTGCCTCGGTGGCGGCAAGGGATGCAACATCCTCGATCTCCGCAGCCTGATACTGATCCAGCCCGATCCACAGTCCCACGCAGATGAACAGCAACAGCACCGAGCACAGGATCAGCGGAACCAGCATGCTGCGCACATAGTTGCGGCGCTCGCGCATCACATTTGCCCGCTGCCGCACCACGCGGTGCGTCCGGTTGACTACACCGGCCCGGGCCGCGGTTTGGACGCTGCTCAGCACTCCCCGCGCAAAGGCCGCATCGTTCCCCTGGGAGTCGGACTCGAATTGAGGGACGAGCGGCGAGTTCATGCCAGCGCCTCCGCCGCGCGGCCCGCGCGCAGCCGCTCAATCTCCGGCCTGAGCGCCGCCAACCCGCGGTACAGGCGAGACTTGACGGTAGACAAGGGCGCGCGGGTAACCCCGGCAATCTCTTCCAGCGACAGCTCCTCGTGGAACCGCAGCACCAGCACCTCGCGGTAGTTGGGTTCCAGCTTCAGCAGGACTTCCGCAACCTCGGCGCGGTCCTCGCGGATCTGGAACTCGTCCAGCGGCGATGGGCCATCGCCCGCGATCTCGAATCCGCGGCCGTCTTCGGAGACATCGCTCATCTCGTCCAGCGACGACATGGTGCGCTTGCGCGACAGGTCAATGACCAGGTTACGGGCGATGGTAAACAGCCACGTATCGAAGCGCGCCTTGCCGTTGTACTGGCTGCCGCGCAGCAGCACCCGCATCCAGGTCTCCTGGAAGATGTCTTCTGCAACCTCGCGCTTGCCGGTCAGAAACAGCAGATAGCGCAGCAGGCGGTGCTGGTAGAGTTCGATCAGGTGGTCGAGGAGTTCGGGGTCCTGCGACTTCAGGCCGCACGCAATGGCCGCGTTCTCGCGCTGGCTCTGCTCCGCCTGTTCCACCGAGATGGCGATTGCTGCTCCCCGCATAACCGTACAGACGCCAGTTTGCGCGGAAAAGTCTCTGTCCGGAACGGTCTTTCTTCTGAGAGACAGAAAAATCATCCGAAATCCCTTCCGAAGGAGGTATTCGCCGCCGCAAAAAAGCCAAAAGATGGCTCTCCGTCCGATTATAGGGCCATTTCGTCCGGATTGGCGACCAGGTTTTTCCGGGCGAGTGCGCCTCAACTGTTTGGGGGCTGGGAAAAGTCTTCTGGCAGGCCAGGGAAACCTCGCTATACTGGGTGCGATTTGGATCGGAGATTCGCCGGTGTCCGCTCGACGTGCTGTCCCGCAAATAGTCCTAACCGCAATCCTTGCCATCTATCTGCTTTCTATCCCATATTCCCTCCAGGGGCAGCAATGCCACACGGCGCACGGCCCGAACGCACTCAAGGCCCTGCGAGAGAAGGCCGCCACCGGAGATGCGGACGCAGAGTGCGGGCTGGGGAAACAGTACGAATTCGCGCTGGGAGTAAAGCAGGACAACCAGCAAGCTGTGCTCTGGCTGCAAGAGTCGGCCGAACAGGGTGATATAGATGCGCAGGTTGAACTTGGCGTCGTTTTTGACAAAATGCAGGATTATGGGCAGGCGTTGATCTGGTACCGCAAAGCCGCAGACCAAGGCAACGCGAGAGCGGAGTACAACATAGGGCTCGCTTACCAGGACGGTGAATCCGTGCCTAAAGATGTCGCGCAAGCCATGGTCTGGTACCGCAAGGCAGCCGACCAAGGCGATGCTCTGGCCCAATTTAACATTGGCGATCTGTACGACGAAGGCATCGGTGTTCCACAGGATTATCGCCAAGCCGCAGATTGGTATCGCAAGGCCGCTGAACAGGGAGTTTCAAGAGCGTATGCCCGCCTTGGTGACCTGTACCACGCAGGGGAGGGTGTCCCAAAGGATGACGCGAAATCCGCGGAATGGTTTCGTAAGGCCGCAGAAAAAGGCTACCCAACGGCGCAATTCGATCTCGCCGCCAACTATACCCAGGGAACCGGTGTGAGCAGGGACTACGAGGAGGCCTACTTCTGGATGTCTCTCGCTGCCACCAGCCAGACGGATAACGAAATGAGACAACAGGCACTGAAAGAGCTTCAAGGCATTGCCACAGAGCTGAAAAAAGATGACATTAAGCGAGCAGAGAAGCGTGTGCAGGCTTGGCTGAAAGATCATCCTGGCATGGAACAGTAATCCTCGAACTGCCCGACGGACGCGACCAACTCCGGTAAACTGGGGGGATGGAAGTTCTTTACGGCCTGCACCCGGTCGAAGAGGCTGTACGGTCCGGTGCCCGGCGACTGGACTCCGTGATTCTGGCCCGCGAGCGCCGCGACGAAAAGCTGGACCGGCTGGGTGAGCTGTGCCGCGCCGCCGGCGTCCGCGTATCGATCCAGCCCCGCGACCAACTAACCCGGCTGGCCCGCACCGACGCCCACCAGGGCGTGCTGGCGCTGGTGCGCGAGCGCGAATTCCTGGGCATCGAAGACCTGCTGGGCACACCAGCCACGCCCCAGCCGGATGCGCCTGGGCACCGATTTTTCCTAGCGCTGGACGGCGTGGAGGACCCGCACAACCTGGGCGCCCTGCTGCGCACCGCCGACGGCGCAGGCGTCGATGGCGTCATCCTGCCCGAGCGCCGCTCCGCCCCTGTCTCCGCCACCGTGGCCAAGACCTCCGCCGGGGCATCGGAGCACGTCCGCATCGCCCGCGTCACCAACCTGGTCCGCTCGCTGGAGCAGATGAAGCAGGCCAACGTGTGGGTGCTGGGACTGGACGAGCGCGGCTCGCCCGACTACATGGACTTCGACTTCCGCACCGACTGCGTGCTGGTGCTGGGCCGCGAGGGCGCCGGCCTCCACGACCTGGTGAAGAAGACCTGCGACCACCTGCTGCGCATTCCGATGGCGGGCATGGTGTCTTCGCTGAACGTCTCCGTCGCCGGTGCGGTGGTGATGTACGAGGCCATGCGCCAGCGGCGGCAGCCACCGGTCCCCGCCGCGCCCAAGTCCGCCAAGCCGCGCAAGGGGCTGGGTTCGTGAGCAGACCTCTACGGTCGATGCTGGCGTTTGCCCTGGGGATTGGACTTGCATCCGGTGCAGAGCTGGTCCGCGCTCAGACGCCGGCAACGGCACTGGCCCCGAACACGGAGCAATCCGAGCCTACCGCCCCCGCGGGCAAAGTCCTGTTCTCCCGCGATGCCACCACACCACCTGACACCCAACCCGCCGACGCCCCCGCACCGCCCCCGCAATCTATCGGAGTCACCGACGCCGAACGCTCCGCCCTCGCCTTCACCGCGTACGACCTGGACGTCCACCTGACGCCGGCCACGGCTGGCATGGCCGTGCGCGCGGGGCTGACGGTGCGCAACGACGGCGCCGCGCCGCTCCGGCGGCTGGTGCTGGACATCTCCTCTTCGCTGCACTGGGACGCGGTCTCCAGCGCGGGCCAGCCGCTGCTCTTTGCCGTCCAGACACTGGACACCGACGCCGACCACACCGGCCAGACGCAGGAGGCGGTTGTCGCACTGCCGCAACCCCTGGCCCCCGGCGCCTCCATCGTCCTCGCAGCGCTGTACTCCGGCGCGATCCAGCCCTCCGCCGTGCGCCTGGAGCGCATTGGCGCGCCCGCCGACAAAGCGCTCGCCACCGACTGGGACGCCATCGCACCCGACGGCACCGCTCTGCGCGGATTCGGAAGCGTCCTCTGGTATCCCGTCTCCGCATCCCCCGTTTTCCTGGGCGATGGGGCTAAGCTGTTCCAGGCCGTGGGTGCGGCCAAACTCCGCGAGTCCTCGGCGACGGTGCGCCTGCGGCTGGCCATCGAATACATCGGCGACCCGCCCGACGCCGCCTTCTTTTGCGGGCAACGCCAGCCGCTGACCGCCATCAGCGACAACCGCGACCTGCCCGCCGCGGAGTCGCCCGGAGTCGCCACCGCCGTCTTCGACCGCCGGCCACTGGGCTTCCGCACGCTCGACTTGTTCGTCGCGGGCCATCCGCCTACCCAGGCCGGCACCACCTCCAACCCCGCACTGCTCTCCGTGGTCACTGACCACGAGGACGCGCTGCCCTCCTACGCCACCGCCACCGCGCTGGTGGAACCGCTGCTGACGGAGTGGTTCGGCGCGACGCCGCAGACCTCCCTCAGCATCCTGGACCACGCCGGCCAGCCGTTTCAGGACGATGCGCTGCTGGTCCTGCCGATGCGCGCCGCCGAGCCGTCTGCCCTGGCGCCGTCGTTGGTCCACTCGCTCACCCATGCGTGGATCCACTCCAACCGCGCCTGGATCGACGAAGGCCTGGCGCAGTTTGCCGGACTGCTGTGGACCGAGCGCAGCCAGAGCCGCGCCGACGCGCTGGCCGAGTTGCAGGACTCGGCCCGCTCGCTCGCGCTGGCGGAGCCGGAGGTACCGGCCGATTCGACCATTCCGATGGGCGCGTCCTCGTCGCAGTCGTCTAGTTCATCCAACTCGGCGGATTCTGCTGACGCTCCGGTCCCGTCAGTCAGTCCCGCCGGCCAAAGCCTGGCCGCGGCCACCGGCGATGTCTTCTTCCGCACCAAGGCCGCTGCGGTCTGGTGGATGTTGCGGGGTATTGTGGGCGATGCGGCGCTGCAGCAGGCGCTGCAGGCCTACCGGTCGGACCCGCGGCTGGACCTGGACCCCGGCGGCTTCGAGCGCACGCTGGAGAAGACCAGCCACAAGGACCTCCGATGGTTCTTTCAGGATTGGGTGGACCGCGATCGCGGCCTGCCCGACCTCAGCATCGTCGCCATCACACCCAGCCGACTGGACTCGCGCAACGGGCTGCCCGCCGGATGGCTGGTCGCGGTCGATGTTCGCAACGACGGATACGCCGCGGCGGAGGTTCCGGTGACGGTGCGGTCTGGCACTGCGACCCAGACGGTGCGGCTGCGCATCGCGGGCCGGTCGACCGCCTCCACCCGCATCGTCTTTGCCGGCTCACCGGAAGAGGTGGACGTGAACGACGGCAGCGTGCCGGAGACCCGCACCAGCGTCCACACCCGCGACCTGGTGCTCCCGCAACATTAGCTCTCCTCTGATTATCGGGCGTTGCATCGGCGGATCGGTTCGCGCTCAGTGCGGGCTGGTGACGATGGCAATTGGGGCGCTGACGCCGCCTCCGGTGAAGCCGCCGGAGGGCGAAAGCACTGAGCCTGCGCCGGAGATCTCCGTGACGCTGGAGTTGCCGCTATTGGTGATCCACACGTTGCCGAGGCCATCGATGGCGATGCTGCTGGGAGCACTCAATCCGCCGCCGGTATAGGCCGCGACGACGGGCACACCGGCACTCGTCAGTTCGGTGACGCTGTTGCCGCCCTGATTGGCGATCCAGGCGTCTCCCAGGGCATCGATGGCGATGGAGACGGGAATGTTGATGCCGCCTGCCGTGTAGGGTGTAGCGACCGGAGCGCCCAGCGGCGAGAGCTCCGTGATGCTGCCGGCGCCGTTGGTGGTGCAGTTGGCGCTGCCGCAGTTGGCGATCCAGGCGTTGCCCTGCGCATCGATGGCGATGGACCTGGGGTTGTTGAAGCCGCCGGCGGTGTACTGCACAGTGAGCGTCCAGTCCGTGGGGGCCGCGCCCAGCGCAGGCTGAAACGGCGGGCTGGCCTGAGCGAGCGCGAACAGCGAAGCCGGATGCAGCGTCGGGCTCTGCTCGATGCTCAGCGCTGCCGCGACGGTATCCTGCGGGGCTTGATTGCTGCCCTGTGTGGCTGCCGCGAAGAGGTTCCCGCAGGCGCTTCCGTCGCCGGCGGAGCCGCCATTGCTGTTGATGCAGGCGGCCAGGATGTCTGCCAGTGTATTGATCTTGCTGCTGGGCAGCACGGCTCCGGCGGGAAGCGCCAGGCCCGGCAGAGTTCCCGCAGAAGAGTTCGCCAGCTCGGATGCCGCCGCGAATGCGTTGACGATGCCATTGGGATTGTTGACGGAGGTCCCGATGTCGAACAGGTCGGTCATAAATGGGCCGAGGGCCCACACCGCAGCTACAGTGGTCAGCTCGTTGATGGAGATAAAGCTGGCGGAGGTGAGATTGCCGCACGGTCCCAGCGCCGCCATCATGGTCAGGTTGAAGTTGTAGGAGCTGCCGCCCAGTCCCGGATTCCCACCGACGGCTGCGGCGTAGACCTCCGTATTCGCCGTGGGGCAGGTGTAGTCGCCGGTGAGCGTGAAGTAGCCATTGCTGTCGGTCACAACATAGCCATCGCCATTCAAATCCGTAGAGACGCCGCTGGCAGCGGTGTTGAGCAGCGAAGTGGACGGCCCGTAGTTGCCGGTGGTGCCGGCCGCAAGCAGATAGACAGAGCCGGAGGTGACCGGCTGCTGTCCGCCATGCACGATACCGCTGAGAGTGGCGGGATGCTGGGGAACGGTGGCCACCGGAGCGGCCGTGGTGGCGGAGCCGGCCGGCGCAAGGCCGCACCCCGTAAGCGTGAGCGCAATGGCCGTCGCCATCGCTGCGCGGAGCAGGAATCCGTTGTTCATTACTCCTCCTTGGCGGCTCATGGCTGGGACCCCAGTGTCAGGATGGATTGTGCGGTGGCCAGCGGTGTGGTGGTGGGCACGCCTCCGCCAAAGATCCGGGTCACGCTATTGTTGCCGGAGTTTGTGACCCAAACGGTGCCGGCGTTGTCTACCGCGACCGAGCTTGGCGCGCTCAAGCCGCCGCCCGTAAAGCCGGTGGAGGGCGAAAGCGGGACCCCGCTGTTGCTGAGCCAGGTCACGCTTCCATTGCTGTTGGACACCCAGACGGAGCTGACGCCATCGATCGCAATGCCAGTGGAGCTGCTGCCCGAAGCACCCAGGCCGCCGCCGGTGTAGCCAGAGCCGGAGAGAACATTCCCGGAGGAGTTGAATTCGGCGACCGACGCTGTGCCCGCAAGCCAGACGTCGCCGCTGGAGTCGATGGCCGCCGCGGTGGTGCCGCTGGTCAGTCCGCCGCCGGATGTAATCGGACTGATGCGCGGGTGGGCTGGTCCTATAGTTCTGGGGTGCCCGCTTCCGTCCAGCGTGCTGACCGTACCGTTGGCGTTCACGATCCACGCGAAGCTGGACAGCGTGCCGGTCAGGGTGAAGTTGGAGCTGGATGTGTTGTTGCTCGGATTCGGATCTCCGGTTGCGCTGGCGACCGAGACGTTGACGGGAAAGGTTCCGATTGCCAGCGGATTCAGAGTGAAATAGAGATGCAGCCTCTGGCCCTGGGAGAGTGCTGGGGTGGAACAGGTGACGGTGGCCGTCCCAAGGCCACTGTAGGTGCCATGGTCGCAGCCGCAGCACGGAGGGCCTCCACCTTCAGACGTCAATCCAGACCCGAGCGAGATGGTCACAACCACATTCTCGGCGGTGTTTGGCCCGAGGTTGTTGATGTCCACCGCGAAGATCGGGTGCAACGATCCTTTGTACTCGTTGGTGTACTCCGAGGGGGTTCTCGCCTGGAGGTCTGCTGAAGGGGGGAAGATGGAAATGCCGGCCGAGTTCGTATTGTTGGCCGAATTTGGATCGGGGGTGCTGCTGGAAACCGTGGCCGTGGCCGTGCCCGTAACCGCGCCGGTGTTTGCGGCGGTCATAATGCCGTACCACGTCACCGATTGGCCGGAAGGCAGGTCCTTCAGCTTGCAGGAGATACTGGTGGCATTCACCAGGCCGGGCGTGTAGGTGGGCGCATTCTCACAGAAGAAAGTCCCCAGACCGTTGTCCACCGTGTTGTACCCGAGTCCGGTGAGGCCGGAGTCCACCGAAAACGTGAAGTTCGGCGCGACGGCTGTCGCCGGCCCTGCGTTGGTCACCACAACCTCGGAGCCGAATTGAACTCCTCCAGCGATAAACGCAGGAAGACTGACGACGACTCCCAGGTCCGCCGTGTTGGCGACGGTCAGCGTACCGGAGGCAGTCACCTCATAGGAATCGGTCGCCTCCACATAGGATGAGTCCGTAAACACGCCCAGCACCGGCGCGGTTGGGGTCACGTTGACATACGCGCTGGAGCTGGGTGCCAGCGAGGGCATGGTGCAGGTGACCGCCGCTGGGCCCGGCGTGCAGGCGAAGCCGATGGTGGTCAGGTTGGAGAGGTTGGTCAGGCTGCCCGTCGCCGGAATCCAGGAGAACAGGACGTTGGTTGCGGTTACCGTGCTGCTGGTGTTCGTGATGTGGAACGCGTAAGTGGGCGTTCCGTTGGTCGCGACCAGCGACGGGGTAATGGTCTCCGTCAGCGTGAGCGCAGCGGCGTTGTTCGTCAGGTGAACGACGGTTCCGGAGGTGGTTCCAATGCCGCCGCTCGAGGTGCCGGTAGGCGGATTTGGATCGTCGAGCGGACGTGCGATCTCCGGCGATGCGATGCCTCCGCTCACGCTGGGGCGCACTCCGCTGTTGGTGGTGGGAAAGTTGGTGGCATCGGTAAATCCGCCCAGCACGGGCAGCCCGGACGAATCCAGCGCCATGCCCCAGAACTCCGAGTTGCCGATGCCGTCCAGGAAGGTGGAGAACAACAGGCCGCTGCCGTCGGGCTTGATCTGCGTAACAAACGCGGTCTCCGTCGGCGTTGTGGGGACGTACAAGTAGTTGTTGTAGGCCGGATCAATCGTAAGGAGCGTGGGGCTCGAATTGACGAACGGCGTCGCAGTGAACGTCGATCCGCCGTTGGTGGACTTGTAGATGGCCCAGTAGGGCGCCTGGGTGCGTATCGCATAAATCGTATTGGAGTTGGATGGATCGACGATGATGCCGGTCGCGTAGAAGCTGAACTGCGAGTTGCCGGCGGTGAATGTGTTGCCGCCGTCGGTCGAGACATAGTAGCCACTAAAGACGGTGCCGGCGTACACGGTGGATGGATTCTCCGGGTCCAGCGACAGGGCAATCATCTGGCTGGGTAGAGTGGTGGAGGACGCCGTCCACGACGCGCCGCCGTTCGTTGTCCTGTAGACCTTGGTGCCGATGCCCGCCAGCACAGTGCCGGAGTTCTTCGGGTCGGCAATGAGGAAGCTGATATTCCCGCTCGCCGGCAGCCCCGTGCTGACGCTGGTCCAGGTGCTGCCGCCGTTGCTGCTGGAGAAGACAAACGGCTGGCCCACGGAAGCCTGGGAGAAATAAATCAGGCTCGCGTTTGCGGGATCGACCGCGACGGTGAGCGAGGTGCCCACCAGCGAGGGCAGACCCGTGCCCGCCTGCAGCGTCCACGCAACCCCGTTGTTGAGGCTGCGGAACAGGCCCGACGGAGTCATGGCATACAGCGTGGTCGAGCTGGAGATGGAGCGCTGCAGACTGGAGATGCTGGTGCTGGTCAGGCCGGTGGTGGCCACCGCCGTCCAGGTCTGCCCGCGATTGGTGCTGATGTAGAGGCCACCGTCGCTGACCAGCAGGGTTCCGGGGTTCGCCGGATCGAGCAGGATGGCTGTCGGAGTTCCCAGCAGCCCGCTATTGGAGACGCTGAAGGTCGTGCCGCCGTCGGCGCTGATGTCAAAGAGACCGCCGACCATCGATTGAATGGGAGATGCCGTGGGGAAGGTCGCAGTCTCGGTGAAGCCCGTAACCCACGCGTTCAGCGAGCCGTCCACCGCGATGGCCGTGCTGGCATCCAGGTTGGATGCGTTGTTGTTGCCGCCGATGTAGGTTGAGTAGGCGAATGCGGAGCCGTCCGCCAGCAGCTTGAATGCCCATATCTCCGACTTGGTGGAGGAGTACGCCCCAGTCGTAACCGGGAACGTGGTCGCCCCGCCCGTAACTCCGGTGACGTAGGCCGCCCCGCCGGAGTCCACGGCGATGGCCGTCCCTTTGCCTCCGGGCACAACGTCGGAATACACCAGCGATGCGCCATTGGCAGCCATCTTGGTGATGAAGGCGCCACTGGTGACCGACAGGTTCGACCCGTTGAAGAGGAGCTTGCTGGCCTGCGGGAAGTCGTAGTTCCCCTGCCCGGTGATGTAGATATTGTTGCTTCCATCCAGTGCAATGCCGTTGCCGATATTGTTGCCGGTGTTGCCCAGGAAAGTGGAGAACACCAGTGCGCCGGCGGGCGATAATTTGGTGACAAAGGCGTCTCCGCAACTGCCTGCGGAGCACGTGCCGCCTCCATCGAACGACGCCTGGTAGGCATTCAGTTTGGGGAAGCTCGGGGACTGTGCGGAGCCGGTCACGTAGGCGTCGCCGCTGCTGTCCGCGGCAATCGAGTTGACCTGGTCGTTGACGCTGCCGCCAAGGTAGGTCGAATAGATGAGCGCCGAGCCGTCCGCCTTGATTGCTGTGACGAAGCCGTTGTAGCAGGTGACGAACGAGCTATAGCAACTGGACACGCCAAGCGTGGCCTGCGCTGCAGCCATGGTTGGAAACGTGGTCGAGCTGGTCTTGCCCGCGATGTAGGCATTTCCATTGCCGTCGAGCGCGATGCCGTTGGCGGAGTCCACCTTGTTGCCGCCGATATAGGTTGAGAAGATCAGTCCCGAACCGTCGGCCTTGAGCTTCGCGATAAATGCGTTGTACGTTCCGGTGCCGGCCGTCAACACCGGATTTTTGGTGGTCAGTCCAAAGGCGGCATAGGCTTCGCCCGTGACATAAATCTCCCCGGCCGCGTCGAGGGCGACGCCGTTGATGACGTCGTTGAAACTCCCAATGTAAGTTGACAGCGAGAGCACGGGATCGATCACCAGCGGGCGTGTGCGGTCGTAGTTGCCGAGGGCGAAGGACACGTCGCCATTTGCCGCAAGCCGATACTGAACATCCACCGAATCTCTCTGCGACGACGTCTT
>Ga0302154_10001957_pt1 | contig 16169 bp, 14 predicted proteins | sample I_Bog_N2_3_FD_193507 | JGI IMG/M metagenome (GOLD analysis project Ga0302154, IMG submission 193507) | Peat permafrost microbial communities from Stordalen Mire near Abisko, Sweden - I_Bog_N2_3 | ecosystem: Environmental > Terrestrial > Soil > Wetlands > Peat | place: Sweden: Abisko, Stordalen...
GTGAAGACACTGTAGACGCCGAGACCCCAGGCTTCGTGGTCGGTGACGTGGTCTCCTACTTTGTAGGAGGCCCAGCCGTCAGTTCCTGGGGCGCTGGAATAGGCGGCCTGGCTGGGGGGATCGTAGGGAATCTCAGATTGGTAGAAGTACGTGCGGCCGTGGTTGCCGTTCCATAGGACCTGGTATTGCTGGTGGTGTTCAACAAAGAGGCCGTAGATGGTGACGTTGTTGCCGTTGACGACGAGGCCGTTGTTGCTGAGGTTTTTGGTCCAGCCGACTCCGTTGCCGTGGTCGGCTCGCCAGATCCAGGTGTGGTCGACCAGGGTGTCGTTACTGTTGATCTCGAGGTTGATGTTGGTGCGACCGATGCCCGCGCCGCCCACTCGGAAGAAGACGTCGAATAGAGCAGTGGGATAGAGGTGGTGCTGAGCCGTGCTGCCGGGAGGGCCGACTTGGAACAGGACGGGGGATTGTTGTGGACCGGCGTCGAAGAGTAGGCCGGCAATGGTCAGGTTGTCGACGTCGGCGGTGATCATGGCGGCGGTACCGCGCGTGGGGTGCAGGGTGGCGAAGCCGAGGCCGAGGATGACTGTGTTGGGATGCGTGACGCGGATGGGTTCGTCAAGATTGTAGATCCCGGGCGTGAGGAGGAGATGCTTCCCGTTGGCCAGTTGCGCGTTGATCGTGGTGGCGGTGTCGCGATCGGGGTGCGCGAGGTAGAAGCGGTTGAGAGGGATGATTTCGTCGGGCTTGCCAGAGGCGATTCCAGCCCAGGAAAGGGACATAGTGTTTCGACGCAGAGTCGGCACCACTACTGCCCATGCGTCGTGTTTATCTACGTAAAGGTAGGGCTTTTCGCGAATCACGGGGGTGAGGGCGACCTTGGTGTACGGAGGCACGGGCCAGTCGCCGATGGGAGGACGAGGATCGCCGACGAAGACCATGTTCCAGTTGGACCCGGTCCAACTCTTCCAGCCACTGTTGCGGGAGATCCATTGCTGCTGGGAGCCGGAGTCTATGTTGCCCTCGACGAGAGTATCGGCCATCCATCCTCCGGAGGCCCATCCGTGCTTCTGGTGGAGGACAAGATTGCCGTGGATGAAGAGACGGCGCATGGGGACGGCCTGCGAGACGGCCCACTGCATGGTTCCTCCGGTTGGAGTGACGGAGAAGTTTTCGGCGGCTCGCCAGAAGGTGACCGTGGCGTTGTTGTGGGGTGCGGAGGCGTCGACGTGGACGTTGCCGGAGATGTGGGTGTCGTCGGGGCTGGCACCGAGGCCGGCGACTTCGGTGTAGAAGCCGATCGGGATGTCGAGGTGGTAGTCGCCCGGAAGGAAGAGGAAGGCGTTGCGTTGCGGGCCGAACTCGTTCTGCTGCTGGATGGCGTAGACGCGATCGATCTCGGCCTGCATGGTGGCTGTGGGCATGGAGGGAGAGAAGATGGCAACATTGGGGCCGAAGTTGGGGGTCTGTGCGTGAGCTGAGGAGAGGCCGAGAACGAGAGAGCAGAGCAGAGTGATGCGGGAAACTAGCAAGCGCATAGGAAAAGGATATGCGCTCGAATAATCGTTTGTCTTGAGATGATCGAGCTTCTGGCGCGAAGCTGGGGCTTAGGTAACTTGCCGTGGGCGGGAGATAAGGTAGAAGAAGATTGCGGAGCCGAACATGGGAACTCCAAGGAAAAGGAGGCTGGCTCCGACCAGTCCAGCAGCTTCGCTGGCGGCGGCGTGGGCGTTGGTGAACGTCAGCACGAGGATGGCCGCTGCGGCGGCGAAGAAGATGGCGCTGGTAAGGCGCGGCTTCCAGATGCCGAGAATGAGTAACGGAAGGAAGAGCGTGGTGAGAGTCTGGACGGCGATGCTGGCGAAGTTGAGGGGCGAGCCTTCGCGCACGGCGGTGAAGAAGACATGCGAGCTGATGGCGCAGAGGAGAGCGCTGTAGATCATGAGCGCGCTGAGGACTATGCGGTTGAGGACGGACCAGCGCGCGGGGTTGGGCATGGGTTTCTCCTGGTGCTTCATCTACCAAGTCTCAAAACGAGACCCTGGGGCACCCAGATTCGTGACTGCACGTTCGTTAGCTGCGGGCAACGACGCGCAGGTTGAGTTCGCGAAGTTGCTGGTCGCTGACCATGGTTGGCGCGTTGACCATAAGATCGATGGCCTTGGCGGTTTTCGGGAAGGCGATGACTTCGCGGAGAGACTGTGCTCCGGCGAGGATCATGACGATGCGGTCCAGGCCAAGGGCGATGCCGCCGTGGGGGGGTGTGCCGTACTCGAGGGCGTCGAGGAAGAATCCGAAGCGTTTGTGCGCCTCTTCGTCGGACATGCCCAACGACCGGAAGATCTCGGACTGCACATCCTTGCGATGAATACGGATGCTGCCGGAGCCGAGCTCGGTGCCGTTGAGGACGACGTCGTAGGCGAGGGCGCGGACGGAGCCCTTGTTGTTGACCAGCGCGCCGGACTTGATGTCTTCCTCATGCGGTGAGGTGAAGGGATGGTGCGCGGCGTCCCAGGTCTTGGTCTCTTCGTTCCACTCGTACATTGGGAAGTCGGTGACCCAGAGGAACTTGAAGTCGGCGGCGGTTTGAGTCTGTTCGAAGAGCTTGTGCTTGTCCGCGAACTTCTTGGCGAGCTCGAGGCGGAGAGCTCCGATGCGCTTGTAGATCCACTGGGGATCGTAGTTCCAGAGAGCGGGCGTGCCGGGCTTAGGAGTGATGACGACGGCGAGGTCTTCCGAGGTGTGAGAGGCTCCGTTGAAGAGGGACATCTCGGCGCTGAGCTTGCCTTCGATGGTCTCGGCGAGCGGGATGAAGGCGGCGTTGGTGCGGAGGCGGGCGACGTCGAGGAAGTCGAGGCCGGTGTCGCCTAGGCTGGCGCGGATCTCCGAGAGGAGAGACTTGCGGGCGGTTCCGGACATCTCTCCAACCTTGGGGATGGTGAAGCCGAGGACGGGGAGGCTGGGATCAATCTTGAGGGTGTTGCGGAGCTCGGCGGTGAGCTCGCCGGAGAGGTCGACCATGGCGGGGAGACGCATGTCGGGCTTGTCGATTCCATACTTCGTAATGGCCTGGTCGTAGGTCATCTGGGTAAAGGGTTCGGCGGCGAGCTCGATGCCAGCGGCGGAGAAGGCGGCGTGGAGGAAGCCTTCAGCTACCGCGAAGATGGTGGACATCTGCGGGAAGCTGATCTCGAGGTCGATCTGGGTGAATTCGGGCTGGCGATCGGCGCGGAGGTCTTCGTCGCGGAAGCAGCGGGCGATCTGGAAGTAGCGGTCGAAGCCGGAGATCATGAGGATCTGCTTGAAGATCTGCGGGGACTGCGGGAGGGCGTAGAAATGACCGGGATGGACTCGGCTGGGGACGAGATAGTCACGCGCGCCTTCGGGCGTGCTGCGCGTCATGAAGGGAGTTTCGATCTCGAGGAAGCCCTGGGAGACGAGGTAGTTGCGAATGGCCATCGCGACCTTGCTGCGGACGAGGAAGTTCTTCTGCATCTCGGCGCGGCGGAGGTCGATGTAACGGTATTGGAGGCGGACTTCCTCGTTGGCGATGGCGTCTTCGGCGGGCGAGAAGGGAGGGGTCTTCGCGTCGTTGAGGAGAAGGAGCGAATGTGCGACGAGCTCGACGTCGCCGGTGGGCATATTAGGGTTGGCGAGCCCTTCGCCGCGCTTGCGGAGGACTCCGGTGACGGCGACGACGTACTCGGGGCGCGCTGCTTCGGCCTTGGCATGAGCTTCGGGCGAGACTTCCTTGTCGAGGACAACTTGGGTGATTCCCGTGCGATCGCGGAGGTCGAGGAAGATGAGGTTGCCGTGGTCGCGGCGACGGTTCACCCAACCCATGAGGGTGACAGTTTCGCCGGAGTGAGTGCTGCGGAGTTCGCCGCAGGTGTGCGTGCGTTGGAGCTTGCCTAGAAAGTCGAGAGTCACAATCTTTCTATTGTACGAAGTTTGCGGGAGTTAGCGTATGAGATGGATCTTGCAGCCTATATCGACACGAGACCAGGGTCGGTCCGCAGTATAAACATCAGCGCCGATCTCAAGCGCGAGAGCTAGGCATGATCGATCGGCGAGTGAGAGGCCAGCATGACGCGTTTCGCTTCTTAGGCCAGCTGCAACTCGGGCCTGTGCCTCAGTAAAAGGCTCTATCCGATCCAAAAGTGCAAACGTGGCCGCGATTCCTGGGCTGGACAGAGGTATGCCCAAATCAATAAGTCTTGTCAGGACTTCTGCTAAGTTGGTCGCGCTCATAACAGAGCCTTCGAGAACGTCCAATATGTCGTGTTCGAACGGCTCTCCCCTGAATATAGCCAATAGCACGGAAGCGTCTAGAACAGATTCACTCGCCACGAGCTGCTGCTTCTCTGCGTTCGGCTATAAGCTCCGCTAGCAGATCGCGATTGTTCGGATTGTGAGCCTGGACCTCTCCGCGTGCGGCTTTCAGAATCGCCATGATCTCCTCGCGGGTGCGCCGGGGCTTCGCCGAAGGCTGGGCTTCAGCGGCTTGCAGGGCAGCGCGTAAGACAAAGCTGTTCACCGAGCGGTGTTCGCGCTGTGCCGCCTGTGTTATTCGTTCATGCTCCTCGGGAGTGGCGCGGATGCCGAGCGGTTTGCGGAGTGCGACCGAAGAACTCATGTAGACATTATGTATACATGATGCACTATGGTCAAGCGTCATCATGCTTCGAGGGATGCGGTTGGGATAGAAGGCCAGAAAGCAGGTTTTGTTCCAGCTTGGTTTGCTGTCCGGTGGCGAAGGTTTTTACTGTTGCCGTGTTGGTGGAGACTTCATCTTCGCCGAGGAGGATGATGTGGCGGGCCAGGGTGTCGGCGATGTCGAAAGACTTGCGGAGTTTGAAGCTGCCGTCCCCTACCTCTACTGACAGGCCGGCGGTGCGGAGCTCGCGCGCCAGGGCGAGTGCGGCGGGGTTCTGGGCCGGGGTTAAGGGCGCGATGTAGGCGTCTAGCTTGGCCGGCGGGATAGTGGCGCCCGATAGGGCAGCGTCGGCTTCGGCCTGGGCCTGGAGGGTTAGGATTAGGCGGTCTTCGCCTATGGCGAAGCCTATGCCGGGGGCTTTGGGGCCGCCTAGCATCTCGCTTAGGCCGTCGTAGCGGCCGCCGCCGAGCAGGGCGTTCTGGGTGCCCAGGCCGGTGGTTACGGTGAACTCGAAGGTGGTGCGAGTGTAGTAGTCGAGGCCTCGGACTAAGCGCGGGTTTAGGTGGTAGGGGACTCCGCAGGCGTCGAGTGCGGCGAGAACCTGGTCGAAGTGGGCCTTGGATTCGGGGCCGAGGTAGTCGGCGATCTTGGGTAGGGCGTTGATGAGGTCCTGGTCGGCTTCGTCCTTGCTGTCTAAGACTCGCAGCGGGTTGGTGTCGGCGCGACGCTGGTTGTCTTCGCAGAGCTGGTGCTTGATCGGCGCTAGGGCCTCGCGGAGGGCGGTGTTGTAGCGGACGCGGTCCTCGGAGGAGCCGACGGAGTTGAGCTCGAGGCGCCAGTCGCGGATGCCTAGCTCGTCGAGGAGGCTGGCGAGCATCTCGAGGATCTCGGCGTCGCGGAGGGGCGATTCCGAGCCTGAGGATTGGGGGCCGATGACCTCGGCTCCGATCTGCCAGAACTGGCGGTAGCGGCCGCGCTGAGGGCGCTCGCGGCGGAATTGGGGGCCGATGTAGTAAAGCTTCTGGAGTTGGCCGGTCTCGCCTAGCTTGTGCTCGATGTAGGCTCGGACGACTCCGGCGGTGGATTCGGGGCGAAGGGTGAGCGACTGCGCTTTCTCGCTGGCGGCGCGGGCGCGGTCTTCCCAGGTGAACATCTCCTTGCTGACGATGTCGGTTTCTTCGCCGACGCCTCGGGCGAAGAGTTCGGTGGTTTCGAAGATCGGGGTTCGGATTTCGCCGAAGCCGTAGCGGGCGAAGAGGGCTCGGGCGGTGGCCTCGACGTGGTTCCAGAGGGGGGTCTGGTCGGGGAGGAGGTCTCGGGTGCCGCGGACGGCCTTGAGGGTCGGGCGGGCCGGGGTTTTCTTGCTTTCGGTCATAGACTTCCAGTTTACCGTCCGGTCCTGCACGGACGGCTGGAGGCCTTGAGCAACTGGACGGGGACAGGGTACCCCCCCTCCCCCCCCGACTAAGAGAATGGCTCGCAAGTGGCTCATTGCGAAGCATTTAGATGCTAACGTATCCCCTAAAAGGCTGACAAAGTATTCATTTCAGGTGGGTTAAGGGGAAAAGTATTCATGTGGAAGGGGTTAGCTGCCACGTGGGTTAGCGGCGAGGCGATTGGAATGATTTGGTTTCGGGGTCTTTATCTATTGTAGCTAGTGGGTGGAGGTAACTCTGCCAGGTTTTGGAAATGTTTATCGCCAGTGTTGACAGGGGGTTTGGGGGTTTTGGGAGGGTTTGGGGGATTGACAGGTCCTGCGCGGACAGCGAGAGGCTTCGCGATTCGCACATCCGATGCTCCTGTTGGGAAGGAAACGATGCAGATCCTCGTTGTCAGATGAATCCTTTGCGTGCGATGTGATACCGTTTGCCCATCGTTTTGCTCGTCATTCTGGGTCCTGGGAGGTTTTATGGGAATATCCGTTCGCATTCGTCCCACTGTGTTCGAACTATTGATTGCAGGAGCGCTGTGTGTTCATGGCATCGCCGGCGCGCAGGTTGTCACGGTCCCGCCTACGCCCGTTGTAGGGTCCTCCAATCCTGCCACGGCTGAGCCGCCGGTAACTCGGCCTAGCACGAAGCCGTGCACGGTCACGCTCTTCAACAACGAAGCCTTCAACGACTACTCGGCGCATCCGATGACGTTCACTCCTCCCTCGGACTGCAAAGGCCCATGGGCGAAGGTGGTGCTGAACCTCGACCTGACGGTGACCGCCGGAACGCAGTACGACCGGACAGCGAGCCTCTACCTGGGCAGCGCGAACATCTTCTACGGCACCACCGCTGAGCCCCGCTCCGCGCTCAGCCCGTCGTGGCATGTAGAGCGCGATGTGACCGACCTGTCCGCTATCTTCCAGACTGCGCAGACAGGCAACGCAATCATCTACAACATCTATAACAGCCAGTACAACGGTGGCATCTATGGGACTGCGACGCTGCAGTTTTATCCCGCAGACTTCCGTAATCCGCCCGCCGCCGCGCCGGACATGGTCGTGCCCGTGAGTGGCGTGAACAGCCCATATGAGTTGGACACAACCAGCAGCGCAGTCACGGCCACGGTCACGCTGCCGCGCAATCTCACGAAGGCGTATCTGGACGTCATCGCGCAAAGCCAGTCCGGCGATGAGTTCTGGTACCTCGGTGTCCCGAATGATGTCTCCGGTGAACTTGAAACCTATGGCGGCACGGCGTTCCGTGAAACCGAGGTGAGCATCGACGGGAAGCCTGCGGGCGTGGCTCCGGTCAGCCCGTGGATCTACACCGGCGGCATCGATCCCTATCTGTGGGAGCCGATCACTGGCGTCGAAACGCTCAACTTCAAGCCCTACCGGGTCAACCTGACGCCGTTTGCCGGAATGTTGAGTGACGGCAACCCGCACACCGTCAGCATCAGCGTGTACAACGCCAACAGCTACTTCCTTGCGACCGCGAATCTGTTGCTCTATCGCGATAAGTTCCGCGCGGAGACCGGCGGCGGCATTGAAGAAAACACGCTTTCCGCTGAGCCTGTGCCCGATATCGAAGAGAACCTCACCACCGCGAACGGCGCTACCACCGGCAATGTAATCGTGAGCTCGAAACGGACATTCACGGTTAAGGGTTACGTGAACACGTCGCTTGGCCGCGTGGACACAACCGTGAACTCGACAGTCGACTTCAACAGCAACCAGGCATTCAACGTTGCAACCGTTGGCGTTCCGGAGATCCAGAACGTCAACCAGACCAGCACCGTCGACTCAACCACGACAACGCAGTTGGGTATCGTGGCCGAGAAGGTCGCCAGTCACTGGTCTTTCCCGCTCATCCTCGACTACTCGTTCGTGCAGAACAACGATGGCACGTACACACAGGTTGTCAGCTCCAATCAGCAGCACGAGGTGAGCCAAAGCACCTCGGTGAACGGCTTCCCGGTTGACCGTTCTGACACTGTCGAGCAGGTCAAGACCAGCGATACACTGGTCTACAACTCATCACTCACGGCGGTGAACGCTGTTGGGCCAACCGCAAGTTCGGCCAACTACGTCACCAAGGACTCCAGCGGGTATTGCTGGAGCCGTTCGCTTACGTCGCAGAATCGAGTGCTTACGTCTGTGCAGGACGACAAGGCCTGCCCAGTACGACGCTAGGCACCGAATTCGTCGGGATAAGAAACGACCGGGCTTCGGCTCGGTCGTTCTTGCGAGGAAAGCATGGAATGGTTGTGTGCGGCACATTCTCTGAGCGCAGAGCATGAGCGGCCGGTGCGGCACGGCTTGGAGCTTACTCGTCCGCGACGGAGTTTGGGTTCTTGCCGAGCAGATCGATTTGGCCTGTCATGACATGGGCGTGGAGGCGATACTCGCCGTGGTTGTTCTGCTTGCGGAAGGCGCGGAAGAAGCCGCCTTTATTGGCGCCGTAGACCTGGGCGTTCACCTGGCCGATGTCCACCGAGGCGTTGACGTCCTTGTAGTCCCAGGCGTGAGCGGCTGAGATGGAGATTTGTCCGGCGGTCAACTGGATATCTTTGTTGCCTTCGATCTCCTCGACCTTCACGTCGCCGGCGGGCATGCGGAGGGCGAGATCAAGCTTGCGGGGCACCTCGACGCGGAGGTGGAGATTGTTGTGGTTGAAGCGACTGCCGGTGAAGGTGAGGCGGGCGTGGTCGGCGGTTCCGGAGAACTGGATGCGGACATCGTCGGCGGTGTTGGGATCGTCGGCGCGGCAGGAGACGTGGATGGCGTCGTGGTCAGTTCCGACGACCTCGATTTCGGTCGAGAGCGAGACGATGGTGAGTTCGGCGCCACGCTGCAAGGGAGCGTCGAGGGGTTGGCCACAGCGGACAGACGACTGGGAGAAGCCGGCCAGGGTGGAGGCGCAGAGAGTTGCGCCTCCAACAATGTTGAGAATGTTCATATCGACCAACCGTTTCTGCTTGAGTGAGGTTTCAAGCGCAGGAAAGACGGTGCGGGTGGAGTCTGCGGTTAAGAGTTGAAGGAGTGGGGAGCCTGGTGAGGGGTGGCTTCGTCGATCTCGCGGGACTGAATGCGGGTGTCGATGAGGAAGCCTACGCCGATGCCGAAGGGAATAAGGCCGCAGGCGGCTCCGCAGAGGACGTCGCGCTCCTGCAGGATGACGGCGAGAGCGACGAAGAAGAGAATGATGCCGGCGGCAGAGCCGAGAAGGACGATGCCCGTAAGGCGGATGTTGGCTCGGCGGCGGATGAGACTGGTGGAGGGTCGGTTCTGGGTGAGGGCGAGCTCGGCGGCGGTGGGCGGCGGGGGGAGGCCTTTGGCGATGGCGGCAAGGCGCTCCTGGCCTTCGATCTCGCGCTTGCGGGCGTTGGCCCAGGCTCCGACGGCGACGATGCCGAGGACCATGACGAAGCTGGCAACGGGAACGATGAAGGGGCTGTGGAAGGCGTCGCTAATACCGGAATCGAGGATCATGAGGGGCTCCTTATAACTTCAAGGCTGCGGCGATGGGCGACAGCTTGTTTTCTGTGGAGCTATGACTGAGGGCGGGTGCGAAAGTTTCAGGTGCGGGCGTGAAACTTTTGGAGGAGGATGAAGTCTGAGAGGCAGACAGCAGAGAAAGACGGGGTGCATGCGCGGTGATTTCACATCGCCGGAGAGATTTGAGGCGCTGGTGCGTGAGCATCAGAGTATGGTGTTTCGCACGCTCACTCGGCTGACCGGGTCGGGGATGCAGGTGGAGGATTTGGCGCAGGAGGTGTTTCTACGGCTGTATAGGGCTCTGCCGGAGTTCCGTGGGGATTCGGCGCTGTCTACTTATCTTTATAGGATTGTGGTGAATGTCGCTCAGGATGAGTGGAAGCGCCGCCGCAAGGAGCGCAGCGTGATCGCGACGGCTCCGGTGGCGGAAGACGAGAACGATGCGGGGTGGATTGAGAGCTTTGCGGGGGATGAGTTGACGGAGCACGCTCGAAACCCTGAGCAGCGGATGGAGGATGCCGAGGTGCAGGCTGCGGTGGAGGCTGCGCTGGCAGAGCTTCCGGAGATGGAGCGCGCGGTGCTGGTGCTGTATCACCAGGAGGAGTGCAGCTATGAGGGAATTGCTGTCGCGCTCGGCCTGCCGGTCAATACGGTGCGGACGCATCTGCATCGGGGGCGGAAACGGCTGAGCGAAGCGCTGCGCAGACGGAGAGGCGCGACGCGGACGGCTACGGAGGTCGATTCAGCGGATGTGACGATGGGGAAACGGACAGTTGGAGGATTGCTGCAGCGATTGGCCGGTGGGTTATGAAGGATTGGGAGGACGGGATGAGCGAACGGGATCGGATGGAATGGGATCGGATGAACGAGGCGGCGATTACGCGGGCGCTCGATCGGAAGCCGGAGGTGTTGGTGCCGGCGGACTTTGCAGCGAAGGTGAAGGCAGCGCTGCCGTCACAGCCCCGGGTGCGGGCGCGGAGAAGTGTGAGACGACAGGTTGCCATGGTGGGGGCGGCGGGGTTGGTGCTGGCGCTGTGCTGGGTGGCTCCGCATGCGCGACCGAACTTTGGGAGCGTGGCGTTTGACCTGGAGATGGTGCTGGTGGTGGAGTTGATGGGCGTGGCGGCCTGGCTGGGAATGCGGAGCTCGGATGGGTAAATGGCGCGAGGACGGCGAGAGGCTTCGTGTCGGCTAGGGAGGGGTAGTGCGAGGGGAAAGAAAAAGGCCGCCCGGGTTTGCGGGCGGCCGTTTCCGTGGTGTGGATGAATTAGTCGGCGACGCCGGGGTCGGGAGTGTCTTCGCCAAGGGCGGTGGCGAGGGCGTTGAGGTGGTCCTGCTCGTCGCGGAGGATCTCGCGGAGATCTTCGCCGAGGGCGAACTCGTCCAGCTCGTCGGTCTGCTTGACGCGGCGGCGATAGTTGCGGATGGTCTCCTTCTCGTTCTCGAGGTCGAAGCGGAGCATGTCTTCTGCCTTGTCGCTGGTCTTGACGGGCTTGGCGGTGACGGCGGGGTTCCCTCCGAGGAGGTCGATCCAGTAGCTGAGCTTGAGGGCGTGGGCGAGCTCCTCCTTGGCGTGGACCTCGAGTTCGCCGGCGATGTTCATGTAGGCCGCGCCCTTGAGGACCTGGGAATAATTGACGTAGGCGATAACGGCCTGGAATTCGCGCTGGAGATCTTCGTTGAGGAGATCGATGAGCTTTTCTTTGGTGATCTTGGCGTCTTTTTGTTGAGTTGGCATGAACGTGCGCTCTCTCTTTCGGGTTAGTGGGTTGACGTAGATGAGATGCGGCCGGGGGTGGAACAGTGGCTTTGCCGCAACTCAGTTGCTCTCCGTGGAGATGAGGACTAGCTGGCATGTGGGATTGTCATGGCAGCTGAGGATCCCGCGGCGAACGATCCGGGCGTGGCTGGCGGGGGGAACCTGGAGGTCAAGGTTGAGGTGCTGGACGGCGTCGGCGAGGGACTGAAGGCTTTCGTCGTTGGCGACGATGCGGAAGGCGGCCACGCCCTGGGTGGTCACTTCCAGCTCAACGTTGGCCCAACCGAGGCCGGTGGGTTGGACGTTACCACGCGGCAGTTTGTAGGTGCGATCATCCTGCAACTCCAGAGCGGCGTCTTTTTTGAGGGTGGGGTGGGTTCTCTTGGTGAGTTTGGCTGTCTCGTCGTCGATGAGTTTCTGGACGGCGACGGCGTCGGTACCGCGCTCTCCCTTGGAGGCGAGTTCAAGCTGGTTGAGGGCTTCGGTGAGGTGGTTCTGTCTTTCCAGGATCATGGCGAGGTGATAGCCGCACTCGGCGGAGTTGCCGTTGCGCCATGCGGCTCGAATCCAAGGCTCGGCTTCAGCTATCTTATTGTCGCGGTAAAGGATCCATCCATAGGTGTCCCAAGAGGAGACAAGGAGTGCGGTGCGCCGGACGGCGTTAGGGCCGGTCTCGCCATTGTTGGAAGCCTCGTCGAGAATGCTGAGGGCGTGGCGCGAGGTCGTCTCGGCGAGGGGAAGGTCGATGGAGAAATCGGCGAGCTCATAGGCGGTGTTATTGAGCTGGAGGGGATCGTCGCTGGTGGTGGCAATGGAGCGAAGGAGGATGGCGGCCTCATCCTTTTTCTGCTGGTGGAGAAGGGCATCGCCCAGCTGCATCTTGATGGCGGCGCTGGACGGGAGCGACTCCAGGCCGGCGCGGAGAACCTTTTCGGCGGAGGCGTTGTCACCCCGTTGGGCGAAGATGCTGGCGAGATAGAGGACGAGGCTTTCGTCCGTGGGATTGTGCTCTACGGCCGTCCGAAGGGTCGCGACGGCCTGATCTGGCTTCATGTCGGCCATGTAGTAGGAGGCGAGAAGACGGGAGACGAACGCTTCGCTGGGATGAAGCGAGAGCTCCTTTTGGAGGTCGGCGATGGCCTCGGCGGTGTGATGGTCCTGCATGGCGAGGTAGCCGTAATTACTCCATAGGTAGGGCTGATTCGGGTTGAGGGCTTTTGCTTGGTCGAGCAGAGTACGAGCCTCGGTCAGGTCTTTACGCTGTTCGGCATGGGTGACCTGGCGAATGAGATCAGCGGCGGCGGGATTGTCTTCGGTGGCGCTTGTGGCTGGAGCCGCTGTTCCGTTGGCCTGAGCGGGAATGAGCTGGATGTAGTTTTCGCCGTCGAGGCCGGCATCTTTGAACCACTGGTGGTAAGCCTTCCAGTCGGAAGCGGGGAGGTTTTTCTGCAAGATGTGGATCTCGCGGTCGGTGGTGAGGATGCCGTTTTCGAACTTGTAGGTCTTGGTGAGGGTGGCGAAGGCGGTCTTGGCGTGGATGGATGGAGGCAGGTTGGCGATCCAGCCTTTGGGCAAGGTCATGACCGTGTGGTCGGTTTCGGTGTGGGGAATGCCGAGCTGGATGGGGGTAACGGGGGGATCTTTCTCGTCGATGTCAGCGAGCCCGACGGGGGGAAGCTGAGGAAGGATGCGGAGGTTATCCCAGTCTCCGCTCTTATCGCGCTGATAGTCGTAGGTGATGTGGAAGGGAGCGACGGTATCGTCGGGGCGCGAAAACTGGGCATTGGTGACCTTGCCGTCGAAGGCCATGGCGTAGGAGACGCGCTGCATGAGGTCGTCCCACTGAGCGGGAGAGACGGCACGAACGACCTGGCGGTACTCGACTTCGTTGTCGCCGCGGAGGTCCATGACGATCTGCGAGTGGGAGGTGCCTGTGTCGTCGAGGGTGCCGGTGGCTTCGAATTTGATGGAGGAGGGAAAGGGAGGGTCCATGGGCGTGGTTTCGATGCGAGCATCGCCGGTGGAGGGGACAACGAGGGCCTGCTTGCCGCGGATGAGAACGTTGAGGAGGCCGAAGGGAGAGACTTCCGGGGTGGAGTCGAGCCAGATGGGTTGGCCGTCGATGTGGGCCAGGGTGATGGCGTGGTTGAAGGCGGCGGGTGAGGGGACGGCGGGATTGAAGGTGATGCCGGCTCCAATGAGGACGGCGTCGGCATTGATTCCAGCTGCGGAGAGCATGGAGATGAGGAGCGTGGATTTGTCCTTGCAGTCACCGTACTGATTGCTGAGGACGTCTCCGGCGTTGTGAGGCTGGAAGCGGCCGACTCCGAAGGCTACGCCGATGTAGCGGACCTGAGCGCTGACGTAGGCATAGATCGCGCGGGCCTTCTCGTCGGGCGTGGACTTGCCGGCGGTGAGCGTGGCGACCTTGGCGCGAATGTCGTCGTCGGGCTGGGTGCGAGAACCTTCGAGGGAGTGGTACCAGGAGCCGATCTCCTGCCAGGTGTGGAAGTTGGTCCAGGAGACGGCTGGGAGGGGAGGGTCGTCGCTGGTGCCGAGGGCGGGGTTGTTGTCGAGCTTGAGGAGTGCGTTCTTTTCCTTGCCGGCAGTGGGGGCGAGCTGGGAGGACTGCCAGCGGTAGACGCGCTCGGTTGCAGTATCGGTCTGGGTGGGTTTGTAGTTGGGACTCCAGACCTGGAGGTAGGCGTCTTTGGGGACGTGAAGTTCGACGGCTTCGGAGCGGACGACGATGCCGGATGAGGGGAGAAAGAAACTTTCGGCTCCCCAGAAGTGGCCGGGAGCTTCTGGCTTGGTGCGGACGATGCGGAGGTGGTACTCGAGGAGGTCGCCGGGCTGGAGGCTGCGGACGGGGATTTGCTCCTGCTTGAGGTCGCTGTAGAAGGGGGCTTCTCGGGTAACGTCGGTGGGGAGTTCCTGGGCATCGGCGGAGGATGTGGTGACGATGGAGCCGTCGGCGTGGTGGACTCGGACGTAGTCGATCTCGACGTGCTCGGCGCTGGAGGCGAAGTCGACGTTGATGACGCTGAGGGCTTTGACTCCGGCCTGGTTACGGACCTCGATGACACCATTGATTTCGCGGGTGCCGGTGCCGTCTGCTGCGAACGTGTAGGTGCGGGTAAGGTGGTCGAAGACCACGGACTCGTCGGGATAGTCGGTCGGAAGGGGATTGGGTTTGGCGGAGGGGGCGGGTGATCTGGGCGGCGTTGGGGATGTTTGGGCGCGCGAGATTCCGGAGCCTGAAACGAGGAGAAAGGCGGCGAGAAACGCCAGGACCCAGATTTTCATGATTCTAGGTGTATAGCAGAGTCGTGAGCGGAGGGCTAATCCTTGGCGGAGGCGCCGAGTGATCGTCGAGAATCCTTGGACTGGTTTAGCGCTTGAAGGAAAACTTTTTGTGGGCGAAGTAACTGTAGCAGGCGATGACGCCGGAGTTGGCGATGAGGGCCAGAAGCGAAACAAGGCGCGGAGCTAGATGGAGAAACAGGAAAAGGCTCGTTGCAGCCGGAATAACGACAACCGGAAACGGAAGGCTGACGCCGTAGACGGCGAAGACCTTGAGCCACTCCTTGAAATAGTTCCCATGGGTGCGAAAGACGAACCATTTGTAGGCAAGAAAGGCTACGGTGATGGACAGGGGAAGGGCGGCGTAGTTGGCGATGGTGGTGATGGCGGCGCGGTGAAGTTTGGGAAAGAAGAACTCGATCGGGAAGATGAAGACGTACGCGAGAGCGATGGAGAAGACGGTATTGAAGCCTCCGACCATGAGGAAGCGGATGACCTCTCCGGATGGTAGGACGCGTCGCATGGCGGCGAACGGGCCGTGAGCCTTGGGGTCGGGAGGTGCGCCGTCAGAGAGAAGGGTGGGATGCTCGGGAGAAGTCACTCCGGCTATTTTAGAGCGTAATCATGATTGGCGTGTTTCGGTGGGTTCGGCGAGGTAGGCCTGGATGTAGTCGAGGTAGTTGTTGGCTACGGTCTGGATCAGGGCAAAGTCAGCGGGAGTTGTTGTTCGGAGAATTTTGCCGGGTGTGCCGATGACCAGGGAGTTGGGTGGGATGACGGTGCGCTCTGTGATGAGGGCTCCGGCGGCGACGATGGAATTAGCCCCGATGTGCGCTCCGTTCAGGACGGTTGCACCGATGCCGATGAGGACGTTGTCGTCAATGGTGCAGCCGTGGACGGTGGCGTTGTGGCCGATGCTGACCCCGTCACCGATGAGGACGGGGTAGAGGTTGCGCATGCCATGAACGACGGCGCAGTCCTGGATGTTGGTGCGGGCGCCGATGCGGATGTAGTTTGTGTCGCCGCGGACGACGGCGTTCATCCAGAGGGAGGATTGGGGGCCGAGGTGGACGTCGCCGATGAGCTGGGCGGAGGTGTCGATATAGCAGCCGGCGGCGAGAGTGGGGGCAATGCCGCGGTAGGGGCGAATCATGGGTACAAGTATAGGGTCCTGCGCGGACGACAAGAGCCATCCTCGGTGGCAGTTAGGGCTTGGGATGGTCCCACCGGACATAGATGAGGCGGCGGGGGCGTGAATTCGTTGAATTGGAACGATTTTGTGGGTCGAAATCGGAAGCTTGGGGGTATGCTATTAGATAGCCGATTTGGCAGGTTTGGAGGTGTATTCAATCTTGGCAGAAGTTCGTGTTCAAGAAGGCGAGCCATTGGAAAATGCTCTTCGTCGTTTCAAGCGGAAAGTGCAGACGGAAGACATTATCAAAGAGGTCAAGCGCCACTCCTTTTACCTGAAACCAGGCGAAAAGAAACGCGTGAAGGAAGCACTCGCACGCAAACGG
>Ga0302154_10001971_pt1 | contig 16095 bp, 14 predicted proteins | sample I_Bog_N2_3_FD_193507 | JGI IMG/M metagenome (GOLD analysis project Ga0302154, IMG submission 193507) | Peat permafrost microbial communities from Stordalen Mire near Abisko, Sweden - I_Bog_N2_3 | ecosystem: Environmental > Terrestrial > Soil > Wetlands > Peat | place: Sweden: Abisko, Stordalen...
TGTCGATCGGCTCGATGCGGTCGCTCGACCGGGACCACCTGCTGCGCGTGAAAAAGCTGTGCGACCGTATCGCACCGGCGAGCTTTTCCGAGCATCTCGCCTGGTCCTCGCATGACGGCATCTACTTCAACGACCTGTTGCCGCTGCCCTATACAGAAGCGACCCTGGCGCGGGTCGCCGAGCATGTCGACGCGGTACAGGCCGCGCTGGGACGCCAGATGCTGCTCGAAAATCCATCAACCTACGTTCAGTTTGCCGAAAGCACGATCCCGGAGGTCGATTTCCTCACCGAACTGGCGCGGCGCACCGGCTGCGGATTGCTGCTCGACATCAACAACGCTTTTGTATCGGCGACCAACCACGGCACGTCGCCGCGGGCCTATCTCGATCGCTTTCCGCTCGATCGGGTGCATGAAATCCATCTTGGCGGCCATGACGCGGACACCGACGATGTCGGCGCCCCGCTTTTGATCGACACCCACCGCACCGCGGTCGCCGCCGCGGTCTGGGCGCTCTACGGCGAGGTCATCGCCCGCAACGGCGCGATGCCGACATTGATCGAATGGGACAACGACGTGCCGGACTGGTCGACGCTGCGCGCCGAGGCCGTCGCGGCGCAGGACATCCTTGGCCGAGTTGCGCGCCGCGCGTCGGCCGCATGAGAGGCGCCATGCCAGCATTGTTCCAGACCTTCTTCGCGGATGCCTTGCTGGACGCTGGGAGACCGCTACCGCCGGGTATCGCGGCGCATGATTCTGCAATTCCGGCACGGCGCTTTGCGGTCTACCGCAACAACGTGGTGGCCGGCCTTGGCAACGCGCTCAAACGCCGTTATCCCGTGCTCCACCGGCTCGTCGGCGAGGAATTTTTCGTCGCCATGGCGCGGCAGTTCGTGAGCGAGCGGCCGCCGCGGTCGCCGCTTCTTCTCGACTATGGCGACGAATTTGCCGATTTCATTGCTGGCTTCGAACCGGCGCGAGAACTTCCTTATCTCGCCGACGTGGCAAGGCTCGAAGCCGCGCGCAGCCGCGCCTATCATGCCGAGGACGCCATACCCCTCAGTGCCGAGTCGTTTGCCGCTCTCGATACTGGCTCACTCCACGATATCCGTATCACACTGCATCCCTCCGTCGAGATCGTCCGCTCGGATCATCCGATCGTGACGATCTGGGCGATGAACAGCGGCGAGCAGGAACTTGGGCCGATCAAGCACTACTGCGGCGAGGATGCGCTGATTGCGCGACCGCGGTTCGACGTCGAGGTGAGGACCTTGCCGCCGGGCGGCGCGGTGTTTCTGATCGCGCTCGCTGCGGGCGCCTCGCTTCGCGACGCGGCCGAGGCTGGCGTTGCCGACGATCCGGATTTCGATCTCACCAGCAATCTCGCGGGGCTGATCGGCGCCGGGCTCGCCCGCGGCATCGTGGTTCCGGAGCCGAGGAATTAAATGTCCGCCATGGGCGATCGGTCCGTTGCCGCGACGACTTCAGGATCCGCTCCGGTGCGATGGGTACGGCGGGCGATCGTCGCGATGGATCGCACGCCCTATTGGCTTATCGCCCTCGCGGCGCGGATTTTTCCGGCGGCGGTGTTCTGGCAGTCGGGCGAGACCAAGGTCACCGGCTGGCGCCTCAAGCCGAGCGCGATCGCGCTGTTCCAGAATGAATATCAGCTGCCGCTGATCGACCCTGAGGTCGCCGCGTCAATCTCGGCCTTCGCCGAACATGTGTTCCCGATCCTGCTTGTGATCGGGCTGGCGTCGCGATTTTCGGCGCTGGCGCTATTGTGCATGACGGCAGTGATCGAGGCCTTCGTCTATCCCGGAGCGTGGCCGACCCATGGGGTGTGGGCGGCCTGCTTCCTCATGGTGATCGCCAAGGGGCCGGGTTGTCTGTCGCTCGATCACCTGATCGCCCGACAATACCGCTAGGCGGCGTCTTGCCGCGGTTTTTCAGCCGCTGCCCGGCCCGAATTATTTGCGCGGAAACGGCCGCCATGCTAATTTTTGCAGTCGCCGAACGATGCCCCAAGGGCACGATGACACCGGCACCTGGGAGGTTATCTTGCACGGCACCATCAACCATGCCGCGCCGGTCCGGCATAGTGCGCGACTGGATGGCTGGAATGAAATCGTAGGCGAGACCTTCAGGGGCTGCGTGGTCGATGCGGAACGGCCGCAATTCGATGGCAGGCTGGCGACTCACAATTTCGGCACCATCGGGGTGGTGCGGATCAAGGCACAACCTTCGCGGGTCAGACGCTGGCAGTCCGAAACCCCGCCCAAACGATCGGGCTCGGTCTTCCTTCACCTGCAGGTTGGCGGCACCGGCATCAATATTCAATCCGGACGCCAGACCACCATCAGCCCGGGGTGCGCCGCGCTGTGCGATCCCGACCGCGGATATGGCGTCGATTTCGTCACGCCCTACGAGCTGTTTGTGCTGGAATTACCGTTAGCCAGCATCGCACAGGCCTACCCGGACTTTGATCTCGACCGCGCCGCCGGCCAGGCCATCGATCCCAGCCGGTCGCGGCTGTTGATCTCCTTCATGCGCACGGCCTGGGGCCAGCTCGCCTCGCTCGCCGCCGACGCCGACTGGCGCGATTGCATCGACCGCGTCGGGCTCGACCTCGCGCTGCATGCGATCGGCCAATCGCTCGAACCCTGCGAGGCCGGCGTGCATGCCGAACTCCGCAGGCTGGTGCTGGACCATGTCCGCGATCATTTGTTCGATCCGGAGCTTCGCACGTCCTCAATCGCGCAGGCGCTCCATGTCAGCCCGCGCTCGGTCCAGATGGTGTTCGAACGGCTGTCGACGACCGCTTCGGCCTTTATTCTCGAGCAGCGGCTGAACCACGCGGCGGAGCGATTGCGGACCGAGCGCGGCAGCGTTTCAATCACCCAGGTCGCCTATGATTGCGGCTTCAGCGATTCCGCCTATTTCTCGCGGTGTTTCAGCAAGAGCCGCCGTGTATCGCCGCGCGATTTCAGGGCCGGCCGGCGCGACGTCGCGTTGTGAACGGACGGATCGTCCCGCTTGGCAGCTCCGGTTGATGAAACCGTCTGCCATCGCCGGCACGCCTTGCCGAATTGTCCAACTCGGCTGCGGACCTGTCAAAGCCGCCCCCCTCCATTCCCGCTAGCTTTGCAGCAATTGCCGCCCAGACGGCATCAAAGCCAGTGGCGTGCGCATTGCCTACGCCGCGGCGCAAGCAACACCGTCACCTATGGAGAGAAACATGACCGCCAAGCCGAAGGTACTTCTGATCGTCACCCAGGACACCAAGGAACTGGAAGGCCGCTTCCTGCGCGGCGTCCTGGAGGAAAACGGCTGCGAGGTGATCCACCTCGACGCCAGCGTCCGGCGCACCATTGGCGGCGCCGAGATTTCGCCCGAAGAGATCGCCGGCGCCGCCGGCAAGACCATCGAGGAGGTCCGGGCGCTCGGCCATGAGGGCAAGTGCCAGGCGGTGATGATCGAAGGCGCCATGAAACTGGCGCTCGAAGCCTACGAAAAGCATGGCTTTTCCGGCATCCTGTCGATCGGCGGCTCGATGGGGACCACGCTCGGCACCGCCATCATGCGGGCGTTCCCCTATGGGCTGCCCAAGCTGATGATCTCGACGCTGGCCTCCGGCTTTACGGCGCCGTTCGTCGGCCTGAAGGACATCTGCATGCTGAACGCGGTGTGCGATATTTCCGGCCTCAACAGCATCGCCAGCGAGGTGTTTCGCAACGGCGCCGCCGCTGTCGCCGGCATGGCCCATGCCTATCGTCCGGCCAAGGCCGATGGCCGCCCGCTGGTGCTGATCTCGACGCTCGGAACCACCGAGCGCGGCATGCGCACGCTGCGCGAAAAACTCGAAGCCGACGGCTACGAGGTGATGGCGTTCCACACCACCGGCAACGGCGGCAAGACGCTGGATTCGATCGCCACCGACCGCGACGTCGCCGCCATCGTCGACATGTCGCTGGTGGAAATCAACGACCACATCCACAACGGCATCTGCACCGCGGGTCCGGAGCGCGCCACCGCCGGCCCCAACCGCGGCATCCCCACCATCTTCGCGCCCGGCAATACCGATTTCTACATCATGCCCTCGCCGATGGCGGTGGGCGACGACCCGTTCGGCGGACGCAGGTTTCACATCCACAACGCCGCGCTGACCGCGGTGCGCACCAATTCAAGCGATCTGGAGCGGCTGGCCGATCATGTCGCGGGCATTGCCAAGGACGCCAAGGGGCCGGTCCGCTTCTACATTCCGCTGAAGGGTTTTTCCCATCATGACAGCCCGGAGGGACATCTGCACGATCCCAGCCTGCCGCCGATCTTCGCGGACTATGTGGCGGGTACGATGCCCGGCAATGTCGATGTCCGCCGATTCGACTACCACATCAACGATCCGGAATTCGCCAACGCCCTGGCCGACGCGGTGCGCGAAATGACCGCCGTCAAGGCGGTGGCATGAGCGGAGAGCTTCCGTTCACCAACGAGGATGTCGCCGAGATCGTCCGGATTCTCGACGCCACGCCCTATGACCGGCTCGATGTCAGGATCGGACGATTCACATTGAAAGTCGCCCGGTCCGGCACCGGCTGGTCGCAGGAATTGGAACTGAGCGATACCGCAAGTGCGGCGCCAGCGCTGGTCCCCGAGGGGACCAGCATCGTGCCGGAGGCGGCCGCGGACGATCGAACATCGCCGATCCGGCCGCCTCTGCCGGGGACTTTCTACCGCGCGCCGCAGCCGGGCGCGCCGCCTTTTGTCGAGGTCGGCGACCGGGTCGGGCCGGACACCGTGATCGCCATCATCGAGACCATGAAGCTGATGACGTCGGTGTCGGCCGGCTGTTCCGGCATCATCGAAGCGATCATCGTTCCGAATGCCACCCTGGTCGATTCCGAGACTGTCCTGATGCGGGTGAGGCCAGACGTCGCATGATCCGGCGCCTCTTCATTGCCAATCGCGGCGAGATCGCGTGGCGGATCATTCGTACCGCGCGGCGGCTCGGGATGACGACCATCCTCGGCGTATCGGAAGCGGACCGCGCTTCGCTGCCCGCCGCGCTTGCCGATGAAACCGCGATCATCGGCCCGGCGCCGTCAGCCGCGAGCTATCTGTCGATCGATCGCGTGATCGCCGCGGCGGTCGCGGCGCGCGCCGATGCGATACACCCCGGCTACGGCTTCCTGTCGGAGAATGCCGATTTTGCCCGGGCCGCGGTCGAGGCCGGCATCATCTTTGTCGGGCCGGATGTTTCCAGCCTGGAAGCGATGGGCGACAAGCTGAAGGCGCGCCAAATCGCGATCGAGATCGGCTTGCCGGTGGTCCCGGGCGGCGAAGCCGAGGACAAGGTCGCGGCGCGCGACCGGGCAGCCATCACCGGCTATCCGCTGCTACTGAAGGCCGTGGCCGGCGGCGGCGGTCGCGGCATGAAACGCGTCGACAGCGCCGATCAACTGGATCGCCAGATCGACCTGGCGATGGCGGAGGCGCGCGCCGCCTTTGGCGATCCGCGCATCTATGTCGAGCGCTATATCGGCCGCGGCCGCCATGTCGAGGTGCAGGTGCTGGGGGACGGTAACCACGCCATCCATCTCGGCACCCGCGACTGCTCGATCCAGCGCCGCTATCAGAAGCTGGTCGAGGAGGCGCCGGCGTTCGGCATCCCCGAACAGCCGTTGCGCGCTTTGACCGACGCCGCCGTGCGGCTGGCCCGGCATCTGCGCTATCGCGGCGCCGGGACCGTCGAGTTCCTGGTCGATGCTGAAACCTTCGACTTCTATTTCCTTGAAATGAACGCCCGCATCCAGGTCGAGCATCCCGTCACCGAGGCAATCACCGGCATCGACCTGATCGAGCAGCAATTGCTGATCGCCGACGGCCAGGCGCTCGGGCTGACCCAGGCGCGGGTCGATTTCGAGGGCCATGCGATCGAGGTCCGTATCAATGCCGAGGACTGGCAGCGTGATTTCCGCCCCTCGCCCGGCCGGGTGAAGCGTGCGAGCTGGCCCGCCGGTCCCGGCATGCGGGTCGATAGCCATATCGAGCGGGGCGGCGAGGTGCCGCCGTTCTACGACTCGCTGATCGGCAAGCTGATCGTGGCCGGAAAGACCCGCGCCGAGGCGGTGACGCGACTGGGCCACGCGCTGGACAGCCTGGAGATCGACGGTATCCAGACCACGGCCGGGCTGCACCGCCGCATCCTGGCCGACCCGCGCTTCATCCGCGGCGAGGTCGATACGCGCTTCTTCGAGGGATTGGCGCATGGCTGAGATCGGACTGATCGACGTTTCGATGCGGGACGGCAACCAGAGCCTGTGGGGCGCCACCGGGCTTGGCACCCATCACATGCTGGAGATCGCCGGCGCGCTCGACCGCGTCGGCTTCCGCGCCATCGATTTCACCTCGTCGAGCCACATGGCGGTCGCGGTCCGCTATTTCCGCGACAATCCCTGGGAGCGGATCCGGCGCGCCCGCGCCGCGATGCCGCGCACCCCGCTGCAGTTCATCACCACCGGCCTGCGCTTCATCGCCTGGCAGCAGGCCGATCCGGATTTCATGCGACTGGTCTACCGGCGGCTGCAGGCCTGCGGCATCCGCCGCTTCATTATGCTCGACCCGATGCATGATATCGACGCCGTGCTGGAGGCCTCACGCATCATCAAGGAGGAGGGCGACGCCGAGGTGATGGCGGCGCTGACCTTCACGCTGTCGGACGTCCATAACGACGCGTTCTATGCCGCGTTCGCGCGCCGGCTGGCGCAGAGCCGGGATATCGACCTGTTCTATCTCAAGGACCCCTCCGGCCTGATGAGCCCGGACCGCGCCCGCACGCTGACCCGCGCGGTCAAGGCCGAGATCGGCTCGAAACCGCTCGAAATGCATATTCATTGCACCATCGGATACGGCGCGCTGTCGAGTCTCGAAGGCGCCGATCAAGGCGCCTCGGCGGTGCATGTCGGCATCGGTCCCGCCGGCGAAGGCACGTCACTGCCCGAGGCCCTCCGGATGGTCGCCAATCTCCGGGCCTTGGGTCATAGCGTCGCGGTCGACGACGCCATGCTGGCGAAAGTCAATGATTACTGGTGGCGGCTGGCAAGAGCGGAAGGTTTGCCGCCGGGCGAGCCGCAGAGTTTCGACGCCAGCTTCCTGCGGCACCAGATCGCCGGAGGCGTCATGACCACCATGGAGCGCCAGCTGAACGAACTGAAACTCGGCCACCGGCTGCCCGAGGTCATTGCCGAGACCGAACAGGTGCGCCGCGACCTCGGCCAGCCGATCATGGTGACACCGTTCCCGCAGATGGTCTGCACCCAGGCGCTGTTCAACGTGGTCGGCGGCAAGCGCTACGGCCAGGTCTCCGACCAGGTGATGCGCTATGTGATGGGCAAGTTCGGGAGGCCGACCCGGCCGGTCGACCCCGGGGTCGAGGCCGCGATCCTGGACCGCCCGCGCGCCCGCGAACTGGAGCGCGAGGATGATTTTCCGACGCTTGCGGATCTGCGCCGCCGTTTCGGCGCCACCATGCCCGACGAGGAGTTTCTGCTGCGGGCGGTGATGCCGGGCGACCAGGTCGACGCCATGCTCGGCGCCGGACGCGGCCGCGCCGGCTATTCGCCGGAGATGGCGCCGGTGCTGGCGCTCCTGAAAAAACTCGCCGAGCGGCCGGCGGCGCGCGATCTGGTGGTGGAGCGGCCGGGATTCCGACTCGCGCTGCATGCGGGGGCCGGCCTTGACTGAGTTCAATCCGGCCCTGATCGAACGCGTGCTGGCGACGCGTGGCGTCATCTTCGACATGGACGGCACGCTGGTGCTGGGCGATGCCAAAAGCGGCGGGCACAAGCCTTTGCCCGGCGCGATCGAGTTGCTGAGGCTGTTGCGGCGGCGCGAGATCCCGTTCCGGATCTTTACCAATGGCACCTTCAAGACGCCGCAGACCTATGCCGCGAGCCTGCGCCAGGCCGGCCTCGATGTCAGCGACGACGAGATGATGACACCATCGACCTCGGCGGCGGCCTGGTTCGACAAGCGCGGCATTCGCAGGATACGCGTGCTCGGCGGCGCCGGCGTGCAGGGGCCGCTGCGTGAGAAGGGGCTTGAGGTGATAGGCCCTTCCGAGACCGCTGACGGCATCGAGGCGGTCTATACCGGCTGGTTCCGTGAGTTCACCTTTCCGGACCTGGAGGCCGCCTGCCGCGACGTCTGGGCAGGCGCGTTGCTGACGACGGCGTCCAATGTACCGTTTTTCGCTACCCAAGGCGGCAAGGCGATCGGCGCCAGCTTTGCCATCAACGCCATGATCCGTTCGCTCACCGGCAAGAAAGCCCGGGTGCTGGGCAAGCCGTCGCGCGAGGCGATGAGCTGCGCACTCGGCCAGATGGGCATTCCCGCCTCTGCCGCCGGTCAGGCCATCATCGTCGGCGACGACCCGGCGCTGGAGATGCGCATGGCCCGGAGCACCGGAGCGCTCGCCATCGCGGTCACCACCGGGCTCGGCGATCGTGATTCATTCGGCAACGCGGTCGCGGCCGAGCGGCCCGATATCGTGCTCGACGGGCTGCTACCCATGATCGAGGTGCTGCGCTGACCAAGGCTTCAACAAAAGGCTGACGGCCGCCGGCCTTTACGGACCTTAGCTACAAATATACCTTCGTCGCAACAATCAGAAACGTCGAAAAACTTCACAAGCCGTACAGAGGGAGAGAACATGACCAAGGATATTGCCAATAGCGGCCGCTTGATAACGCGCCGTCCCACCCGCCGCGACGTGCTGGCACTCGGAGGCGCCAGCGGACTCGCGCTCGGCCTTGGCGTTCGCGGCGCTTTCGCCGCCGGCGCCGAAAACACGCTCAAGATCGGATTTGTCAGCCCACGGACCGGCGCGCTGGCAGGTTTCGGGGAGACCGACGGCTATGTGATCGATCTGGCGCGCAAGTCGCTCGCCGGCGGGTTGAAGATCGGCGACAAGACCTATGACGTCCAGATCGTCGACCGCGACACCCAATCCGATCCTTCGCGCGCCAGCCAATTGGCCAAGACCCTGATCAACACCGATCAGGTCGACCTGATGCTGCCGATCTCCACGCCTGAGACCATCAATCCGGTGGCGGACGCCTGCGAGGCCGCCGGCGTGCCCTGCCTGTCGACCGTGATGCCCTGGGAAGCCTGGTATTTCGGGCGCGGCGGCAAGCCCGGCGCGCCTTCGCCCTTCAAATGGACCTACCATTTCGGCTTTGGCGGCGGCGAGTTCTTCAAGGCCTATGTCTCGATGTGGAACAGCATGGAGACCAACAAGAAGGTTGGCGTGCTCTATCCCAACGATGCCGACGGCAACGCCATCCGGCAGAACCTGGCGCCGGGGCTGGCCAAGGCCGGCTTCACCATCATCGATCCCGGCCCCTACGAAGACGGCACCACCGATTATTCGGCGCAAATCTCGACCTTCAAGAAGGAGAAATGCGAGATCTTCAACACCTTCCCGATCCCGCCGGATTTCGCCGCGTTCTGGCGCCAGGCCGCCCAGCAGGGTTACACCAAGATCGTGAAAATCGCCCAGATTGCCAAGACCGGCCTGTTCCCGACCCAGGTCGAGTCGCTCGGAGAACTCGGCCATAATCTCGCCAGCGCCTGTTACTGGCACAAGACCTTCCCGTACAAGTCGTCGCTGACCGGAATTTCCGGTGTCGAACTCGCCGACGGCTATGAGAAGACGTCCGGAAAGCAATGGACCCAGCAGCTCGGCGCCAGCATGGCGTTGTTTGACGCCGGAATTGCCGCGCTGAAGGCCAGTTCCAACCCGAAGGACAAGGCGGCCGTCGCCAAGGCGCTCGGTTCCCTCAACACGGTAACGATGGGTGGCAAGGTCGACTTCACCTCGGGGCCGGTTGCAAACGTTTCGCCCGGACCTATTATCGGCTGCCAATGGGTCAAGGCCAAGCCGGGATCGAAGTTCAAGCTCGATTACGCGGTGGTCGAGCATGCCACCGATCCGAACGTGCCGGTCGCAGCCAAGCTTGTTGCCTATAATCAGAAGTGAGGCGCGCGAGCGGACTACGTGGCTGAACTGAACGACGCTGAACTGAACGACACCGTGCTTTCGACGTCCGGCATCCACAAGCGTTTCGGCGCGCTCGTGGTGCTGGACGCGATCGACTTTTCGCTCCGCGCCAATGAAGCGGTCGGCATCGTCGGGCCGAATGGCGCGGGCAAGACCACTTTGCTGAGCGTGCTCGCCGGCGCGCTGCCCCCGACCGCCGGATCGATTCAGTTTCACGGCGCCGATGTCACCGCGCAGCCGGCGGCGCAGCGCTGTCGGCTCGGGATCGTGCGCACCCACCAGATCCCCAGGCCGTTCAACGGCATGACGGTTTTCGAGAACGTGTTCGTCGCCGCCACCAATGGCGGGCAATTCCATCGCGACGAGGCCCATCGCCGCGCGATCGACGCGATCGCCTCGTGCGGCATGCTGCGCGTCGCCAACCGGCGGGCCGAGACGCTCGGTCTGCTCGACCGCAAACGGCTCGAACTTGCCCGCGCGTTAGGCGCCAACCCATCGGTGCTGCTGCTCGACGAAATCGGCGGCGGCCTGACCGACAGCGAGGCGGGCGAACTGGTGGAGACCATTCGCGGATTGCACAAAAGCGGCATCGCGATCGTCTGGATCGAGCATATCGTGCACGTGCTGCTGCAAGTCGCCGAGCGGCTGATCTGCATGGATGCCGGTCGCATCATCGCCGATGGCGAGCCGCGCGCGGTGATGGCCGACCGGGCCGTGATTTCGGCCTATCTCGGCGGGAGCGTGCATTGAGCCTGCTCGCCGTCGAACAGCTCGATGTTCGCCATGGCCTGTTGCAGGCGGTGCGCGGCGTCAGCTTCGAGATCGCGCGCGGCGAGACCGTGGCACTCGTCGGCGCCAATGGCGCCGGAAAGACCACGCTGTTGCGCGCCATCGCCGGCGCGCATCCGGTCACCGCCGGCCGCGTACTTTTCAATGGCGCCGAAGTCACGCAGGCGCCATCGTACCAACGCGTCGGCCACGGCATTGCGCTGGTGCCGGAGGGACGGCGGCTGTTCGCGCGCATGAGCGTCGAAGAGAACTTGATGCTGGCGCGCGCCGCCGGCCGCGCCGGCGCCTGGACCCTTGATGCGGTGATGGAGGCATTTCCCAATCTGCGAGCGCGCCGCCATGCCCGCGCCGGCACCCTCTCCGGCGGCGAACAGCAGGCCACCGCGATCGGGCGCGCGCTGATGACCAACCCGGAACTCTTGATGCTGGACGAGGTTTCGCTCGGGCTGTCGCCGCTGGTGGTGGAGCGCGTCTATGCCTCGCTGCAGATGCTCTTGACCTCGGGCACCACCATCATTCTGGTGGAACAGGATCTCACCCGCGCGTTGCGGGTCGCCGGCCGCGTGCTGTGCATGCTGGAAGGAAAAATCGTGCTGGAAGGAAAAGCCGCTGACCTGACGCGCGAACAGGTCACCGAGGCCTATTTCGGCCTCGGCCGGGCCGGGCGCGAGGCCATCGCGCCATGATCTGGCTCAATCAGATCGTGCAGGGCGTGCTGCTCGGCGGCTATTACGCGCTGATCGCCTGCGGACTGTCCTTCATGTACAGCGTGATGGGCATCATCAACATCGCCCATGGCAGTTTCGCGGTGCTGGCGGCGTTCGCGCTGTTCGTGCTCGCCGACCGGTTTGGCGTGTCGCCTTTTGTCGGCCTGCTGCTCGTGCTGCCGGCGATGGCGGCGATCGGCTGGGCGCTGCAGCGGCTGATCCTGCAGCGCAGCGCGCGGGCCGGTGTGCTGGTGCCGATTCTCTCGACATTCGGCCTCTCCATCGTCATCGACAATCTGTTGTTCGAGCAGTTCGGCGCCGACACCCGCTCGCTGGCGCCCTATATCGGCTCGTTCTCCTACGATTCATGGTCACTGACCGACGACATCGATGTCGGCTACCTCTCCGCCCTGGTGTTTGCCGCCGCGGTGCTGGTGCTGGGCAGCCTGCATCTGTTTCTGTCGCGAACGCCGCTGGGCCGGGCGATCCGGGCGACCGCCGAGGATCCCGACACGGTCGGGCTGGTCGGCATCAATGCGCGACTGGTCAATGCCACCGCCACCGCGATCGCGATGGCAACCGTCGGCCTTGCCGGCGCGGCGCTGGCGATGCGCGCCACCTTCGATCCCTATGCCGGGGCCCCGCATCTGATCTTCGCCTTCGAGGCGGCGGTGATCGGCGGCGCCGGATCGTTGTGGGGCACGCTGCTCGGCGGAATCGTGCTCGGGGTCGCGCAAAACATCGGCGCCCAGATCAACCCGCAAGGATTTTTCATCGCCGGCCATGGCGTCTTTCTCGCGGTTCTGTTCGCGCGGCTCTATCTCGCTGACCGGGGCAGCCTGATCCTGTCGACGCTGAGGCGGCGGGCATGAACCGCGAAAACATCAGCGTCGAGCGCTGGAGCCGGCTGTCGGTCGGCTCGGTGGCCGCCTCGGTCGCTGTACTCCTCCTGCTCGCCGCCGGTCCGGCGTGGTTTGACGCCAACGTCATCGACCAGCTGACCACACTGTTCATCTACGTGATCCTGGCCATCACCTGGAACGCGCTGGCGGGCTATGGCGGCCTGGTATCGATCGGCCAGCAGGCTTTCTTCGGCCTCGGCGCCTATGGCGCAGTGCGTCTGGCCGACGCCGGCGTCAGCGTCTATTTCGCGCTGGTGCTATCCGCGTTTATGGTCGGGCTGGTGGCGCTGCCGATTTCCGCCTTCATGCTGCGGCTCAAGACCGGCGAATTCGCGATCGGCATGTGGGTGGTCGCGGCGCTGACGCATCTGCTGGTTAATCTCGACACGCTGGTACGCGGCGAAACCGGCACCTCGCTGATTGCGCTCAACGCCTATGCCGCCGAAACCCGCCACGCGTTGACCTACTGGACCGCGCTCGGCGCCATGACCGCGATGCTCGGCATTCTGTTCGCGCTGCTGCGCTCGCCGCTGGGCGCGGCGATCCAGGCCATCCGCGACGATGACGCCGCGGCCGCTTCGGTCGGCGTCCGCGTGATGCGGACCAAGCGGATCATTTTCGTGCTCGCCGCCGTCGGCATCGCGCTGGCGGGGGCGCTTTGGCTCGCCACCACCATCACCTTCCAGCCGAAAACCTATTTCAGCGTGCAATGGACCGCCTACATGATCTTCATGGTGCTGGTCGGCGGGCTCGGCACCTTCGAGGGCCCGATCCTCGGCGCGGTGATCTTCTTTGCGATCGAAGCCTGGTTCGGCCAGACCGGGGTCTGGTATCTGGTCGGCCTCGGCGCCGCCGCGCTGTTGTTCGCGCTGTTCCTGCCCAAGGGAATCTGGGGTTGGGTCGATGCGCGGTTCGGGATTAGGCCGCTGCCGGTCGGCCGCACCTTGAGGATACCGGTCACAGCGATCGATGCCCGCATTCAGGCCACAGCGCAAGGCACCCAACAGATGAAGCCCGTATCCGCCCGCGATCCCGCGCTGTAACAGTGGCGCGTCGGCGGCCTGCTCCGAGCGCCGCTGACCGCAAGGAGGCGGCCTTGGCGATTGCCGAAAACTGCGAGGTGTTGATCGTCGGCGGCGGTCCCTGCGGCCTGATGCTGGCGAACGAGCTTGGCCGGCGCGGCGTCCGCCTGGTGCTGGTCGATGCCAAGCCAAGCACCGCGTTCAGCCCGCAGGCCAACGCCACGCAAGCCCGTACCATGGAGCACTTTCGCAGGCTCGGCTTCGCCGACGAGATCCGCGCGCTCGGGCTGCCGCCGGAATTCCCGACCGACGTCGCCTACTTCACCCGCTACGCCCGTCACGAACTCGCCCGCTTTGCCTTGCCTTCATCCAGCCAAGCCCGTTCGAGGGTGACCGGCCTCGACGGATCCTGGAGCGCGGCGGAACTGCCGCACCGGGTTTCGCAGAAATTCGTCGAAGCGGTGCTGCGCAGAAGAGCCGAGCTCCTGCCTGATGTCTCGATCAACTACGGCTGGCGCATGATTTCGTTCGAGGCCGATGACGACCGTGTCGACACAATCGTCGAATGCGTGGCCAGCGGTCTCAGGCGGCGGATCAAGAGCAAATATTTGGTCGGCGCCGACGGCCCGCGGAGTTCGGTCCGTGAAGCGCTCGGCTTCAATTATCAAGGCGAGGCCGGAACGATCCGCGATTTCATGGGAGGTCCCATGCAGGCAGTCTATCTGCGCGCGCCGGATTTCTACCAAGCCGTCCCGCACCCGCCGGCCTGGATGAATGTGACGTTCAACCGGGAACGCCGGGCGTTGCTGGCGGCGGTCGACGGCAAGGGCGAATTTGCCTTTCATACCCAGTTGAAGGCCTCCGAGAAGCCAGAGGCGGTCAACGATGCCGGCGCGCTCGCCATGTTCCAGGCCGCAGTCGGCCTGCCGATCGCAGCCGAAATTCTGTCGCGCGGCACCTGGACGGCCGGATACACGCTGGTTGCCGACAGCTTTCAGCGCGGACGGGTTTTCCTGGCCGGCGACGCCGTCCATCTGTTCACCCCGACCGGCGGTCTCGGATACAACACCGCGGTCGAAGACGCGGTCAATCTCGGCTGGAAACTGGCGGCGACGCTGCGCGGCTATGGTGGGCCGGGGTTGTTGCTTTCATACGAGACCGAGCGCCGTCCGCTGGCGATCCGCAACACCGGCTTTGCCCGTCAGTTCGCCGATTCGCTCGGGAGATTTGAACCAGTCGCCGAGATCGAGGACGACAGCGCCGCCGGGGCGAATGCGCGGCGGACCGCCGGCGCCCATTTCAACGCCCATGCGCGCGCGGAGTTCAACATTCCCGGCGTCACCTTCGGCGGCCGCTATGACGGTTCGTCCGTGATCGCGACGGATGGCACCCGGCTGCCCGCCGATTCGGCCAACAGCTATTGCCCCAGCGCATGCCCGGGTGGACGCCCGCCTCACGCCTGGTTGTCCGACGGCCGATCGCTGTTCGATGCGTTTGGCTTTGAGTGGACCTTGCTGCGGCTCGGCCGCGAGCCGCCGGCTTGCGAGGCGTTGCTGGCCGAGGCAGGACGGATCGGCGCCGATATCAGGGTGATCGACGTCGCCGACGATGCGCTGCGTGATCTCTACCAAGCCGATCTGGCATTGATCCGGCCGGATCAGATCGTAGCCTGGCGTGGCGACGTCATCGTCGACGCCGCCGAACTGCTGGCGATAGTGACCGGGCGTTCGGCGCTTCGATGACTGCGTTCACAAAAAGTCAATGTTTCACGCGCGGTCCTGACACATAACGCGGCCCCGGGCGCAACAGGATCTTTACCATCTTACAGGGCTACGCGCAGCGCAGATTTCAAGACCGGCCAGAAATGCAGCTCGAATTCAATTGGAACGGCAGTTTAGCCATTTCCGACAGCGCTCTCCGTATAAATACGACGCTGCGGCTTAATTTCAGGTTAGGTCGGGATACCAACAGTTGAACGGCTAATCTCGCCGGGCTTCACGACTTCCCGTCGCGAAGTGCGCCTGTCCCGCTGCGGCCATTACCATCCAAGGACCCTGACCGTGTCGGCAGACGATGTCACCCAAAGCATTGCGGTTGAGCGTTCAGCTCTCTCTGCCCGGGATCAAGCCTATCAATGGTCCCTACCGATCGGCATTGGTCGCTCCGCGCGCGACGCCTTCAATCACTTCCAAGCCGCGGCGATTGAGGATTTCTTAGTTGTCGCCATGCACCCACGTAGCTCGGTGACTTTGGAGCACCGCGATGCAAGCCGATGAGGCTCCGCGTCATGCTGCCGTTCAAGGAACCGGCGCAGTGTCGATGAAAAATGGGAGTCCGGGTGCGGCAATCCAGCGTTCAGCGCCTCCGACCTCGAGCTCCTACTACAGGACGTCCCTGCTGATCGGCAGCCTGCTGGTCATGGCGCTGCTTGCCGCCACGACGGCGCTGATCAGGATGCAGCGGAACGCCACCATCGAGGGCCACCAAACCGCGACCAACCATCTCGGTAACGGTATTTTCCAGGAAACGTCCCAGTTGATCGCATCCGCCGATCAGATAGTCAGCGCGATACAGGATGACCTGACTCCGCCGACCGACGCGACTCCCGAATGGATC
>Ga0302154_10001975_pt1 | contig 16079 bp, 15 predicted proteins | sample I_Bog_N2_3_FD_193507 | JGI IMG/M metagenome (GOLD analysis project Ga0302154, IMG submission 193507) | Peat permafrost microbial communities from Stordalen Mire near Abisko, Sweden - I_Bog_N2_3 | ecosystem: Environmental > Terrestrial > Soil > Wetlands > Peat | place: Sweden: Abisko, Stordalen...
CACCCCGACGCAATCGACGATGCAGGCGCTGGTCTACCACGGACCGGGCAAGCCATCGTTCGAACGCCATGCCAGGCCGCAGATCGACGCGCCCGGCGATGCCATCATCCGCATCACCCGGACCACCATCTGCGGCACCGACCTGCACATTCTCAAGGGTGATCTGCCCAGTTGCCAGCCGGGGCGCATCCTTGGCCATGAAGGCGTCGGCGTGGTCGACAGCGTCGGCCCGGCGGTCACCGCCTTCAAGCCGGGCGATCACGTGCTGATTTCCTGCGTCAGCGCTTGCGGAAAATGCGAATATTGCCGCCGTGGCATGTATTCGCATTGCACCACCGGCGGCTGGATCCTGGGCAACACGATCGATGGCACCCAGGCCGAATTCGTGCGCATTCCGCATGCCGATACCAGCCTCTATCCGATCCCCGAGGGCGCCGATGAAGAAGCGCTGGTGCTGTTGAGCGACATCCTGCCGACCGGCTTTGAATGCGGCGTGCTCAACGGCAAAGTGGCGCCGGGCGCAACGCTGGCGATTGTCGGTGCCGGACCGATCGGGCTGGCCGCGCTGCTGACCGCGCAATTCTATTCGCCGGGCGCGATCATCATGATCGATCTCGATGACAAGCGGCTGGACGTGGCCAAACGGTTTGGCGCGACACACACCATCAACAGCGGCGACGGTCATGCGGTGGCCGCGCTGATGGCGCTGACCGAAGGCAAGGGCGTCGATACCGCGATCGAGGCGGTCGGCATCCCGGCGACATTCGAACTGTGCGAACAGATCGTCGCGGCCGGCGGGATCATTGCCAATATCGGCGTGCATGGCGTGCCGGTTGCGCTGCATCTCGAACGGTTGTGGGATCGCAACATCGCCATCACCACCCGGCTGGTCGACACATCGAGCACGCCGATGCTGCTCAAAGTGGTCAAGTCGGGCCGGATCGATGCCAAACGGCTGATCACCCACCGTTTCAAGCTTGATGCAATCCTGGAAGCCTATGACACGTTTGCGCACGCGGCCAGGACCGGTGCGCTCAAGGTGATCATCGAGGCCTGACCCTTCGCCAGATGCCAAAGCATCGTGCGGGGAAGCCCCCGCACGATGCGTCAGTCTGCCAGCAACGACAGGCCGTCTTCCAGGTAATCGCTTACCAGCGGGATGCCGGTGACAAAGCGCGGGGTGTGCGCACGGCCGATATCGTTCCACGTCAGCCGCGCTGCCGACCATTCGTCGAGCGTCAAATCGCCCCGGCCCAGCAGGATCAGCGCGACCAGATCCTGCTGTTCATCATCGTTGAGGTCGCTGATCACCGACACCAGTTCGCGCTGCAGATCGTCGTCGGGCCCGAATTCGAGCGCATCGACGCCCATGTCATCGCTGGGGTTCGATCCGCTGTCGGGATCGGATTCAGCAACTTTGACATCGAATTGCCGTGCCATCTGCGCGATCGCCAGGACGGTATCGGGGGTGATCGTCAATTCCGGCATGATCGGCATCCTTCGTCACGGGGGACATGATGGCGGGCAGGACAACTGGCGGGGTCGCCTGTCATCCCTCGCCGAGTTCCTTGATCACCTCCAGCACGGCGGCGGCATCGGACGGCATGGACATTGCCGCCGCGACATCGTCGATCCGGTTGGTGATCGCCGGATTGTCCCGCCGGCTCTCTTCGAGCAGGCCGACAATCTTGGCGATCTTTTGGTCGTTGGAGATCGAGAGTTCAAGAATCAGTTGGCTGCGATGTTCGGCCAGCCGGTCTTCGCGCCGCTGGGTCGTCAGGATCAGACCCGCGACCACCAGCGCGCCGCTGGAAGTCACCGCCTGCAATCCATCGAACGGCGGCGGGTCGGGCGGGCGCAATCCCAGCCGGGCGGCCGCCAGATTGGCGAGGACCCACACCACGATTGTCAGGGTCAGCAACACCACACATCCCGGCCAGCCCATTACCCGGGTCACCCGGTCGATCGTCTGTTGCAACAGACCGGATTCGAGATGGTGCGCGGCGTGCAGATGCGCCGTGGTGGCACCGATCTCGATCACCTCGGGCGCAGTCGTCGGCATAGTCGGCTGCACGCGCCTGGCCTTGCGATCGACCGGTCAGATCCTGCGCTGCTGAACCACGCCCAGTACGAACACGACCAGTGCGACGATCAACAGCAGGTGGATCAGTGCGCCTGCGGCTGGAAAGATCGAAAAGCCGAGCAGCCACAGCACCAGCAGGACAATTGCGATTGTATAGAGCATGGATAGTCTCCTTGGGTTGCAGCAGATTTGCGCCAAAAGAACGGCGTTGCCGCCCGCAGGTCCCGAGCGCGCCCGTCAATCGGGGCGTTGGCGTCGGGTGGCACGGTGCCCCCGCGCCGACAAAATTACGGCCTCGACACGATCGAGGCAACCGTCGGTCAGCGCGTCGGTGCAGACCGGGTAGATCCAGATCATCGTCGCCAGCGGCGGCAAAGGCTGACCCTCCAGACACCGATATCCGGCACCGGCGCCCCCTGTGGCACATCGCACTTCGACCGCCGAATTTCCCGCGACCTGGGCCAGCGCAGAGGATCGCTCGGTCGCGGCCCACACGCATTGCGGTGCGGTCGTGGCGACCAGCGCCACCAGGGCAAGGGCGCTGCCAGATGCGGCAAGGGCATGACACAGCATCGCTTTGCTCCCGCAATCGACCGCGCCTTCAACCGGCACAACGCCGGTGGGCCTGGCCCACCGGCGTTGAAAGTCAGGGATGGCTGGTGGTGACGACCGTGGTGGTCGACTTGGCCAGCACCGGGTGGGTGGTGTGCCGGCGAACGACATGATGCACGCGATGGTGCATCGGCGCGGACGTCGCCGTTCGGGTTTCATGCTCTGTGACGGCGACCGAGGTGACCGTAGGTGCGGGCGGATTGCGCAAGGCGTCGGCCTGGGCATTGGCGGTCGCACTCGACTGTTCGGCCACTTCGGCGCGATTGTTGGCCGACATTGTCGCCTGCTGGGCGGCATCGGCCCGGTTGTTGGCGGTCGCGGTGGCCGCTTCGGCAGAGCTGGCGCGTGCGTTGGCGTCGGCGGCGGAGGTCTGCGCCGAGACGGCGACATCCTTCAGATCGCTGCGACGGTCGCGGTCGGCCTGCGCCTTGCGGCTGTTGGCGCTGACCAGTGCCTGATCGGCCAGTTCACCGGCATGCTGTGCGGCGGCGATCGCATCGCGCTTCTGGTGGTGCGACAGCAAGTCCTGGGCAGACAGCAGGGCCTGGCGCGCCTGGCCCTGAAGTTCGGGCGCCTGCTGGGCAACACCGATCTTGTCGCCTGCGTCGATCTTGCCTTGCGCGGCGGCAATCGCGGCTTCGGCGCGGGTCTGTTCGCCGGCATGGGCCGCGACCGGCAGCATCGCCGCCGCAAGCAACGCGGCAAGGCCCAGATTGGGCGTCAATGTGTTGAATTTTGTCATGATATAAAGCTCCAGTGCGAATTTTCAAACCGAAGGCCCAACGGGCTCGGTCGCAAATTCGGAAAATGGCGGAAAAATTCCCGGCGCGTCTGCGACTGCGCCGTAGCCGTGCACTAGAACTTTCGCCGCAGCGGCATAGCCTCGGAATATACCCTGTCAGGCTGGTACGTGCAGCCGGTGCCTGATCGCCTGGCGCGCGGCCGCCAGCATGGCCAGCGCCGCATCGGTTTCGCCAAGGGCGCGGGCGAGCGCCATCGCGCCGACCATTTCGGCCGCAGCCGAGGCGGCCAGTGCCTCGGCCTTGCCCTCATCCTCGCCATTGGCGCGCAGCACACCGGCAATGGCCGAGCGCATCCTGTCGATGCCGACACGAAAGCGCGTCTGTGCGGCGGCCGGCAAGCGTGGCACTTCGCCCGCCAGCCAGGGCAGCGGGCAGCCGCGATCGTGCCGCAGCATCGCAGCCGGCGACAGATAGGCATCGACCAGCGCGCCCAGCTCGGGCAGCCCGGCCCCGGCCGCCAGATGGCGATCGATCAACCTGATGCTGTCGTCAAACATCCGGTCGATGGCGTGGACCACCAGATCTTCGCGGCTTTCAAAATGCGCGTAAAAGCCGCCGTGGGTCAGCCCGGCCCGCTTCATCAGGTTGGCCACGCTCAGGCTGTCGGTGCCGCACGTGCGCAGCGCGATTGCCGCCTCGTCGATGATCCGGGCGCGAACCCGGGCCTTGTGTGCGCTCTTGTCAGCCATGGCCTGCCTCAGCTTGCTCCTTGGGTTCGGTCAGTGCGCGGCATCGGCGGGCGGCGGGGCGCCGGGATCGATCCGGCAGAATGGCACCAGAACCAGCGCCAGGATGAACATCCATGCCATCACCCGGAACACATCGTCAAACCCCATCGCCAGCGCCTCGCGCCCGATCAACCGCGCCAGCGTGGCCCCGGCCAGTTCGTTGGCATGGGTCGGATCGGGGGTGAAAGTGCCCATCCGCGCGCCCAGCACGGCCAGCGCATCGCCGGCGGCGCGGCCCGAATGGCCCAGCGCCTCTGACAGGCGGGCGGCGGCGATGCGGGTGTCATCCTGCAACCAACTGTTGACCACCGCGATGCCGATCGCGCCGCCCAGATTGCGCATCACGTTGAACAGCCCCGATGCCGCGCCCAGATCCTGCGGCGGCACGCCCGACAGCGCCATGCTGACCGCCGGAACGATGCACAGCATCAGCGCAAACCCGCGCACCAGTTGCGGCACCAGCAATTGCGCAAAGCCCCACTGGCTGGTCATGCCCGAGGTCATCCACAAGCTGGTGGCAAACAGCGACAGCCCCACCGCGATCATCCAGCGCAGATCGATCCGCTGCGACAGCGTTGCCGCCACCATCGTCGAACACAATTGCGCAAAGCCCACCACAAAGATCGTCTCGCCGATCTGCAGCGCATTATAGCCGCGCACTTGCGCCAGATAGATCGGGATCAGATAGATCGAGGAATAGAGACCGAAACCGATCACCAGATTGAACAGGCAGGCAAAGGCAAAAGTCGGGCGGCGAAACGGCCGCAAGCTGACGATCGGCACCGGCGAGAACACCGCGCGTTCGATGAACAGCCCAAATCCGACCAGCGCGGCCCAGGCGGCAATCGCGATCGTGTCGTCACCGAGCCAGTCATGACGCGGCCCTTCTTCGAGGACATATTCAAGCCCCGCCAGAAACACCGCCATCGCCGCCAGATGGGCCCAGTCGATCCGCCGCAGCATGGCGGGATTGGCACGATCCACGCGCAACAGAACCGCGCACGATCCCGCCACCGCCAGGCCGGGCAGCACATTGACAAAGAACAACCAGCGCCAGTTCAGCGCATCGGTGATCAGGCCCCCGGCGGCCGGACCAAGCGCGGGCGCCAGCACCCCGACCGTGCCCAGAATGGCCGGGATCATCGCGCGTTGCTTGCCCTCGAACAGCGTATAGCCGACCGCGAACACCAGCGGCACCATCGCCCCGCCGGTAAAACCCTGCAGCGCCCGAAACGCCACGATCGACCCGATCGACCACGACAGCCCGCACAACAGGCTGCTGAGCGTGAACATCATCGCCGATCCGACAAACAGCCACCGCGTCGACAGTGCGCGTGCGAGATAGCCCGACAGCGGGATCATCACCAGCTCGGCCATCAGATAGGCGGTCTGCACCCAACTGACTTCATCGGGGCCCGCCGACAGCCCCGCCGCCACTTCGCGCTGCGAAGCGGAGACGATCTGGATATCGAACAGCGCGAGAAACTGGCCGAACGCCATCAACCCGAAGATCAGGAACTTGCGCCGCGTGGGCATGGCTTGCGGATTGGCCGACCAATCCTGCCCTGACGCGAAAATCCGGGGAGGGGTCATGGGCACGATATCTTTCTGGACATATGATGATCGTAATATATATGATATTCGTAATTTGAACAAGAGTTGATCCCACGGTGAATGCATCCACTGTCCAGACCGCCCCTGTCGCCACCCGCCCAAAAGTGGGGCGCGGGGCGATTGCCGCAACAATCGCCGTGATCGCCGCCGCGTTGGGCGCGGCGTGGATCGAGATGGAACCGGCCCGCCAGTCGACCGACGATGCCTATGTCGCCGCCGATTCGACCACCATCGCACCGCGCATCCGGGGCTTTGTCAGCGCGGTGCTGGTGCGTGAAAACCAGCCGGTGCACGCGGGCCAACCACTGCTGCGCATCGATGCCGAGGAATTTGCCGCCCGCCGCGCCAGCGCCGTCGCCGATCTGGCCGATGCCACCGCTGCCGTCGCCGCAGCGCGCGCCGCGTTGACGCGCCAGACCGCCGAGGAGCGGCTGGCCGCCGCGCAGACCGTCGCTGCGGCCACGGTCATCCGCGCGAGCGAAGCCAATGCCGCGCATGCCGCTGCCGATGACCAGCGCTATGCCGCGCTGGTCGGGTCAGGCGCCGTCGCTGCGCGCGATGCCGAAAGCTATCGCACCAGTGCCATCGGCGCGCATCAGGCCCAGGCCAAGGCGGTTGCCGAACTCGGTGTGGCGCGCAATCAGGCCGCGGTGACCAGGGCGCATCGCGCCGATCTGGAAGCGGCGCTGGCCGCCGCCGAGGCGGCGCAGGCGCACGCGCGGGCCGCGCTCGATCTGGCCGAACAGGATCTGCGCCATACCGTCATTTTCGCGCCCATCGACGGCGTGGTCGGCAATCGGCAAGTCCGCGTCGGCGATTTTGTTCAGCCCGGCACGCGCGCCCTGACGCTGGTGCCGACCGCGCAAATCTATGTGACCGCCAATTTCAAGGAAACCCAGACCCGCCACATGCGTCCCGGCCAGCGCGCCACGATCCGCGTCGATGCGCTGGGCGGCCCGGCCCTGGCGGGCACGGTCGACAGCCTCGCGCCCGGCTCTGCCTCCACGTTCGCGCTGTTGCCGTTCGAACCGGGCACCGGCAATTTCACCAAGATCGTCCAGCGTGTCCCGGTCCGCATCCGGCTTGACCCCGGTCAGGCCAACAATCCGGCGCTGCGTCCGGGCCTGTCGGTCACCGCCACGGTGCACGTGGGCGCGGTGCAGTGACGGTGCACGCAAGACCGCCATCGCAATACGAGGTTTCCATGAGCCTGATTTCCCAAGTCGCGACCCCGGGCATGACCGGGCTTGAACAATTGCAGGCGCTGCTGGCAATGACCGATCAGCCAGGGATCGGTCGCGCGCTCAGGTTTTCGGCAATTGAATTCAGCGACGGACTGGCGGTTTTCGAAGGCGCACCTGACGAGCACGCCTACAATCCGATCGGCACGGTTCACGGCGGCTATGCCGCAACACTGCTCGATTCGGCCTGTGGCTGTGCAGTGCATTCAAAGCTGGCCCCGGGGCAGTCCTATACCACGCTGGAACTCAAGGTTGCCTATCACCGCGCCATGACGCGGGAAACCGGGGTCGTGCGGGCAGAAGGCCGTGTGCTCTCGTTCGGTCGGCGCGCGGCCTTTGCCGAGGCCAGGCTGACCGACCGGTCGGACCGCCTGATAGCGACCGCGACATCAAGTCTGCTGATCATCGCACCGTCATAGCGGACATGGCCGGTCACTCGGCAAACGAGTCGGCGGTCAACCGGCCTGTCGCGCGCAACAGTTCGGCCTGCGCCACCAGCGCATCGCTGCGGCTGCGCGCCAGCGCGAGCTGGGCTGCGCGCAAGCTTTCATCCGCCACCAGGATGTCGAGCGTGGTGCGCAGGCTGAAGCCATATTCCGCCCGCACGCCCTTGAGCGCCAGATCGGCGGCGGCCACCCGGTCGGTGTTGGCGCCCACCTGGGCCTGTGCATTGTTCAGCGCAATCCAGGCCGCTTCGGTCAGGCGCACCGCTTCGCGCCCCGCCGCATCGGCGTCGAACTCGTCGGCGCGATGGTCGGCCCCGGCCTGGCGCACTTGTGAAGCGACCAGACCGCCGGTCAGGATCGGCACGTGCAGCACCAGCGCGGCCATCGCTGCGCGCACATAGAAACCGCCCCTCGGCTCGGCCAGGTTGGAGCCATAGCCATAGCCCGTACCCACCGACAACGTGGGCGCCCCGTTTGCGCGCGCAACCGCGATACGCGCGCCCGACGCATCGGCGGCGCGCAAGTGCTGCTGATAGACCGGGTTTTCGGCCAGCGCGCGGCTGCGCGCCTGATCGAGCGTGCCCGGCAGGGCCGCCAGCTTTTCCGGAGGGGGTGCCAGCGCACCCGGATCATGCCCGACCACCGCGCGATAATCCGCCTGATCGGTGGCCAGCGCCGCGCGCGCAGCGGCCAGCGTGGCATCGCCCGATGCGCGTTGCGCTTCGAGCTGCGCCACGTCGGTACGCGTGGCCTGGCCCAGGCGAAGCCGTGCCCTGGCCTCGGCCACCTGGCGATCGAGCAGCGTGTTGTCGTCCAAGGCGATGTCGAGGGCCTGCTGATCGTACAGCATCTGGGCATAGACCGAAACGACCGTGTCGATCAGTTGCGCCTCGGCATCGCGCACCCCTTCTTCACCGGCAGACACATCGCTGGTCGCCGCGCGCACCGATGACGACACCCGGCCGCCGGTCCAGATCGGCAGATTGGCCGAAATCGTCGCGCCGCCGCCTTTGTCATAGTCGGTGACGTCATACCCGGCAGAGGCATCCGCCGCCGCCGTCAGCCGACCTGCCGCGCGCGCCTGTTCGGGCGTTTCGGCCAGCGACCGTTGCCGGGCATGGGCCGACGCCAGGGTCGGATTGGTGGAAATGGCTGCATCGACGGCCTGCTGCAACGTGTCGGCACGGGCCGGCGTGCCGGTTGCGAGCACCGCAACCAGCATCCCCATACGACCGGCCCTATTCATGACGCAGCGCCCAGGCCGGCGCCGCGCGTGACGCGCGCAGCGACTGGCCCAGCACGGTCAGCACCGCGATCAGCGTCGCCAACCCACTGGCACCCACGAAATAGACCGGCGACAACCCGATCGGATCGGAAAATCCGCTCAGCCAGGTGCGCATGGCGACATAGGCCAGCGGCCAGGCCACCACGTTGGCAATCAGCACAGGGCGCAGGAACTGGCCGATCAACAGCGCGATAATGTCCGTCGCCGACGCGCCGAGGGTCTTGCGGATGCCGATTTCCTTTACCCGCCGCGCGGTGTTGAAGCTGGCCAGCCCCCACAGACCGACACAGCCGATCAGCACCGCCAGCCCCGCGCCAAACCCGAACAGCCGCGCGGCATGATCGTCGGCGCTGTAAAAACGGTCGAGGTTCTGCACCGCGGTTCGGCCTTCGAACGGCACATGCGGGGCGATCCTGCGCCAGGCATCCTGCGCCGCCTGCAAAGTCGCCCGCGGATCGCCGGAAAAGCGCACCAGCGCGATAGGTTCGCTGATCTGGCGGGTCTGCAATTCATAGCGCGTCGGCTGAAGCGCAAGGCGCGGCGAGAGAAAGCGCAAGTCATCGACCACGCCGACCACGACCATGGTGGCCTTTCCGCCGATCGTCCTGCCGATTACATCCTGAGGCGAGCCAAAGCCCAGACCTTGCACCGCGGTGCGGTTGATCACCACCGCAGTCGCGTCAGACGGTCCGGCGGTGGCGCTGTCGTCGCCGGGATGCGCGCCGTCAAATACCCGCCCTGCCAGCAAGTGCGCGCCAAGCACCCGAAAATAGTCGGGACCGACAGTGACCTGGCGAAAGCCGAGCGTGCGCCCGGGCTGGCCGGGGATGGCGACATTGGTTTCGGCATCCCAGTCGGTGTAGCCCGGGGCCCCGTTGCCGATCGTCGTCCCGCTGACACCGGGCAGCGCGGCGAGCGCATGAAGCAGCGTGCTGCGCGTGCCGTCATCGAGATCGGCGCTGGCCAGCGACGGGATGACGAGCAAGCCATCGCGCGGAAAGCCGAGATCGGCGGTGCGCACGTGGCGTGTCTGGGCGACCAGAATGCTGGTTCCGATCATCAAGGCGATGGCTATCGCAAACTGGAACACCACCAATGCCTCGCGCACGCGGTTGCCCGCGCGGCCCCCGCCCGGCGAACGTGCAGAGGCCAGCACTGCAGCGGCGGGAAAGCGCGCCAGCACCAGCGCCGGATAGATGCCCGACAGGCAGCCGACCACGATCACCAGCAGCGCCAGCGGAGCCACCACGCCGTCATGCGCAAAATAGGCGATGCGCAGATCGAGCCCGCCCGCCGCATTGACCAGCGGCAGCCCGATCTCGGCCAGAACCAGGCCCAAAAAGGCCCCGATAGCGCACGTAAGGATCGCTTCACCGATGAAATGGCGCACCAGCGCGGGCTGATCGGCGCCAAGCACTTTGCGCATGGCGACTTCCCGCGCGCGCAGACCGGCGCGGGCAGTGGCCAGGTTGATGTAGTTGACGATCGCGATCAGCAGGGTCAGCGCGCCGACCACGCCCAGCGTCACGACGGTCAGCCGTGACCCCGGATGGTCGAAATGGAGGTCATCAAGCGGCTTGAGCGAAAGCTTCAGGGTATCGCTCGGCTTGACCTGCGAATCGCGGAAATGGCCGTGGCGATCGACCAGACCGTCAAGCTGACTGCCCAGTTGCCGGGCAGCGGCAGCGTCGGCAAATTGCAGGTAGGTGCTGACCGTGGCGGACGACCATTCGCGAAAGAAATCATACTGGCCGGTCGGCGGCACCGGCGGCGGCACCAGCCTCACCAGCAGGTCGAACCGCAAATCCGAGTTTTTCGGCAGATCGGCAATAATCGCCGCCACCCGGTAAAGATGTTGCTGCCCCAGAAATGACACCGTCAGCGTTTGACCGATCGGATTGGCCGCGCCGAAATAGCGCTGTGCCATGGTCGTCGTCATGATCAGGTTCGACGGATCGGCCAGCGCCGAGCGGGCATCGCCCCGGACCACGGGCAGATCGAACATGGCGAAGAAATCGGGATCGACCTGATCGATCTGTTCCCTGGCAGACGTCCCCCCGCGCAGGATCGTTGCCGAAGTCTGCCGGTCACGCACGCCCCGTACCCCCGGAAAATCCTGTCTGATATAATCGGCCAAAGTGCCGAGCGAATACGGCGTCGGGTGGTCTGTCGCATCGGATACGAACTGCGATTGGACCACATAGATCTGGTCATGGTGCGGCAACCAGGTTTCGAAACTCGTTTCGAACCGCACATAGAGCGACAGGACGATGAACACGGCCAGGCCCAGGGCCAGCCCGCCGATATTGAGCACGGCGTGGAGTTTGTGCCGGGCGAGCGAACGATAGAAGGCGATCAGTGCAAAGCGGGTCATGGGGCGTGCTCCTCAGATCGCGCGCGCAACCGACGAGACAATACGCCCGTCGAGCATGTCGATCCGGCGCCGTGCCATGTCGGCATGCGCGGGCGAGTGCGTGACCATGACGATCGTCGCCCCTTCGGCATTCAGGCTGGTCAGGATATCCATGACTTGCGCGCCATTTTCCGAATCCAGGTTGCCGGTCGGCTCGTCCGCCAGGATCAGTTTCGGTTCGCCGATGATCGCACGGGCAATCGCGGCGCGTTGCTGCTGACCACCCGACAGTTGGTGCGGAAAATGGCGGGCGCGGTGGGATACGCCGACCCGGTCCATCGCTGCGGCCACCCGCTCGCGCCGGTCGCCGGGCGCATCCTTGCGATAAGTCAGGCCCAGTTCGATGTTTTCCTGAATGGTCAATTCGTCGATCAGGTTGAAACTCTGAAAGACAAAGCCCAGCGTTTCGGCGCGAAACCGGGCCAGCGCCGCTTCATCGCGACGGGCCAGATCCTGGCCGGCAAACCAGTAATGCCCGCTGGTCGGCCGATCGACCGTGCCCAGCGTGTTGAGCAGGGTGGACTTGCCGCAACCCGACGGGCCCATGATGGCCAGGAATTCCCCTGCCTCGACGTCAAGATCGATGTCGGCCAGCGCAGTCGTCTCGACCGAGTCGGAGATATAGCGACGCTGGATATTCTGTAGGCGGATCATGCGATACTCCGTCAGCGAATGTTGAGAATGTCGCCCTTGATGGACGCTGTGGTGGATGTGACGATGTGGTCGCCGGCCTTCAGACCGGTTTCGATTTCGACGCGTTCGGGATTGCGGCGGCCGACGCGGACCGGCACCCGGCGTGCATGGCGGCCATCGGCATCGACGACGAACGCCGATGACCCGCCGCCCGCGTCGAGCCAGCCGCCGACCGGGGCAACCAGCGCGGCGCGGGTCGCGCCGAGGATCACCCTGACATCAAAGGCCTGCCCGCGACCGAGCCCGGCGGGCGGCGCGTTGCGGAACCCCAGTTCGATATGGAAACGCCCGGCGGTCACCGTCGGCAACACTTTGGTGACCACCAGTTGAACGTTGTTGTCGCCGCTCGCCAGTTGTCCGGCCCTGACCCGGCCCAGGTAATATTCGTCGACATCGGCCACCAGTTTCCAGTTGCCCTCGCTGTCGATCTGCCCGACCTGGTCATTGGCCTTGAGCGTCTGGCCCGGTTCGATGGTGAAATTGCTCAGCCGCCCGGCCACCGGTGCCTTGAGCACGAGCGCGCCGAATTGCGCCTCGACTGCGGTCAGATTGTTGGCCAACCGGTTGCGTGTCTGGGCCAGCCGCGCCGCCTGGACCGAGGCAATGCCATCCTCGCGCGTCTGCCCCTGACGCAACTGGCTCAGCCGTTTGGTCTGATAGTCCGCTTCCTGCTGATAGCTTTTGACGCCTTCGTCGGACACAAAGCCCTGATCGTGCAACTGGCGCCGGATCGACAAGTCGCGCTGGGCCTTCAACAGATCATAATCGGCGGTCGAAATCTGGTTGGTGCGGTCCAGCCGGTTGCGTTCGAGCGACAGATCTTCGCCCGATACGCTGCCAAGCTGGCTGGCGATGGCGGCCTCGCGGGTCAGGATATCGAGCTTGAGCGTGGGATTGTCGAGCGTCGCAAGCGGTTGGCCCGCAACCACCCGCGCCCCATCCTGCACCAGCAGCTTTTCGACCTGCCCCCCGGCCACGGCGCCGATGAAGGTGGTCACCGCCGGTGCAACGGTCGCCCGCACCGGCAGGACGTCGGCAAACGGCGCGCGTTCGACCGGGCTGATGGTGATGTCGGCAGCGGCAATGTCGGTTGATCCACTGGCGGGCATCTGCTGCCAGCCGAACGCGGCAGCGGCAATCGCCAGCGGCGGCAGGGTGTACGCCAGCATACGGCGGCTGCGCCAGCGCCATGCGGGTCTGGCGATAACCCGATCCATGGTCGCGCCGGAAATCGACGTTGGCCCATCGGGGCTGGACGATGCCATGATTGCCTCGTGAAAGATGTGCGAAAAACGAAAGGGCCGGAACGGCGGCGCCACGATGTCCGGAACCGGACACGCACTGTCCGGTTCCGGACAGTGGCGGCGACCCGTCACGTCAGACGGCAAACCCGGTGACGAGCTGCGTGATCGAGGGGGCAGCGAGCGCAAACAGGCCGAAGGTAAGGGTGATGCTGCCCAGGGCAGGCAGGGCGAAATAGCGAAAACGGGCCATTGGTTCGATCCTTGCAGACGATCGGCGGGGTGCCGATTTGCATCGCTACGCAGAATGCGTGCCAAATCGGCCCGAGGGGCAACAATCGCGCTTTTCCATGGATTTGACCGAAGCCGGCTGCAAAGGCAGTGTCCGGTCGTGGACAATCCGGCGCCCGGAATCGGACATTGGCACGATTGTTGATAGGTGCCAGATTAGCCGCTTCCCCGGAGACGCCGATGCCGCCCCCACGCTTCGACCTTTGCTTTGTCATCGATGATGACGAAGATATCCTGCTGGCGGCGCAACTCGTGGTTCGCCACCTGTTTCGCGACGTCGAACTGTTCCGCACGCCCGAAGCGGCATTCGAACGGATGCGCGCGCGTCAGCCCGACGCCATATTGCTCGATGCCAATTTCTCGCGCGGCGCCACCGACGGGGCCGAGGGCTTTCGCTGGCTCGACCGCATCCGCCACGAAGATCCCGATGCAGCGATCGTGCTGATCACTGCGCACGGCGGTGTGCAAATCGCGGTCGAGGCGATGAAACGCGGCGCGACCGACTTTGTGTCGAAACCCTGGTCGAACGAACGCCTGACCGCGACCGTGCGCAATGCGGCCGAATTGCGTGTGTCGCGCCGCAGCGCCCGGACCGAAAAGGCCAAGGCGCGCACGATCGCCGCGCCGGTCGGCGCCTCGTCGCTGCTGGGCACCTCGCCCGCCATGGCGCGGGTCCATTCGCTGATCGAAAAGGCCGGGCCGACCGATGCCAACGTGCTGATCCTGGGCGAAAACGGCACCGGCAAGGAACTCGTCGCGCGCGAACTGCACCGCCATTCGCGGCGCAAGGACGATATCCTGCTGACTGTCGATCTGGGGGCCGTGGCCGAAAGCCTGTTCGATTCCGAACTGTTCGGCCACGTCAAGGGCGCCTTTACCGACGCGCGGGCCGACCGGGCAGGACGGTTTCAGGCCGCCGACGGCGGCACCCTGTTCCTCGACGAAGTCGGCAATCTGCCGCTGCATCTGCAACCCAAGTTGCTGACCGCGCTGGAACAGCGCCAGGTCACACCGGTCGGCGCGACGCGGCCGGTGCCCTTTGACGTGCGCGTCATTTCGGCCACCAACCTGCCCTTGCCCCAGCTTGCCGACGAAACCCGGTTTCGGCAGGATCTGCTGTTCCGCCTCAACACGGTCGAAATCGAATTGCCCCCGCTGCGCGATCGCCGCGAAGACATCCCGCTGTTGCTGGAGCATTTTCTGGCGATCTATGCCCGCCGTTATGCCAGGCCCTTGCGCGCGCTGACCGACGAGACCCTGGCAATGCTGGTCGCCTATGACTGGCCGGGGAACGTGCGGGCGCTGCGGCATGCGGCCGAACGCGCGGTGATCCTGTGCGAAAACGACCGGTTTATGCCCGAGGATTTTCCCCTGCCCAGCACCCGCCCGGCACCGGCGGCTGGCGTCGGCAGCGCACCCTTTGCCACACCCGCGCCCGACGATCTCAATCTCGACCGCGCCGAACGCGCGCTGGTCGAACGCGCGCTCAGAAAGCATGGCTACAATATCTCGAACGCCGCCGCCGAACTGGGCCTGACCAGAGGCACGCTCTATCGCCGGATGGAAAAACATGGCCTTTAGGGCCCGCCATGCGGCAAGCCTGGCCGCGCTGATCCTTGCGCTGGCAGCGAGCCTGGCCGTGCTGATCGCAATCTGGCCCCTGCCCGAATTGCAGGCCACCAAGTTGGCACTGCTGATCGGTGCTGCGGGCATCGCGGCGCTGTTGTGGCAACGCACGCAACGCACCAATATGGCGATTGCCCGGTTTGTTGCAGCGCTCGACCATCGCGACCTGACGCAAGGTTTTGCGCAACGTCAGCAAGGCGCCGGGTTCGACGAACTGGGCATGGCGTTTGACGGCGTGATCTCATGGCTGCGCCAGGAACGCGCCAATCTGGCATCGCAAAACCATTTTGCCGCAGCCCTGGTCGATGAAACGCCAGGCGCGCTGCTGACGATCAGCCCCACCGGCACAGTGCGCCCGGCAAACAAGGCCGCGCGGCGCCTGTTCGGCAGTGGGCACGAACGCGATATCGCCGCTTTTGCGCGCTATGGCGAAGGGCTGGTCAAGGCGCTCGAAACAATCGGGCCGGGCCAGCGCAGGCATTGCCGGGTGCATCTCGACGGGCTGGACCAGCGCGCCATGGTGGCCGCCGCGGAGGTTGAGCAACACGGCGAAACCTGGCGGATCGTCTCGATCGAGGTGATCCAGGGCGAACTCGACGCCGCAGAAGTCGCCGCGCAGACCGATCTGGTGCGCGTGCTGACGCACGAAATCATGAATTCGATGACGCCGGTGACATCGCTGGCCGAAACCGCCGCCGCGCTGGTCGCGCAGGCCGATACCGGCGCAGATCCGGGCATCGCCGATGCGCGGGTGGCGGTCGAAGCGCTGGCGCGCCGCGCCGCCGGTATCCTGCACTTTGTCGAAAGCTATCGCGAATTCAGCCGCACGCCCTCGCTCGCGATCACCACTTTCGATATCGAAACCTGGATAGCGCAGCTCGTGCAGATCTTCGGCGCCTCGCCACAAGGCCAAGGCGTGACGGTGTCGCGCAAACTGGCCCGGCCTTCGCAGCAGATGAAGGCCGACGCGGATCTGCTGGGGCAAGTGATTCTGAACCTGCTA
>Ga0302154_10001988_pt1 | contig 16008 bp, 18 predicted proteins | sample I_Bog_N2_3_FD_193507 | JGI IMG/M metagenome (GOLD analysis project Ga0302154, IMG submission 193507) | Peat permafrost microbial communities from Stordalen Mire near Abisko, Sweden - I_Bog_N2_3 | ecosystem: Environmental > Terrestrial > Soil > Wetlands > Peat | place: Sweden: Abisko, Stordalen...
GCAGAGGTCGATGAACTGCATGAGGCGGCCGCCGAAGAGGTTGCCGAGCGGGTTCGCGTCGCCGGGGAAGATGATCTCGGCGCGCTCGGACTGCGAGGCGGAGACGGTGCGTGCGTGAGGGCTATCGGGCGTCTTGTTGCCGGGGCTTTCGCTCATTCTCTTTATTGTAGAAGCAAAGACGAACGCAAAGGACGCCAGGGACCGACGCCAAGGGCGCGGAGGAATGCAGATACGATGGAACGATGGACAAGATTGCGATGTTGACCGAGATTCTGCGGCAGAATCCGGGTGATGCCTTTGCGCGTTATGGGCTGGCGATGGCGTTCGCAGCCGAGGGTCGCGTGCAGGAAGCGCTGCGGGAGTTTGCAGAGACCATTGCGCGGAGTCCCGATTACGTTCCGGCCTACCAGATGTCGGCTCAGGAGCTGCTGAAGGCGGGTCGCAGCGGCGAAGCGCGAGAGCAGTTGCAAGCTGGGCTGGCTGCGTGCGAGCGAACCGGCAATGCCCACGCGGCGAGCGAGATGGGTGCGATGCTGGAGGAGATTGGCTAGTAACCGCGCGCGAGAAGGTACTCGGTGGTGAGCCAGTCTTCGGCCGGGCGGTTATATTGCACTGCGTACTTCGCGAGTACATCGGTCTCCACGTTGAGCTGCGCTCCGGGTTTGAGGCTGCGCAGGTTCGTGGACTTGTACGTGTGCGGGATGATGGCGATCTCGATCGTCTGCCCGCTTACCCTGGCAACGGTGAGGCTGATGCCGTCCATCGTGATGGAACCCTGTGGGATGACCTGCGCCGCGAGCTCGTGGGGCAGTTCGACGGTGAGGCGCCAGTCGGTGGTGTCGAGTGCTGGATGCAAGGGCACGAGCGAGACGAGCGTTGCTGTCGCGTCGACATGGCCCTGCACAACGTGACCACCGAGCGGTGCGCCCGCTGGCGTGGGCAGCTCCAGGTTGACAATGGTTCCAGGCGCGAGCGAGCCGAGCGTGGTGCGCGCGAGCGTCTCTGCTGCGAGGTCGGCGGCGAAGTGTTCTGAATGGTCGACGTCGAGCGCCGTCAGGCAGACGCCGTTGACCGCGATGCTGTCGCCCGTGCGCCAGCGCCCGGCGAGGGTGGGCGCATCCACCGTGAGGCGCGAGGCCGTGCGCGAGAAGACGGTTCCAGTGGCTTCGATGAGGCCGGTGAACATAGTTGTCAGTTTACAGTTGTCAGTTCTAAGTGAGTGGTAAGTGATTCCGTGGACGACTAGGAACTGAAATCTGCCCACGGGTCGTGTAGATAGCCGCTGATGCGGATGTCTTCCAGCCTGGAGCCATCGGAGTGAGGTATCTCCTTGCGCTGAAGAGATGTGAGCCGCTCCTGCAACTCGTAAGGCGAGTGCAGTCCTCTGGCGAAGGGAACGCCATCAAGTCCAAGTTCGAACTCCGTGAAGTAGAGCACGACGCGATCGACAAGATCCGACTGCAAGAATGAAGCATTGATGAATGTGCCACCTTCGACAAGAACACTGCGAATGTCCCGTTGGTGCAATGCAGAAAGCGCCGACGCAAGGTCGATCTGCCCCGGAGCAGACTCCGGCAGGCGTTGTATCTGGGCTCCCTGCAGTCGTTGGAGAGATTCTGCTTGGCTGGATGCGTGTTCAGTAGTGAAGAACAGTAAATCATTCGAAATGGAATCTGCGACTTGAGCGTCGAGCGGTGTTCTCAGGTTGCTATCGAGAATTACCCGCAGAAGCGGCCTGCGGCGCGGAAGTCCCGTACGGTCAGTGAGCGCTGGGTTGTCGGCCAGAACTGTTCCAATACCAGTAAGGATTGCGTCGGACACATGACGCAGATTCTGAACATCCTTGCGTGCAGCTGGGCCGGTGATCCAGACCGGCCCCGGCCGCGACCGATGTGCGGGAGCGATCATCCCATCGATTGAAACCGCTGCCTTCAAGGTCACAAAGGGGCGATGGTGCTGAATCGAATATGCGAAGGCGTCATTGAGGCGGCGGGCTTCGATGGCGAGCGCGGATGCGGGATCGGAGACTTCGATTTCAACGCCAGCGACGCGCAGCTTGGCGAGACCTTGCCCACGTACCATCGGGTTGGGATCAGCGGTCGCGATGACGCAGCGCGAGATTTTTTCGGCGATGAGCGCGTCGGCGCAGGGTCCGGTGCGGCCATGGTGCGCGCAGGGTTCGAGGGTGACGTAGGCGGTGGCGCCGCGGACGCTGTGGCCCAGCGATGCTGCCTGTTTCAGTGCGACGATCTCCGCGTGGTCGCGGGCGTCGTAGAGGTGCGCGCCTTCGCCGAGGACGGTGTTGCCGCGGGCCAGCACGCAGCCGACAGTGGGGTTCGGCGACGCGCGGCCCACGGCCGCCCGCGCCAGCTCTAGCGCACGCGCGAGGAAACGCTGGTCCTGGTCCTGCGGCAGGAGAGACATGCAGACCCAGCATAGCGGTTGGCCAGCGTCGGGTGCGCGAGTTCCTGACGGCTGGGCGCGTACTCCAGGGCGAAGAGCTCAGCCCGCGCGGGCTGGAAGGCCTCGCCGCGCGGTGCCGGAGCCGCGTGGCCGAAGGAAAAGAGCAGCGCAAAGAAGGCTGCGAACATCTGGTGCATGGCTGTCTCCCGGGGTGCCTGCAGACGCAGCCCGGAGTGCAGCTCCGTCGCGGGCCCCTGAAGAGAGCATCGGCCTCTGAGAGCGAAAACTTGATACCCCTTTGGAGTTATCCGTGACACTTTGGCTGCATCAGTCGAGCAGCGAATCGACAAACGCCGCCGGATCGAAGGGCAGGATGTCCTCCAGTTTCTCGCCGACGCCGGCAAAGCGCACCGGCAGACCAAGCTCATGCGCGATGGCCACCACGATGCCGCCCTTGGCGCTGCCGTCCAGCTTGGTCAGCACGATGCCGGTGACGTGCGCGGCCTCCGTGAAGAGCCGCGCCTGCTGCAGGCCGTTCTGTCCGGTGGTAGCGTCGATGACGAGAAGCGTCTGGTGCGGTGCGGCGACTCCGCCTGGCAGGGCCGGAATCAGCTTCTCGGCGGTGCGGCGCATCTTGTCCAGCTCCTTCATCAGGTCGGCCTTGGTGTGCAGGCGGCCGGCAGTGTCCACAATCAGGACATCCGTTCCGCGCGCCTTGGCGGCAGCGGCCGCATCGTAGAGCGCGGCGGAGGGGTCGCCCCCCTGCTTGGTCTTGATCAGGTCCACGCCGGAGCGGGTGGCCCAGACCTCCAACTGCTCGATAGCCGCGGCGCGGAAGGTGTCGGCGGCGCAGAGCAGCACGGTTCTGCCTTCGCGGCGGTAGAGCGCGGCGAGCTTGCCGCTGGTGGTGGTCTTGCCGGTGCCGTTCACGCCGACCATCATGATCACCTCGGGCGGCGCGGCTGGGTGCGCGACCGGCGTGTCGACTGCGGTGAGGATGCGAAGCAGTTCGGCCTTGAGCAAGGCTTTCAACTCCGCGCCGCTGGCGATGCCCTGACGCAGGGCGCGTTCGCGCAGGCTGGCGAGGATGGCGTCGGTCGTTGGTCCGCCGATGTCGGCGGCGAGCAGCGCCAGCTCCAGGTCGTCGAGTGAGCGGTCGTCGACCTCGCGGGTGAGCGCGGCTATGGAGCTGAACGACTGATTCAGCGAGTCACGCGTGCGAGTGACCGCCTGCTTCATGCGGTCGAGGAGGGAAGAGGCCATCGTTCCCTAGTTTAGCGGAGGGGGATTTTCACCCCCGGGTGGGTACCCCCCTCCGGTACCCCACCGGGCAAGTGCGCCCGCCGGGGACCCCTCCCTCCCCCGATTTCGCGCAAAATCCTCAAAAGATTGGAGTTAGCCTTGTATCTACATAATGGCCACGCCACCAAAATCTTGAAAACAAAGAGGCACGATTGTCAAAGAACGCCAAAATCCTCATAACAAAGAATTTAGGATGGCTCAGGGCCAATAGAGGGAAGAGCCCGGTGGAGGCCGCGCCGTCTTCTCGTCTGCTTCCATTATAAGGGGTTTGTCAAGAGGGTCTTCGAGTTTGTATTTCTAGCGCATAATGTTATATGTAGATATAACTGCATGATATAGTTCTTCCGTGAAGCTGGGGAATCAGGAGTAAAGAAATGCATACGACAAGTCTTCGGAAGGTTGGGGGTTCGGTGATGATGGCGGTTCCGCCAGCAGTGCTCGATCTGCTGGACCTCAAGGTTGGAACCGTTGTGGGGATGGATGTGGATGGGGAACGTCTGGTGATTCAGTCTCAGAAGAGGCCGCGCTATACGCTTCAAGAGTTGCTGTCTGAGTGCGACGCCAAGGCCCCTATGACGGCTGAAGACCGCGAGTGGCTGGATGCGGTGCCAGTAGGTGACGAACTGTGAAGCGGGGCGATATTTACCTGGTATCCCTCGACCCGACGCTAGGGCATGAACAGCGCGGGACACGGCCTGTCCTTGTGGTTTCGCCGGACGCATTCAATAGCTTTACCCGGGTCCCGATCGTAGTCCCGATCACCTCGGGAGGGGCCTTTGCACGGAGCGCCGGGTTTACCGTGTCACTGGAAGAGACAGGAACCCGGACGCATGGGGTGATCCGCTGCGACCAGCCGCGTCCGCTCGACCTGGCTGCACGGAAGGCGCGCAGGTTGGAGAGTGTGCCGGTGGAGATCATGGACGATGTCTTAGCGAGGATAGCGCCGCTCTTTGAGTGATGAGCTTCCGCTATATCGCAGAAGCAGAGATACAGGGCACCCTGCGAACCCACATCTCGAAAAGCCGAGATGTGGGGCACCCGGCGACCGGTCAAATCACTGCTCTGCGAGTACCATCAAGCGGAGCGCGTTGTCGCGTTGGGGTGGGGGTACGTCGAGGGCCGCCTTTTGGAGTTCTTTCATCGCAAGGCAAAGATCCGAACGTTCATAGGAGAGATAGGACCAGCCGTCTGTGTCGGGCGGGGGGCTGATGATATTAAGTAGGTGTACAGCGTCCGAGTTGCTGGACTGGGAGCTTATGACATTCAATGTGGAGGATAAGTAGTTCTCCCCGTGTTCCGCGACGAACTGGTCGCGGATGGCTGCGGCTGCGGCCTGCATTTGGTCGGCGGTCAAGGTCATCAAAGGAGGGTCGTTCTGCGCCTGTGCGATGACGGCATCGCCCTGGATACGAAACCATGCCTGGGTCTGGTCCGGGGTCAGAAGCTTGAGAATCTCCTGGAAGGAGGGCTGCTGGACACCGCCGGTGATGATTCCGCACTGATTCGGCGCTGCCTCGGACGCTGCGGCGATGTAGAGGTTGGCCCGCTCCGCCAACTCGTCGGAATCCAGCCGCAGCAGGCCCCGGCCGGCCAGCTCTTCCCCAGCGAGCTCAGCCTGGGTATCGTCAAACGGTCCAATCGATCCATGGGCCTCTTGATAGGCCACTTGAACTTGGGGCGAACTCTGCACACGTTGGATATAGGAGGCCAGCGCCCGCTTGTAGCCTGCTTCGTACATTGCCGACCTTATGCCAATGATCGTCCCGGCGACCGCGATGTAGGCGAGGACGGCAAGTGTGAAGACCAACGCCGCCCCCCCCAGCAACGCAAATGTACCCCGAACGGGGCGGGCCTTGGGAGGAATCCAGGGGACGCCAACCTGGGCAAAGACGGGCTGGAGACCCCACTTCAGCTTCTGCAGGATGCGGCGGCGGCTGATGAAGCGCAGGGTCATCTTCCAGGGCCAGTGGATGCTGACCAGATCGACATATTGAGGTGTCCAGTCCGGTTGGAAGTAGATGAGGCCGCGCAGGGTGCCCAGGCCGCGGGTGTAACGGATGCCGAGAAAGTTTCGACGTCCCCTGTACTCCGGCAGCGGGTGAGGGAAGAACTGAGCAGCTTTTTGGGCGAACTCGCGATACTTCCTGCGGCCAAAGGGGATAAGGAAGACGAGCCGGGCGGGGTCAATAAACTTTACCGCGCGCTCGACCTCCCACCAGAAGCCGGGCGTGTCCCCGGCGCGCAGCACTACCAGGCTGGACCCGGCCATGTAGTCATGCACGGTCTGCTGCCATTGGTCGTGACCCACATAGACGCGCGCGGCACCCAGTTCTGGCAGCTTCTCGCCTGGTTTGCCGATGCAGACGACCGGACCGATCTCGCTGAACGCCTGGGCAATCAGCTCCTCCTCGGTCTTGAAGCTGAACATGGTGTAGTAGCTGAGATAGCGGAGAATGCCGCCGGTGGGAATCTTTGCGGCCTTTTTGTCCGCGCCGAAGGACCGGAGGTAGAGGACGGGCGGACGCGGGTCATTCGCCAGCAGCTCCTGAGTGGACAGCGCAAGGTAACGCCTGCCGAGTAGATAACACTTGATGCCGATGGAGAAGAGGACCACCATCGCGATATAGCCGAAGACGCCAAAGACGGGGCTGTCTTGCGCATGGAGGGCGACATCTAAGGCAGCCGGCACGGCAAAACTCCCAAGGATTCCAAGCGCCATGAGGCCGATGCCGAAGAGGAGCCAAATCCAACCGGCGGCGCGGGAGCGCTTCCGGGCTGTGGAGGAGTTGGATGGGGTGGGCGGTCGCGGATCGCCGATGCTGGGGGTGGACATTTCGCGCTGCCTCCGGAGATTGAGTTTCCAGGCGGGCCCGAGATAGATGCGGAATTATAAACCGGCGCGCGGGTGGGGCAACTGTCCTGATCTCGTGGCAATTTCCCGGTCATCCCGCTCCCAGCATCCTCGTTCCCACCCATGCCGACGATGAAGCTGTCGTCATGGACGCCACCCCAGCGAGCAAAGACCGCTCGCCGGGGACCCTGAATGGGGCACCCGAGCTATGTGGGTGAGAAAGGCACATGCTGTCGTGGTCATGGATGCATCCTCGGGGTCCTTCGACTCCGGCGCTCACGGTGAGGCTGTGAACGCCTCCGCTCAGGATGACATGCATTGTTGGTGTGACGCGCGGATGGTTATAGCGCGTTCAGGAAGTTGACCAGGTCGGTCTTCTGGCCCTGGTTCAGGCCCATCTGGAAGCGGGCGTTGTAGAAGTTCACGACCTGGGCGAGCGTGGCGGCGGAGCCGTTGTGGAAGTAGGGGGCGCGGGCGGCGAGGCCGCGGAGGATGGGGACCTTCTCCACGCTGACGTCGCTGCACAGGCCGCTGGTGAGCGCCTTGCCGGGGTCGGTGGTGACGTAGGTGACGGCGACTCCGTTCACCTTGCAGCCGTTGATCTGGTAGACGGGCAGGCTGGGCTGGCTTAACTGGTTGAGGCCGGCGATGATGTTGGGGTCGGTCTCATTGGCGGCGACGTGCGCCTGGCCAGTGTCTAGCGGCAGGGGCAGAGAGTGGTGGCCGAGGTTGGGTGCGTCATGGCAGGTGGTGCAGGTGCCGGGGCCGTTGACGGGAGGCAGTCCGGTGACGTTGGCGAGCTTCATGGGTGCAGTGTTGAAGAGGTTTTCGCCGCGCGCGATGGAGGCCTGCGCCGCATTCGTGCTGCCCGCCCAGGCGGTGTAGAGGGTCATGGATGCGGGGTTGAACTTGGCGCCGGTGGGGTCGCCGCCGAAGGTGTCGTTGATGCCGGGGTAGTAGTTCTGCGCGGCGAGGTTGGTGGGGCCGCCGGTGGCGCCGTTGACGGAGAGCGAGCCGGCGGCGTTGTCCGTGGTCTGCGCGGCGAAGAGGCCCTGCTCAAAGGTGAGCGCGGCGGAGATCTCGGCGGTTGTGGGAGTGGCGGTGCCCTGCTCGTGGGTGGAGACGGCGTCGTCCATCTGCTGGGTGAGGTCGGTGCCGAGGCAGGAGTCCAGCGTGGTGGCGGTGGTGAGGGCGAGGAGGGTCTCGCGGGTGTCCCACATGACGGAGCTGAGGAAGGGAAGGCTGGCTGTGGGCAGCGGGCGGCGATAGACGCTGACTACCTGCTGGCCGCTGGAGTTGAGTGTTGTGGCGCAGCCGTAGGGGTCGGAGAGAACGGTGACGGTGAACTGCGCGGTGGTGGGCAGGGTGAGCGCGATGCGGATGAGGCCGTTATTGAGCAGCAGGCTGTGGCCGGCGGTGCTGCCGGTGGCGACGGTGGGGCAGTTGGCGCCGTCGATGGCGTCGAAGACGGGGTCGGCGCCTGCGGTGCTGGTGAAGAGTGCCTGCAGTGAGGCGGTGTTGAGGCTCATGCCTTCGCTGGGCTGGTGGCAGGTGTTGCAGGTGCGGGCGTTGGCGCCGAGCGCGGTGAAGAACGGGCCGGACTCCACGATGCTGCCGGCGGTGGTGTAGGTGGCGACGGAGCCGGTGGGGTCAGTGAAGGCCTGCACGTTGGCGATGGTGACGGGGGTTGTTGTTGTGGTGGTCGTGGTGGTTGTTGTGGAGGTGGTGGACGAGGTGCCGGCGGCGCAGCCGAGGAGTGAGACCGGGAGAAGAAGGAGTGCAATGGCGAAGATGCGTTTCATCGTGCGACCTCGGGGTTCTTAAAGACGTGCAAGGGCCCGGCGAGAGCGAAGGCTCTCGCTGATCGATGCGGAACTCATCTATGGTTGGCGCGGGCTTGAGTAGCCATTGCCTATGTGCATCACGGAGTTGGGACGAGGATTCGCGGGCGGGGTTTCGGTTTGATGGAAATCTTTTTCGGTTCCAGTTTGCCAGTCCCCAGTTTGCCAGTTGCCAGTGAGAGCTATTCTTCGCGGCCGGGGCGGGTCATGAGTTCGTGAATGGCAGCTTGCGGGGACTTGTTGTGGTGGAGGACGGCGTCCATCTGCTCGGTGATGGGCATCTCCACGCCGTGATGCTGCGCGAGGCTGAGTGCGGCGGCGGTGGTGGTGACGCCTTCGGCGACTTTGCCGTTGAGGCCGGCGATGATGTCCGTGAGTTTGCGGCCGCGGCCGAGCTCGATGCCGACGGAGCGGTTGCGCGAGAGCCCGCCGGTGCAGGTGAGGACGAGGTCGCCGATGCCGGAGAGCCCGGCGGTGGTCTCGCCGTGGCCGCCGCAGGCGATGGTGAGGCGCGTCATCTCGACCATGCCGCGGGTGATGAGGGCGGCGGCGGCGTTGTGGCCGAGCTCGAGGCCGGTGACGACGCCGGCGGCGAGCGCGATGACGTTCTTGAGCGCGCCGCCGAGCTCGGTGCCGATGATGTCGTCGTTGCGGTAGACACGGAGTGAGCCGGAGGAGAAGTCGTCCTGCAACTGCTTGCCGAGCGCTTCGCCGGCGGTGGCGATGGTGATGGCGGTGGGCTTGGCGGCGGCGACCTCCTGTGCGAAGGACGGGCCGCCGAGGACTGCGATGGGGTTCGCGCAGAGCTGTGCGATGACCTGCGACATGCGCAGCGAGGTGTGCTCCTCAACGCCTTTCGCTGCGGAGAGCAGGACCTGCGTGGGCGTGAGCGCGGGGGCGATCTGCTGCATGATGGAGCGCAGCGATTGCGAGGGTGTGGTGCAGAGGATGATGTCGGCGTCGCGGATGGCGTCGTGGAGATGGGCGGTGACGAGGATCTCCTGCGGAAGCGTGAAGCCCGGGAGGTAGCGCGGGTTTTCGCGGGTGGCGGCGAGCTGGGCTGCGTGGGCGGGGTCGTGCGCCCAGAGGCTGAGATGGTGGCCTTTGCGGCGGGCGAGCGAGAGCGCCAAGGCTGTTCCCCAGGCGCCGGCGCCGAGGATGGCGATGCGGCTCATGCGCCGTCCTGCTTCGCGCCCATACGGTTCTCGGTGCCCTGCAGCAGGCGGCGGATGTTGGCGTGGTGCTTGGCGATGACCAGCACTGGCAGAAAGAAGATTGCGAGCAGGAACGCGGGTGAGCGGTCGGGGACCGTGAGCATCGCGAAGATGGGAATGACCGCAGAGGCGATGATAGAGGCGAGCGAGACGTAGCGCGTAATCCACACCAGCAGGACGAAGAGGGTGAACGACGCGAGGCCGGCCCAGGGAGCGAAGGCGAGAAAGACGCCAAGCGCGCTGGCGACTCCTTTGCCGCCCTTGAAGCCGAGCCAGACCGGATAGACGTGGCCGAGGACTGAGACTACGGCTGCGGCCATCATGAGCGTGGAGGGATGGCCGGGTGTGCCGTGCGCGAGGTGATGCGCGATGCGCACGGCGACGAAGCCCTTGAGGAGATCGAGTGCGAGCGTGAGGATGCCGAGGAATTTTGCGCCGGAGCGCGCGACGTTGGTGGCGCCGATGTTGCCGCTGCCGGTGTCGCGGATGTCCTGCCTGCGAAAAAAGCGGACGAGCAGATAGCCGAAGGGGATGGAGCCGAGCAGATAGGCGAGCGCGAGGGTTGGAAGCCAGAGGATCATCGTCGTCGTGGATGAGTGTAGCAGTGCGGGGGAGACGGGTCGTGAATGGGCGAAAGACGAACGCAATGTGCGCAATGTTTGCGTGATGTACGCGATGTTGCATTTCCGGGCGAGTTATTGGAGGCTGAGGCGGATCATCTCCAGCGCATGCTGAGTAGCCCAGAGGCGGACGCGGTCCCGGTCGCCGGGGATTTGCAGCTTGCGGACCTGGGTGTCTTCGCCGTCTGCCAAACCTATATAGACGAGGCCGATGGGCTTGTCGGCGTCGGGGCCGGTGGGCGCGGACGGGCCGGCGATGCCGGTGATGCTGAGGCCGAGTGACGCTCCGGTGCGGCGGCGGATGCCCTCGGCGAGCGCTCGGGCGACCTTCTCGCTGACCGCGCCTTCTCTTTCCAGTAGATCGGAGAGGACTCCGGCGAACTCCTGCTTGGCGGCGTTGGAGTAGCAGATGGCGCCGCCGAGGAAGACGCGCGAGCTGTTGGGTACACCGGTGAGGCGCTTGCCCAGCCAGCCGCCAGTGCAGCTCTCCGCGACGGATAGCGTGAGGTTGCGCATGTCCAGCATGAGCAGCACGACCTCTTCGAGGGAGTCGCCATTGGCGGAGAAGATCTCGTCGGCCATCTCGTGCTCGACGAGCTCGGCGACTTCGTTGACGCGGGCTTCGGCTTCGACCAGCGTCTCTTTCGTGCAGAGGAAGTGGAGCTGGATCTCCGCGCTGCCGGCGAGGATGGTGGTCTCGACGTCGGTGAACTTCTGGTAGATAGGGGCGCAGCGGGCGTCGACGGTGCTCTCCGGGATGAGCGCCATGCGCAGCGTGCGGCGGGCGAGGTGGCGCGGCGGCAGGATCGCGGCGAGGCGCGGGCGGCACTCGTCGTCGAAGAGCGCCGTGAGTTCTTTCGGCGGGCCGGGGAGCAGGATGACGAGTTTGCGGAAGTGCTGGCCGAGCGCGCCGGGGAAGGTGGTGTCCAGCCACTGGCCGGGAGCGGAGCCGTTGCGGTTGGGCAGTACCTGCGCGCCTTCGATCACGTCGGCCTGCTTGCGGTTGTTGGGCGGCATGGCGATCTTGCGGGCTTTGAAGCGGGCCTGCAGCGAGGCGAGCACGACGGCGTCGGGTTGGAGCTTGAGGCCGAGCGCGGCGGCGACGCACTCGCGGGTGAGGTCGTCTTCGGTGGGACCCAGACCGCCGGAGAGCAGCACGATGTCCGCGCGGTGCAGCGCGATGCGGATGGCGTCGGTGAGGTGCTCGCGGTTGTCGCCGACGATGGTCTTGAAGGCGACGGTGACGCCGAGGTCGTTGAGGCCGGCGGTGAGGTTGAGCGAGTTGGTGTCCTGACGGTGCGGCGTCAGCATCTCGGAACCGACGGCGATGATCTCGGCGAGCATTCGATTTGATGGTAGCGCGGATGGGCACCCTTCATCCCACTCATGGCGCGATGAGGCGGCGCCATGAATGGGGCACCCGGACTTTCTTTTCGCGATTTAGCGGAAGCGGCGGCCGATGGGCTTGCGCGGTGGGGAGGTTTCGGCGGAGAGCAGCGACTCGGGGTCGATGGGCGGGGCGGGGCGGCGGTTGGGGCTGGACTCCATCTCAAAGCGGCGCATAGCCATGCCGATGCGGCCTTTGACGCGCGCGGCGAGCTCGGCGAGCAGGTCGCGGCCGTGGAGCGCGGCGGCGGTGGTGCTGTCGCGGAGTTTGGCCATCTCGGAGTGGGCGAGGGCGTCCATCTCGGAGGCGGCTGATGCGGTGTCCTGCTGGACCTCGCGGATGAGCTTCTTCACGCGCTTGAGCTCGGCCCTGACCGCGGCGGGGTTGGAGAGATCGATGGAGGGGTCGTGGCCGTTGAGCATCCTTTGGAGCGCGGCGGCGTCCTCGCGGCGGAGGGCCTCGTTGGCCTGCGCCATCAGGCGGGTGCGGTGGCGCTCGTCGTGGTGGTCGGTGGCGAAGTCCGGGTGGATGCGTTTGGCGAGCTCGCGGAAGAGGGCTTTGAGGTCGAGCGCGGGTTCCTGCTGGGCGTCGGTTTGAGATTCGGCCACCATGGCGTCGATCTCGGCGGCCATCGACTCCTCCTGCGACTTGAGGAGTTGCGCGGCGCGGTCTTCGGGGCTCTCGCGCGAGACGAGGAGTTCGGCGATGCGCTCCTCCCACTCCTCAAGCTGGCGGTAGAGCACGCCGACCTGGCGGATGTAGCGGCCCTCAAAGCTGAAGAGCTGGTCGCGGAGATGCTCCAGCTCGCGCTCGCGGGCGCCGAGCACCTCGCGCACGGCGGCGAGTTCGCGGCGCTTGTGGGCGAGCTCGGCCTCTTCCGGGGTCTGGGCGCGGAAGATGGAGGTGGGTTTGGTCATGGGACGGCCAAGGGGCTGAGGTATGCGGCGCTATACGAGCCAGTTTTCAAAGCGCAGGCCCCCACCCATGCGGCCGAAGTGCCGGGTGTTGTTGGTGACGAGGGTGGCATCGAGGGCGATGGCGTGGGCGGCAATGAGCATGTCCTGTTCCGCGAGTGGCTGCTGCCTGGCCCTGTTCTTGATGTCGGCGTAGGCCGCCGCTGCGCTGGACGGCCAATCAAGCACATTGGCTGAGAAGAGGAACGCTTTCACCTTGATGCGGAGCGGATGACCCGGAGGAAAAGGTTCAATGCCGTAGAGGATTTCGGCATAGTTGATGGCCGAGATGGCCCACTCATCGGACTTGAGCTGGTCATAGCGGCGCACGACGGATGGTCTGCTTCGCTTGGCGATATAGCTACAGGTGTCGGTATCCAACAGATAGAGAATCACGACCCAGCCGAAGCCTCGTCATTGAGGGATACCGCTACGGGCGGTGTGCGAGTTCCATAGATACGTTCGAGCATTTGATCGATGCCCTTTTCAATCTCAGCCTGAGTGGCATCATCCGTATCCAAGATATCGGAGAGAAAGTAATCCTTGGCTTGTTGACGTTCTGCCAGTGTTCGCGTGGGGAGCGGAGTACGGGGATCCCATTCCTCGACGGCCTTGATGTACTCTGCTCTGGTCATGCTCCACCTCCGTAGGGTAAGTATAGCTCCGGGTCCAATCAGTGGAACGATTCGGAGACACTTTGCAGCGCCAACCATATCTGGGCCTTCGGCTCCGCCCCTTCGCTGTGCTCAGGGTTCCACTCAGGATGACGGAGTTTGGGCGGTGCGAACTGAGAGCTTAACGGTAGTGAGATAAATTGCAGTCGCTAAAATTGAGATGGCTGCTGCCAAGTAGACGAAACTAATCGTCCCGGGCGCCCAGGTCGTTGTCGGAGGCCTCGTTAACACTGAAAACAAGCCAATCAACCCCATAATCAAGGGTCCGATGAGGCATCCCAAAAGCGCTTGGATCCAAATGCGCCAGCCGTCAATTCTTTTGAAGCTGAGAACGATGGGCAGCGCGATTATCCAACCAGGGATGACGAGGAAAGCGCCAAACCACATGAAGACTATCAGTCCTTCCAGAAGAGCCCCCCTAGTGCCCCTAGCGCATTGAACGAAGCCGACGATCAGCTGTGCGCCAAGAGCACTTGCGAGAGACAGGACGACGCGCTTCCAGCGGCTCATATCAGTGGTCGTCCTTCAATTCCAAGATCAACATGGTAGAGCGTCGAGTTCGTCGCTAACGCGGCGCAGCCGTCGTCGAGGAAGCAGAGGCCGACCAGGTCGTTGCCGGCGACGGTGAGCTCGGCGTGCGGCTCGCCGCCGGTGGAGTTCCAGATGCGCACGATGCCGCGCTCGCCTTGCAGAGAAGCGGCGATGTAGAGATTGCCGTCCGCATCGAGCGCCATGCCCTGCGGGCGGCCCAAGCCCTGGAAGAAGGTGGCGATGTCGCCGTGCGGCGAGATGGCGTAGATGGGCTGGTGCGAGCTGGTGCCGGGAGCGGTGACCAGCAGTGTGCCGTCGTCGCGGAAGCAGAGGTGGTAGAAGGCGACGGAAGGTTCGAGCGTGGCGAAGACGAAGATCTCCGGCGTGGTGGCGGCGCCTAAGGCCGAGGCGGCGCGCGGAGTGAGTTTGAAGATGGTGCCGGAGCGGTCGCCGACGTAGAGGCTGCCTTCGCGGTCGAATGCGATGCCGGTGGCGATGCCCATGCCTTCGGCGAAGATGCTGATCGCGCCTTCGGGGGTGATGCGGTAGATGGTGCCCTCCGAACGCGAGCTGGCGTAGAGATTGCCGGCGCGGTCGAAGGCGAGCGCGGAGATGTTCATCAGGTCGTGGGCGAAGGGGCGGATCTGGAGATCGCGCGCGATGCGGTAGATGGAGACCGGCACCTTCTGCCCGCGCGGGCCGGAGACCATGGCGAAGAGGTTGCCGTCGGAGTCGACCGCGGGGTTGGAGATGATGTGCAGGTCGTCGGCCATGGGCACGGCGACGTTGGCGTGGAGCGCGTTGCTGACCGAGCCGTTCGTGCGCAGGCTGAGGTCCGACGAGATGGCGCCGTCCGGCACGCGGATGAGTGCGCGCGTGGGCCGGGCGAGATCGAGCGCGGCGGGTATCTCGCCGAAGAAAGCCTGAGGCAACGTTGCGCTGGAGAGAAGATTGCTGCCGGTGACCTGAAAGCTGCCTCCGGGAATGGCCGCGGAAGGGGTGATCGCGTCGAGGTGCGGCGCGTTGGGGTCGGGGTGCAGGCGGAGTGTGGGCAGCAGCGGCATCTTGAATTGAGCCTATGCGTGGCGCGGACATCCTGCAAACCCACATCTCAAAATCGAGATGTGGGGCACCCGGCGAAGAGCCTAGAGCAGCCAGGTTGAGGGTTGTAGAAGGCGATGCAGATAGCTGAGGAGGATGCCGGTGAGGAGAGCGAGAAGGCCAGCGGCCACATCATCCAGCATGATGCCGGTGCCGATAGGCAGGCCTTCGAGCTTGCGGATCGGCCATGGCTTCCAGATGTCGAAGAGGCGAAAGAGCAGCAGATCGAGCGCCGCATGACGCCAGTCCGGGGTTGCGAGGATGAGCGCAAATAGCTGGCCGGCGACTTCATCGATGACGACGAAGCCTGGGTCTTGGCGGCCGGATTCGCGCGCGACGATGGTGGAGGCTGGGATGCCGATGAGTGTGACGGCGAGCGCGGCGAGGGCTGTCGCGAGGGCCAGTGTGAGGGCGCCGGGATGGAAGATGTGCGCGGCGGCATACCAGAGCAGTAAAGCGGCTATGCTGCCGTAGGTTCCGGGGCCGGGCCGCAGGTAGCCCGCGCCGAAGAAGGTGCCGAGCGCCCACGCCCAGTTGGTCTTGCGGGGAGGGGTCAATTCTTCCACTCTTTGCCGGGGTTCTGGTTCTGCTCGGAGTGCTCTAACTCTTCGAGGAGGTCGGGGTCGAAGATGGGCGAGGCGATTCGGTACTCGCCCGAGGCCCACTTGCCGAGGTCGATGACGCGGCAGCGGTCGGAGCAGAAGGGGAAGTCGGCGGCGGTGGCTTCGACGGGCTTCTTGCAGGTTGGGCAGAGGAGTTTGGACATGACGGCTCTCGGCAGTTGAGGCTACTCGATGATTTTAGCGACGACGTCGTAGTCGTGCGATTCGGTGATCTCGGCGCGGTAGAAAGTGCCGGGGACGAGGGTCTCGTGGGGGCCGAAGTCATTGATGAGGACCTTGCCGTCGATCTCGGGGGCTTGATCGAGCGAACGGCCCTGCCAGAGGAGTTCGGTCTCGTCGCTCTCGCCTTCGACGAGGAGGTCGATCTCGCGGCCGATCCACTGCGACTTGGCGCGGGCGCTGATCTTCTGCTGGAGCTTCATCAGCTTGCGGCGGCGGGCTTCGATGGTGCGCTTGGGGACTTTTTCGTCGAGCGAGAATGCACCGGCGCCCTCTTCGTCGGAGTAGG
>Ga0302154_10001997_pt1 | contig 15955 bp, 16 predicted proteins | sample I_Bog_N2_3_FD_193507 | JGI IMG/M metagenome (GOLD analysis project Ga0302154, IMG submission 193507) | Peat permafrost microbial communities from Stordalen Mire near Abisko, Sweden - I_Bog_N2_3 | ecosystem: Environmental > Terrestrial > Soil > Wetlands > Peat | place: Sweden: Abisko, Stordalen...
TCGTGACCTCCGGTTCATACCGCTTCAGCTGCAAACGAAACAACCAGTGTGGGGTGAACCAAAATTATCAAATCGGAAACACTTTGCGGTTCGTCAATTGGAAAGAAATCATGACCAAAGTTAAAGCCATTGTTATGGCATCTCTTATCGGGGCGGCGACAATCACAGCAGCCAGGGCCGAGGCGGAGTGTGAAATCGCCGATGCAAAGCTGGAAGAAGCTATTCAGCAAAATCCCAAGCTGCGGGGACCTGCCAATAGCCAATCTGTTCGGGATCTGCGCAGCTTGCGGGACGCCGCGTTCACGCTCCGATCCTATGGGCGTCATGAAGATTGTGAGCGTCTGCTTGCGAATATCCGCGAATTGATCGCTGGCCCCCCGATGGGATCGCTTGGAGATAACGACGAAGATGAGGCGGATAAGCAGAACGCCGCCCGCGAGCCGAAAACCAGGCGCGGGGCCGCTTTGGGCAGTCGTGACAAGAAAGACGCCAAGCCGCTGCTTCGAATTGACGAACTTGCTCCGGGCTTGAGGACCGACGAAATGATCGGCGCAGAAGTCCGCAGTTCCGATGACAAGATTGTTGGCGAAGTCAGAAACATTGTCTTTGGAACAAAAGATGGCCGCGATTACGCGATCGTTGCCTCCGGCGGATTTTTCACAGCCGGAAAGGATAGTATCGTTGTACCGATACGATCTCTCAAGGTTTCGCAGGACCGGGCGAGCTTCTTTCTCCCGATCTCCAAGGAGATCATGAAATCGGTCCCCCTGATGCCTGATCAGAACTATGCGTGGCTATCCGATCAGAAGTGGCGCACCCATAATGACGCCTATTTTAACGGGCGCTGAGCCCGGCCGGGTTGATATTCCGGTTGTGTGGTTATCGACCTGTGTATAGGCGTCCCGCTTGACGTCATCGATGAACCAAGGGCGTGCGCCGTCACAGCTCGCTGGCCTCCAATGGCAGATCAAGCCGGACGATCACGCCTTTTGGCGCGTTGGCAGCCACTTCAATGCGTCCATTCAGTTGAGCGAGCAGGCTCTTGATCACCTTGAAGCCGAGGCTCGCCCGTGGCTGGTCGATGTCGAAATCCCCGGGCAGACCGATGCCCCGGTCCGCCACCTCGACATGCAGGTCAGTGCCGCGGCTTTCGCCAGATACGGTGATTTCGCCGGACATATCGGGGTAGGCGTGCTTGGCGGAATTGCTCACAAGCTCGTTGATCAGGAGGCCCAGCGGTATTGCCTTGTCAGCCGAAATCATCTGATGATCGAAGCTGCAGCTCAGCTTTTGCGAAACCGTCTCCTGCAGTCTCCTGCAAAGCTCGCCCGCGAAGTCGGCGATGTCCACGAACCCGATCTTGGTGCTGCGCCATAAGTGGTCGTGGACCTGGGCAATCGTCGTGATGCGCGAAGCGGCGTCCTTGAGGGCGTTTTGGACGTCCTCCGATGGCGCGTTGCGGCTCTGTACGCGGAGCAGCCCCACGACCGATGCCAGGCTGTTCTTGACGCGGTGGCTCATCTCTCGGGTCAGCATGGCCTGATGGTCGAGGGCGTCGCGCAGCTCGGCGTCGGCATGTTGGCGCTCGATGGCGATGCCGAGCAGCCCGGCGAAGCCGGCAAGAAAATCCGCATCTGCGACGTCGAATTGACCGGTCTCAGGACTGTCGACTTCGAGGACGCCGAACGGCAGATGGCCTTCGCCGCCTCGGGGGATCAGCACGTTGATGGCGCGCCTGATCCCGTGATCCGACAGCAGCTTTGGCGTTCGAAATCGCGTTTCCTCCTGGAGGTGGTTGGAAATGACCATTTGTCCGGTTTGGAATGCGTAGCCGGCAGGGGATTCCAGGTCGATGCCAAGAGCGACGTGGCCGATCGTCCCGGTGTGCCAGCCGATGCCCGCACGCACCAGCAGCCGATGGTCATCCGGCATATACTCCAGGACTTTGGCGAACCGGGTTTCAAGGCCTTGGGCGCAGAGCTCGGTGGCCCGCTGCAGGATTCGTGCGATGTCGCGGGTCTGCATCGCCGCACGGCCGAACTCGCCCAACAACGACTGTTGCCGCAGCCGGTATGGAAGCTCTTCCCGGGTGGCATCGCTCGCCAGGGCCGGGGCAGATATCGACTCATTCCCAGGTGGGACGGACATGAAATAATTCCGTTATCAGGTAGCGCGGTTCTGGCCGCCTCGCAGCGTAGCACGGTACAGTCGGGGTAGTAGAGATTTCAGTGTCCGAACCGTCCCATGGCGGCGATCGCCCGGCTTTCCTATTGATGTTTACTCAACCGGAAATATCAAGATCGGCAGCGACAGCTTCCGGATCACGCTGTTGATCCAGTCAATTGCGGTGGAGAGGCGATGGGCTCCGAAGGCCCTGTCGGATCGCGTGGCCGCTAATGTCGGCTTGAAGACGTAGGAACGAAATGTCCCCGCTGCACTTGGAAAAGTCCATCGTCGTAGAATTGTCAGACAAATAATCAGAAAGAACCCTTGATATGGAGCAAATGAGTGCCGTCGTCCTGATTGTTGAGGACGAATACTTGCTCCTGATGGATGCGGCTGAAATAATCGAGCAAGCCGGATTTGAAGTTGTGCAGGCTGCCAATGCCGACGAAGCCATCGCGATCCTCAAAGCTCGCCCCGATATTCATGTTGTCTTCACCGATATCCAGATGCCGGGTTCAATGGACGGGCTGAAGCTTGCCCGGTTTGTCCGGGATCGCTGGCCGCCGATCAAGATCATCGCGACGTCGGGCCGCATTGCGGTCAAAGACGACGATTTGCCGGCCGGGAGTATATTCCTGGCGAAGCCTTATCGTGGCGCCCAAGTGGTCGCGGCGCTTCGCGAGTTGACAAGCGCGGCCTGAGACGGTCAGCTGCGCCGACCTCGGGGGCGGGATGCATGAAACTGCTCCTTCGTCACTCTTGGGCGAAGCAATTCAGCTTGGCGCCGCAAAGCAAGCTGGATGGCTTCGTCGCGACGGGCTCCTCGCCATGACGGCGCTCCGTTTTCAGGTCTTTTTCAGGAGAGCTCCAATGGCCCACGTTTCCTATAGCCAGCTTCGTAACAACCTGGCGACTTACATGGACGAGGTATGCGACAATCGCACGCCGCTTTTTGTAACGCGTCAGAATGCTCGCAGCGTCGTTCTGATGTCAGAAGAGGACTACGAAGGACTCATGGAGACCGTTCACCTTCTGAAAAGTCCAGCTAACGCCGCTCGCTTGTTGCGATCGATCAAGGAAGCGGACCAGGGCAAATTGACCGAGCGCGAACTGGTTGAGCCAACGAAAGCCGATCCAGCGGCGACATGAAGACGGCCTGGACTGAAGATGTCTGGCAGGAATATCTTCAATGGCAACAAGAGGACGAAAAAATCCTTACCACCATCAATGGCCTGATCAAAGATATCAAGCGCGATCCATTCAAGGGGCTTGGGAAACCGGAGCCCCTTAAACATACGTTACAGGGCTGGTGGTCTCGCCGCATCACAGGCGAGCATCGTCTGGTTTATCGCGTGTCGGGCAAGGGCGATAATCGGCAAATCGATATCGCTCAATGCCGTTATCATTACTAACGAGGCGTCGCCCGGCCCTTCAAGGCCGAACATGCTTTGACCGGCTTCATGCCCTCAATCAAAATCAACCGGATCCGGTCCCGGATACGCCAGCGCAACGAACTCGCAGAAGGCGCGGGCCGCCGACGACAGCCGGGCGGTGCTCTTCCAGGCGAGGCCGATATCCATGGTGTGGACTTCATCGTTGAGCGTTTTGAGGTCGATGCGATGGCCTTCGAGCGACCATGGGCGATAGACCATGTCGGAGAGAATGGTGATGCCCATGCCGGTCGCCACCATGCTGCGCACGGCTTCGACCGACAGCGTACGGAAGATCACGTTGGGGACGTAGGGCGTCCGCTGCCAATAGCGCATGGCCGAGCGTTCGGCCTCGTCGACGGTCAGCATCAGGAAGGGCTCCGCCGCAAGGTCGGCCAGCCTCACATTGTCCTTTTGCAGGAGCGGGTGATTGGCGCAGGCCCACAGCCGGCGCGGCGAACGCAACAGCAGGCGCGAGCGGATCGAGCGCCGGTCGTGCAGATTGGAGACCAGCATGACGGCGGCATCGACGCTGCCGCTCATCAGGCTGTGCTCGATGGCGTCGCGCTCGAATTCATGCAGTCGCACCGTGATGCCCGGGAAGGCGCGCCAGAACCGCGACAGCAGCGGCGGCAGGAAATAGCCGGCCACGGTATAGCTGACGGCGACGTCAACGGTGCCGTCCGTCTGGGTGCCCCAGCGATGCGGGCCGCGCACCGCGTCGGCGACGCTGGCCTCGATGGCGCGGGCGCGCTGCAGGAACTGCTGGCCGTCAAACGTCAGCGTGACGCCGTTCGAATGCCGTTCGAACATCTTGAGGCCGACTTCGGCTTCCAGCGCCTTGATCGACGCGGTAACGGCCGATTGCGTGACGTTGAGGCCAGCCGCGGCCGCCGAAACCCGGCCGGCTTCGGCGGTTGCGATGAAGTGGCGGATCTGACGGAAGGTCAGAGCCATCAAAAATTCCGATATCAGTGGCTCATTTTTTCGCAGTTTACAATTGCTTGCTGCATCGCAAAAATCAAGCGCATGATTATTCCCGTTGAGAAGGCGTCTTGATGACATCCGGTGGCTTCGAGTTGGTCACCTCCGGTGACTTGGACCTGGTCGCCCGCGACGTCAGCGTCCAGTTCGAGGGCCTGAAAGCCTTGGCTGGTGTCACGCTGGCGGTGACGCCGGGACGCATCCGCGGTCTGATCGGCCCCAATGGCGCCGGAAAAACCACGCTTATCAATGTTTTGACCGGCTTCCAGCAGGCCAGCTCGGGAACCGTCGAACTGCAGGGTGAGGCGGTCGGCAGCATTGTCGCGCACCAGATGCGACGCAAGGGCGTGGCGCGGACGTTTCAATCCGGCCGGCTGTTTCGCGATTTGCCGGTGGTCGACAATCTGGAGGTCACCGGCGTCGGTCTCGGTCTCAAGCGGCGCGACGCCCTTGCCGAGGCCGAGCGCGTGATGGACTGGCTCGGCATCTCGCACCTCGCCGACGCCATCGCCGGGGCGCTGCCCTACACCGACGAACGGCGCGTCGCCATCGGCCGCGCCATCATGTGCCATCCGCGCTATCTGCTGCTGGACGAGCCCGCCGCGGGCATGTCCGAACATGAAAGCCACGACCTGGCCGCCATCATCCGACGGATTGCCGGGGAACTCGGGGTCGGCGTGCTGCTGATCGAGCACAATATCGGTCTGGTGCTCGAACTCTGCGAACGCATCTATGTGCTCGATTCCGGCGAGATTATCGAAACCGGTCCGGCCGACCAGATCCGCGAGAGCGATGTGGTCCGGCATGCCTATATGGGAACGCTCAGCGACGCGGTCGCGCTTGACGCTGCCGAGGCGGTCGCGCCATGACCTTGCTGGCCGTCGACAACATCACCGTTCGCTATGGCCGCCTGACGGCCTTGCGCGGCATCAGCCTGACGATCGAAGCCGGCGAGGTGCTGTTCGTGACCGGCCCCAATGGCGCCGGCAAGTCGACTTTGCTGAACGCCATCGCCGGCGTGGTGCCGCCGATCTCGGGATCGATCACGATGGATGGCGCGGAGGTTGTGGGGACGCCGCCGGAACAGGTCGCCCGTCTCGGATTTTCACTGGTGCCGGAGGGGCGCAACGTCTTTGGCGGGCTGAGCATCGAGGAGAATTTGAAGGTCGGCGCGGGCATGCGGACCGACCGGTCGAAGATCGCCGGCGATCGGGCCTCGATCTACGATGAATTCCCCATGCTGGCGGCGCGCCGCCACACGCCGGCCGGCATGCTGTCAGGGGGCCAGCAGCAGATGCTCGTCATCGGCAGGGCGCTGATGACTTCGCCCCGCCTGATGGCGATCGACGAGCCGTCGCTGGGGCTTGCGCCCAAGATCATCGATCAGGTGTACGAGATCCTGATGCGGCTGCGGGCCCAGCGTAATCTGACCTTGTTGATCGTTGAGCAAAGTTCGGCGCGCGCCCTGATGACCGGGGGGCGGATGATGCTGCTGCGCGGCGGGCGCATCGTGCTGGAGGGCGCGGCCGGCGATATGGTCAAGGACGAGCGGCTGAAGCAGGCCTATTTCGGCTTCGGAGACCATTGAAGATGACGGAACTGCTTCAGATCGTGTTTGATGCGCTCAGCCTGGGCAGCCTCTATGCCCTCGGCGCGCTCGGCATTGCCTTGATCTTCGGCGTGATGCGGCTGGTGAACTTCGCGCATGGCGATTTCATCGCCTTCTGCGTGTTCGCGATGCTGTGGCCGTCGATCAATGCGGCGGCCATCGTGTTCGCCGGCAATTTGCCGTTCTACCTGCTGGTTCCGCTGCTGCTGCTGGTCGGTGCCGCGCTGTCGGTGCTGTCGGAGGTGATCGTGTTCCGGCGCTTCCGCAACGCCAATCCGGCGACGATGATGATCGCCTCGTTTGCGCTCGGCTTTGCGATCCGAAATCTTCTGCTGATGCTGTATTCGAGCCGCCCGAAGTCGATCACGCTGTGGCCCAGCCTCAGCCTGCCGGTCGAAGTGTTCGGCGCCCGCATTCCGATGCTGCAGGTCGTCACCATCACGCTGACCCTGGTGGTCCTGGCCGCGCTGACGCTGTTCATCAAGCGCACGCGCTATGGTCTGGAGATGCGCGCGGCGGCCGACAATTTCACCATGGCCCGCATGCTCGGGGTGCGCGCCAACAGCGTCATTCTGCTGGCCTTTGCCATCAGCGGCATGATGGCGGCCGCGATTGGCTTGATCCTTGCTACCAATTCCGGCACGGCGGATATCAACATGGGCGCCAATGTCATGCTGATTGCCTTTATCGCGACGGTGATCGGGGGTCTGGGCAGCCTTCCCGGAGCGGTCGCCGCCGGCTTCCTGATCGGCGCCGCCAGCGTGGTGTTGCAGGCGACGCTGCCGCACGACGCCCGTGTGTTCCGCGATGCCTTTGTCTATGGCGCCGTGATCGTGGTTCTGCTGCTCCGCCCGCAGGGCTTGTTTGCCCCCAAATCGGCCAAACAGAGGGTCTGAACCATGTCGCAACGGCGATCGGTCCTGCGGCGAACCCTGGTGACGCCCATCGCCTTGATCGTGCTGCTGCTGGCCATCGCGGCACTGGCCTATCAATTCGGCAGCCGGCCCATCAACCGCACCGTGGTCGAGATGTTCATCAACATCATGGTGGTGGTCGGCCTCTACGTGTTTGTCGGCAATTCGGGCCTGCTGACGTTTGGCCACATCAGCTTCATGTGCCTCGGCGCCTATATGACCGCGTGGCTGACGATTCCGCCGGTCATGAAATCCATCACGCTCAAGGGGTTGCCAGCGTGGCTATTGCATACGCAATTGCCGATGTGGGCCGCGACGCCGATTTCGGGCCTGTTCGCCGCGCTGTTTGCGCTCCTGATCGGGCGCGTCATCATGCGGCTGTCGGGGATCGCGGCCTCGATCGCCACGTTCGGGCTGCTGGGCGTCGTCAACAACGTTTATTCGAACTGGGACTCGGTGACCGGTGGACAAGGGTCGATCGTCGGTATCCCGCCGACCATGAATGTCTGGGTCGGATCGCTGGGCGCCGCAGTGGCCATCGCGATCGCCTATTTCTACTCGATTTCCCGCTCCGGCCTGGCGCTTCGCGCCACCCGCGACGAGGCGGTGGCGGCCAGCGCGTCCGGGATCGATATTGTCCGCGAGCGGTTGATCGCCTTCGTCGTCAGTGCCTTCATCATCGGCCTGGCCGGCGCGCTGTATGCGCATTTCCTGAGCATCGTCAATCCCGGCGCGTTCTATCTGCGTACCACCTTCATCACGCTGTCGATGCTGGTGGTCGGCGGCATGTACAGTCTCAGCGGCGCCGTCGCCGGTGTCGTGGTGATTTCGGCGCTGACCGAGCTGTTTCGTAATCTTGAAAGGGGCGTCACGCTGGATGGTCTGACCATCGCGGTCCCGAACGGCGTTCAGGAGATCGCGATCGGCCTGATCACCATCGTCATCCTGATCTTCCTGCCAACCGGCCTCACCCGCAATCGGGAATTGTCCTGGAGCGGATGGCCATTGCAACGTCGCCTGACGCGGCCGGTACCGACGGCCCTTTAGGGGACAAACTGAAGTCCTGTAGATGAAACGGAGAAATGACCATGCGCTTCACGACAATATTAGGGGTTCTGACCGCGGCGGCCGCGCTGTGGAGCACACCCACCCGGGCCGCCGACGAGATCATTGTCGGCTTCGCCACGGCCTCCTCCGGGTTCATGCAGGCCTATGACAAGCCGGCCCAGGATGCGGCCCTGATCCGCATCGACGAGATCAACAAGGCGGGGGGTCTGCTCGGCAAGAAGATCAAGGCGGTGTTCGCCGACACCAAGACCGATCAGGCCGAGGGCGCCAAGGCGGGCCTCGCGGTGCTCGATGAGGGGGCCGATCTGGTCGTCGTCTCGTGCGACTACGATTTCGGCGCACCGGCGGCGCTGCAGGCCCAGGCCGCCGGCAAGGTCTCCTTCTTCCTGTGCGCGGAATCGATCAAGGCCGGCATCCCCGGCGTCGGTCCCTACTCGTTCTCGGCCTCGGTGCTGGCGGCGGTGCAGGGCGCGACCATGGCCGAATGGGCCTATACCAAAAGGAATGCCCGCACGTTCTACCGGCTGCTCGACAGCTGGACCGTCTACAACAAGGGGATCTGCGACGGCTTCGACTGGGAGATGCCGCATCTGAAGGACGCCGCACTTGCCGGCAGCGACACCTTCAAGAATGATGACGCCTCGATCGCCTCCCAGATCACGCGCATCAAGAGCCTGCCGAAGGAGCCCGACGCCATCATGCTGTGCACGATGATGCCCGGCGCCGTCTCCGCCATCAAGCAGATCCGGGCCGCCGGCATCAAGTCGATGATCCTCAATGGCTCGGGCGTCGACGGCAGCTACTGGCTGAATGCCGTGCCGGACCTGTCCAACTTCTACGTGCCGGTGCAGGGCTCGATCTATGGCGATGATCCCAATCCGCAGGTCACCGCGTTCAACAAGAAGTACAAGGACGTCACCGGGGGCGATCCGTCCAGCCAATATGTCTATCCCGGCTATGTCATGATCGATGTCTGGGCCAAGGCAGTCGAGCGCGCCAAGACCACGGATGCCCCCGCCGTGGTGGCGGAGCTCGAGAAAATGAAGAACGAGGTGACGCTGTTCGGACCGCGCAGCTTCAGCCCCGATCTGCATCATCAGAACCAGGGCCGCTATCTGATCGTCGATACCGAGGCCGGCAAGCCGCACGTGGTCGATCAGTGGACGATTTCGGAGAAAATTCCGGTCGACTATCTGGTGTCGAAGTAGGGCGGCGACAGTGGATCGATTCGATGAAAGTTGTCGGGTACAGGTGCTGCGCCGGGCTCGGTCCGCCTCTCCCCTCGCGGGAGAGGCCGCCGCGCAGCGGCGGGTGAGGGGGTGTTTCAATAGGCTGTGCCGCTTGCGGTGAGACCCGCTCACCCCAACCCTCTCCCGCCAAAGCGAAGCAAGAGCTTCGCTTCGGGGGAGAGGGAGCGCAGCGGAGCAAGGCTCAATTTACGGCGCGTCTCCAAGATTGCCCATATGATTTGAACTTCGAAAGCGCTGTACCAGAAGGAAAACAAGCGATGGTCATCATCAATTGCGACATGGGTGAAGCCTTCGGCCTCTACAAAATGGGCGACGATGCAGGCCTGATGCCGCATATCGACGTTGCCAACGTGGCTTGCGGATTCCATGCCTCCGACTTCAATCACATGCGCACGACGGTGCGGCTGGCCAAGCAGCATGGCGTCAAGGTGGGCGCGCATCCCTCGCTGCCGGATTTGCAGGGCTTCGGGCGGCGGGAGATGAAGATCGGCCGCGACGAACTGGCCAACTGCCTGCTCTACCAGATCGGCGCCCTGAAGGCGTTTCTCGATGCCGAAGGCATGGTGCTCAACCATATCAAGCCGCATGGCGCGCTCTATGGCATGGCGGCCCGCATGGAGGACGTCGCCGAGGCGGTCGCCGATGCCGCCGATGTCTACCAGGTGCCGCTGTTCGGCATGAAGGGGACGCTGCACCAGGAGGTGTATCAGCGCCGCGGGCATGCCTTCGTGGCCGAATATTACGCCGATCTCGACTATAATGCTGAAGGCGGCCTCATCATCACCCGCGAACATGACGCCAAGGATCCAACCGAGGCGGCGGCCCGCTGCGCGCGCGCTTTGGCTGAGGGCAAGACGCGGTCGGTGGCCGGCAATGACGTGACCGTCGGCGCCGACGCGATCTGCGTGCACTCCGATACGCCCAATGCCGTCGCCATCGCCGTGGCCGTTCACGCCGCGGTCCAACCTTTTCGTGCGGCGCGCTGAGGCGCGGCCGGCCAAGGCCGAAACGATCAACCTATGAGGAACGCATGGCTATCCAGCAGATCTTTTCGCCGCTTCCGGGCATCTTCTACCGCAAGCCGGCGCCGGACCAGCCGGTCTATAAATCCGACGGCGACAGCATCACCGAGGACGATACGATCGGCCTGATCGAGGTCATGAAGTCGTTCAACGAGGTCAAGGCAGGCTTGGCCGGAAAGATCATCAGCTTCCTGGTCGAGAACGAGGACGCCGTGATGGCCGGTCAGCCGATCGCCGAGATCGAGGTTTGAGGTCTGGGATTTGAGGATTTCACGCCGTCCATGACGATGCACAAGCTCCTGATTGCCAATCGCGGCGAGATCGCTGTCCGCATTATTCGCGCGGCACGCGAGCTCGGCCTTGCCACCGTGCAGGTCTACAGCAAGGCCGACAAGGAGCAGCTGGCGGTGCGGCTCGCCGACGAAAGCATCGAAATCGGCCCGGCGCAGGCGTCAAAATCCTATCTGAACCGCGAGGCGATCCTCGCCGCGGCCAAGGCTGTAGGCGCCGATGCCGTTCATCCCGGCTATGGATTCCTGGCGGAGAATGCCGATTTTGCCGAAGCGGTGGAGGCGGCGGGGCTGATCTTCGTCGGACCGACGGCGCAGTCGATCCGGCTGATGGGCGACAAGGTGGCCGCCCGCAAAGCGGCAGCGGCGGCGGGGGTGCCAACAGTTCCGGGCAGCCGCGGCCGGCTGGAGTCAGCTGAGGCGGCGTTCGCCCTGGTGGAGAGAATAGGCTTTCCCGTGATGATCAAGGCGGCGGCGGGCGGTGGCGGCCGCGGTATCCGCATCGCGCGCTCGGCCGAGGAGTTTCGTCACCTGATGCCGCAGGCGCAGGCCGAGGCGCTCGCGGCGTTCGGCGATGGCGGCCTCTATGTCGAGCGGCTGATCGAAGGGGCGCGGCACATCGAGGTTCAGGTGCTGGGCGACGGACAGGATGTCATCCACTGCTTCGAGCGCGAATGCTCGCTGCAGCGCCGCCGCCAGAAGGTCTGGGAAGAAGCCCCGTCGCCCTCGCTGGCGGCTGCCGTTCGCGACCAGCTTTGTACGTCTGCGACAGCGCTGGCCAAGGCGGTGTACTACCGCGGCGCGGGAACGCTTGAATATCTCTATGACGAGCGCAGCCAGGAATTCTACTTCCTGGAGATGAACACCCGCATCCAGGTCGAGCACCCGGTGACGGAGATGGTCACCGGCATCGACCTGGTGCGCGAGATGATCCGGATCGCCGGCGGCGAACGTCTGCGGGTCCGCCAGGATCAGGTGCGCATCACCGGCCACGCCATCGAGGTCCGCATCAACGCCGAGGATCCGGCGAAAGGCTTTGCGCCGAACCCGGGCACCGTCACGGCGCTTAGCGTGCCCGGCGGCAACGGGGTGCGTTTCGACAGCATGCTCTATGCCGGCTATACGGTGCCGCCATTTTACGACAGCCTGCTGGGCAAGCTGATCGTCCACGACGAGGATCGGGCGAGCGCCATCCGACGGCTCGATCGCGCCCTCGGCGAATTGAACATCGAGGGCCTGGCGACGACCAAGCCGTTACATCAGGCGCTGGCGCGCGACGCCGATGTGCAGGCCGGGCGCTTTCATACCGCCTGGCTCGAGCCCTGGCTGGCATCGCATGCGGCAAGCCTTGCCGCATTTGACCGTGGGGCCGGCAGCGCCGCCCCAGCGCCAGCCGCGCCCTCTATCGCCAAACCATCCGCCCCGTCCACACCAGGAGGCCAGTGACCCCATGCAAACCCGATTTTCCTTCGGCGGCGACGAGCACATTTTCGCCGAAGTGGATGAATCCATGTCGCTCGAGGCGTTCTTCAAGAGCCTCTTCATCACCAATGCGGTGCGCGACGCCGGCATCAAGGGCGTCACCGAGATCTGCCCGGCCAACGCCTCCTACCAGGTGAAGTTCGATCCGGATCTGATCAAGCCCGATGACCTGCTCGCCGAGCTGAAGCGGCTGGATTCGGCGGCCGAGAAGTCCGAGCCGGTGATCGCGACCAGGATCATCGAAATCCCGGTGCTCTACAACGATCCCTGGACCCACGAGACCTTGATGCGCTTCCGCGAGCGTCATCAGGATCCGGCGGGCACCGACCTCGAATATGCGGCGCGCATCAACAACCTCGACGGCATCGACGCCTTCATCAAGGCGCATTCCAGCGCGCCCTGGTTCGTCTCGATGGTCGGCTTTGTCGCCGGCCTGCCGTTCCTCTATCAGATGGTCGAACGAAAGCGCCAGATTCAGGCGCCGAAATATCTGCGCCCGCGCACCGACACGCCCCGGCTGACGGTCGGGCATGGCGGCTGCTTCAGCTGCATCTATTCGGTGCGCGGCGCCGGCGGCTACCAGATGTTCGGGATCACGCCGATGCCGATCTATGATCCAAATCAGAAGATCAGCTATCTCAGGGATTTCATGTGCCTGTTCAGGCCGGGCGACATCGTGAAGTGGAAGCCGATCGATCGGGCAGCGTATGATGAGGCGGTCGCCGATGTCGACGCCGGACGCTTTGCACCGATCATCCGCGATGTCTCGTTCTCGCTGACCGAGTTCAACCGTGACATCGACGGCTATAATCGCAGCCTCGAGGGGGTTCTCCATGGCCATTAAGGTTCTGAAACCGGGTCTTGCCACCACCGTCCAGGATCTCGGGCGTCCCGGCTATTATCACATCGGTATCCCGCTCTCCGGCGGCATGGACCGGCATGCGCTGGCAGCTGCCAACCTGCTGGTGGGCAATGCGGAGGGCGCCGCCGTGCTCGAGGCCGTGTTCATGGGTCCGGAGCTCGAGTTCACCGATGACACGATGGTCGCCGTCACCGGTGCCGAACTGCCGCCCAGGCTCGACGGCGCGCCGCGCGCGACCTGGACGGCGTTCGCGGTGAAGCGCGGCCAGAAACTCGCGTTTGATTTCCTGAAAAAAGGCGCGCGCGCCTACATTGCGGTTGCCGGCGGAATTGATGTGCCGGTGGTGCTCGGTTCGCGCTCGACCTACGCGTTGGGCGCGCTCGGCGGCTTCAAGGGCCGAAAGCTCGAGCCCGGCGACGAACTGCCGGTCGGCGCAGCGAAAAACGTGGTCGAGGAAGGCCGCAGCATCGCGGCAGAATGGCGCGGCCTGCCGATGGCGATGCCTGTGGCGTTGCGCGTGATGCCCGGATTGTACTGGCACCGCATCACCGAGGCCGCGGGCCAGGGGTTCTTCGCCGATACCTGGAAGGTCGCTCCCGAAGCCGATCGGATCGGCTACCGCTTCAAGGGCGGCAAGCCGCTGGAATTTGTGCCGCGTGAGCCGCCCTTCGGCGCGGGCTCGGATCCCTCCAACATCACCGATGCCTGCTATCCCTATGGTTCGATCCAGGTGCCCGGAGGAACTGAACCGATCGTGCTGCATCGGGACGCGGTGTCCGGCGGCGGCTACTTCATGGTCGGCACGGTGATTTCGGCCGATATGGATCTGATCGGCCAGCTTCAGCCCAATACCACGGTCAACTTCGTCAAGGTCGGAATGGATGAAGCGCTCGCGGCCCGCCACGCGCGGGCGGAGTTGCTGGAAAAAGTCCGCACCTCCTTGAAGTGAGCGCCTTGTGAAACTGGGATCGGATGGTAGCGCCCGGTCAAGGCGAGGCGCGCTTCGCGACGAAGCCATCCAGCTTGTTTTGCGGCGCCAAGCTGGATTGCTTCGCCCAAGACGGCTCGCAATGGCGAAGCATCAGGTTTCACGCTAGTGGTCGCCCGGTCAAGCCGGGCGATCACAGTCATGTTGGCGGCGTGCGTCGATTCCGGCTTAAAGCTGATTTAACTCACAGCTGCCCGAGCAGCGTATCGCCGCCGGACACTTCGACCTTGCCCGGGTTGGGCTCGCGGTTGAGCTGCTTGACGACGCCGTCATCGACCAGCATCGAGTAGCGATGCGAGCGGATGCCGAGGCCATTGCCGGAGGCATCGAGCTCCATGCCGATCGCCTTGGTGAAATCGGCATTGCCGTCGGCCAGGAAGATCGCCTCGTCGCGCTGGTCGGTGTCGCGCTTCCAGGCGTTCATGACAAAGGCGTCATTGACCGAGACGATGGCAATCGAGTCCACGCCCTTGTCCTTCATCGCATAGGCGTTGAGGAAAATGCTCGGCAGATGCATCTTGTGGCAGGTGCCGGTATAGGCGCCGGGCACCGCGAACAGCGCGACCTTCTTGCCCTTGAAGATGTCGTCGGTGGTTTTGACCTGCGGACCGTCCGCCGTCATCACGCGAAATTTGGTTTCGGGCAGCTTGTCGCCAACTTGGATGGTCATGGTCAATTCTCCTGGGATGGGCGGGTGATTTCTGGACGCCGCAGGCCGCTCGCACCATATTGCGGGCTGCGAAAACGGCAAGTGGTCCCGAGGCCTTCACGGTTCTGTCATCCGGTCCGCCGAGGGTCGAAGGGTGGGCAAAGCCACCGGGCCGCGCGAATGCGCGGGCCGATGGTGTGCCCACCATCTATCGGTGTTCGACCCGGTGGGCACGGCGCAAAGCGCGCCTTTGCCTACCCTTGTAATAGCGCTCTCATCCTGCGCCCGGGCCGTGGCCCGCCGGTCGTCGCCGCCACGCCCGATCAGGCGGCCGCGGCCTTCGTCGCGTCGCGCAATTCGCGGCGCAAAATCTTGCCGACATTGGTCTTGGGCAGGCTGGTCCTGAACTCGATCTGCTTTGGTATCTTGTAGTTGGTGAGCTCGGTAGCGCAGAATTTGACGATGTCCTCGGCGGTGAGGGCCGGGTCCTTCTTGACAATGAAGGCCTTGACTGCTTCGCCCGTCCGCGCGTCGGCAACGCCAACCACGGCGCATTCCAGCACGCTGGGATGGCCGGCAATGACGTCCTCGACCTCGTTGGGGTAGACATTGAAGCCCGACACCAGGATCATATCCTTCTTGCGATCGACGATTTTGGTATAGCCGTCGGGCGTCATGACGCCGATATCGCCGGTGCGGAAATAGCCGTCCGCGGTCATTACCTTGGCGGTCTCGTCCGGCCGGTTCCAGTAACCGGCCATCACCTGCGGGCCTTTGGCGCAGATCTCGCCGGGCTGGCCGAGCGGGACCTCGTTGCCGTCATCGTCGCGGATCGAGATATAGGTTGAAGGTATGGGCAGGCCGATCGAGCCGGTGAACCGGTCGATATCGGAGGGGTTGCAGGTCAGGGTCGGCGCGGTCTCCGACAGGCCATAGCCTTCCGACAGCGCGCAGCCGGTGGTCTTCAGCCAGGCCTCGGCGACCGCCTTCTGGGTCGCCATGCCGCCGCCGAACGAGGTCTTCAGTTTGGAGAAATCGACCTTGTCAAAGCCCGGCGCGTTCAGCAGCGCGTTGTAAAGCGTGTTGACCGCCGGGAAGTAGTTGACCTGGTATTTCATCAGCTCCTTGATGAAACCCGGGATGTCGCGCGGATTGGGGATCAGGAGATTGACGCCGCCGGCGCGAACCCCGAGCAGGAAGCAGGCCGTCAGCGCGAAGATGTGATAGAGCGGCAGCGCGCA
>Ga0302154_10002011_pt1 | contig 15903 bp, 13 predicted proteins | sample I_Bog_N2_3_FD_193507 | JGI IMG/M metagenome (GOLD analysis project Ga0302154, IMG submission 193507) | Peat permafrost microbial communities from Stordalen Mire near Abisko, Sweden - I_Bog_N2_3 | ecosystem: Environmental > Terrestrial > Soil > Wetlands > Peat | place: Sweden: Abisko, Stordalen...
GCCCCTACGTGGCGGGCCGGACGGAGCGGAAAGTCGTGACCGAAATCACCGGGCCGGATGCGGACGCACTTCACGACAGGCTGTCGCGCGCCGGGTTCCGCCGCAGCCACAATATCGCCTATGCGCCAGTCTGCCCCTCCTGCCAGGCCTGCGTGCCGATCCGGATTCCGGTTGCAGCGTTCCAGCCCGACCGCACGCTGCGCCGTATCGCGCGTGCGAATGCGGCGACCGAGGGATACGAGGTCGCAGCGCGGGCCACCGCCGAGCAGTTCCAGTTGTTCCAGCGCTACCAGCACGACCGCCACGGCGACGGCGACATGGCCACCATGAGCTTCTACGACTACCGGGCCATGGTGGAGGACACCCCGATCGACACCTTCATCGTGGAGTTCCGCGATCCGGACGACCGGATGGTCGGCACCTGCCTGGTCGACCGGCTCGGGGATGGGCTGTCGGCGGTGTACAGCTTCTTCGCCCCGCGGCTGGAGAAACGCAGCCTCGGCACCTTCACGATCCTGTGGCTGATCGAGCGCGCCAGGTCGCTGGGCATGCCCTATGTCTACCTGGGCTACTGGGTGCCCGAGAGCCGCAAGATGGCCTACAAATCGCGCTTCCGCCCGAGCGAGGTGCTCGCCGGGGGCATTTGGCGGGTGCTGACGGACGCCGACCTTGCCCCTGCGGACGCCTCAGTCCTGGTCCCGGAGTCGGCGGAGTAGGAGCGGCGAGCGTTCCCCGGTCCCGCTGTGTGACCGGCGCCGCGCCCTTATCCGATCAAGGCTCTTAGCTTGGCCCGGACTTCGGCCAGCTCGGCTGGAGTGACCCGTCCTTTGCGCGTCGCCTGGCGCGCCCGCCAATCCTGGCTTTTCACTCGGTCCGCCAGCACGACGCTGGGCGGCTGGTCGGCGATCGCTACTTCGAAAGGGTAGCCTTTGACCCGCGTCGTCATTGGACAACCGATGATCATGCCAGCGCGGCCGTTGTAGCCGGCCGGGCTGAGCACGACAGCGGGACGATGGCCCGCCCGCTCATGCCCGGCCTGCGGATCGAACTGCAGCCACACGATGTCCCCGGCTTCCGGCACGTAAGCTGCCGTTACCAAACCTCTTGCCCCACCGCAGGCCCCATCTCGATTGTCGAATGCCGGTTTTCGTGCTAATGAACGCGTGTTTTGCAGTGTAATACTTTTCAGTTTCTTTTTCTGAGGTATGTCGCGTCATCGGCACCAGTACGACTGGGACAATCCGGTCTTTAGGTTACTGCGCTTTCAAGGTTGCGCATGTCTGTTCAAGATCGTGATGCGTAAATCCCTGGACCTCAAATCCCGAAACATTCTCCCGGCTGATAGCTGCCCGGAATATAGGCTCCATGCCCCGGAATGTCGAGTAAATGTCACCTCTCAATGCCCGGAACAGATGTTGGGAGCGTTCCCGGTCAGGCCCAGCAAAGACGAATACCAACAGGCTTCTCAAATCAGCCGGCTGGAAAGGACCGAAGTCACGTAACCCAAAAAACTGATTTCTACCCTCGCGACCATCTCCGAAAACATAGGTCCGTCGTGCTAGCGTAAATGACGGAATAACCGAAAGTCTCGGTTCTATATCGACACGCGTCCCGTCATGTAAGGAAAGCGATGAAATCGAGGAAAAATAACGTTTAATGAAAGTCTCTATCTTTTTGTTCTGATCAAGATAAAAATCTTCGTTTGCCCGCCCATTTTTGTGTGTTAAGCTTAGCTCCAGCCTATGTTTGTCGGAGATTGTTGAGCCCTGAGGGACCCGCACGGCGAACTCACACAGGAATCCGAAATGCCCCAACACCTGGAGGCCATAGGCACTAAGCCAGATCACCTCACGAACGTCACCTTGCCTGGCAATTACGAAACCTACCTGGCGGACGAAGCTCTTCTCTGGCATTTCGGCGTGTTCGACCAAGTGCGGCTGCCGTACCCGCGACAGAAGGGCGTTATGGAGCACTTCCTTTGTCAGCCACTGGTCAATCCAAGCCCTGACCCGCACCTCTTCGAACCCCGCCTTTGGCGTGAAAGACACCTCGTAGCGGTGTCTTTCACCGCCGGAGGAGGGACCGAGGCAGTCATCTGGGAGGTTTCGGGTTCCTGGAACTGCCTCTTCATCCAGTCGGAGCCGTCTCCGATGGATTGTGTAGCTAAAGTCAGCAAGCTTCGCTGGGTAAAAGCTCAAGGCGATATTTTGGGTTTAAAAGCATATCCTGGTGCTGGCTTTCATACGGTTAGGCCAGCGAGAAGTTCCTTGGCATTTAGCGTACACAAGGCACGCGGCCACCCCGTGCCACGCCACTAAAAGGACTGGACAGGTGGCATAATGCAGGGCTCCATCGTCCAGCCGGGATCTGATATTGGGCACCAATCCCGATTCGCCGCAATAGCAGCCCACCCCAAGGCTTCGAGCGCCAAGGGTCTCCCCAACGCGTACAGGCAGTCACTTGCGCCGCCGGCCGTGGCTGAGTCGCAGATAGGTCAGCATCTGGGCCTCATGCAATGGCAGGGTGTGTTCCAGCGACTTGATCTCCAGGATGACCGAGTCGGCGACGATGATGTCGGCACGGTAGCCGCACGCCAGGTGCGCGCAATCGCCACTCGCCGGGCGAACGCCAGCTTCGCGCGTTTCAGTTCCCAGCACAGGCATTCCTCGTAGACGGATTCGAGCAGACCGGGGCCAAGCCGGCGATGCACCCTGATCGCCAGGCGAATAATGCTGTCGGTCAGGCACCGCCATGGGCGAGCCCCGGCTTGTCTGCTTGTTCCACGACCACCCGAGCGCCGCACGGGACGACGGGCATAACGCCCAGGTCCACACAGCCAAGATGGCGCCCGCGGCTCAACGAATCACTAACCAGCCCCGGTGGTACGCCGTCCCACATCACCCAGCGGCGAAACGACGAAGGCTCCCCGAGGATGCGGCCTTTCCGGCGCTACGTCGGCCGGCCCATCAGGGCCCGGACCGAGATATCCTCGTCCACGTCCGGCCAGTGCACGCCGTGCCCGCAGCCGATCGGTTCCCAGTTCCGCCGCTGTTCCGGGGTCGCGTCTCTCAGGCGCGGGAACAGGGCCAGCGGCACGGATAGCTCGCGGCCGTCCGACAGCGCAATTCGCATCGATGCATCGGACACTTCCACCGCGACCGCCGTCGGATCTGGGTCAACGCGGACCGGCTTGGCGACCGTGATACTCATCCCAACTCCTCCGGAGCGTGTCTCGGTGCTCAATCACCAGCGCCCGCAGCTGGCTTAACTCGTGGCCTCGGAACCCGTCGTAGCCGGCCAGTTCGACCGGGTCCAACCAATATTTGGCGGCTTTGCTCCCGTCCGCAATGTGAACGTGCGGCGGCTCGCCCGGCTCCCGGCTGTAAAAGAAGAAGCGGAAGCCGAAGACGCGGAGAATGGTCGGCACGGATGGCCTCATTTGGCGAGCAACCCGCCACATAGGCCCACATGGTTAACGACCCCAACCGCGAGACGCCCGCCGGTCGCGCGGCTTCGCGCCACGCCCTACCCCCCACCCGGGCCATCGCGCGCCGCGGGCGGCAGTCCCGCCGGCGCGGCCTTGCTGCGGGGTTCGGGCGGCGGCGGAACCCAGGGGCGCGTGCCGCGGGCCTCCCGGTCGGTCAGCACCCGCGCCCGGCCATGCGGCTGCAGCCAGATCGCCGCGGCGCCCTGGCGCCAGACGGTGAACCGGTCGACCAGCGCCGGCCAGGGACGCGGACACAGGCCGCGTGCCGGCTCGGCGGACACGACGATCCCAACGCTTCGGCACCACTCGCCCACCCCACCGCGCGCCAGCAGCGCCGCCGGAACGCCGGGGCGCGGACGGAGCAGGCAGGCGTCGCGCGCGCATGCCACGGCCCCATCCGCCGCCTCGCCTGACCCGGGCATCGGCAGCGCCGCGCCGCCGCCCCAGTATTGCAGCCACGAATCGCGCGTGAACCGCTGGGAGCCCCCGGTGCTTTGCATGAACACGCCGGCCGGCGTACGCACCGCGATCAGGCGTGCGTCAGCCGAGACCAGCAGATCGGGCGGCCGATCCCACGCGGGAGACAGCACCCCCACCGAGATCGCTACCAGACCGGCCAGACGAATCCGGCTGCGCCATAGGCCAAGCCAGGCGATGCCAAGCGACACCGCTCCCAATCCCCAGGCCGGCATATGCGGCACGTCCAGCGTCGAGGCCGGCAAGGCGGTGGCGGTGCGGGCCACCCACAGGATCGCCTCGGCGCCCCAGCCCATCGGGACGAACGCAAGCCAGTCCAGGCCGAACGGCATCAGCAACAGCCCGACCAGCCCTGCGGGCATCACCCACAGCGCGGTCAGCGGCACCGCGGCCATGTTCGAAATGACGAAATAGACCTGGATGCGGCCGAAATGATAAGCGCCGTACGGCATCGAGAACGTGCCCGCGAGCGCGCTCGTCAGCGCCAGACAGGCGACGTGCACGGCCAGCCGCCGGTACCAGGCCGAGCCGTCCAGCGCCCGCAGCCATGGACGCAGCAACTCGTAGCCGGAGATCAGCGCCAGCACGGCGGAAAAACTCATCTGGAACGAGACGCCGGGCACCTCCTGCGGCTCCAGCAGGATCAGCACCGTGGCGGCCAGCGCCAGGCCGCGCAGCGAGACCGCCTGCCGTCCGGCCAGCACCGCCACCGTGACCAGGCAGGCCATGGCGAAGCTGCGCACGATCGGCACGTGCATGCCGGTCAGCACCATGTAGCCTCCGCCGGCCGCCAGCGCGGCGACCGCCGCCAGCCGCTTGGTCGGCCAGAACAGGCTGGCGTGCTCCGACGCCGCGAAGCCGGTTCGCGCCAACAGCATGGTCCAGCCCATGACGATGCCGATATGCAGCCCCGCCACAGCCAGCAGGTGGGCAAGGCCGGAGGCGCGGAACGCGTCGTGCTCCCCCTCGGGGATGCCGCGCGACTCGCCGGTCAGCAGGGTGATGCAGACCGTGCCGGCCGCACCCGGCACCGCGGCCGCGACTTGCCGGGCGATTGCCTCGCGTAGCGCCTGCACGATGCGGTGCACCCCGCCCGGCGCGGTCCGGGCCAGCCGCTCGGCCGTGCCAAGCGCATAGCCGCCGCCGCCGAGCCCGGCGAAGAACGCGTCCCGCTGCAGGTCCCAGCCGCCCGGGTAGGCGGGCGGTGCGGGCGGGCGGACCAGCGCCCGCACGCGGATGGTGTCGCCAGCCCCCAATTCCGTCGCGTCGTTGGCGCGCAGCCGCACGTGCAGATGACGCGACAGCGGGTGGTCCGCGCCGTCGAGCCGCACGTCCTCCAGGGTGAGCCGGCGTCCCTCCGGCAGAGCCTCGACGCCGCGCACGATGCCGGTCAGCACTGTGGCGGTCCGCGGCAGGGTGTCCATCGGCGGGGCGCGCGCCATGGCGAACTGGCTGGCTGAGAACCCGACGGCAGCGGCTGCCAGGCACAGTAGGAGGGCGCGCGCCGGCCGCCAGCGCCACGCCAGTCCAGCGGCCAGCGACGCCGGCGCGGCGGCTGCCGCACCGGCCCAGAGCGGCGGCTCCACCCGCAGCGAGAAGTAGGTCAGCACGCCCGCGCCCATGAACACCGGCAGCCAGAGCACGAACCGGCCGCTCTCGGCTTCGATCAGCCGTTCCAGCCGGGCGGCATAAGCGGCATGAAACCCGGCGGCCAGTCGAATGGGCCATCCGGTGCGCGAGCCGACGGCCGTCGGGATTGCCCGGACGGTTTGAGAGCAGGCGGCCAGCCGGGTGCCGGCCCAGCGCGGGACCAAGCGGCCGCACAGGCGCAAAAAAAAGCCGGACGCGCGTTGGGTGGCCCTGAGCACCGACGAGCTGGAAACCCGGCGCCAGGCCGCCGGGGCGACCCGCAAGCGCGACGCCCAGGGGGCCAGCAACGGGGCCAGCAACGCGGCCAGCATTCCGGCCAGCATGGGATGCATGCGGGAAGCATGGGGCCGCCGGCTCTACATCCGGTGAACGCGCATGCTAGGTGATCACCATGACCGTTCGCACCCGTTTCGCCCCCAGCCCGACCGGGCTTCTGCATATCGGCGGCGCCCGCACCGCGCTGTTCAACGAGCTGTTCAGCCGCCACCACGGCGGCGAATTCCTGCTGCGCATCGAGGATACCGACCGCGAGCGCAGCACCGCGCAGGCAACGCAGGTGATCCTCTATGGCCTCGCCTGGCTGGGGCTGACGCCCGACCAGCCGCCGGTGTTCCAGTCCACCCGGTCCGCGCGCCACGTCGAGGTCGCACAGCAATTGCTGGCCGCTGGCCACGCCTACCCCTGCTACTGCACCAAGGAAGAGCTCGACCTGATGCGCGAGCAGGCGCGCGCCGAGGGCCGGCCGCCGCGCTATGACGGACGCTGGCGCGACCGCGACCCGGCCGACGCGCCCGCCGGCATTCCCCCGGCGATCCGGCTGAAGGCGCCCCGTGACGGCGAGACCGTCGTGGACGACCTCGTGCAAGGACCGGTGCGCGTCGCCAACGCCGAGCTGGACGACATGATCATCCTGCGCAGCGACGGCACGCCGACCTATCTGCACGCGGTGGTGGTCGACGACCACGACATGGCGATCACCCACGTCATTCGCGGCGACGACCACCTGACCAACACCTTCCGCCAGGTGCAGATCTACCAGGCGATGGGGTGGGCAGCGCCACATTTCGCCCATATCCCGCTGATCCACGGCGCCGACGGGGCGAAGCTGTCGAAGCGCCACGGCGCCGTCTCGGTGCTGGAGTTCCGCGAGCAGGGTTTCCTGCCCGAGGCGTTGTGCAACTACCTGCTACGCCTCGGCTGGGGGCACGGGGATTCGGAGATCATCAGCCGCGAGGAGGCGATCCGGCTGTTCGACATCGACGGCGTCGGCCGCGCCGCGAGCCGGATGGATTACGCCAAGCTGACGCACCTGAACGGCGTCTATCTGCGCCAGGCGGACGACGAGCGGCTGACGCACGAGGTGCTGGCGCGCCTCGCCCACCGGCCCGGGCTGGCGCTGGGCAGCATCGCCGCCGCGCGCATCCGGACGCTGATGCCGGGACTGAAGGAGCGGGCGAAAACCACAGTCGAACTCGCTGATTCTGCCGCTTTCCTGGCGCATCCGCTGCCGCTGCCGATGGACCCGAAAGCGGCGGCGCTGCTGACGCCGGAGGCCAGGCTGATGCTGCGCGACCTCGGCGCCCATCTGGCAGCGACGGATTTTTCCGTCCCGGAGCTGGACGCCGCATTGCGGGCGTTCGCGACCGCCGGTGGCCGCAAGCTGGGCCAGGTCGCCCAGCCGCTGCGGGCCGCGCTAACCGGCAGCACGGTCAGCCCCGGTATCGACGCCACGCTGGCCGCGCTCGGCCGGGACGAAGCGCTGGCACGGATCGCCGCCGCGGCTGCGTGAGCCGCTTGTCGCTGACCGCTTCGCGATGGACACGAACGTTCAGGTAGGGCGGATAAGCTCTTGCGCCATCCGCCATTGCCGCATGCCGCACCGCAGCGGCGGATGGCGCAAGAGCTTATCCGCCCTACACCATCGGTACGCCGCCAGAGTGGAACCTCTCGCGCGCCACGCCGTCAGTACGCCGCCAGAGTGGACCTTTCCCGCGCCGTCATGCTACCGCTCTCGGTGGCCCAGGCGTCAAGCCTGATTTCAAGACGACGCATTTTTAGCGACCAGTCGGCAAGCGCTGTCGAGGTTTCCACATAGGACAGGCAAGCATGAAGGCCATCGGGCTTTGCATGATCGTCAAGAACGAAGCGCATGTCATCGAGAGATGCCTGCGCAGCGTGCGCCCGTTGATCGATTACGTGCTGATCCAGGACACGGGGTCGTCCGACGGAACGCAGGATATCATCCGCGACTACCTCGCCCGCGAAGGCCTGCATGGCGAAGTATTCGATGAGCCCTGGCAAAACTTCGCTGCCAACCGAACCATTGGCCTGCAGCGGCTGCGCCGCAACGCGGCGATCGACTATGCCCTGGTGATGGATGCCGACGATATCCTGGTGCTCCCGGACGGCTTCGACCCCCTCGCGTTCAAGGCCGGCCTGGACAAGGACGTCTACAATATCGAGCTTCGCCGCGGCGGCACGCACTACACCAGGCCACAACTCCTCAGCAATTCGCATCCCCTCCTGTACAAGGGCGTGCTGCACGAGTATGTGGAACTGGGCGATTGCTCGACCGCGGAGGCGGCCGGTCTGCATATCCTGAGCACGACGGAGGGTGCGCGGGGCCTCAATCCCCGGAAATACCTCGATGATGCCCATGTCCTTGAGCGCGCGCTGGAAACCGAGGCAGACCCGTTCCTGCGGTCGCGTTACACCTATTACCTGGCACAAAGCTACCGCGATGCCGGCGCGCTGGAACAGGCGCTGACCCACTTTCTTGCCCGCGCCGAACTCGGCTACTGGGTTGACGAGGTCTATGTCAGCCTGCTGGGCGCCGCGCGGGTCATGCAGACGCTGGGCCGGCCGCTCGACGATGTCCTGGCGGTCTACGATCGCGCCTCCGCGACCTGCGCATGGCGGGCAGAGGCGCTGCACGGCGCCGCCCAACTGTGCAACCAGAACAACCGGCCGGCGCAAGCCTATGCCATCGCCAAGCGTGGACTCGACCTGAAGAATCCGCAAGGCGGCCTGTTTGTCGAAGCCTGGATCTACGACTACGGGATGCGCGACGAATTCGCCGTGGCGGCGTATTGGGCCGGCGCCTATGCCGAAAGCCTGGACGCCTGCATTACACTGCTGGGCGGCGGCGCGCTGCCGGCGCCGGACGTCCCCCGCGTTGCCGCCAACGCCCGTTTTGCGTTCGACAAGCTGCCCGCGACCAAGAACCTCGGCGCCCTGGGCACGGAGAGCTTCCTGGACCAGTTCCCTCTTGGGCCCGAGCGGCAGCTTCGCACCAGGATCGACAACCCGCCGAGCGTGCTGGTCGCCATTCTGGCAAAGCAGATGGCCGCGGCGTTGCCGCTGTACCTGCAATGCCTGGAGTCACTGGACTACCCCAAGAAGGCAATCACACTGTACGTTCGGACCAACAACAACACCGACGACACCGAACGTTTGCTGCGTGCGTGGCTGGCACAGGTTGGCCATCTCTACGCCGGTGTCGAATTCGACGCAGCGGATGTGACCGAGCCTGTCCACGAGTTCGGCGTGCGGGAGTGGAACACCCAGCGCTTTGCCGTGATGGGCCGGCTGCGTAACGCGTGCCTGCAGAAGACGCTCGCGCACCGTTGCGATTTTCTTTTCTTTGCCGATGTAGATAATTTCGTTCGCCCCGGCACGCTGCGCAATCTGGTCTCGGTCAACCTGCCGATCGTGGCCCCCCTCCTGCGCTCCATCGAGCATTGCGAAGAATATGCGAATTACTTTTCCGAGACAGACGAGAGCGGGTACTTCGCTCACTCCGACCAATATGATTGGGTGCTGCAACGCCGGGTGCGCGGCCTGATCGAGATGCCCGTGGTCCATTGCACGTATTTGGTTCGCGCCGATGTCATTCCGGAGCTGGTCTACCTGGACGGCTCCGGCCGACATGAGTTCGTGGTGTTCAGCGACAGCGCACGTCGTGCCGGAATCCCGCAATACATCGACAACCGGCAGATCTATGGCTACCTCGGACGGGACGCCCTTCCCGCGCAGGTCGTCCAGGCGCGGGAACTGCTGCGCGACGATCTGGAACGCTCGGGGAATTGTCGGATGGCGCAAACGGTCGCGCTGTGACGCGGCGACCGGGCGCCGAAACCGGACCCGGATCCGCCCCTTGGCCCGCTGTCTCGCCAATTCGCATGACCTCATCCGCTGGGGTCACAAAAAATTTTTAGAAAATGCCGTTGCATTGATCTGGATCAAGGCTATGAGCGCTGCGCCGCGGCAACATCGCACTTGTGAGGCCGGTGGGTCTTAGACCCGCCTCCCCTCCTTGGACTCCTCCCTAAACTTGGCGGCGCCTTTTTGGCGCCGCCTCTTTATTACCGCCCCTCGCGCCGCCTGCGAGACCGCGGCGGAACCCCTCGTGCAACCGGGCCGCCCCGCTTTTGCCCGCGTCACCTGGGCAGGAGATGGCACAATGCGCGCTGGCAGACAATCGAGCAGCGGACTCGCGGTGACGTTCGGATGGTGCGTGGTCGCCCTGCTCAGCGTATCCAGCGTGCTCGGGATGGTAAACCGGTCCGAATTCGGGCCGCATGTCGGGGACATCATCTCCTTCGCCCCCGCCCCCGATGCGCCGTCAGACGTATCCGCTCGAATCATGGTGGCAAGGGCTGGCGGGGGCGCCTGCAGCCTGGACGTTGGGCTGATCCAGCAAGGCGGCGGCAGCCTGGTGATCGAGGCCCGCCGTCCGGACCTCGCCCAGCCCTACCAGGCGCACTGGGCCGGGCCTGGCGACAGCGATTGCGGCCGGTCCGCCGACCTGCTGGTCAGCGACTCCGACATGAGCCTGCTGGCGATTGCGGCCGGTGGTTACGGCGTCGGCGGCAAGCGATTGACCCCTACACCCCCCCTGGGGACACCCCTGACGACCAGCGAAGCACTGGTCCCGTAGCGACGCCATAGCCCGCACCGTTTCCTACTTGTCCGCCGCCTGCTTGTCCCGGCGCCGGAGGGTCTCGACCGGAAACTGCAGGAAGCTGGCATAGTCGTAGACGGTCGTGTCGTCCTGGTTCCAGCAGACATAGCCGCGGCAATCCGTCGGCCGCGCCGGGTAGACGGTGCACCGCCGGTCGCTGCCAAGGAACTGGCAGGTCTTGTATCCGGCTTTGATCCGCTTCTCGCCCTTGCGCGTGACCTCGACGATATGCGTCTCCTCGAACGCGCGCACCGTCATCCCGAGGAACTTCGCCAGCCGCCTGATGTCGGCGCGACTCACCCGAACATACCCGGCCATCCGGCAGCACAGGCTCGGACATTTCAGGCAGTTCAGCTTCGTTCCGCTCATCGCGCATCATCCGGCGTCACCATGGATCGGGCAAGCAGATGGCCGCGGGCAACAACGCGGGTGCCGGTCCAGGCGTTACGCGACAGCGTTCCGCCGTTCGTGCGGCCGCACAATGATGCCGCGGCATGACGGCAGTTGACGCACCTGCGCACGAGCGCCACTTGATCGCGGTCATGACCACCCGCATCCAGATCGATCGCGCCGAAGCCGCGTTGCCTCAGGAGGCCGAGGCGGCGTCGGCTCAGGCCGCAAGCCTGTCTGCCCCATCGGCCGAAGCCCAGGCTCCCCATGGCGGCGCCATGGTCCCGGCTGCGCCGGTCCGCCATCCGGAGAAGGCCCACCGGCCGGACCATCCTGTTGCTCGCAAGCCGGCATGGATCAGGGTCAAGGCACCCACCCACCCGGTTTACGCCGAGACCCGCGACCTGATGCGGCGCAACCGGCTGGTCACGGTCTGCGAGGAGGCCGCCTGCCCGAACATCGGCGAGTGCTGGAGCAAGCGCCACGCCACGATGATGATCATGGGCGAGGTTTGCACCCGCGCCTGCAGCTTCTGCAACGTGCGCACTGGCCAGCCCGGCGGGCTTGACGCCGGCGAGCCCGCGCGTGTCGCCGATGCCGTCGCCCGGCTCGGACTGAAGCACGTGGTGATCACCTCGGTGGACCGCGACGACCTGCCGGACGGCGGCGCCGGCCACTTCGCCGCCGTCATCCGCGCCGTTCGCAGCGCGGCGCCCGGCACGACGGTGGAAGTGCTCACCCCGGACTTCCTGCGCAAGCCGGGCGCGGTCGAGATCGTGGCCGAGGCCCGCCCGGACGTGTTCAACCACAACCTGGAAACGGTGCCCCGGCTGTACCCGGCTATCCGGCCCGGCGCGCGCTACTACCAGTCGCTGCGCCTGCTCGACCGTGTGAAACAACTTGATCCGGCCATCTTTACCAAGTCGGGGATGATGGTCGGACTAGGCGAGTCGCGCACGGAGGTCATGCAGGTGATGGATGATCTGCGCATCGCCGAGGTGGATTTCCTGACGCTCGGCCAATACCTGCAGCCAACCGTCAAACACGCCGCGGTCGAGAGCTTCGTTACCCCCGAGGAATTTGCCAGCTATGCCTCGCTGGCCCGCGCCAAGGGGTTTCTGCTCGCGTCCGCGACGCCGCTGACGCGCAGTTCCTATCACGCCGATGCCGATTTTGCGACACTGCGCGCCGCGCGCGAGGCTGCGCTGTCGGCCAAGGGGGCTGGCGTCCCGTCCGCCTGAACCGGTGGCAAGTTGCGACCGGCCTGCTGCGGACAACGCCAAGCCGGTGCTGGTGGATGCCCCTGGTTTCCCGCCGCATGGCAGGGACTTGCGCCGGGCCAATCGCTAAAACGGGCAAACCCAGGTTGGCCAGAGCGGCGCCGGCGGTTGCGCTGCTGCTCTCGTCGCCCGGGTGGCCGCTGCTGGCCGATATCGGTTTGGGAATTTCTCCTGATCCGTGGTGATCGTTGCCGGTCCAGCAACATCATCGCCGGATCGGGTTGGCCTTTTGTCTGGAACGGGAACCGACTGCTCCGAGCGCCAACAGGCCGGAGACCATGAGCGCCAGCGTTCCTGGTTCCGGGGCCAGCGCCGGGCTATTGGACGAGCCCTGGCCCTGAGTGCTGTAGAAACTGATGTCGCCGATGGTGCCTCCGTTGATATCAAGGTAGGCCTGATTGCTGTTCGGATAACTGAACGTCGAAACCCCGGCGCCGCTGAGATCCTGGATCGCCATGGCGATGCCGGTCGTTGGAGTCAGGAACAACCCTGCTTCGTTGCCCGCGCAGGCGTTTCCGGTCGTTGTTGTCGCCCCTGCCACGCAAGGAATCACAGTGGCGTTCACGTTGGCGCCGGGGACAAGGTTGCCCGACGCGTCCAAAGCGAGGCTCAGCGTACCATCGATCAAACTGCCGTAGTAAAGCGGGATGGCCTGACCTTGGGAAGTGATTGTGGGGGCGCCGCCGGACTGCAACTGAACGGCGATCGCGGCGGCATTGCTACCCCAAACAGTATAGGACAAGCTCGTGAAGACGCCACTCGCCGGTGAGCCTGGCGTCGGAAAACCGAACTGGTAACCTGTATCCTGAAACGTTACGAACAGGTTGTAGGTGCTGTTGAGGCCTCCCGAAGACACCGCGGTCCCGGAATTTTGAAAACCGCTGATCGCGAACACGCCGTTTTCAGTGAAGGCACCGGTCGTTGTGCTGATCGTGATGTCAGCATAATGAACGAGACTCATGCTGGTTGCGGTTATGCCGGCCGAGGCCGTCAGCCCGACGCTCGAAGGGCTCCACTGGAAGGCAATCGGATCGGCAACGGCAACCTGACATAAACCGGTCATAAAGACGGCGCTGAGCGCCGACTGTTTCAACAAGCGCATGTTTGTCTCTCCTGGCCGACAGGTGAAATGTTTTCTCAACGATCCGTTCGTTCGTTGCTACCCTATACGGCCAACCAGGTCAGTTTCCTACGAATTATTAATAAATCTCTTATCGGAATATAACGCCTGGGCTCTGGCCATGAGAAAGGCCCACGGCACGGTCCGCGGTGAGGGAAAAGGCGGGATTTTGGTCGTCCAGCCCTGGCGTACGAGCAGTACCGACTGTATTGGATATCGATCTTTCTTGGTCTATTGCAACTGTCCGCGCAGGCTTTCTGCCTGGCCAAAAGCTGGTGCCGCAATCCATGCGGCCGGCGTCGGGCCGCAAGGGCGTCTGCGGCGGGAGAACGGGCGCCGCTGCGGCGCCGCAATCGACGTCGTGGCGCCATCGGCGATCGCGAGCCGGCCTGGACGCCACCTCGAGGTGAGGGCGGGGCGGCCAGCGGCGAGCCGGCACCGCTGCGGCCAGCGGCCGGGACGAATCGACATCTCGTCGCGCGAACTCATTGACAGCGGACCGGCATATCGCGGAACTGTGGTTCCCTCGACGCCGTTCCACGTTATCTAGCCAGAAGCCACATTCGCTCACTCGTTCATAGCAGCCAGCATGCCCATTCATATCGATCGTCAGGTCATCCCCTACCGGCCCGACCAGCTCTTCGACCTGGTCGCAGACGTCGGCAAGTACCCCGAATTTCTGCCATGGTGCGTGGCCACGCGCGTGCGCAACCGGACCGAGCGGGAGCTGGTGGCGGACATGACCATCGGATTCGGACCGTTCCGCGAACGCTTCACCACCCGTGATACGCTCAATCGCCCCAGGCAGATCGTGGTTCGTTACGAGAACGGCCCGTTCAGGTATCTCAACAACCATTGGGACTTCCTGCCGCACGAGCAGGGCACCGAGGTGCGGTTTTTCGTCGATTTCGAGTTCCGGTCGCGCATCCTGCAAGCGGCGATCGGCGTGGTGTTCCATGAAGCGGTCCGGCGCATGGTCAACGCGTTCCGCAAGCGCGCCCGCGAGGTCTATGGCCCACCGGTCGTGCTGGAGACGGCGACCGCCGGCGCATCCGCGAAAGGCTGACAGAACCCGCCCGGCCTGCTTAGCTTCGTCTCCCCGGGGCGTCGTCTCCCCGGGTTCCGGAGAGCGAGCCGATGACGAACGCCCCAAGGCGCCCCGACGCCGCGCTGCCGCCACTGCGGGTCAACCTCTATTCCGATACGCAGACCAAGCCCTCGCCCGCCATGCTGGCGGCGATGACCCGGGCGCCGGTCGGCGACGAACAGCACGGCGACGACCCCACCGTGCACGAACTGTGCGACCGCATGGCGGCGCTGCTCGGCAAGCCGGCGGCGATGTTCCTGCCCAGCGGCACGATGTGCAACCAGATCGCCATCCTGACCCATTGCCGCCCGGGCGACGAGATCATCGCCCACGAAACCGCGCATATCGTTGCAGCCGAAGGCGGCGCCCCGGCGGCGCTGACCGGCGCCTCGGTGCTGGGTCTGAGGGGAGCGCGGGGGCAGTTCGACGTGGATACGCTCCGCGCGGCGTTTCGCGAAAAGCGCCGCAACGCCCCGCCGCAGACGCTGCTGGAGGTGGAACAGACCGCCAACCTGGGCGGCGGCGCAATCTGGCCGCTCGATGCGCTGAACGCGGTGCTCGACTGCGCCCATGCCAACGGCATGGCGACGCACATGGATGGCGCGCGCCTGATGAACGCCGTGGTTGCCACCGGGCTGCCGGCGGACGTCATCGCCGCCAACTGCGATTCGGTGTGGCTGGATTTCACCAAGGGGCTTGGGGCGCCGCTCGGCGCGGTGCTGTGCGGGTCCGAGCCTTTCATCGACCAGGCCTGGCGCTGGAAGCAGCGGCTCGGCGGCGCGCTGCGCCAGGCCGGTGTGTGCGCTGCCGCCTGCCTTTACGCGCTGGACCACAATACCGGCCGCCTCGCCGAGGACCACGCGAATGCGCGTGCCCTGGCGCGCGGGCTGGCGCAGATCCCAGGCCTCGCGGTGGAGGAGGAGCCGGAGACCAATCTCGTGTTCTTCGACACGTCAGAATCGGGCGTGACAGCGGCCGAGCTGGGCGACCGGCTCCGTCAGGATGGCGTAGCGATCTCGGCGATGGGGCGTTATCGAGGGCGCGCTTGCACCCACCTGGACGTGGACGCCGCCGGCATCCAACTGGCGCTGCAGGTGATACGGCGGGCCGTCAACTGACGGCCCCAGCCCTCTCCCAGCGCGCATCGCAACTCAGCAGGGAGAGGGCGTCTCGTCTCGCGGCTGACCTACATCCTGTTGCCGGCGCCCGATGTCGTGTCACTCGAACCGCCGCCAGCGCTTCCGCCGGCACCAGATCCGGGCTCAAAGGACTGGCCTTTGCGTGCCGCCGCCAGACTCTGCTCGTTAAGCTGCTCGACAGTGCCGTTCTGCGAGGAGTCGGACTGGCGCGAGCCGTGCCAGGCGTGTGTCATATGATGATGTTGCATGGTGTCGTTGGGGCCAGGCGACATCGAACCAGATGAATCGGTGGTGGCCGCGACAGCCGGCG
>Ga0302154_10002023_pt1 | contig 15841 bp, 12 predicted proteins | sample I_Bog_N2_3_FD_193507 | JGI IMG/M metagenome (GOLD analysis project Ga0302154, IMG submission 193507) | Peat permafrost microbial communities from Stordalen Mire near Abisko, Sweden - I_Bog_N2_3 | ecosystem: Environmental > Terrestrial > Soil > Wetlands > Peat | place: Sweden: Abisko, Stordalen...
GCTCCGCTAAGGATGACAAACGTCGGTGTTGTCTGTGGGGCGGGCTAGAGGCCGGCGAACCAGTCGTAGCCGAGTTTGGTCCAGAAGTCGTCGGGTTTGGTGTCGGTGTAGGCGATGAGGCCGATGTGCTTGATTTGTTTGTAGCCGTACTTGATGGGCATGTGCAGGCGGAGCGGGGCGCCGTGCTCCGGCGGGAGTGGCTGGCCGAAGGTTTCGGTGACGAGCAGGCTCTGCGGGTGCATGGCGGCGCCCATGTCGTAGCCGCAGTAGTAGTCGCCGTTGGGGGTCTCCATGTAGACGTAGCGGGGGAGGCGGGCGCGGCCGTTTTCGATGATGGGCGCGGGCGGGTAGGCGGCGATGAAGTCGCGCAGGCGGACGCCGGACCAGTGGGTGATCATGCTCCAGCCTTCGATGCACTTGAACTCGGTGATGAGTTCGGTTCGGGGGAGCTGGAGCAGGTCGTCGAGCGAGAGCAGCAGGCCGGGGGTGCCGATGTCCAGCGCGGAAGAGGAGGCGCCGGCTTCGGCGGAGCCCTGGTAGCGTTTGTGGGTGATGGCCTGCGCCATCTGGTTGAAGCGGTCGGCAAGCGAGAGTTGCGGCGCGCCGCCGGCTTTGGGTGCTGACTTGAGGTCGGGTGGCGGAGATTTGAAGTCGGGGGCGAGCGGGCTGGGGCCCTGGTCGGCTTCGCCGTACTGGTACTGCCATGCGGTGACGTCAGGAGTGTAGTGCGGCGAGGACTGGGGGTTGGCGACTCCGGCGACCTGCAGCCGCCAACTGGAGAGCTGGAGCGGCTGGTCGAGGCCGATGACGCCGTTGAGGCGCAGCGGGCGGGCGCGGCGCATGGAGTAGGTCGGAGCGAGCTCGCGGAAGCCGAAGACGGCGCGGTTGACGCTGGCGTCGAAGTTGAGGACGTGGCGCAGGCCGGATTGGAGCTCGCCGACGGGCGCGGAGTTGTTGATCAGGTAGGCCGCACCGTAGGCTGCCGCGGCTGCCGTGCCTCCGACGAGGAAGCTGCGGCGGGTGCGTTTGGCGCTGAGGCGCTTGATGGTTGCGGCGTCGCCGGTGATCTCGGGTTCGGACATGGGGACTCCAGTCTCGCTAAGTGCTCTGTTCGCCGGGGTGGAAGCCGGCGCGCTGCGGGAGAAGAAGGATGCAGAGGAGCATGAAGACGGCGATGGTGCCGGAGGCGGCAAAGCGGCCGAGGCTGAGGCCGCCGTCGGAGTGGGGCTTGGTGAGCAGGTCGCCCATGGTGGCGCCGAGCGGGCGGGTGAGGATGAACGCTGTCCAGAAGAGGACGGTATGGCTGATCTTTGTGAAGTAGTAGAGCAGAGCGACGACCGCGAGCAGGCCGAGGAAGAGGAAGACGCCGCCGCCGAAGCCCGTGCCTTCACTGGTCCAGTCGCCGAGCGCGGTGCCGAGCGTGTTGGAGAAGAGGATGGTGATCCAGTAGAAGGTCTCGGCTTTGGGAGTGATGATGTTGTGCACAGAGACCGTGCCGACGGCGAGCTTCCAGACGATGAGAGAGAGAACGACCAGCGAGAAGAGGATCGTGGTGCCGCCGGGATAGCCGACGTGCAGCGAGCGGTCGGCGAAGTCGGCCATGGTGGTGCCGGCGAGCGTGGTGCCGACGATGGTGGCCCAGTAGAGCCAGGGATGGAACTTTTTGGCGCGGACTTGCAGCGCGACGAGGACGAGGAATGGCGCGAAGAAGATGAGCGTGCTGAGCGCGTAGCCGAGGTTCAGGGTCATGGAGAGGGCGTCGCCGCCGGTCTCGCCGAGGGTGGTGGCGGCGATCTTAATGATCCAGAAGATGAGGGTGACCTCGGGGACTTTGCTGAGTGCGGCTGTGGTTTCGTCGTTCATGCGATGGGAGACTCCGGGAGTGGCGATGCGGGGGCTGGGAGGTCGGTTAGGTCGGAAGGCTCGGCAGATGCGAAGGGTTCGGTGGGGGGTGCGGGTTGGATCTCGTAGCCGCTGACCATGGAGCGGAAGTTGTTCCATCCGGCGAGGATGACCTGGCCGACGTGGACGAGGAAGAATCCGCAGAAGCCCATGGTGAGCCAGAAGTGGAACCAGCGCGCCATCTCGTAGCCGCCGAAGAGCGCTGTGAGCCAGTGTGCGGAGGTGGGTTTGTAGATGGCGAGTCCGGTGAGCAGCGAGCCTGCACCCATTAGCACGATGGCGGTGTAGGCAATGCGCTGCGCGCCGTTGTAGGTGCCCTGCGGCGGCATGCCTTTGCGGCGGGCGAAGGGGAGATGGAGGTCGTAGAGGGTGACCTGGAGGGCGTCGGCGAAGGAGCGGCGCTGCGGCCACAGAACGCGCCACTCGCCGGAGAGCCAGAGGTAGACGGCGTAGGCGATGCCGTTGATGGCGAAGAGCCACATGAAGAGGAAGTGCCAGCCGAGGCCCGTGGTCAGGCGGTAGGGGGCGCTGAGCAGACGCCAGAACCAGTCCGGGAAGAGGCGCACGAGGGTGAACGAACCGATGCCGATGCGGTAGACCTGATGCGGGTGCAGGTAGGGCGGGATGGAGTCTCCCCAATAGATGAGCAGGCCGCTCCAGATCATGACGGAGAGCACAGGGAAGTTGATCCAGTGCATCCAGCGGATGGCGCGGGGGTGCTTTTGGACCAGCTTGAGGTTGCTCGAAGGTTCGCCGGGCATTTGAAAGACACCTCCCTGTGAGACTCAGCACCGTGGCTACAGTGTGCAAGCAGTATCTTAACCTGGCCTGAAGTTCCAGGATATTTTCTCGACTTTATTCCCGGTAAGATGAATTCGTCATGGCGGAGGTTCGCATCGAACGGAGTGCGTACCCTGTAATACGTTTGCCTGAATACGTTGGATGGAGGAGAGACGAACATTTCAAGCAGACACGCCGGATGGATTGCCGCGATGCTGAGCGTTGCCGCGCTGGGTGCTGCGTCGCGTGGTCATGCGGAGCGTGCTTCGTTTGAGATTCGGACGCATCGGATGGATGTGGATGTGGACGGTGCGCCGAATGCGTATGGGCCACCGGGTGTGAAGGCACTGGACCGGCTGCACAATGCGCGGTATCGCGGGCGGCGGAATGGGGAGATCGTCGGGTACCTGACGGATGATGACGATCCCAGCGTACCGATTGTGCAGGGGCCAGGTGATCCGTATCCGGGGTACTACATCTCGCAGACGGCATTTACCGATCCGCAGAGGACGGACCCGCGCGATCCGCTGCGCTATGTGGACGCGACGAAGATCAACTACGTGGTGCTGGGCAATGCTGCGCGGCGGCGCGGGGCGAGGATTGGGGACTTTGTGGCTGTGTACTCGCGGCGGACGGGGAAGAGCGTGTTCGGGATTGTGGGGGACGACGGGAACCCGAGCGGAGATGAGGGTTCGCTGCACCTGCTGCAGGCGCTGGGGTATCCGTTTCGGAATGGGACAGAGGACTCGGTGGAGCGGAGAGAGATTGTGGTGCGGTTCTTTCCGGGGTCGAACCCGAAGCGGCTGTTCTTCCACTCGCAGGAGGAGTTGGATGCGGCGGCGGAGCGGATGGGGCTGAGCAGGGAGTTCGGCAAGTTGTAAGTTATAAGTTTTAAGTTGTAAGTTGGATTGTGTGCCGGTTCGAAGGCCGAGATTTCCTCGGAGCACTCACCTAAGACTTACAACTTAAAACTTACGACTCATCTCTGGAGTTACGCATGGAATATCGCAGTCTTGGCCGCAGCGGCCTGAAAGTCCCCGAGTTGTGCTTCGGCACCGGCACCTTCGGCGGTGCAGGCAACAAGTTTTTTGAGACGTGGGGGACCACGGAGGGTGCGGAGGCGACCCGGATCGTCGACGTGTGTATGGAGGGGGGCTGCAACTTCTTCGACACGGCGGATATCTACTCGGACGGCAACAGTGAGAAGGTGCTGGGGAAGGCGATCTCGCACCTGAAGCGCGAAGACGTGCTGATCTCCACGAAGGCGACCTTCCAGACGGGCGAGGGGCCGAACGACCGGGGCAGCTCTCGCTACCACCTGGTGCAGGCGCTGGAGGCGTCGCTTAAGCGCTTGAATACGGACTACGTGGATGTGTATCACCTGCATGGGTTCGACGCGACCACGCCGGTGGAAGAGACACTGAACACGCTGGACAAGATGGTGCGCGAGGGCAAGGTGCGGTATATCGCCTGCTCGAATTTTTCGGGCTGGCACCTGATGAAGTCGCTCAGCGTGAGTGAGCGGTATGGATGGGCACGCTATGTTGGGCACCAGGTGTACTACTCGCTGATTGGGCGCGACTATGAGTGGGAGCTTATGCCGCTGGCGCTGGACCAGGGAGTGGGCGCACTGGTGTGGTCGCCGCTGGGTTGGGGACGGCTGACGGGGAAGATTCGCCGCGGGCAGCCGCTGCCGAAGGAGTCCCGGCATGCGAAGGGCGGTGGCGAGCATGGACCGGAGATGCCGGATGAGTATCTCTATAAGGTTGTGGATGCGCTGGATGAGGTAGCGAAGGAGACGGGCAAGACCGTACCGCAGATTGCGCTGAACTGGCTGCTGAGACGGCCGACTATCTCAACGCTGGTTATCGGCGCGCGCGATGAGAAGCAACTGCGCGCGAATCTCGGCGCGGTGGGGTGGAAGCTGACCGCGGAGCAGATTGCGAAGCTGGATGACGCGAGTGCCGTGGCGCCGTCGTATCCGCACTGGCACCAGTGGCAGTTTCCTTACCTGAAGGTGCAGGGAAGCGGCATCGGGCTGAATCGCTGACGGCTGGCTGGGCATGGATAGGACACTGGACATCCGCGCCTAAAATGCGTACCCCACCCATGACGATGAAGCCGTCATGGATGGGGCACCCGGAATTGTTGCAGGATTGCGGTTGGACTATTGTGCGGGCTTGGCTGCGGGAGCGGCCTTTTTGGCGGGTGCCGGCTTGTGCTTCCAGAAGTCAGGTTCAGCCTTGATCCAGGATTCGGGCGGGTGACTCATCGCGGGGCTGAAGGAGAAGAGGTTGGTCATCTCGGTCTCGATGGAGTCGGATTCGAGCTCGGAGAGCTTCTTGCGGTTGTCCGCGCCAAGCGCCTCGCCGAAGGCCTTGTCGTTGGCGAAGTCGGCGTCGACCTGTGCCAGGGACTTCAGCGGCCAGACGACGAGGTAGACGTCACCGGGGCCGGCGCCAAAGGCCTCAGAGAATATGGTCCAACGCGCGGAAGGATCCTCCTTCGCATAGGTGTCCTTAATAATCTTGACGATGTCTTCCCATTGTTTGCGGTGACCGGGTTTGACGACGTACTGGGAGATCTCCATGTAGCGCGCGCCAGCCAGATCGCTGGAGTTACTTTGTTCCGGCTCCAGGGTCCAGATGCTGGCATCCGTGGAGGCGAGCAGGTCGCCGTCGGCGACGTTGGCACGGTCCAGGGCTGCACCGAGTCCGGTGATCTTGGCGACTTCCTTGTGCTCGGCTTCCAGGGCGGCGAAGCTGACGTAGCCGCTGAAGAAGAGTGCGCGATCGGGGCCGGTCATGGAGTTCAGGGCGAAGTAGTGGATAGGGGCGTTCTTGGCGTCCAGCTCGCGGATAAAGGCGCCTTCCGTGGCTTCATGCAACATGCCGCCCTTGCCGGGCTTGAGGAACTCACGCTGGATGAGCAGCACATTGGGTGGGCCATTGATGCCGTCATTCTGGGCGTGGAGCGCGAGGGGAGCGATGCTCATTGAGCAGAGCAGCAGAGGAAGTATGGTGGAACGTTTACAGAGATTAAACGTCATGAGAGACCCTCCTGGGGTTTCGTTCGAGATGCAAGATGGAATGGAATCACTGTGATCGAAGTCGATCGAACCGCCGGCGTTTGCTACAGGGGCAGAGATCGAACCGATGCCTGGTGGTGACGGAGCTGAAGGCGTCGCCGACCAGGGGCCCGAAAGCTATGAAAACGTAAGACATCCGCAAATGGGAGGCGGAGGCTTTTGGAGAAGTCTCCGCCTAAGGCCGCCATCTGTCAAGAACTTCCGAGGGTTGAGCCTTAGGAGTTGTGCGTCGGTATCCGTTGTCAGGGAAGCTGCGGCAGGCCGATGGAAGCATCGAGGCGATGGAAGCGGGGGTCGCTGCGCAGCGCGCGGAATTCAAGGTTCATGTTGATGCCCATGATGAGGGTGTCGTGGTTGGCGGCGAGCTTCTGCAGGTCGGCCAGGGCGTCGTCGTTGTGGCTGAGAGCTGCCTCGGCAACAGCTATATCGAGGGTGCCTCCTGCAGGGTGCCGGGCCTTCTGCCAATGGAGCACCGACCGCCACATGGCGGGCTCGCCACCGCTACGATAGGCCCTGTCAGCGACGGCATTTTCGGCAAGCAGGTCGTCATTGTGCATCAGTGTGGCCCAGCGACGCTGCTCGCGCAGGGCGCAGGAAGGGTTGGCCGGCGGCGCCATGCAGAGGACGGAGATGTTGAAGTGCGCGCCGGAGTAGTTGGGATCCTGCTCGGCGATGGATTGCAACAGTTCGATCGCCTCGTCGCGATGGCCGGAGAGTCCGAGCGCGTAGGCGCGGGAGGCCAGGATGGCGGTGGAGTTGGGCTGAAGGCGCTGGGCGGCGTCGAGCTGCTGGATGGCTTCCGGAAAACGTCCTTCGTGGGTAAGCATGGAGCCGTACCAGTGGTGTGCGAGCGCGGAGTTGGGGTTGAGGCGGATGGCGGCGAGGAACTCCGGCTCTGCGGTGGAAGGACGCTCGTCCCAGAAGTAGTGAATAAAGGCGAGTGCAGCGCGAGCGTCGGCCTGACTAGGGTTGAGGGTGAGGGCGTGCTGTGCTTCGTCACGTGCCTTGGCATAGGCCACGGGCTCGGGCATGGAGCCGTACTCACGGCAGAGGAGGTGGGTGATGGCGAGTCCCGACCAGGCGGGAGCGTAGGTTGGGTCTTTGACGGTGGCCTGATGCAGTAGTTGCTCGGCGTAGTTAAGCGATTCGGGTGTGCGCTTCTCGTAGGAGTAAACGCCGCGCAGGTAGAGGTCGTCCACGCCGGCGACGTGGGACGAGGTGTAGAGGGAGCCGCTGGAGGCGGGTTTATCCGGCGCGCGCGCCGCGACGAATGAGGCGACCAGAACCAGGGCTGCGATGGAGATTGCTGCCATCATGGGCCAGCGGCGCTGGGGGACCGTTACGATAGAGGGGGTGGCCGAGGGGTACGAGCGACTAAGCCAGTCGTCGAGATCGGAGATGAGGATGTAGACATTGGTCCGGCCAGAGCCGGGCATACGGCGCACGGGGAGATGACGCTGCTTCTCCCAGCGCTTGACGGTGCGTTCGTCGCGGGAGACGTAGTCGGCAATCTCTTTCCAGCCTTGCAGGACGGTTTTGTCAGTGGCGGTCAAAGCATGTGCCTCAGAGCGCGAAACCGATGGGGCCTTAGGAGAGATTTTACGCGACGAGCGGCGCTCCGGGAGGGAACCAGGGCTGGACGGTCAGCGTAAACTGAACACAGGTAACTGATGGAGACCAAAGAGGCATTCCGGATCGCCGTGCAATCGCTGTGGGCCAACAAGCTGCGCAGCATACTCACGCTGCTGGGTGTGGTGATCGCTGTGGCCAGCGTCATCGCGGTGGTGACGCTGGTGAACGGAGCGAATGAGTATATTGCGACCAAGATCAATCGCCAGGGCGCGGACGTGTTTACCATCTCCCAGCAGCCGGCGTTTACGACCAGTTATAAGGAGTACATCGAATACCAGAAGCGGAAGATCATTTCGCTGGAGGAGTACCACGCGGTGCAGCAGGAGTGTACCGCATGCGAGCAGGTGGGGGCCTTCCAGAGTTCGACGGGCGAGATTAAGTACGAGGCCCAGTCCAGCACGGACACACAGATACGTGGCTATACCGCGCTGATGCCGGAGATGCAGAACCTGAACATCGTGGAGGGCCGCGGGCTGACGCAGGCCGATGAAGACCACGCTGCGCACGTGGCGCTGATCGGGGCGGACATCGAGGAGAACCTGCTGAAGTTCGAGGACCCGATTGATAAAGAGATTCGCGTGGACGGTGTGCCCTACACGATCATCGGGCTAGGCGAAAAGCAGGGCAAGACGCTGGGACGCAGCCAGGACAACTGGGTGGGCGTGCCGTTGACGACGTACCAGAAGAGCTACGGATCGATGAAGACAGTGACGATCTATGCGAAGTCCGGCAGCGGCGCTCCGGCGATGGAGGCGGCCAGCGACCAGGCGCGGATGATCGTGCGTGGGCTGCGGCACGACCGGCCGGGCGAGCCGGACAGCTTTACGCTGGAGACCAGCGACACGCTGGCCGGACTGCTGCAGCAGATTATCGCCAGCATCGGCGGCGTGGCGATTGCGATTGCGGCGATCTCGCTGGTGGTGGGCGGCGTGGTGATTATGAACATCATGCTGGTGAGCGTGACCGAGCGGACACGCGAGATTGGTGTGCGCAAGGCGCTGGGCGCCAAGCGGCAGGACGTGCTGATCCAGTTCCTGATGGAGTCAGGCACCCTGTCGTTGATTGGCGGCGCGATCGGGGTGGTATGTGGTGTGATCATCGCCAAGGGCGTGGCGATCGTGGCGGGGTTTCCCGCGGCGATTGCGCTGTGGAGCGTGTTTGCGGGGTTGATAGTAGCGTTGTCTGTAGGCGTGTTCTTTGGGGTCTATCCAGCGCGTAAGGCGGCGGATCTGGATCCTATTGTGGCGCTGCGATCGGAGTTTTAGCGATGGCGATGCGAGCGAGTGATCAACGCGAATCCGTCAAGATGGCGCTGGATACCCTGCGCGCAAATAAGCTGCGCTCGGGATTGACGATTCTGGGAATCGTCATCGGCGTGATGACAGTGATCATGATCTCGTCCGTGATCAACGGACTGAACACTTCCGTGTCAAATCTGGTGGCATCGTTTGGCACCAACGTGCTGTGGGTGTTCCGGTTTCCGGTCATAGGCGTGCGGCCGACGGCGGAGATGCTGGCGCGCAAGCAGATGACCTATGACGACATGATCGCGATGGGCCAGTTGCCGCATGTGGTCGCCTCGTCGGCTTCGCTGGAGTACACGAACTACCAGTTCAACGAGGGGTCGGTGGTGGCGAAGTTCGGCCAGCGGAAGGCGGACAACGTCTCCCTGGAGGGGGATACTCCGAGCAATATGACGGTGTATGACAAGGTGATTTCGGAGGGCCGCTTCTTTACCCAGGAGGAGCAGGACCGCGCCTCCGATGTGACCGTACTGGGCCACGACGTGGAGCAGGAGCTCTTTGGGCCGGTCGATCCCATAGGGCAGGAGGTGGTGATCGCGGGCAGGACGTTCACCGTCATAGGCGTATTCGAGAAACAGAAGACGGCATTTGGCGGCGGCAAGAATCCAGACGACAGCTATGCCTACTTTCCGATTACCACCTTCCACAAGCTGCATCCCGAGATCCTGGACTACTGGCTGAGCGTGAAGTTCGATGACCAGAAGAACAAAGAGCTGGTGACCGATGAGCTTCGCGAGTTGCTGCGGAGGAGGCGGAGGGTGCGCAATGAGCTGCCCGACAACTTCGCGATCTTCAGTTCGGACTCTATTACGAAGCTGTGGAACCAGATTACGAGCAGCCTTTTTCTGCTGATGTTCGGACTGAGTACGGTGGGACTGATGGTCGGCGGCGTGGGCGTGATGAACATTATGCTGGTGAGCGTGACCGAGCGAACGCGGGAGATCGGTGTGCGCAAAGCTATCGGCGCGACGAAGAAGACGATCCTGCTGCAGTTCACGCTCGAGGCGATGGTGTTGTGTGCAGTGGGTGGTCTGATTGGCATCGCCATCGGATCGCTTTGCGCGCTGGGACTGAAGTTCATTATCTCCAGCCAGGTAAGCCTGCTGTGGATTCTGCTGGCCTTCCTGTGTTCCTGCGCGATTGGGTTGGTGTTTGGAATTTATCCCGCATGGAAGGCCGCGAATCTGGACCCGATTGAGGCGCTGCGGTACGAGTGAAAGCAGAGTGTAGAGCGTAGAGAAATCGGAGACTATGAGATGGCTACTCCTGAAAATATGTCTTCTCATCGGGATTCAATTGCCTGGCAGAAGGGAATGGAACTATCGAAACTCGTCTATCTTTTGACACAAAGCTTTCCAGCTGACGAGCGGTTTGGACTTACGAATCAACTTAAGAAGGGCATCTGTCTCGATTCCGAGCAATATAGGCGAGGGTAAGGGCAGACCGACGACTGGAGAGTTGATTCAATTCCTCTCTATCGCGAGCGGATCAACACTTGAGGGTCAGACGCAGCTGGAACTGGCTCTGATGCTGAACCTGGGAGACCGAGGCTGCATCGCGAAAGCGCAGGACATAGCGATTGAGGAATTGAAGATATTGAATGCGGCGATCGCAACGCTGAGGGCCAAAGTCGCGGGAAAGAAGAGCAGGTGAGTCAGGGTTTTTCTATGCTCTACACTCTATCCTCTACACTCTAAGGAATGGACACCCTTACGCTAGTGGTTCAAGGCGCAGCCGCGCTGTTGACGTTGTGCGGGATAGTGTATGGGGTGATTGCGCTTTGGGCGGCGCGGTCGTTTGAACGTGCCGCGAAGAGCGCGCCGGCGGAAGGATACGCGCCCGCGGTTTCGATATTGAAGCCGGTGCGGGGCGTGGATGCGCGAATGTATCCAGGGCTGGCAAGCCACTGCCTGCAACAGTATCCGGGTGAGGTGGAGCTGCTGTTCGGCGTGAACTCGCTGGAAGACCCGGCAGTGGCGCTGATTGCGCGTCTGCGGGTCGAATATCCGAAGATGGACATTCGGCTGGTGGAGTGCCCGGAGATTCTGGGGGCGAACGGCAAGGCCTCCAATCTGGCGCAGATGGTACCGCGCGCCCGGTTTGAACACGTGGTGGTGAATGACAGCGACATTCGCGTCAGCCCGCATTATCTGAGCAGGGTGATGGCGCCGTTCGCGGCGCACACAACCGGCCTGGTGACGGCGCCATACGCAGGCCGCGCGGAGCGTGGGCTGTGGTCGCGGCTGGAGGCGCTGGGGATCTCCACAGACTTTATGGCCGGTGTGCTGACAGCGCGGATGCTGGAGAGTGGGATTCGCTTTGGGCTGGGATCGACGCTGGCGACGACCAAGACTGCGCTGGCGAGTATCGGTGGATTTGGGGCGCTGGCGGATCGACTCGCCGACGACTACGAGCTCGGTGCTCGTCTGAGCGCGGCAGGATATCGCGTGGAGTTGGTGCATGAGGTAGTTCACACCACGGTGCCGTCGTATTACCTGCGTGGGTTCTGCGAGCATCAGCTTCGCTGGGCGCGAGGTACACGTGACTCGCGGCGCGCGGGATATCTGGGTCTGGGCCTGACTTATGTTGTGCCGTGGGCATTGGGTACGGCCGTGGCGAGCGGCTTTGCTCTATGGAGCCTGAGCCTGCTGAGCCTGGCGCTGCTGGTCCGCGCGGCAGTGGCGCTTGCGGTCGGGGTAGGCCTGTTGCACGATGAGCAGGTGCTCCGCGATCTGCTGCTGCTGCCGCTGCGCGACTGCATGGGGTTGTTCTTCTGGGCGTGGAGCTATGCCAGCGATGAAGTCGTGTGGCGCGGCGAGCGGTTCCGGCTGCAGCATGGACGGCTGGAGCGGGTTTAGTGCCAGAGGTCAGCGGCTGGGCTGGTTGCTGACGATCTCCTTGCCGCCACTTCGGACGATAACGTAGACCGGACCGGGAAGCGCGGGCAACTGGTTCGGTGGGTCGGTAAGGGACTGCCACAGAAAGATACGCTGAGGGCGAGACCACTTCTGTGCGAGCGAGCTGCCGGTCTCGAAGATGTGCGGCGCGTCCGGGAAGAAGCTGCCATACCAGAGGTTGGAGCTGCGGCCATCGACCACGTGAATGTCGGAACGCTGCAGGTAGAAGCCGAGCGTGGAGCCGGATTCGTACTCGCCGTGAATAGCGACCATGTCCTGCGGCTGCACCTGAGATGCGATGGACTGCGCGAACTGCGCGCTGGTGAGTACTGGCGAGAAGATCCTAAGGCCGAGAAAGACAGAGACCAGGAAGCCGAACGAACCGGTTGCGAGCGCGAGGTTCGCTGCGTGCGGCCTGCTTCGAATGAGCAGGAGGAACGCGAAGAGCGGGCCGAGGAACAAGCTGAACGCAGCGATCACCATCGGGAAGCGGAAGAGCATGGCTGCGGGGCCGGTGATGTCCATGAAGTGACCCATGCTCAGCGCGTAATCCGCCGGGTTTTGCGAGAGCAGTGAGGCCAGCTCTGCGTGTTGTGCAGGCCGATGCGCGCTTAGGAGAAAGACAACGCTCCCGAGGAACACGACGCAGCCGAAGACTAGCGGGGGCAGGATGCAGCGTCGTATGGCGCGGCTGTGTCTCGCGAACTCCTCTTCTGTGGGGTCGTGCTGGTTAAGCCAGCCGGCGATGAGGATGGCGAGCGCAGGCAACGCGGGCAGAACGTAGTACTCCTGTCGCGTGGAGAGCGAGAAGAACAACAGCACGAAGGCCGTCCAAATCACCAGCAGCAACAGACCGCGCTGCAACAGCGGCAGATCGTTGCGGCGAAGCTGGCTGCGCCACTTCTCGGCTCGCAAAGGAACGGCGTTTGCGACGGCTTTGAAGGCGAACGCAGACCACGGCATCAGCCAGACGAAGCACAGTCCCCAGAATAGCCACAGCGGCGCGGTGTCGTAGTCGTGCGGCACGCGGAGGTTCAGGTAGCGCAGCAGGTGCTCGTTCATAAAGTAGAACCAGAACCAGCCATGCACGTTGCCATCCGTCGGCAGCGGCACAATCCAGTGTCCGCCCGCGAGGTGGATCGGCGCGGGAAGCCCCTGCGTCGGATTCGCAAGCCCGGCGAGGATGTGCCACGGCGCGGCGATCACGAAAAATACCACGACAGAAGTCCACGCATGCAGCTCGCTCAGGCGGCGCAGCGTTCCGGCAACGCCGCGTGTTGCGAGCAGATAGAGCAGAACGATCACCACCGGAAAGATCGCGCCGATCAGGCCCTTGGTCAGTACGTTGAGTGCGCAGGCCGCGGCGAACAGGTAGCTGGGCAGCCGCTGGTGCGCGTCGCGGGTCTCTGTCAGCCAGAAGGCATACATCGCGAGCGCGAGCCACAGGCAGACGAGCGCGTCCGGAATCAGCATCCGCGTGAAGAGGAAGATCCCGAAGCTCGACAGCGTGATGAGCGCGGCATACAACCCGGCGCGCGCATCCTGGAACATGCGTCGCGTGAAGCTCTCTACGAGCAGCACGAGCGCGAGTACGGCCAGCGCCAGCGGAATGCGTGCGGCGGCGGCGAGCGAGCGCGGCGAGTGCGCGCCAGCCAGCATCGCAGCCCTCATACTCGCTGCCATCGACCAGTAGAGCAGCGGCGCCTTCTCGAGATACCGGATGCCGTTGGCGTGGAGCGTCACGTAGTCGTGGCGCAGCAGCATCTCGCGGGCGACCTCCGCGTGTACGCTGTCGGCGTCGTCCAGCAGCGGCGGCGTAAAAAGCGCAAAGCTCGCGTAAAACGCAACCCATAGCAGCAGGATGCTGAGGAGCGTGGAGCGCGGGCGGGTTGGCGTTGGCGAGACCACCGAACTCAAGTGTACGAGCGACTCGCGTAAACTTAGGCCCGATGAGCAAGATGAAGCCCATTCGCGTCCGGCAGCCCCTGGTGCAGCTCGCCGAGAGGCCCGGACCGCCCGCCGAGATGATCTTCGGCGAGTGGTACCCCGCGCTGCGCGCCGACGGCCTGAAGCGTGGCGAGACGGCGCTGGCCATGCTGCTCGGTATACCGATGCTGCTGGGACGCAAGGCTGACGGCGCGTTGTTTGCGCTGCGTGACCTGTGTCCGCATCGCGGGATACCGCTTTCGGCCGGCTGGTTCGACGGCGATACCGTGCAGTGCAAGTATCACGGCTGGCGGTTTGAGCCCTGCAGCGGCCGCTGCGAAGAGATTCCTTCCCTCACCTCCTTTGATTCTTTGGAACCAACCAAAATCTTCGCCAATGCGTTTCCTGTCGTGGAGCGCGACGGCTACGCGTGGGTCTACGTGCCGGAGCCGGGCGCGGGGCGTGTGACAGAGGCCTCGCTGCCGCCGGTGCCGGAGCTGCCGAAGTTCTCCGGGCGCTATCGCAGCGCGCACCTGCAGGCCGAGCTGCCGTGCAACGTGGACCACGGCATCATCGGGCTGATGGACCCGGCGCATGGACCGTTCGTGCATCGCGCCTGGTGGTGGCGCAGTGCGGCGAGCATCCATGAGAAGACCAAGCGCTTCGAACCTATCGAGAACGGATTCAGGATGTCGCCTCATGCGCCATCGTCGAACTCCGCGCCGTACAAGCTGCTGGGGAAGCCGGTCACAACCATCGACTTTGTGCTGCCCAACCGTCGCTACGAGACGATTACTGCGACCAACGCGAAGGGCAAACAGCGGTGGTTCTCGTCGCTGACGACCATAACGCCGATTACTGCTTCGACTTGCCGGATCGACGTGATCGCCGCGTGGGAGATCGGCTATCACGTGCCGCTCGTGCTGCCCATCGCGCGGTACTTCGGGGCGCGGTTCGTGCAGCAGGACCAGCAGACGATGATCGAGCAGGCGCGGGGGCTACGGTCCAACCCCGGGCTGATGCTCATCGATGACGCAGACAAGCCGGCCAAGTGGTACTTCGCGCTCAAGCAGCGGCGGCTCACCGGCGAGGGTGCGCATCCGCTCAGCGGGCCGGTCGAACTGCACTGGCGAAGCTAGCTGGTTCCGACCCACATCTCAGAATCGAGATGTGGGGCACCCGCTTTCGTGCGGGTATTTTGCGACCCTCCCCTCCCCCGTTTTCGCGCAAAATCCTCATAACGTTGGACTTAGCTTTGGATCTCCGATTTGATGGGCTGTAAAATCCTGATTCCATTGGGCTTAATTTCCAAAATCTTCATAGCAAAGGACTTAACGGCTGACTGGCCTCCTTGTGGGTTGCTGGATTGGGTTGGGCGGCAAGAGCCAGGCCGGGGGCCGCGCTGCTTGCTGTGCTGTCTCTATTGTAAGGGGCGTGTCAAGTGGTTTTAGCGTCTTTGGCCACCCAGAGATTTATCTTGTGTAATCTCCGCGTCCTCACTATGCTCACTCCAACCAACGCACACCTGTAGAGGTCCACGTGAAAGCTCCCGCTTGCTTGCTTGTTCTTGCACTAGCATTTGGCGATATTGCCAATTCCCAGCAGACGCAGACCCCGCCCCCTCCTCCAGAGGCTGCTCCTGTTCCCAATACCGCTCCACCTGCGGGAGCGCCGGCACCGAACACGCTGCTGGATGGAACGGTGGTTAAGTTGAGGCTTGCGGAGAATCTGTCGTCGGAGACGAACAAGACCGGCGAGCAGGTTCCGTTTGAGGTTACGGAGGAGGTCGATGTTCAGGGCGTCCCCGTCATCTTGAAGGGTGCGCAGGCGCTGGCGACGGTGACCGATGCCGAGCCAAAGAGGCGGATGGGGCGGGGCGGAAAGCTGGACGTGAATATCGACAGCGTCCGGCTGGTGGACGGAGAGAAAGCCCAACTGCGTGCCGTGAGCGACAGCAAGGGGGGGCGGACATGTGGGGGCCATGACCGGAGCTATCGTCGCGACCTCGATCGTATTCTTTCCAGCGGCACCGCTGTTCCTGTTTATGCATGGCAAGTCTGTGGAGATACCGAAGGGAACCGAGGTGACGGCGTTTGTCCAGGGCGATATGCGCCTGGATATGGCGAAGATGGTGCAAGCCGGCGCGCCTCCTGTTATAGCTGTCGCTGCGCCGGCTGTTGCTGCAACTCCGGCCACTGTGCCTGCTCCGGAAGCAACGATGGCCAGCCTGTCGATAGAGTCCAGCGTTGCGGGAGCGGATATCGAGATCGACGGGAGTTTTGTGGGGAATACGCCGTCCACGGTTTCCGTCA
>Ga0302154_10002027_pt1 | contig 15819 bp, 12 predicted proteins | sample I_Bog_N2_3_FD_193507 | JGI IMG/M metagenome (GOLD analysis project Ga0302154, IMG submission 193507) | Peat permafrost microbial communities from Stordalen Mire near Abisko, Sweden - I_Bog_N2_3 | ecosystem: Environmental > Terrestrial > Soil > Wetlands > Peat | place: Sweden: Abisko, Stordalen...
TAATTTACCAACTCTTTGAGGCCATCGTCGAACCCAACCTCGTCCAGCCCACAATCATTTACGACTATCCGACCATTGTCTCTCCGCTCTCAAAGCAGAAGCCGGATGATCCAGACCACGTCGAGCGTTTCGAGTTCTTCTGCGGCGGCTTCGAGCTGGGCAACGCATTCAGCGAGTTGAACGACCCCGTCGAGCAGCACAAGCGCTTTGCCGAGCAACTCGCCCAGCGTGCCGGCGGCGACGACGAGGCCCACCAGATGGACGAGGATTATGTACGCGCCCTGGCCTACGGCCTGCCCCCCACCGGCGGCGAAGGCATCGGCGTAGACCGGCTCGTGATGCTGCTGACCGGCTCGAAGTCGATTCGGGATGTGATTCTGTTCCCGCTGATGAGAAATGCAGGGAACAGGGATCAGGGAACAGGGAACAAGGATCGGGAGCCGGAAGAACCTGCCGGTTGAGGTTTGTGCGATCCCACCCTAGCCACAAAAACAAAAACGTCGCGAGGGTGGGGCACCCGGCACTGGCAGTCCAAAGGCGGTTTGAAAATTCAACGCCCAGGAACCGCGCCGACAACCTCTACGACTGCGCTGTCGGGCTGGCTCCATGAGACGCCTCCCTCATGGGTAAACTGCTGTTTCGCATCGTTCCAGTGCAACCCGGTCAGCGTGCCAGCCCCCTTCTCGTAGGCGTAGGTCATGCCGTCATCTGAAAACAGTGTGAAGGCCGCGTCCGCGCCGGGGTAGACCCGAACCTTGGCGATGGCCTGGACCTCATGTGTGCTCTCGACCGGAGCACCGAGCGGAATAATGGAGCCGGCACGGACAAAGAGCGGAATGGTATCGATAGGGGCCTGCACCGTGATGGACTGGCCGCCCTTCACGCGCTCATTGGTCCAGTAGTTATACCAGTCAGCCCCCGCGGGCAGATAAACCTCTCGGCTGGTCGCGCCCTGCTCGGTAACCGGCGCCACCAGGAAGGCGGGGCCAAACATATACTCGTCTCGCAGGTCAGCCACCTTGGGATCGTTGGGGAAATCGAGCGGGAGGGCGCGCATGAACGGTGCGCCGGTCTGCCAGGTCTTGTAACCAAGCGAGTAGATGTAGGGCATGAGTTGGTAGCGCAGGCGCAGGTACTTCTCGAGAATGGGCTCGGCCTGGCTGCCGTAGGACCACACCTCGTTGGCAACCCGGCTGCCGTGGGCGCGGAAGATGGGAAGAAATGAGGCGTACTGGAACCAGCGGGTGTAAAGCTCCGGGTAATCGTCGTATCCGCCGACATTGGCGCGCGCGTCGGATGGATCGAGCAACGGGGGATGTGCGGGGTGGTGCTGCTCGGGCAGATACTGCCAGCCGCCGGTGTCGTTGGACCAGTAGGCGAAGCCGGACGCGGCGAAATCGAGGCCCGTCGGAATCTGCCTGCGCAATGTGTCCCAGGTGGGATAGATATCTGAAGACCAGAAGATTGTGCCATTGCGCTGCGCGCCGGTGTATGCGTCGCGAGAGAGGATCAGCGCGCGCCGCTGCGGCAGGTCCCGGCGAAAGCCATCATAGAGCGCCTTGGTGTGGAAGAACGGATAGACGTTGAAGTACTGCGTACCGGAACCGATGTTGAAGTAGGAGCCGTTGGGGGGCAGATCGGGCTCGGTTTCGTCGGCCCACAGGGAGTCGAATCCCTTGCTCAGGATGTTTTCGCGGATGGTCTGCCAGTACCATGCGCCTGCCAGGGGGTTGGTGGTGTCGATGTCGGATCCAGCGCGGTCGTAAGGCAGGCCGTTGATGGGGGTACCGTCGGCCTGATGAATCAGCCAGCCCTTTTTAAGCAAGTCAGCATAGTAGCGATCCTCGGGCACGAATCGCGGCCAGACGCTGATCATGGTCTCGAAACCCATGTCGTGAAGCTGCTTGTTCATGGCCGTCGGGTCGGGCCAGAACTTTGGGTCCATGTCCATCTGGCCCATCTTTGTGAAGTAGAACCAGTCGACCACCATGACGTCGGCGGGAAGATGGCGGTCGCGGTAGCCCTTGGCGACGTCGAGAACCTCCTGCTGGCTGGCATAACGCTGCTTGCATTGGATGTAGCCGTAAGCGGCCTTGGGGAGGAGATGCGTGGGGCCGGTCAACAGCTTGTAGCCGGCGTAGATTTCGTCCGCGGTGTCGCCAGCGATGACAAAGAAGGAGACGCGATCGCCGACCTGGGAGGTCCAGCGAGTCTGTTCGTTGAAGCCGGGCTCGATGGTGGTCTTTGAGGGGTTGTCCCACAGGAGTCCGTAGCCTTTGTTGGTCATCAGAAACGGCACGCAGAAGCTGGGAGCGGCGGGAGCCGTGTAATCAGCCCAGCAGCGAACGGGATGGCCGCGATGGTCGAGAAATCCTTCGTGGTTCTGTCCGAGGCCGTAATAGTGTTCGTCGTCGGGGGAGCGGAAGGTTGCGCCAACGACATAGAACTCCGGGTCGGTTGGCAGGCGGTCGCGAGACACGTCTGCCGTGCCGTCCTTGTGATTGGGAACGGACTGGGACCAATCGGTGAGTTCGAGGAGCGGCTTGCCCTGGGGCGTGGAAAGAGTGATGTGCGCGCCGGGCGTGGAGCCGTTGAAGTATTTGGCAATGTCGATCTCGGTCTGCAGCGGAGGGTGAACCGGGGGCTGGTCCTTGTCCACGATGGCAACAATGCGCGGTGAGAAATAGATATCGGCTCGTTCTGTCTGGGTGGCTTGCCATCCCGCGGGCGCGGGGGCGCCAAGGATGCCGTATCCTGGCGCGGCCAGTGCCGGCTCGCGATTCAGGCTGAGCGTTACGCGGATGATATTCGGTGCGTATGGCTCAAGAACAATCGTCTCGCCCTTGCGGTCGAGTTCGAGCCGCTGGCTGGGCACTTGGGCCGAAACACCGGCGCTTGTGAAGACAAATCCGGCAAGGATTGCAACGACGAATGAAAACCTTTGCATGAACCACTCCACGAGTGCCGCCAGCAGGTTAGAAAACTCTGCGATGCCAAGTGTAAACGCATTCACGTGAGGCTGTCCCGTGGAAATGACGATGCAAGCTTCCACAGGACAAAGCCAGACGCTACGATGAAGCGTGGCCCTGATCAAGCAAAAGCCGGACTCGACAGCGGAGTGGCAATCAAAGCTGGTGCTGCTGGCGACGATGCCCTTTGCCGCTGCCGGCCTGGTGTTGCAAACGCACTGGTGGGCGACGCAGATGGCTCCAGTGGCCATGGTGACATGGGGCCTGAGCCTCCTTCTCGGGGCGGTGGTGCTGAAGCTGCGCGCGGCCACGCCGGCGGGAGCGGCATGCGGAGTGGCGCTCACGGCCAGCCTTATGTTTTCCACCGTTGCGTTCCCCTACCAGCCATGGAGGACCGCTCTGATTCCAGTGCTGGCGGTCTCTTTGCTCGCATGGCTCGCTACACGGGTAGGTCGGGAACAAAAAGAGAGACTGGGCACGGCGGAGAGACGACAGGGGCGAACCGCATCGCAGGTTGCGGCCAACCTGGGCGTCGCCGCGATTGCGTCCAGCGAATTTGCGCAGTCGTGGCTGACAAATGCCCTCTGGTTCACCCGCAATACTCATGCGCCGATGCCCCTGCTTGCCATTGGTCTGGCAGCTCTGGCTGAAGCCGCGGCAGATACTGTCTCGTCCGAGGTTGGCCAGGTGATCGGAGGCCGGCCGCGCATGATCACCACCCTGCGTGCCGTCGATCCCGGCACCGACGGAGCCATCAGCCCGGCCGGCACGCTGGCGGGGATTGCCGCCGGCGCGGCAGTTTCGCTGGCTGGAGCCCTGGCGCTCGGCGGCGGCTGGGAGATGTTCTGGATCGCCAGCGCGGGCGGCGTCTTCGGCCTGTTCTTCGACAGCCTGCTGGGAGCGACGCTCGAACGGCGCGGCTGGCTCAACAACGACGCGGTGAACTTCCTCTCCACCGCCAGCGCGGCGGCCTTCGCGCTGGGGCTGATGGCGGCAATGCCGCATCCCGGAGTGGGGTGAGATTCGATTTTTTCCCCTTGAATTCCCCCAAGGCTAAACGAGTTGCGGAAAGCCTCGAAATTCAGTGAGCTTTGTATCAGGGCACGACTTCAGTCGTGCCGCAAGTGGGAAGTATAGACTGCGGCTTTAGCCGCTGCTGAAGTTCAAAAAGCTGAACACAATTGCCGCCGGGGCTAAAGCCCGGCATCTTCTTGGTGTCTCTTTGGCACGACTGAAGTCGTGCCCTGATGCAAAACGTTCCCTGAACAGAGTCTTCCCGCAGCCTGTAAAGGCTGCGCTAATCCTTGGGTCGGTGCGACACCCATCGGCAAGCTCGATGCAGGCTTTTGAAGTCGCGGCCATTCAAGACATCCGCTTGTGCAGAGCTTGTTTGGTGATGTCAGTGCAAATGCAGGCGCCAGGCTGTGTAGCTGAGGATCTCGTGCTCGATGCGCTCGAATTCCTGGGAGCCGCCTTCGACGGGCACGCGCGGCCGGGGCGAGGTGAGCACGTCGAGGCCGTCGGCGGCGCAGATTTCATGGATGCGGAAGAGGTGGGTGCCGTCGCTGACAATCACGAGCCGCTGCAATCCGTTGACACGGGCGATGACGGCAATGCGGCGGGCCGATTCCTCGGTGTTGCGGCTCTCGGTTTCGGCGATGATGACTTCTTCGGGTACGCCCATGGCCATGAGGTATTCGCGTCCGACCGCGCCCTCGTTGTACTGGTCGCCGCCGTTGCCGCCCAGAGTGATGATGAGCGGAGCGATGCCGCGATGGTAGAGAGCGAGGGCATGGTCGAGGCGGGCGCGGTAGACAGGGGACGGACGGCCATCGTACTCGGCCGCGCCGAAGACGCCGATCGCCGCCGACGGCGCGGCCTGATCCTGCTCGGCGTAGGCCTCAATCTGCACGTAGACCCAGCGGCACCAACCGAGAACTGCCAGAGTCACAGCCAGCAAAAAGAACAGCGCTGCGCGAAGAATCCAGTTACGGCGTTTTGGCTTGGCGTGGCGCTTCATGGGAACCTTCAGCTAAGAAATCAGGGATCAGGGATCAGTTCATTCTCCCGCAATGAACGAACAGCGTGCCGATTGCTGAAGCTCCTATCCCGTTGCAGTTTCCCAATCCTGATCCCTGATCCCTGACCCCTGTTCTCCGTTATCTCTGCAACACCATCACGATTTCATGGGTGGGAATCGCGCCCTCGCGCAGAATCTCCCAGCGGCCGGGCCCGAGCGAAAGATCGACGATGGTCGTGGGCTGCGTATGTCCGGTTGGCCCTCCGTCAACAATCAGCGGAATGCGATCGCCGATCTGGTCGCGAACGCAGCCAGCGTGCGTACACTCTGCGGCTCCCTGGAGGTTTGCCGAGGTCGCGGTGATGGGCAGCCCGAAGCGTTCGACAACAGCCCGCGGAATGGCCGCATCGGGCACGCGCAACGCCACGTTGCCGGTATTGGCCGTGGAGCGCAAGGGCAGCTTGCAGCCGGCACGAACGATGATGGTCAGGGGACCGGGCCAGAAACGCTCCGCCAGCTTGTCAAGCAGAGGGTCAGTGTCGCGCGCCAGCTCGTATGCCTGAGAGACAGAAGAAATCAACAGGGAGAGGGGCTTGTGCTTCTGCCGAGTCTTTAGCCGGTAGATCTGCTCGACGGCAAAAAGATTGACGGGGTCCACGGCGAGACCGTAAAAGGTATCCGTAGGAAGGGCAACCACGTCACCCTTGCGCAGGCAGGCGACGATATAGTCGATGCGGTCGGGCTGGGGTTCATCGGGATGGACGCGCAAGATCTCCGCGGACAAGAAGGCTTACCTCAATTCCCTGAATGAATACGCCATAAACTCGGAAACTAACACAGCACCTGCGACGGTGCAAGCTGCATTGATGCAAAGACCTGCCCCCGCATGATCCCCTTGCCCTGCCATCCCGCCCCGAGCCAAAACGGCATAGAATCGGTTCAGCATTCAAAGGTTTCGCACCGATGCCTCTTCGCATTGTACAGAGTAAACAGAATGCCCGCCTGAAAGATCTGCGGCGGGCGCTTGGGCAGCCGGTCCGGGCAGGGCAGGGCTTGGCTGGAATCGAGGGGCCAAACCTGATTGGCGAGGCGCTGCGAGCAGGGTTGCGCCTGGAATGCGTCTTTGTGGCGGAGGGGGCCGAAGGACTGCTGGATGACCTTGCCCTGCCGCCGGAGACTGATATCTTGCTCATGCCGAGAGCGCTGCTGAATTCAGCCTTGACCACTGAAACTCCGCAGCCGCTGGCGGCGCTGGTGTCTCCGCCGGCCTGGACATGGGTGGATGTGCTTGATCGCGACCGGAACGCTGCCCGAATGGTCCTGGTGCTGGACGGCCTTCAAGATCCAGGGAATCTGGGCGCGATCCTGCGTTCCGCCGAGGCCTTCGGATGCGACGGCGTACTCAGCCTGCCCGGCACGGTGAGCGCCTGGAATCCCAAGACGGTGCGCGCATCGGCTGGGAGCGTCTTTCGCCTGCCAGTGCTGACGGTTAGCGTGGAGGACTGCTTTGCGCGGCTGGCAGAAGCCGGAATCGAGGTTTGGACCACCGCTGTGCAAGGGGCGCAGCCTGCCAACTTGGTCGATCTGGCTGGCCCAGTGGCGCTGCTCATTGGCAATGAAGGAAATGGCGTATCGGATCAGGTGGCTGCCAGAGCAGACGGCGCATTGACGATTCCCTGCTCCGGCCCAGTGGAAAGCCTGAATGCGTCAGTGGCGGCCAGTGTGCTGCTTTATGAGGCGGCGCGTCAGCGCGGTGGGGCACCCAGATTCCCGATGGGGGGCGAGCGATGAGCCTCTTCGACGGCGAGCCCGAAGGACCTAAGAGCACGCTGCGCACCGCGCCGCTGGCCGAGCGGATGCGTCCGCGCAGCCTTGCGGAGTTCAGCGGCCAGGAGCATCTGGTTGGACCCGGCAAGCCGCTGCGGGTGCAGATTGAACGCGAGGCGGCAGATGCGGCCGGACCAGGCTCAGCGAATACAGGCTCGATGATCCTATGGGGTCCGCCGGGAGTGGGCAAGACCACGCTGGCCAAGATTATTGCTGAGACCACCCGCGCCAGTTTCATCGAATTCTCTGCCGTGATGAGCGGCATCAAGGAGATCAAGCAGGTGATGGCCGCTGCGGCGCAGGCTTCGGAGATGCATTCGCGCACCATTCTCTTCGTCGATGAGATTCACCGCTTCAACAAGGCGCAGCAGGACGCCTTCCTGCCCTACGTCGAGCGCGGAACCATCCGCTTGATCGGCGCGACTACCGAGAATCCTTCCTTCGAGATCATCTCGGCGCTGCTTTCACGCTGCCGCGTCTACGTGCTGGAGCCGCTGAGCGACGATTGCATCGAGCGGCTGCTGCGCCGCGCTTTGGAAGATGTTGAACGCGGCCTCGGCACGCTCGGGCTGACCGCTGACGACGATGCGCTGGAGTTGATCGCCGGTTACTCCAGCGGCGATTGCCGCAACGCCTACAACACCCTCGAGGTGGCGGCACAACTGGCCCTCGAACCTGCTGCGAAAGCGCTCACCTCGGAGGGAGGTGGGGGTTTCAACCCCCGCGAAGTCCCACCAGAATCAGCGCGGGCTTTAGCCCCGGAGGCGCCCCGCAAAGCCCATCACATCGACAAAGCCCTGGCCGCCACGGCCGTGCAGCAGCGCGTGCTGATGTACGACAAGTCCGGCGAAGAGCACTACAACCTGATCTCTGCGCTGCACAAGAGCGTCCGCAACAGCGATCCCGACGCCGCGCTCTACTGGCTGGCGCGCATGTTCGCCGCCGGCGAAGACCCGCTCTATCTCGCGCGCCGCGTGGTGCGCATGGCCGTCGAAGACATCGGCCTGGCCGCCCCCGAGGCGCTGAACCTGACTCTTTCGGCCAAGGAGGCGATCGACTTTCTCGGCTCGCCCGAAGGTGACCTGGCGCTGGCCGAGGCAGTGGTCTATCTCTGTCTTGCCCCCAAGTCGAATTCGGTCTACACCGCCTATGGAGCGGTGCAGCGGGAGGTGGAAGAGACCCGCCAGGAGCCGGTTCCGCTGCATCTGCGCAACGCGCCCACCAAACTCATGAAGGAACTGGATTACGGCAAAGGCTACCGCTACGCCCACAACGAAGAAGGCCGCGTCGCCGACATGGATTGCCTGCCCGACTCGCTCAAGGGACGAAGCTACTACAAGCCCACCCAGGAAGGCCGCGAAAAGCTCCTCGCACAGCGCATGGAAGAGATTCGGCGCATTCGGGCCGGCAAGCGCGGCGGAAGCTAGTGTCCTATCTCTAAGTTCATTGGATCAATGCTGTCAACCTGAGCGACCGGAGCGAACCGGGGCCCCCACGGACAGCTTTCGTCCGTGGGGTGGGGAAGCGAAATGAGTCGAAGGACCTGCGGCTTTGAGGCAAGCTCATCTAATTTTCTCCGGCACAACGAGCCATTTCTATTTCTTTGCTATTCGGAGGGAGATGGGGCATTCATGCCCCTGAAACCATGCCTGAAGCGAAAGGGCTTTAGCCCCGGGCCTTCTATTCTCCGTCAAAGAAGTGCCCGCGCCTAAAGGCTAATCCCTCCGCCGTTCTCATCAGGGGCATAAATGCCCCTGCTCCCTCCACCACAAGAAATCGTCAATGATGTACAATTTGTACATACGATGAAGCAAAGTTACGATTTCAGCAAAGGCAAGCGCGGACGGATTGTCGCCTCGGAGCCGGAGCCGCGCGGCAAGACGCGCATTACGATTCGGCTCGATGAGGACATCGTCGATTACTTTCTTCGCGAGGCGGACGCATCGGGTGGGGCAACAGGCTATCAAACGCTCATCAACGAAGCCCTGCGCCGGCACGTAGAAGGCAAAGCGCCAAAACTGGAAGAGACGCTACGCCGCGTTGTGCGCGAAGAGCTGCGCGCGGCGAGTTGAAGGTTGTTGAGAATCCAGGTCACAAAATCGATATCTGGGGCACCCGGCAGTCAGCTTTGTAGCGCAGTCACAATCTCTTCTGTCGAGCGCACGCGGCCCAAGCGGGGAAAGATGCGCTCGATGGAATTGGCGTGGCTTTCAGCGGTCATGCCGGTCATGGCATCGGCGGCGAAGATCAGTTCGTAGCCGTGCTCATAGGCGTCGCGCGCCGTGCTCTCCACGCCGAACTCGGTGGCAATGCCGCACAGCACCACGGTGGTGAGTCCGCGGCGGCGTAGTTGCAGGTCGAGGTCGGTTCCGTAAAAGGCTCCCCACTGGCGCTTGAGAATGACAACATCGCTGGGCTGGCGATCGAGTTCGGGAATCAGTTCCATCCAGTCAGGCGGCATGGCTCCGGCGCCTCGCATCTGCTGGTCAACGGTGGATTGCAACCGGTCAGCGCCGTCGGCCGCAAAGCCCACATGGACGAGGACGGGCTGCGCTCCGGCTGCGCGGGCGGCGACGAGCAGGCGCGCGCTGTTGGCAATCACCGTCGCCGTCGCCAGCGGCGTTCCCGGCCTTCCGGCGATGCCTTTCTGAAGATCGATGACGACAATGGCGGTGTGGCGCGGGTCTAGTTTGAGGTCGCTCACTGCTGTATTCCTTCCTCTGGGGGCACAATCCCCATTTCAAGATAGATGGGCCGTATCTGGCGTCGCAGTGCCGGCAGGCGGGTTGCGAACCACGCTGCGCCCAGCAGGACCGCCGATCCGCTAAAGATCACCGTGCTTGGAGCGCCAAAACGACTTGCCATGGTTCCGGCCAGCAGGCTGCCAAACGGCGCCATGCCCATGAACGCCATCGTATAGTAACTCATCACGCGCCCGCGCTTGTCTTCGCTGACGATGGTCTGGATGATGGTGTTGCTGCCCGCCATGATTTGCATCATGCCCATGCCCGCTACCAGCACCATGACCATCGAAAGCCAGAACCAGCGCGACAACCCGAAGCCGATCAGCCCCAGGCCAAAGACAGCGGCGGCTATGGGAATCATGCGCACCAGCCCCCGCACGCTTTTGCGCGCCGCCAAAGACAGCGCCGACACCAGCGCGCCCACCCCCATTGCGCCCATCAGGAATCCGAGCGTATGCGGACCGCCATGCAGAACCTTGGCGGCGAAGATGGGCATGAGCACCACAAACGGAATGCCCATGAAGCTGATCACGGCAAACAACAGCAGGATGGTGCGAATGGGCAGGAACTCCGAGACATAGGTCCAGCCGGCCTTCAACTCAAAGAGCGCCGAGGTGGCTTTGCGCGTAATCACCGGCGCATCGAGGCGCATCATCAGCAGCGAGGCAATAACGGCAATGTAACTGATGCCATCGACAAGAAAGCACCAGCCCTCGCTACTGACAGCGATTAACATGCCGGCCAGCGACGGGCCTACGAGGCGCGCCATGTTCACCATGGACGAATTGATGGCGATGGCATTCGACAGGTCGTTGCGATCGTCGATCATCTTGACCATAAACGCCTGGCGGCCGGGCATATCGAAGGCGTTGACGATGCCCTGCGTGACGCTGAGAACCAGCAGCCAGGGGAGAGTGATGTAGCCAGACAGCGTGAGGGCAGCCAGCGCCAGCGATTGCACCATCGACAATGCCTGCGTCCAGACAAGTACCTTGCGGCGATCCATGCGGTCTACCAGCACGCCGGCGAAGGGCGCAAAGAGGAAGGTCGGAATCTGGCCGGCGAAGCTGATGGTTCCCAGCAGCAGCGCCGATCCTGTCAGCCGGTAGACCAGCCAACTGGTGGCGATGCGTGTCATCCAGGTGCCGATCAGCGAGATGGTTTGCCCGCCAAAGAAGAGGCGGAAGTTGCGATGGCGCAGGGCGCGCCAGGCGTGGGACGAGCCGCTGTAGACGCGCGGCGCTGCTCCGTCAAGAACCTCGGCCGTTTCCGCGCGGATTGGGTCTTCGGAACTGCTCAAATGTGCATCCTCATTGCAGCCAAAGCTGTCCTTACTTTAATAAAGTTGTCATCCTGAGCGGAGCAGGTCGCGCTTTTGCGACTTGCGCAGTCGAAGGACCTGCGGCTGCCGTTGTCGCCTGCGCACTGGATCTGGAGGGTTGCAGGAACCGCCGCGATAGCAAGCCATGAAGATCAAGGTTTCTCAGCCACCCAACCCATCACCACTTCTCCGTTCTTTGATTTCCTGACGGCATGGCCAGTGGCGAGATCCGCCTCTAGCACCCTGAAGTGATAACCGTAAATTTGCTGTTGGTTGAGCAGCAATCTCTCTCCGTCCGGCGACCATACGATGGGAGCATTGAGTGCATAGTTCATCCATTTGTGTTCCTTTTCAAGGACAGAACGGGCGCCGGTTCCGTCTGGGTGGATGATCATGCACCGCACAGCCAAATCGTAGGCAATCCAGTCGCCTTTGGGCGACCAGGAAGGATCGGTTCCCTCAGCAATCGTCTTCATTTCCCCGGTGGCGACGTCAACCAGTACAATATGGCCGCATACAATCTTCCCGCATCCGCGCCCGTCAGTCGCCGCCAGGAATTTGCCGTCAGGCGACCAGCTAATTCGATATACGTAATCTATTGATTCGGCTCCCGGGAGAGGCGTCATCTGGCCTGTTTCAAGATCCAATATCCACAGCTTTCCGTTAGCGTCGACATTTGTTGTCTTCGTGCATGGTGAACTCCCGGAAGCTTTAAACACCAGTTTCTTCCCATTGGGCGAAAAGGCCGACAATCCAACACTACAGAAGTTGCCGTATTGCTTCCACGTGTTGTCTCGCACCGAATACACGCCCATCACGGACTTGTAGGTAAATTGAGGATATTGGTCGCACCATCTTTCGTCCGACGGGCCGCAATTCACTTTTTCCCCAAGGAACTGAATTATCAGGCTCTCGGCTACCCGGTCCCCCGAGGGGCTAATAGCCAGAGGAGGCGAATTGTGGAACTCCGGCCGGCCGGGGCCGGGGGGTTGCAATACGACGAACGTCTCGGTCGGCGTGACGAAGGCCACGTCATCGCCGGAAAGAGAACTGAAAAGCAGCTTTGACTGCGGCTCAGAAAAGCAATGGTCACAGCCGACAGCTTTCTTGTGAGAAGCCTGCGAGAAACATATTCCCGTCGTCAGCAAAAAGGCTATTAAGTACCGAGCTCGCAAGGCGTCACCCTCCCATCTTTTGATCCCTGTGTCGCCCTCACCCCATCAAACCAGTTCCCACTCCCGCAGCAGAAACGCGTAGTCGAAGGCGATCTCTTTGAGATAGTCGTAGCGGCCGCTTGCGCCGCCGTGGCCGGCTTGCATGTTGGTCACCAACAAGAGCGGGTTGTTATCCGTTTTGAGGGTGCGGAGCTTGGCTACGTACTTGGCCGGCTCCCAATACATCACCTGGCTGTCATGGAGCGATGTTTTAACCAGCATGGCCGGATAACTTGCTGCCATGAGGTTGTCATAGGGCGAGTAACTCAGCATGTACTTGAAGTAACTCTCTTCATTTGGATTTCCCCACTCCTCATATTCGGGTACGGTGAGCGGAAGCGAGGCGTCGAGCATGGTGTTCATCACGTCGACAAATGGCACGTGGGAGAGGACAGCGCGAAAGAGATCGGGGCGCAGGTTTGCGACGGCACCCATCAGAAGGCCGCCGGCAGACCCGCCTTCGATGGCCACGCGCGCCGGGTCGCCGTAGCCGGCGGCGGTCAGGTGTTCGATGGCGGCGATGAAGTCGGTGAAGGTGTTGCGCTTGACGAGCATCTTTCCGGCGTCGTGCCAGGGCTTGCCCAGATCGCCGCCTCCGCGGATGTGGGCGTAGGCCATAACCACGCCGCGGTCGAGCAGGCTGAGCCGGTTGCCACTGAATGCGATGGGCAGCGCGTAGCCATAGGAGCCGTATCCGTATACGTAGAGGGGGTTGCGCGGGGGCCTGGAGGCCCCCACGACAGCCGGTCCGGAGACCGGCGCCATCCGTTTGTCTTTGCGGTAGACCAGGGAGATGGGAACCTGAGCGCCGTCCGAGGCCGTGGCGTGGACGCGCTCGCTGGCATAGAGGGTGCGGTCAAAGCCGCCGGGAATCTCTTGCTGCTTGAGCAGGGTGGAGGCGCCCGCGGCCAGGTCGTACTCGTAGACCGAGGCCGGCGTAATCAGAGACTGGTAGGCGTAGCGGTAGGCAGCAGAATCAAAGACGCGGTTGACGTGCGGATGGGCGCTGTAGACCGGCTCGGGAAAGGCGATTTCGCCGCCGGGAACTACTTCGCGGCCGTCGCCGGTGAAGCGCCAGAGACGCAGGCGCGGCAGGCCGTCTTCGCGCTCGCAGGCGACGAAGAACCCGGCGAAGAGGTCCACTTCTTCGAGCATCACGTTGTCGCGGTGGGGAATGAGCTCGACCCAGTGTTCGCGCCCTGGGGTGGCAACCGGAGCTGTCACGAGGCGGAGGTTGCGTCCCTTGTCGTTGGTGCGGATGAACCACATGCCGTTGCGGTGGTCGATGGAGTACTCGTGCTCGTCCTGGCGCGGGCTGATGAGAGAGAAATCGCCGAGAGGTTCGTCCGCCGCCAGCACCCAAGACTCGCTCGAAATGTGGCTGGCCGACTCGACAACCAGAAACTTGCCGTCGCGGGTGCGGCCCGCGCCCAGGTTAAAGCGCTCGTCGTCGTCCTGGTAGACCAGCACGTCGGCTGATTGGGGCGTTCCCAACGCGTGACGCCAAAGCTGGAACTGGCGCTTCTGCTCTTCGTCTTCGACGGTGTAAAAAAGTGTCCGATTGTCCGCGGCCCAGACCACTGATCCTGTGCGCTCGACCTCGTAGGGCAGCGTCTCGCCACTCTCCAGATCCTTGATGTGCAGGGTGTACTGACGAAAGCCGGTGGTGTCTGTCGAGTAGGCCAGCCAGCGGCCATCGTCGGTGATCGACGTTGCGCCGATGGAGAAAAACGCATGACCCAAAGCCAGTTGGTTGCCGTCGAGGAGAACTTCTTCCGGTGCGGCGCCAATGTTTGGATTTGCGGTTTCCCTGGTCTCAGAATCGAGACCCTTTGGCAAGCTCAGGGCAGGCTCTGGGGCACCCAGGCTGCCCCGCTTGCGGCAATGGATGGCGTATTGGAGTCCCTCTTCCGTGCGGGCGTAGTACCACCAGCCATGGTCCAGGAAGGGAACCGAGATGTCGGTCTGCTTTACGTGCGAGAGCATCTCGCCATAAAGGTCGTCCCGGAGGCTGGCCAGCGGAGCCATGAAGGCCTCGGCGTAGGCGTTCTCGGCTTCGAGGTAGGCGGTGACCTCGGGGTCCTCCTTGTCGCGCAGCCAGGCATAGTCGTCGGTGAGGACCACCCCGTGCATTGGGGTCTCGATGTGTTGCTTGCGGGCGACAGGGGGCATGGGAAGCTGATTCTCAGTCATTTCCTTCCAGTGTAGTGCAGCTAGCGCTTCAGGCTTTTGCCGAGGGAACCTTCCCAGGTCCGTCCGCGTAGAATAGAGAGCGATGAAGGGCTTTCGCGGCGTACATTCGATCATTTTCGGGCTGCTGCTGGCCGCTGCCTTGGGGATCTGCACCACGGCTGCTTTGGCCGAGCGGGTCGAGGACCTGCCCCAACCCACCGACTATGTGAGCGACTACGCTCACGTCCTATCCCCTGAGGCGATAGCGCGGCTGGATCGCATCTGTGCGCAACTGGACCACTCCGCTGCCAACGCCCAGGTGGCCGTCGTCACCGTACAGACCCTGGATGGCGACGACGCGGCGGACTTTGCCAACCGCCTTGAAGACAAGTGGAAGATGGGCCGCAAGGGTTCGGACCGGGGATTGCTGGTTTTGCTGGCCGTTAACGATCACAAGTACCGGATCGAGCCGGGCTATGGGTTGGAAGGCATCTTGCCGGATGGCAAAGTCGGCGATATTGGCCGCGATATGGTTCCATCGCTGCGTGCAGGCGACTATGACAGCGCCATAACCGGGACCGTGGGAGAGTTGGCGCAGGTAATCGCCGCCGATGCCAAAGTGACGCTGGACGAGCAGCCGGTAGCAATGCGGCAGCCGGCGAGGCCTCATATCAATGTGGGCAAAATCATTCTGCTGATCGTCATTCTGATCTTCTTTGGCGGCTTTTCCCTGCTTCGGTTCCTTCTGACACTTGGTCTCTTTGGCGGCTGGGGACGCGGGCCCTGGATGGGCGGCGGCTGGGGCGGCGGCGGATTCGGCGGGGGTGGCTTCGGCGGCGGCGGAGATTCTGGCGGTGGTGGTTTTGGCGGCTTTGGCGGCGGCGGGTTCGGCGGCGGCGGCGCAGGCGGAAGCTGGTAGATTCATTCAAGTTTTCAAACGGGGCATCCTTGAGTGGAGGCCAGAGGAGACAAGAGGTTTATGAGCAAGGGATTTTGGATTGCAATTGGGGTCATTGGTGTTCTGGTTTTGTGCGTCTTGATGGGATTTGGCAGCTATATCAGCGCCAGGAACCAGATCGTGGCGCTCGATCAGACCGTGAAGGCCAAGTGGTCGGAGGTGGATATACAGTTGGAGCGGCGAGCCGATCTGATTCCCAACCTGGTGGAGACCGTGAAGGGATTTACCAAGGAAGAGAGCACGGTTTATGGCGATATCGCCAATGCACGCGCGGGCATGTTGAATGCGCAGGGGCCGCAGGAGAAGATAGCCGCCAACGGAAAGCTGGATTCCGCATTGGGCCGTTTGCTTTTGCTCACCGAGAACTACCCGCAACTGCGATCGAGCGATCAGTTCATGCGCCTGCAAGATGAGCTGGCGGGAACCGAGAACAGGATCAGCGTTGCCCGCAAGCGGTACAACGACTCAATCCAGGACTACAACACGTTCATCCTTCAATTTCCCAACAACATATGGGCGGGAATGGCCGGATACAGTGAGAACAAGGCTTACTTTGCGGCCAGCGAGAGCGCGCGGACGGCGCCCTCGGTCAAG
>Ga0302154_10002050_pt1 | contig 15706 bp, 10 predicted proteins | sample I_Bog_N2_3_FD_193507 | JGI IMG/M metagenome (GOLD analysis project Ga0302154, IMG submission 193507) | Peat permafrost microbial communities from Stordalen Mire near Abisko, Sweden - I_Bog_N2_3 | ecosystem: Environmental > Terrestrial > Soil > Wetlands > Peat | place: Sweden: Abisko, Stordalen...
CCCAGTTCTTGCTGCCGCGCGACGAATCGAAGCTTCCCAGGCTGGATGGGGATTTGCAGATGATCGGCAACTGGATGGTGGTCTTCGAAGATCCGCGGCCCTCCATCTTCGACGACGTACAAATCTGCGATTCCAACACGAAGCGCAGGCCGACGTCTTCAGACCGATGGTGCGAAAAGACGTTCCAGGATGCCGCAAAGGTCGCAGAGAGCGCCGCGTTGCGGCGTCCCGCCGAAGTATTGGATTTCGAGTTGATCCAAGGCCAAAAGACCATAGGCACCGTCAAAGCGTTTCTCAAGCAGCAGGACTGGTGGACCAAGTCCATACAGGATCTGACCGCCAACGCGCCCAAAGCGGAGAAGCCCGCGCCGGGCAAAGCGGAGAAACCGGCGCCGAGCGAAACGGAGAAGCTCGCGGCGAGCGCCGCGGATTTTTGCCTATCGATCAAGGGCGCGATCGCGAGTCTTGGGCTCAACGAGGTCGACGAGGGTATCGTGACCGCCGCCGTGCGCGACGGGATCACGCTACCCGAGGGGGCAGCCAAGGCCATGCAATCGCAAGCGGCGTGCCGGCCGGCGATCGCGCTGTAAGAGGCCGCCCAAGCACGGTTACGCGCGAACGTGCCTCGGATCGCCGACCCGGGCGGGTTTCACTTCAAGTAGCGCACCCGCTCGGCGGGCGTGAGGTCGCGGCTCAGACGGCTGCGCGCCAGCGCAAGCAACCCCGCCTGATCGAGACACAATTCGCAGGGCAGAATGGCGACCTCTTGCGTCCGAGGGCTGCCTTTGATGGGGCCGATGCTGCTCGCAATGACCGAGCGGTTGCCCGCACTGAATTGCGGATCGTCGAAACACCCGACGTCCTCGCCGAATTCAACCACGAGGCGTCCGGAAAGGGCATCCCAGACGCGAAGCGAGCAATCGCCACCTGTCGTTGCCACAAATTTGCCGTCGGCACTGAAGGAAGCCCGTGTGACGCCCTCCTGGTGTCCACTGAGAACCGACAACCGGATGCCGGTCTTCACGCTCCAGACGTCTGCCGTCGTGTCCTCGCTGACGCTGACGGCCAATGTGCCATCCGGACTCATCACGACGTCGTGAAGGTAATCGGTATGTCCCGACAAGAGGAATACGTTCTTTCCGGTTTGGGCGTTCCAGACCGGAAATTGGTAGTCACCGCGATTTCGGATCGTCGCGTTCTGGTTGGCCGTATCGACGGAAATGACCTGCGCACCGTCCGGCGTGAATGTCGCTCGGGTCACGGCGCCGCGATGGCCGCGATAGACGAGCGACGCCGACCCTGTCGAGGTGTCCCAGATTCTCACGGTGCCGTCATCGCTGGCCGTCACGAGACGACGTCCGTCGTCGTTGAACATGAGGCTATTGACGGCCTTGGAATGTCCCCGCAGTTCCGCTTGCAGCTTCTCGGTCTCAAGGTCCCATATTCTCACGAGTCCAGTGTTCGACGCGACGGCGATCCGACGGGCGTCGCGGCTGAATGCGCCATGGGAAAGTGGCACGGTATCCGCACGAAACTCGTGGAGTAGCTTACCGTCCGCCGGATTCCATACGTGGACGGCCGCGCCCCCGTCGATCGTCATCAGCAGTGAGCCGTCCCTGCTGAAGAGCGCTTCGGAGATCTTGTCGGTCGGACCCGCGAGTTTCGCGATTGGCTGTCCGCTATCGATGTCCCAAAGGCTTGCGTCGGTGTCGCTCCAGGTCAGTACGCGGCTTCCCACCGGTGCGACGGCGGCCCGCGCTCCAGACAGCGTCCGCCGCGGCGGGGCGGAATCGAGCTGCCAGATCCGGGTCGAGCCGTCTGCGCTCGCGGTGGCCGCAAATTGGCCATCGGGGCTCACGGCCACGTCGGTCAGGGGACCTTGCTGGCCGAGCAGCTTCGAGATCAGGCGGCCTGACTTGGCGTCCCAAAGGCGGCCCGTATGGTCGTCGCTGACCGTGATGACGTACCTGCCGTCGGATGCAAAGGCCGCGGAATTCACCGAGCCCGTGTGTCCGACCAACTTCACCGTCGGGCATGGGCCTCCCCGCCTTGGAGGTTCCAGGTCCGCGACCAGGGAAACGCCATCGGTACCGGCGGTCGCAACGAGTTTGCCATTCGAACTGAAGCGAACGCCGAACACTTCGTGATCATCGTCGTGACCGATCAGTTCACACTGAACCTGTAGTCGCGTCGTTTCCAAAACTTCCGCGTAACCGCGCGTTCCGGTCGCGAGAAACTTGCCATCGGGGCTCAGCACGAGCGAATACACCTCCCCGACGTGTCCATAGTTCGCGATTGGATTCGCGGTGGCAAGATCCCACTTGATCGCGAAATCGTCGCTGCTCGCGGTAAAGACCGATCGATCGTCCAAATCAAAAGTCGCGGTGTTCACTGGCTGCGTGTGTCCGGAAAGCAGGGCCGTCTGCTCTCCCGAGAGCACACTCCAGACCCGCGCGGTCGTATCGCTGCCCGACGTCACGACCGAGTGCCCGTCGTGGCTGAATTCGGCATGCGTGACGCCGCCGGCGTGGCCCTTGAGTTCGTGAACGAGGCGCCCGGAATCCGCATTCCACACGCGCGCCACGGGATCGTCGCCGCTTGCCGTTACCAACAGCCGGCGGTCGGGACTGAACGCAACACTCCCGATCGGCGTGCGATGCGCCTCGATACGAATCAGCGGTGCGTAGTCGGCCGTGTTCCACAACTGTAGCGTCCCGCGCTCGCCGGCGGTCACGAGCCGCGTTCCGTCAGCGCTGAATGCCACTCGCGTCAAGCCGCCGGCTTGCCCCGGGAGGACGTGTCGTAACAAGTCACGCGACAAGCCGTCCCGAAGCGCCTCCTCGGCCTCGTCCGTCGGGCGGATCCGCACGGCGTCGGTGGCGAGTAGAACGGACAGCTCCGCGTCGTCGGTCAAGAAATGGCCGGAGGTGACGGCAAGCTCGCGCGAACGTGCGGTGTCGCGCTGGATGATCGCGACGATCGCGATCACGCAGAACGCGGCGGCGGCTGCGCCCATGACGATGGCTGCGGCCAAGACCTGCCGCAAGCGTCGCTCGTGCTCGCGCTGTCGCAAATCGTCGTACTTGCAACCGATGAGCCGGGCGAGCAGACGCAGCTCGGCGTCATTGCGAAAACGCCGTTTGTCGATGCGGACATCGGCGGCCAACGGCTCGATGCCGAGTTCCTTGAATACCGGCGGAAAAGCGTCCGCCGGCTCTCCTCGGACGAGGAGCGCCAGGATGTTATGAGAGCGGCCGAGAGCCGCGAATTCGCGAATTTCCTGATCGACCCACTGCGATCCTGCGGTCGCCGGGGAGCAGATCACGATCAAGTACTGCGAGTCGGCCAGCGCGGTTTTCAATTCGTCCGGCAGATCGGCGCATGCGGCCAGCTCTTCCGCATCGCGAAAGACGCGGCCCAAACGATTGTCGGCACGACCCGGCAGCAGGGCCTTCGGCAAGCGATAAGCCTCCAGCCGGGTGTGTAGCCATTTTGCCCAGCGCTGATCGGGATCGACGTGCCGGAAGCTGATGAACGCGACATATCGCACGCGCTTACCGCAGATTCGCCGCGAGCGCGTCGGACAGGTTCGGACGCTGGACTCGCGCATCCATCCATTGCCGGTCTTGGCCGCGCGCGGCCACGGCGAAGGCGAAGATGTCGAGCGGCGGCGAGTGCGCCGATGCCAGCTTGGCGAGAATGCGTTGCCTTGCTTCGTAGCCCGTCACCGGCCATTTCAGCACGGTGATGAGTTCCCGACGATCCAGGCTGTCGATGAGACCCGACATTTCCTCGTTGATCGGCACTCCTCCGGCCGCCTGATCCATGAGCATCAGGGACAGCGCCGCTAGGCGCAGTTGCGACGGATCTGCGCCGGCCGCCGCAAGCTGGCCGGCGAGCCGCCCCAAGGCCAGGGATTGTTGCGCCCCGGCATTGTCGCTGCGTCTGACTAAATCAGCAACGGCCTTGAGCAGTGCGCGGCCCGGTTCGCCGTTGCGCGCGGCCGGCGTCATGCGAGGCACGCCGGCGATCAGCGGCTCTGCGATCATCACGACGCGGCTCGACGGCGCCACCGCTACGTCGGGGGCCACGAGCTGCACGAACCGGTCGACGTCCTCGGCGGCCATCGTGCCGATCAAGGCGACCTCGACCCCCGACCGCGTCTTGGCTTGGTCCGCACTCAGCGTGTGGTCGTGCACCAGTTTGTTCATGATGTCGTCGGATAGGCGCGTGCGGTTGGCTCGATCCATACCGGCAGCGACGGCGACCGGATAGGGCATCGCTGCGGTGGCGAAGCGATCCTCGGGTACCTCATTGCCCGGCGAGTCGATCACGCTCTGCGCGAACTCCACGGCAAGGCCATTCGCGTCGGTGCTCGAGAGCACGGGCATCCAGAAGGCGAGGTTACCGAGGTCGGCGAGCGGGTACGGCGCGATCAAACCGAACGAGGTCGGCTTCGAACTCGTCGATGCAGAACCTTGGCCGCGCGGATTCGCGCCGGCACCGTTTTTTCCGGTGGCGTTCTTCGAGGGTGGCTCGCGCGCCGTATTGAGATCTTGCTGGAACTGCTGGACGCGGTTCGCCGACTCGCGCACCCGTATCTGCGCACCGGCGGCTTGCAGGATCGCGACTTTCGTGGATTCATTGACCAAGGAATACGGCTGGTCGAGCGGGTAGGCCGGGTAGGGATTGGGAGCGGCCGTTGCGGCGAAAATTCTCGCGGCCGCGAGATTCGCAACCCGTGTACGCCGCGGCTCGTCGAGCCGCGGCAACAGCTTGGCGACCGTCGCGACCATGCCGTCCGAAACGTCCGCATGGGCCGCCTCAAACCTGGCGACGGCACGCGCCGTGAGATCACGCACGTCGTCGTCCGAGATCTGCGCCAACGCGAGTGCGGCGAGCGCGTCGTCCATCGCGCCCATTCCGACCGTCCCCAGATCGCGCGGCTTGGCCCGCAACCGGCCTCCCCGAGAGCTCTCGTCCTTGACGACGGGAGCCGCGGAGACGGTCTCCTCGGGAATGCGCAGGTCGAATTCGTGCTTCCCCCAGGCCCGCGCGGCCGCCGGACTCATGAGATGCACGACGTCCGCGACGAGGCTGTCGCCGGGCACATCGGCATCCTGTATCCCGAAAAACCCCGCTAATCCTTGGTTCGCCGGGCCGATCGCTTGCACGGCGGCCGCGAAACGCGCTGCCAGCGCGTCGCGAGCGGAGCCCGCACTCATGGTGGCCAGGATCTTGGGAAATGCGGCCCGCTCGGCGTCGGCATCGTACTGACCCGAATTCGAATACCAAAAACCGGTGGTGATGCGATCCGCGGCGGCCTTTGCGCTTGCTTGGGCAACGGCCGGCGCGACGCCGGCCAGTTGACCCAGCGCGGCGAACGGACCCAGGGAATCGATGGGGTTCTGCAGGCTTTCCCGGATCCGCTTGTCGATGACTCGTACGCCATCCCGTTCCAGCCGCTCGCGCGCATCGGCCGCCGCGACGAGCGGAACGACGGAGGCGAATTCATCCGCGAGTTGCTTGCGCTGGTCCGGCGTCATCGAGTTCGACTCTAAGGCGCGGACCAGCTCGCCGGCGGTCTGCTCGATTGCGGACTGATCGAACAAGGTTCCGAGGATCCAGGCGATGCTACCCATGACGAGAGCCCCTTGAGGGTCGCTTTCCGGCGCACTGGTTCCCGCCTTCCCCCAGTAATCGGTGACCAGATGTTGTGCCCTCTGCGCGGTGTAGTTCAGCAAGTCCGTGTCCAAGCCGCTCGCCGCGACCACACCAGCGCCATACCGGTTGATCGATTGCAGCGCATCGGTGTCGTAGGCAAACCAGCGCTTGATCACGGACTTTCGCACCCCCGGACTCGACCGATCGCTTGCGGCCAATTCCCAGAGGGCCGCGGCTTCGCCCGGCGACAATCGATCGCTGAGACCAATGACCCGGACGTAGCTGTTGGTCAGGGCGGTTTCGAGCGCGTTCCGCGCGCGCACGGCGCTGAAGCCCATCCATCCGACCACGAGGGCCGAGACCAGGACCAGTGCAATGGCGACCCGCTTCCACCGACGAAGCCGTGTTTCCTGCCGCCGGGTCTCGCGCTCGGCGTCCTTGGCCGCCATGCGGCTGTCCGCGATCAGGACGGTGATGGCATTCCACGTTTCCGCGGACACGTAGCGTTCCGCCCACGCCCGCGTCACGCGGCCGGCCCAGGTGTCGACCCGCCCCAGGATTCCCGCCGGCAGCAGCCCCGTCGTCGAGCGCGAGTCGGCCTGATCGGCCAAGCGGCGCAATTCGGTGACGTCATTGCGTTCCTGGATGAGCCATTCCTTGGCAAACAGATTCCAGCGGCGCAGCAGTGCCTCGTGGCACACGTCGAGCACGGAGTCGGGCCGCAAAGGCCCTTCCGGGACGACGTCGATGAAGTTTCGATCATCGCCGTTGAAGGCCGCCAACACGCCGGCGACGGCCGGCAGGCCGGCGCCCGTACACGTCATCAACTCTTGCACCGTGGCGCGCCGGCGCACCAACTGCCCGTCGGCAGCGATGTCGGACAGCAGCAGGAACAGGCGGCGTGCGACCACCGCGGCGAGCGGATCGGTCAAGACCATTTCCCAGGCGCTGTCGGCATGCCGCGAAAGTGCGTTTTCGATGCCGCCGACCAGCTCGTACTGCTCCACGGTCAGCACAGTGTCTTCGGCAGCGGCGCCGCAGACCTCAGTCGCCAGCTTCCAGGTTTGCATCAAGGCATGCTGCATGAGCGGCAGTTGGTCCGATCGGTCGCCGGCATCGTTGATGACGCGGTTGGTGAGACCGTCCTCGAGAGCGAACGGGGCGAAACGCTGGCCCCGTGTCTGGCTCGGTCCCTTGATGGCCTCCTCCATCTGCCAGCGATCGAGACGCGGCACCAGGAACTGGCCGGCGCTCATGGCCTCGGGCAGTCCGAGGAAGGCATCGCAGTCGCCGCTGAAATCCGAGCGCATGGCCAGAACCACCCAGACGCGGCTTTGCGCATCTGCACTCGAATGCAGCAGCAAGGTGGTGAAGGCGGCCGCCTCGTCGCGGCTGACGAGCGTTTCCTTGGCGGTGTTCGAGCGCCGGAAACCGAACAACTCTTCGAATTGATCCACGACCAGGAGCACGTGCCGTTCGGGCGCCACGAGCGCGGCGCAAACGTCGAGAAAACCTCGGTCGCTGCGTCGAATCGCCGTGTACAAAGCGGCAGCGGTACTCTCCTCGCCCGCGCGGGATCCCAGCTCGCCCGACATCGCCTCCGCAAGCCGCGCGTACGGCTGACTGCCGGGTCGGATGACGAGCGTCAGCCAGTCGCGGCGGTCGAACAGAAACCCCTCATCGATCGCCGGCAGCAGACCGGCGCGTATCAACGAGGATTTTCCGGAACCGCTCGCGCCGATGACAGCCAAAAAGTGCCGATCCTCGAGGCGCCGCAACAGCGCCACGACTTGCGCCTCGCGCCCGTAGAACAGCGCGCTGTCGGCGATGCGGAAGGGTCGCAGGCCGATAAAGGGTTGTGGCAAAGGCTCGGTCACTGATCGGATCGCGGCGGTCGTGCCAGGTCCAGCACGGCGTCGAAGAATGCGCTCCAATGGGTTTCGGTGTCGCCGACGATGCGGAACATTTTCGGCGCCTGCGAACGCAGCAGCCGGGGCCACGACGGATCCGGCGGCGGCCAGTACGCGAGGCCCACCGGCGGTCGCGCCGTCGCGTCCTTGACGCGCATCTGGATGCGGCGGCATTGATCGATGTCGTCGCGCGGCGAGTGGGGTCCATCCCGCATCGCATCTTCATCGCAGACGACCAAGAACCCCTGACAGGGTTCTTCCTGCTGTTTGCCTTCGAAGCTCTCATCCGCACGCAATTGATACGGCAGGATCGAACCGTCAGCGTAGAACGTCTGAAATACCTTCTCCCAGAGGGCGTCCGCCTGCGTCGAGCGGATCATGACGCGCACGACGGGCGGCGCTCCGTCGTGGTGCGGATCCGATGCGCTCGCCCGTCGACGCCGGTCGAGCAGGTCGATTTCCTTCCTCAGGTATTGCTTCAAATCCTCGAAGCCCATCGACAGCACGTCCACGTCCTCGAGGAATGCGCGGTGTGCCTCGTCCTTGACCTCCTTCAAGACGATGTCAGGGCTGCGGTGCATGAACCGCTTGAGATTCCGATCCTTGGCATGGGACGCCTGGAGCCGGTCGAAACCCCCGCGTTTCCAGGCGTACGGACCCAAGAGCTGCACGAAGGCCACGCAGCGTGCCAGGTCGCGATCGAGCGCGGCCGCAAAGTCCTCGTCCTCGCCGTAGGGCCGCTCCGGCAATACCGACCAGCCCAGTTCGTTCATGAAGATGCGCAGCCGCGCGCAGTCCTCTTCGAGATCGGGGGTGCTCTCCGCCAGATACACCGCGGGCTTCGCATGGATCTGCGCGCCCGGCAGAGACTGCGGCGCGACCAGCCGCAAGCGGTCGAGGATCAATTCGACGGTTTCCTCGATGGACTTCTCGCGCGCGTCCGGCGCAATCGTGTTCAAGAGCGCGAAGAACTCACCGCCGTCCGCCACTCGAATCGGCAGGATGCGCTCGGGATCGAGTGGGTTGCCGGTCTCCGAGAGCTCCATCTGCAGCGCCCCGATCGCTTCCTGCTCGATACGCGTCCACGCGCGATCATCGTAATCCCGGCCGACGCAACACACGACCAACGTCGAGTGTTTCAGGTAGATATCCTGCAGCTTTTTATTGCCGTTGGCTCCGGCGAGAACGGCCTGGAACCATTCGTCGAGAAACACGGTTCCCCCGCCGAGGCGTTCTTTCACGCCCGTCGCGATGCGCCGTACCAGCTCTCGCTGCGCGCCCGCGAACGAAAATGCCACGAGAAACCGTGGCAGTAAATCGCGCTGTCGGGGGGCACCGGGCTGTGGCAATCGAATGCGCTCCTTTCCCCTATAGTAGCGGCCCGTTCACACCGCGAGCAATTCGCACTGGTCGATCACGGCAGCACGCCATCCGGGCGCACCGTGCGGCTAGTAGGGAGGCGCCTGTTTCGCGCGCTGAGTTTTCGCGGCCTCGGTCCACCAAGCGAGATCGTCGGCAAAGCGTGGAAATGCCGCCGCAAGGGCGCTTCCCGCCGCGCCGATCGGTTCGCCGTCCGTGGTGAGCGTGGTGCCAATCGGTCCCACCGCGAGGGCGCTCGAGATGACCACCATGCCCATCTCGGAAAGAGTGCCATGCCATAGGAGCGCAGAGCGGGCTCCCGCGAAGCGCCCGGCCGAGTAACTGGCAATCGCGGCGGGTCGCCAGAACCACTCCTCGAGAAAATGATCCGTGAGGTTCTTGAGCCCGGGCTGGAAGCCCCAGTTGTATTCTCCGACGATGAAAATGAACGCATCGGCGGTGCGTAGCTTGCCGGCCAATGCCTCCATCGCCGGGGGCGCGCCGCCCTTTGGAAATTCTTTGTACATTCGATCGAGCATGGGGAGTGCGACCGCCTGAGCGTCGATGAACTCCACGAGGTCACCGCGTTCCTGCAGACGACTGACGATGAACCGAGCCAGCCCGATGCCCTTACGATCGACGCGATAGGAGCCGTAGAAAACGAGGATACGATGCGCCACGTCAGGCTCCCCCGGAGTGCGGCCAGATTCGCCGCAGCAATCCCTCGATCACGCCCGGATCCACGGGCTTCGTGAGGTGCAGGTCGAAGCCCGCGCCTTCCGCGCGCTGCCGATCACCGTCCTGTCCCCAGCCCGTGAGCGCGATGAGCTGCATGTCGCGGCCCCAAGCCTCGCGACGCAATGCCGTGGCCAGTTCGTAGCCGGAGAGCTCCGGCATGCCGAGGTCGAGCAATGCGACTTCGGGACGGAATTCCGCCGCGAGGGCGAGCGCCGCTCGGCCGTCGTGGGCGACGCGCACCTCGTGGCCGGCGAGTTCCAGAATCATCGCCAGGGTGTCGGCGGCATCTTGATTATCGTCGGCCACCAAGACCCGGCGCGATGTCTGTTTTGTCGCGGACACCGTCGCGGGCGCAGTCGCCGGCGCGGCGGCGCGCGTGCCGGGAGTGGCGGCTGCAGGGGCGGCAGCGGCGCGCCGTGCGAATTCCGCGTCGGTGGAACCGGCATCGAGCAGCGGCAGCAACACGGTGAACTCCGTGCCGCGGCCGACGCCGGGACTCGCGACCGCGACCCGGCCCGAGTGCAATTCGACGATCCCGTGGACGAGCGCGAGACCGATGCCGAGACCCCCCTCGGAGCGCTCGGAACCGCGTTCGACCTGCGAGAACATCGCGAACACATCGCGCAAGGATTCGGGCGCGATCCCGATGCCGTCGTCCTTGACCGAGAGGCGCAGCTGTCCCGCGCGAGCGCTGGCCGCGAGTTCGATGTGGCCGCCGGGGTCGGTGTACTTGGCTGCATTCGTGAGCAGGTTCGAAACGACCTGTGCCATGCGCAGCGGATCGGCGTCGAGCAGCACCGCTTCGCTCGGCACGTTCACCACGAGTTCATGGCGCTTCTCGTCGAACAGCGGCCGCGCCGCTTCGACCGCCGCATCGATGATGGACTCGAGCGTGATGCGCTCCCGCTTGAGCGCGAGTTTGCCCTGAGTGATGCGTGCCGCATCGAGGAGATCGTCGAGCAGCAGCGCCATATGCTTGACCTGGCGCTGGATCACGCCCTGCGCCCACTGCAGCCGCTCCGGCGCGATTGCCGGCGAGCCCAGCATCTCGGCGGCGTTGCGGATCGGCGCGAGCGGATTGCGCAACTCGTGCGACAGCATCGCGAGGAACTCATCCTTGCGGCGATCGGCTTCGCGCAGACTCTCCTCCGTGCGCTTGCGGTCGGTGATGTCGCGTACGACGGAAACGACACCGACGATCTTGCCGCTCGCGTCACGCACGGGAACCGCGCTCACCTGGCGGTGACGGAATTCCTGGGTGCGCGGCATCATCACGAGTTCCTCGTCGCGCACGGGCGCACCCGCGAGCGCCCGGACGTGGGCCGATTCCTCGACGGGGAGCGGACTGCCGTCCGCGCGCAGGACGACGAGGCCCGCGGCGAGCGCGCGGACGTTGCTGCCCTCGATCGCGCCGAATTCGCGTTTTGCCGTGGGGTTTGCGAGCGTCACGCGACCGTCCACGTCGGTGAACCAGACCTCGTCCTCGATGCTGTTGATGACCGAGGCGAGGCGCTCCTTGTCGTCGTGCAACACGTTGGCGACACGCTGCAGTTCCTCTTCGCTGCGCTTCTTGTCGGTAATGTTGCTGCCGGCCGTGACCGCGCCGCGCACCCGGCCTTCGGCGTCGAACAGCGGCGTCGCGCCGAGCAGCAGCGACAGCCGGCGCCCGTCGGCCGTGATGACCGTAAGCTCCTGGTTGGTGACGACCGTGCCGCTCTGCATCGCGCGCCGCGCGGGCAGCTCGTCGAGCGGCACCGGCAGGCCGTCGCGTAGCACCTGGTAGCGGACTGCGGGCGCATCCTCGGCCGGGAGCTTCGTGACGTTGGTGCCGTGCGGAACGCCGAGCATCTCGTCGGCAAAGCGGTTGCCGGTGACATGCCGCGCGGCGGCATCATGTACGATCCAAATGGGAACGGGCGCCGCGTCGAGTACGATCTGCAGCTCATCCGTGAGGCGCCGCCGGGCTTCTTCGTTGGCGCGCTTGTCCGTGATGTCCTCGAAGATCGTGTAGACCTCGGAGGGCCTCGCCTCGCCCGACGCCACGAGCGGAACCGCATCGATCTTGATCCAGGCGTAGTCGGCGGTGCGTTCCTGGAACACGCCCATGACCACGCCGCGTTGGGGCTCGCCGGACGCGAGCGCACGCATCGCGGGATGGTCCGCGCCGGCGAAGATGCTCCCGTCCTCGCGGATCGTCGCGCGTTCGAATTGCGCCGACGTGCGGCCGAGCGAGTCTTCGCGCGTCCGCCCAAGGATCCGTTCGGCGGCCGGGTTCATCGCGATGATCTCGCCCTGTGCGTTGTGGTGAACGACGCCTTGCTGCATGGTGTCGGCGAGCAGGCGGTAGCGATCTTCGGTTGCGCGCCGCGCATCGGCATGACGGCGCCGCTCAGAGACGTCGCGGAAATACACCGTCAAGCCTTCCTCGCTGGGATAGCAATGGCATTCGAACCACTTGTCGACGGGGCGCGGATACAGGTCTTCGAAGTAGGTCGGCTGCTGCGTCAGGGCCGCGCGCTGAAATTCGTCGAAAAAGCGCGTGCTCTCGGCGCGCGGGACGCGGTCCCAGAAGCACGCGCCGAGCAGATCCTCCCGGGACATGCCGAGCAACTTCGCCGCAGTTGCGCTACAAAAAGTATAGCGCCAATCGCGGTCGAGGACGATGAGTCCGTCGGCGATGCTCTCGAGCGTGGCCGCGAGCCGCTGCGTCGCGTTATGCAGTGCGCGCTCCGCATGCTTGCGCTTCGTGATGTCGTAGACGGCGCCCAAGATGCGCGCGGGTTGGCCGGACAATTCTTTGAGCAGCGTCCCCGCGACGTGGACCCAGACGACCGTGGCGTCCTTGCGCACGTACCGCTTCTCGACCTCGAAGAACGCCTGCTGCTCACGCTTGATGGGCTGCGCCGACGCGAGGGTTTGCGCCCGATCCTCGGGATGCGTGAGGTCGAGCCACGTCATGCCACCGGTGAGTTCCGCGGCGCTGTAGCCGACGAGATCGCAATAGCGCCGATTGGCGCGAACGATGCGATCCGTCGCTGCATCGACTTCGCAATTCGCGACGGCCGCCGACTCGAACAGGCGACGAAAATTCGCTTCGCTGGCGCTCAGGGTTTCGAGAATCCGGGGATATCCCGCGATGCACTCACGCAGCGACGCGTTTTCGCGCTGCAATCGTTCTAAGAGCTCCTGTTGCGGCGGACCGTCTGATTCCTGCATGGGGTTCCTGGCGGGCGGCGCAATATGTCGTGTCGAGGGCACATTACAGCAGGATAGCCCAGGCTTGCTGCACACGCAAAATGCGGCGGCCGCAGCTCCCGGCGTCGTCGCGGGCGCAGCCGCGGCCGCCTGCGATCGGGCCGGCGCGAGGTGCAGTGGCCCGGTAGAATGACAGAAAAAGGGAGAGTTCCTTGAACGACTTGAGCCGACGGGCGTTTATCTGTGCGAGCGCGGCCTTGAGCGTGGCCTCCGCCGGGTTGCCGCGGCGGCGCGCAAACCGTGGCCCAGCGGCACTGCCGCGCCGACGCCACCGTACGCGACGCATAGGATTGCCGGTGCAAAGGGCGCGCCGGACGTGCCCGTGATCGTCATCAGCGCCCGTCGCGGCGAAGCGCCGCTCGCGTTTCAGCTGCTGATCTACCCCATGCTCGACGATCGCACCGGCAGCACGCACCGGCTGCCCGCTTACCGGGGTGCCTATGTCTGGGTGCCCGAGTCGAACCGTTTCGGTTGGACCGCACTGCCCGGCGTGCCCGCCGGCTCGCGCAGCGTACCCGCCGGTGCGGTTCCGGCGCGAGCCCTCGCCAAGGCACTCGGCACGCGGGCCGCGGCGTCCCTGGGAGCGGCGACACCGGCGCCGCTACACGGAAGTTGAACATGTGGAAGCGACTGGCCGGCTATGGCCTCTTGCTGGGCATGGGTACGTTCGCACTGCAGTTCGCGGACTATCAGCGGCTCGCGCGCGCTCATGCGGACGGCCTCTATGGTTTCCTGCTCGCCGCCGCATTCCTCGGGCTCGGAATCTACGTCGGTGCGCGCCTGTTCGGCGTGGCACGCCCCGCCCCGTTCGACGGCAATCCCAACGCGCGCGCCGCGCTCAGGCTCAGCCCGCGCGAGCTCACGATCCTCCACGAAGTCGCCGCCGGCCGGTCCACCAAGGAAATCGCCGCGCGTCTCGAGGTCTCACCCAACACCGTCAAGACCCATCTCGCCCATTTGTTCGAGAAGCTCGGCGCGAAGCGCCGAACGGAGGCAATCCACAAGGCCCGTGAACTCGGCATCGTCCCCTGAAACCGATCGCGCGCGATGGGTGATTTCCGCGGAATCACCCGTTCGTACGATGGCGCCGAGCGCGGCCGCGGTGTGGGATCAGGGCTCAGGAGCCACAGAACGGAGATCGAACGATGCTGAAAAAAATCCTGTCCTACGGTGTGATCGCGGGTCTTCTCGTCGGGATTCCCCTCTTCACACTGAGCGTCGCCTGGAACGGCCACCCCGAATCGCCCTACGGGTACGTGTTCGGATATCTGACGATGCTGATTGCACTCTCGACCGTGTTCGTCGCGATCAAACGGCACCGCGATACCGATTTGGGCGGCGTAATCCGATTTTGGCCCGCCTTCGGTTTAGGATTGGGTATCAGTTTGGTGGCGGGCATTCTCTACGTCGTCGCCTGGGAGGCGGCGCTTGCCGTCACCCACATGGAATTCGCCGGCAGCTATGCCAAAGCCGTCGTCGACCAGGCGGTCGCAAAGGGAATGTCCGGCGAAGCCCTCGCGAAGGTCAAGGCCGAGATGGAACTCTTCAAGCAGCAATATGCGAATCCCCTTTACCGTCTGCCCATGACGTTCGCAGAAATATTTCCCGTCGGCGTGCTCGTGTCTCTGGTGTCGGCGGGCCTCCTCCGCAACAGCCGGTTCTTGCCCCTACGGCGCGGCGCGGCCGCCTGACCGGCGTATGATACGCGGCCAAGGATTTCGCCATGCGTAGGGGGCAGCATCATGGACAAGCCGGTTCGCCGTCCGACGTTGAGTTCGGCCTTGTTCTACGAGGAGCCGCGTGCGGCGCTCGACTGGCTGGAGCGCGCCTTCGGTTTCGCACACATCGTGGTGATCACGGACGCCCAAGATCGACTCGTCCACGCCGAAATGCGGTATGGCGACGGCTCCATCATGATCGGCGCGGAATGGGCACAGTTCACGGCGAGTCCCCTCAATATCGGCGGCAAGAACACGCAGTCGGTGCACGTGCATTTATCCGAGGATTTGGGCGCTCATTGCGAGCGTGCGCGCGCGGCCGGCGCCGCGATCCTTCAAGAACCTGCGGACCAATTTTGGGGCGATCGAACCTATCGCGCGCGTGACCCTGAAGGTCACGTGTGGACGTTTGCGCAGAGCATTCGTGCGGTCTCGCGCGAGCAAGCGGAGCTCGCGAGCGGCCTGCGCATCGAGGGCTGGACGTAAACGCTGATTGCGCGGACGCGCTGGTCGCGAGGATGCGGCCGACCGGCGTCACGGACGCGAGTGCATCCCCGGCGCTTGCTTTTGTACACGACAGACGTACAATGATGTATGTCTCGAGCATACAATGGGCGAGCAGGTTGTGGATAGCGCCGACACGATCCGCATCGATCTCGATTCCCCGACGCCGCTATACCGCCAAATCGGCGACGCGATTCGCGCGTTGCTGGTGGCCGGAAATCTCGTGCCCGGGGATGTCTTGCCGCCCGTTCGCCGGCTCGCGATCGACCTCGGGTTGCATTTCAATACCGTCGCCGAGGCTTACCGGATGCTCGCGCTCGAAGGCTGGCTCGATCTGCGCCGGGGCCGCGGCGCCGAAGTCCTCGAGCGTCCCGTGCGGACGACGGCTGCTCACGACGTGGAGACGAAATTCGCGCAACGGCTGCGCGAGCATGTCGCCGCCACGCGCGCCGCAGGGCTGTCACCCGCCACCATCGCGCAGCATTTGCGCCGCATCGCCGAGGGACTCGATCTATGTCAGTCACCGTGATCTTCGCCATCCTGCCGCTGATCGTTGTC